>Ga0364910_1020_pt1 | contig 127872 bp, 120 predicted proteins | sample SorcelJu500001C4_3_FD_206970 | JGI IMG/M metagenome (GOLD analysis project Ga0364910, IMG submission 206970) | Enriched cells from Trout Bog Lake Hypolimnion, Wisconsin, USA - BchlTB.June25.5000.01.C4 | ecosystem: Environmental > Aquatic > Freshwater > Lake > Hypolimnion/Profundal zone | place...
ACTAACATGGATTCACGAACAAGATTATCAATCTCAATCTCATCGCCGGAGAATACTGATTCGTCCTTCCGGGCAACAGAGTTAGTCACATCCCGGTAGTTTTCCGTAAACGGAATTATAACCGGCTTCTCAATCTGTTTTAAACAGCGATGGCAGTCCTGATTGGCAATGGCACCGATAGTGCCATCAATTCTCAGAGTACCGCCAATATTGACAGCTTCGCCATGTACTGTAATTTCACCGTCCAGCCAGCAGTGGTCATTGTCGTTCAGCACTGCAACAGAACAATGAAAATGAAATGATTGGCGAGCGCCAACCTCTTGACTTATCTGCGCTACGTTAATTTTCATCATTTTCCACTCCAACCTTCATTTATTATAGCGACCAATACATAGTTTGTCAAGAAATGCTGTTAGCAAACCATAGAAGAGGTATAATCATTATTCTTAAGCTACCTAAAAAGGCCACTATACGTTGTCGCGGCTAAGTTTTAATTGCTTGCGTACAGAAAGCAATTAAAACTCGCCGTTCCCAGTATCATGGCCTTTTTGAACAGCCTGTCTATTATTTTATTATAAAACTAGGCTAGATTGGCGCAAATAGTTTTTGTATCCCGAGCAATTACAAGTTCTTCGTTGGTAGGAATGACAAAAATTTTGACCTTGGCTCCGTCAACGCTGATTTCCTGCGCTTTGCCCCGAACATTGTTTTTGACGGGATCAATACGGGTGCCGAGGAATTCCAGACCGTTGCAAATTCTGTCCCGCATTGACACAGAATTCTCACCTAAACCAGCGGTAAAGACAATGGCGTCAACGCCACCCATTGCCGCAACGTAGCTGCCAATATATTTGCGAACTTTGTATGTGAATACTTCCAGCGCCAGTCCCGCGCGTTCGTTGCCAGCAATTGATGCTTCCTCAATATCGCGGAAATCACTGGAAACACCCGAAATACCGAGTACGCCAGATTTCTTGTTCAGATAGTTGTCCATCTGATCAGGAGTCATGTTTTCTTTTTTCATTAGATACGGGATAATGGCCGGATCAATTTCGCCGCAACGTGTACCCATGATCAGGCCCTCTAAAGGAGTAAAGCCCATGCTAGTATCTACGGATTTGCCGTTCTTTATGGCGGCGAGACTGGCTCCGTTGCCCAAGTGACAGGTAATGATCCGTAAATTGGATATATGTTCTTTCATCAATTCAGCGGCCTGCTGGGAAACATAGCGATGGGACGTTCCGTGGAATCCATAGCGGCGCACGCCATATTTCTCATATGCTTCATAGGGAAGGCCATAAAGAAAAGCGAATTTTGGCATGGTTTGATGAAAGGCAGTATCAAAGACCGCGACTTGTGGAACTTCAGGCATAAGTTCAGAACAGGCATTTATGCCGAGAATATTCGGAGGATTGTGCAAGGGCGCCATTTGGACACATTCTTCCAACGCAGTCATTACGACCGGAGTAATAAGTACCGAATCGGCAAATTTCTCACCACCATGCACGACCCGATGACCGACAGCAACAATTTCCTTCATGCTCTTAAGCACACCATGTTTGGAGTCGGTTAAGGCATCAAGAACCATTTTGATACCAACACTGTGATTATTCATTTCGGCCTCTAGTACAACTTTCTCGCCGCCGGTGGGTTGGTGAGTTAGCACCGCTCCTGGCATACCGATCCTTTCGACCAGACCTTTCGCCAAGACTGATTCATCAGTCATATTGAATAACTGATACTTGATGGATGAACTACCGCAGTTGACCACTAAAACTTTCATTGTCAATCCCCCTACTTGGTTTAAAATACGTAATCTGTTTAACTTCTCATTATCCAAATCCCAACAATGTTTCGACATTGTCAGCCGTTTCCCTGCTGGATCGTGAAAATATTTACAATATTTATCTATTTAATTTGAAGGACTTGGAGACTAAAACCGCGAAGGCAATCGCTAAGTACAATACAGGTGGCGATATTATTTGAAAGTTGTGGGAATTATTGCGGAATACAACCCTTTCCATAATGGTCACAGTTGGCATGTTACTCAAGCACGCCGGCAATCAGGCTGTGAAGCGGTAATTGCTGTGATGAGCGGCAATTTTGTCCAACGGGGAGAACCGGCGCTGTTTGATAAATGGTTAAGGGCCGAGATGGCCGTTAGCTGTGGTGTGGATCTGGTGCTGGAGTTGCCGGTTGTTTTCGCGGTTCGCAGCGCCGAGTATTTTGCCACCGCCGCCATCAGGCTTTTGTCTTCTCTAGGAATTGAACAGGTCTGTTTTGGAGCGGAACACCCGGATTTATCGACGCTGTCGTCTGTAGCCAAAGCTATTGACGATCCTAAAACAATAAGCGCATTCAGAGAGCAACTTGGTACAGGCATATCTTACGCTGCAGCTATGGGACGGGCTGTGGCCTCTCACGCGCAGATCTCCCCGGATATCGTCGCGGCTCCCAATAATATTTTAGCAATAGAATACCTTCGGGCCATCTCAAAATACGCGGCCAACGTTCAACCAATACTCATTCCCCGTCGGCAGGCCGGATATCACGATACCGCCATTTGCGGCGAGATAGCAAGTGCCACTGCCATCCGTCAGTTATTACGAACAAATCAGGATTGGCGGCAAATAATTGGCGACGTATTACCGGCTGTGAGCGCCCGGATTATTAACGCGGCGGTGGATCAAGGACGAGGCCCGATATTCTACGAACGCTTCACTCAAATACTGCTGGCAAAGCTCAGAATGACTTCTCCAGCCAAACTGGCACAATTGCCAGATGTCAACGAAGGCTTGGAATATAAATTGAAGAGTTCAGGAACTGAGGCTAGCGATTTTAACGAACTTATCTATAAATTAAAAACAAAACGCTACTCCCTCACCCGCCTGCAACGGATTTTCATATATTTGCTGCTAGGTCTTACCCAAACTGAAATTCAGTCATTTGATGCCACTGGGCCGCTCTATGGCCGCATTCTGGCGTTTAATCCCCTAGGAAGAATGTTGCTACGCCAAATGGCAGACACTGCTAAAATTCCGCTTATCACTAAAACTACCGATTATCTGTGTAGCAAAGAACGAGATACGAAGCTCCTGTCACCATTACAGACCATGCTTGCCGTCGATACGCAGGCTGCCGATTTGTATTCATTGGCTATGTCAGCTCCAGATTGGCGGCGGGGTGGATCTGATTTTCGCGTTTCACCGAAATATATCCCTTTTGGGCCAACAACCGTCTTACTTCCGGAATAGCGGCTGTCATCGCCTCTTGCCCTAAACTCACACATTCATTTATTGCGGAAAAAGAGCTGGGAGATATGTGGGCAACTTCCGGCTTTATAAGCACGTCACAAAAAGATAGGCGTTTTTTAAATAATTCCCGCTCCATGATATCCAATGATTGAATGATGACGTCAAAAAGATTGGTGAAGTTGTTGACCAGGCCAGCGGGAACAAGATCGACGGCGATAACAATATCTGCTCCCATGTGATGAGCGACATCAATCGGCGTGGGATTTACCACCGCCCCATCCACCAATAACATATCACCTAACGGAAAGGGTGTAAAAACTCCCGGCACTGATATACTGCCCCGCACCGCGGAGGCAACTTCCCCTTCGGTAAAAATCACTTCCTGACCGGTGTTTAGTTCAGTGGCCACCACAGCCAAAGGAATAGACAACTGATTAAAATGTTTGCGCTGTGTGAGTAGACGCACCATTTCCAATGTTCGGTCACCAGCAATTATGCCCATTTTGGGAATGGTGAAATCCAGCCAGTGGCGACGTTTTAAATTAATGGCAAGTTTTAAAATGGTGTCCGCATTGAGCCCGGCGGCGTACAAAGCTCCGATCAGACTGCCGATGCTGCAGCCGGCAATATAGTCAATCGGAATATTTTCTTGCTCCATAACCTTGAGTACACCGATATGGGCAAGGCCACGCAATCCACCTGAACCAAGAGCCAAGCCAACTGTTACTCCCACTATAACCTCCTGCTGATATGAACATCAGTCTTTTGCGGTTATATTAACTTTGCCCCGCCAATATATATTATTACAGACTGCATGGGCAAGGAGGAGATCCGGGTGACACTCTGGGGCAAAGGGAAACGTTATCGTTCCCGGTTACTAACATATTTTATGGCGTTTGCCACCGTTTTTATTACGTTGGCAATGGTGCAGTACCCAAAAGAAGCATTTGATTCAGCCATTGTCGGTTTAAACTTATGGTGGAACGTCGTCTTCCCTTCGCTGTTGCCTTTTTTTATTTTGTCGGAGATCTTAATGGGTTTAGGGGTTGTCCACTTTATTGGGGTATTGCTTGAGCCTTTAATGCGCCCGGTTTTTAACGTCCCAGGAATTGGTGCCTTCGCATTGTCGATGGGCTTAGCGTCTGGTTATCCGATGGACGCTGTTATTACAAGTAAATTTCGCAAAAATCAGCTCTGCACCGCTGCTGAAGCGGAAAGGCTACTGTCATTCACGAACACGGCCGATCCGTTATTTATGTTTGGCGCGGTGGCTGTTGGTATGTTCGGCATGCCTCAGCTCGGTGTAACAATTGCTCTGGCCCATTATCTATCAAGTTTTCTCGTAGGAATAATTTTCCGCTTTCACCGCTATAATAGTTCCGATGGCAGCAAAGATTCCGCCAGTCAACCGGGAAATATCATCGTGCGGGCGTTTCGGGCCCTTTATACCGCCAGGCGTGAGGATAAACGTTCTCCCGGCGAGTTATTGGGGGATGCTGTTAAATCGTCAATGAATACCATCTTACTTATCGGCGGATTCATTATCGTTTTCTCGGTATTAATTCGTATTATTGCTATAGTCGGCTTGACCCATATATTGACTAGTGCATTCAGTTGGTTTTTGTCGCTTATCGGCTTCCACACCAATCTTGCCGGGTCTTTGGTCAACGGGTTGATGGAAATTGACCTTGGCACCTTGGCCGCCAGCCAAACTGACGCCCCTCTTAATGAGAAAGTTGCTGTTGCCAGTGCGATTATCGCCTGGAGTGGGCTCTCGGTACACGGGCAGGTTGCCAGTATTGTAATTGAATCAGGGATCAGGATGGGTCCATATATCTTCGGCCGTTTGCTGCATGCATTTTTAGCAGCAGGAATCACTTTACTGTTGATGGGCCCAGGAGAAAAAATAACCGAAATAATAAGCATCCCTGTAATTTATATGCCAGGTTATATACACCCATTAACTTTTTGGCTTACCCGCTTGCAGCAGATCGGCTATCAGCTGACTTTATTCTTAGCAATACTCATTTGCCTGTCTTTAATTTTCCACACTTTCAGAGGAATAACGCAATACATAAAAAAATAAGGAGCTGTCAGCTCCTTATCAAAATGCCCTGTATAGAATTTCTGCGTATAAGCACATTAATCACACTTGGTTGAAGATTGGGTCAACTGGTTGTGTCCTTGTTTGACAACATCTAACGCCTTTGTTAGAGTTTCTTCCATGTAACCGAAAACATCATCAGCATAACCGAAAGAATCAGTCTGCAGTTCGTGCGAGGTTTTGCGGGCTCGTTGCACGATTTCAGCAGCTTGTTCCTGGGCTTGCCGCATGATATTGCTTTCATCAGTTAATTTATTAATATAGGTTTTTGCTTGTTCTACAATACTTTGGGCGTCTTTTTGCGCTTGTTCCAAGAGTTGTTGCCGATCGCTGATAATCTTGTTGGCTTCCATCAGCTCCCCAGGCAAGGAATCGCGCAATTCATCAATCAAACGACCCAAATCATCTTCTTCCAGCAGGCGTTTATTGGTAAATGGAACTCGCGCTGCTTCTAATAATAGACTTTCCATTTCCTCAAGAATTTCTTCAATACTCATATGTACCTCTCCCTTCGATACATCAGGTCAATATTATATATTATTCTTCAAGCGTTTAATCACTTGTTCTTCCACAGCTGTTGGCACCAGCCCGGTGATAGTCCCTCCAAATATCGCCAACTCTTTTATTCCGCTTGAACTAACAAAAGAATACTCATTGCTTGTCATCATGAAGATTGTCTCAATATCAGGATCAACCTTTTTAATCAACAGGGCACGTTGAAATTCATATTCAAAATCGCTCAAAGCCCGGAGTCCACGGACAATAATTGTTGTTTTTTGATGACGCACATAATCGATAAGTAATCCAGAGAAACAGTCGATCCGCACGTTGGGGATGTGAACAGTGGCAGCTTTAAGCATTTCAACCCGTTCATCCATAGTGAAAAAAGGTTTTTTATTCGGATTATGGAAAACTGCGACGATCAATAAATCAAATATTTTGCTAGCTCGTTCAAAAATATCAATATGACCATTGGTTACCGGATCAAAACTACCTGGGCAGACCCCTATTCGCACTGTTGATACCCTCCTGTTTGATTATTGCTAATAAAGCTAACTAAAGTCTCACCATAAGATTGATAACGTTTAACTTGTAAATTCACAACGTCTAGAGGTATTATTTCGTGCTTGGAATGTTCCATAATAATAATACCTTCAGGCTGGAGTAAACTGCTGTTATCAATTCTCCGTATGACCGCGGACACAAGACCACGGTTATATGGCGGATCACAAAAGATTAAATCAAATCGCCGGTTTTGCCTGATAAATTTATCAATTGCGGTTAGAACATCGGTTTTTAATATCTCAGCCTGGTCAATTAATTTAGTAAGCGCCAGGTTTTGTTTCAATAAGTTTATACTAGCAAGACTATTATCGACAAATACAGCAGAAACAGCGCCACGGCTTAGGGCTTCCAAGCCCAAATTACCAGTGCCGGCGAATAAATCCGCAACCGCTGAATCAACGATTTTGCCTGCTAGAATATTGAAGACTGATCCTTTTACCTTGTCACTGGTGGGACGAATATCCAGACCTTGCGGAGTTTTCAGTTTTAGCCCTTTGGCGCTTCCGGTTATAATGCGCATAATTATTCCTATCTTGCAATCTTTTTCATTGTACCACATTTAGACAAGGATGTACTAGATATTCGGTTATAGTCGGGAATTTTTTACACATATGGGTCTTTATTTAATGACAGATATTTAGCAAACAACTTTTCCAGAGGTGCCTCTTGGTGAAAAAACTTATGATTTATCTGGCAATTACATTATCACTGGTTGGTCTGGCGCTGTTTCTAACTGTATATATGCAGAAGTTTCAACGGGTTACAGTCGACCCTCCACCGCCTGCTGCGCCCAGACTCACCGTGGTATTACTGCCGCTTGACAGTAGACCGCCGTGCACGCAGTTTGTCGAACAATTGGCAAAGATAGACGACATTCGAGTGATTATGCCTCCTGCGGAACTGTTAGATCATTACAAAACCCCTGCTAATAAAATCGCGCTGCGAAGTTGGCTGAAAAAGGCGGTAATCGGAGCTGATGCAGCTATTATTTCCAGCGACATGTTGATCCACGGCGGCTTGTTAGCTTCCCGTCTCGCCAGCGGCAGTGGCGAGGATATTGATGCAACTTTGGCGCTACTGCCTGAGATTCATCGTCAGCATCCTCAAGTGAAGTTGTATGGATTTACTATTATTCCCCGTTCCCTGATCGCCGATAATAGCCAAAATGCTTTGTATCAGAAAAAGATGTTGCAGTATTCTATTTTAAAAGATGAAATACTTACTTTTGAAAATCCTGTGGACGTAAAAAGGCTCTCGCAACTAGAGCATGAGGTTCCTTGTGAAATTATTACTCACTATGTGGCCCTGAACGAACAGACCGTCACAGTCAATAAACGTCTGGTGAATTTCGTTGAGCAGGGCATCCTCTCAGGCTTGGTTATCGGGCAGGATGACGGACAACCTTTTGGTATGCCCAACATTGCCAAAAAGAGACTTATTCAGTATGTAAGTAAATATCCAGATCTTAGTAATAAAGTGTTCATTACCCGAGGTACAGATGAAGTCGCATTGACTATCCTAGGGTTTATTGACACCCTGTCGACCTACCACCCGAGAATTTGCGTAAAGTATTCCCATCCGGACGCGCCATCAATCATAATGCCCTTCATGCCCCATTCAGTGGCCAAAACGGTGCAGGAAAAAATCAGTATGGTCGGAGGAGTGTCAACGCCAACCGTCGAAAACGCCGATTTTATTTTGTACATTCATATCGGTACACGTTTCAGCAATCATCCTGCACTGTTAGCTGCGGCTAACGAAGTCGCCGAAATGCTCAGAGCCGGGGATCGGGTCGCGTTGGTAGATCTAAGTGAAGATTTTACCGGACAAGAGACCTTGCTCCCCTGCCTGCTAGAAATGGGCGTACCCGTTAATCGACTGAGCGCCTACGCCGGTTGGAACACGACCAGCAATTCAATCGGCACAGCGGTCACTCAGGGTACTTTATTTACATTATCCCTGCGGCATGGCAATTCTTTTTCCCATGTACTTAGAACATATAAATATAATCTTGAATTCCTGACCTCTAGGCTCCTGGATGACTGGTATTACGAGAAAGACGTTCAGCCTATCATAAAAAACGATTTAATCGCCTGGCATATCGATCCTAATAATTTGGGAGGCAACTATAATCAAGTGAACAACCTGGTTGAGTGTCTAATGGAGGAAAGGGCCTATTCATTGGGCCGGCAGACGCTAGAAAATCGACCATTGTTTATCAAAACAGACCGTGGAGTGAAAGAACTTAGCATAGAAGACATCCAAATTAAGTCTGGACTCCCTTGGAGCCGTATTTTCGAAATACGGGTTAGTCCGGTTGTTTCTCTTAGTGTTAAGGACTCTACACAATAAAAAGGACTTGGATATCGCCAGGCAATAACAAAGGCGGTACCAAGTCTCTTAATCCAAGTGAGAATTCTTACCTGCCGACAGGTTAATGACAAATTATAGTCCTCTCAACAGTCGACGCGCTCCCAGATATCTTTCGCGATAGTAATCCTTCATCAGCGATGTAATTGTGACCACAGCAGCCCCGGAACTGGCATGAATGAACTGTCCACCGCCGATATATATACCGACATGTGAAGCCCCTGGCTCATAAGTGGTAAAAAAGAGAACATCACCAGGTAACAGAGAGTTTATGCTGATCGGGACACCAACTTCAAATTGTTCATCAGCCATCCGTGGTAATTGAACTCCAAAATGACTGAAAATGTAGCTTACAAATCCAGAACAGTCAAATCCGTTTGGGGAACGTCCACCCCATGTATAAGGAACACCGATAAACTGTTCGGCATAAAGAACAAGTTGTTGCATCTTTCGTGTATCGCCTTGGCCACGGTTAGCCACGATATTACCTGGTTGGAAATTTCTTAGCGCTTCCAAGGTGGCAGAGCCAACTATTCCATCAGCATCCAGCCCAGCATCAAGCTGAAAATTAAGCACAGCTAGTTTAGTGCCTTGGCCATAAACACCATCAAGTTTATCATGATAGTAACCGTAGTCTTTGAGTTGTTGCTGCAGCTTACAGACGGCATCGCCTGAACGGCCTGGTTTCAATAGTGTCTGATCCGCCGAGCTTGTAGCGTAAATGACAGGAGTAGCAAACAGTAGAGTTATCAAGCAAATTAATGCAACAATAAATCCTTTTTTCATACTACCTCCCCATGCGGTTTTATGACTATATTTCGCCAGAATTTTCATAATTCCTTTTTTGAAACTGAATACTGATTATAATTTTGTTTGTAATTTGATTTTTCGCGGCATTATGTTGACAATTACTTAGTCGTTGTGTATACTTAATAACTGTGAATAACGGGGCGTGACGCAGGTTTGAAGCATTGGTGTCTAGGGATTTAAAACCGTCTTTTACTAGATGCTGAAACAACAAAGCCGCGCTAATACAGCTACTTCAATATTTTCAGTCTCAGGTTTATACTCTAAAACACATATCGACAAATTCGGTGATGTTTTAGGTATGATTATTGTTAGTATGTCACAAATTGCCTGATTATAAATACAAAACCATTTAATTAGTGGTTTCTGTATTTTAATCCATAATTATCACATCGGGATGTAGCGCAGCTTGGTAGCGCACCTGCTTCGGGAGTAGGGGGCCGCAGGTTCAAATCCTGTCATCCCGACCATCAAAAAAAGTTTTCCGGTTTAACCGGAAAACTTTTTTTGCGATTATTTCCTCGCCAGTTTTGACGAAGGATTAACGTAACCTCGACTTCCATCTGAGAATTTACGAACGATCTGGTACGTATAAAATGAGTTAAGTAAACTTGAGCATAAAGAAAAATGCCGGATACTTTCTCCGGCATTTTTCTTTATGCGTTGATTTATTCATCGTCCTCTTTCTCTTTTTTAGCGTTGGCGATGATGCCATCGGCAATACGTTGGGGAACATCATCGTAATGGTCAAAGTTCATGTCGAAGGATCCGCGGCCCTGAGTCATAGACCGTAAGTCGATTGAATAACGGAACACTTCCGAAAGTGGAGCCAGAGCTTTGACTACACCCAGACCTTTGCCAATTGGTTCCATACCAAGAATTCGACCTCGACGACTGTTAAAATCGCCGATAATATCGCCCATACTTGCTTCCGGAACAGTTACTTCAACGCTGTAAACAGGCTCTAACAGCACCGGTTTGGCTGCAAGAACGCCTTTTTTAAAGGCGCCTGAAGCTGCGATTTTAAAGGCCATTTCCGAAGAGTCTACGTCATGATAAGATCCGTCTACCAAATTAACTTTGAGGTCAGTGACAGGATATCCTGCGACCACGCCGCCTATCAGCGCATCCCTTACCCCTTTTTCTACTGCCGGAAAATACTGCCGCGGCACTGAGCCGCCAAAGATAGTTTCGGTAAATTCGAACCCTTTACCAGCAGGCAGGGGTTCAAGTTGAAGCCAAACATGGCCGTATTGTCCATGCCCGCCGCTTTGTTTCTTGTGCTTGTACTCTACCTTTACTGTGGACCTGATGGTCTCGCGATAAGGGATTATAGGGTCGCTAAGTTTGACGTCAACCCCAAATTTCCGTTTCATTCGTTCAGTAATAACATCAAGATGCATATCACTGAGACCATGGACCAAGGATTGATGTGTTTCAGTATTTTTTTCCAGAATGAAAGTGGGATCTTCGTCACACATTCGGTGCAGGGCTGTGCCAATTTTGTCCTCGTCGCCCTTATTCTTGGCTTCCACCGCTAGGACAAACATTGGTTTGGGATATTCAATGGGCGCAAAAACAATAGGCTTGTCCTTTTCAGCAAGAGTATCGCCGGTCTTAGTCTCTTGTAGTTTAGCCATTACGACAATATCGCCAGGGTTGGCAATTGTCAGCATCTCCTGCTGTTTGCCGCGCATTGAGAAAATATGACCGATACGTTCAGCTTTTTCACGGGTAGCATTGTAAATAGTAGTGTCAGGTTTTAACTGACCAGAAAAGATCCGTATAAAACTAAGCCTGCCAACAAATGGGTCAGCCGTGGTTTTAAATACCAGTGCAGAAAATGGATCGGTCGTCTTTCTTGTCACCTCTTCTTTGGTGACCGGGTTAAGTCCCTTTACCACCTTGCTGTCCGGCGAGGGAACATAGGCAACTATGGCGTCCAGCAATTGTTGTATCCCGATATTTTTCTGAGCCGAGCCGCAAAATACCGGACAAAGTGTTCCCTGGGCGACACCTTTTACTAACCCATGGAGAACTTCGTCGCCAGTTAATTCTTCGCCATCTAGATATTTAGCTAACAAGTCGTCATCAGATTCCGCAGCTGACTCAATCAAAGCCTGCCTGGCTTCATTAGCCTTATCCATCAGATCGGCTGGAATATCACTTTCCTTATATTGTGTCCCCTGCGCGTTGCTGGGGATCAATGCCTTCATATTCACTAAATCGATGATGCCTTTAAAAGATTCTTCTGCCCCGATAGGCAACTGAACAGGAACAATGCTGGCACCTTCAAAACTATTTTTCATTTGACTGACAACATTCATAAAATCGGCATTTTCCCGATCCATTTTATTAACGAACACGATGCGGGGTACATCTGCCGCTAAGGCATATTTCCAAACTTTTTCAGTCTCAACTTCTACACCAGAGGCAGCACACAGTACCACCAGTGCGGTATCGACTGCCCGTAGAGCGCCCTTTACTTCAGCAACAAAGTCTGCGTAACCGGGAGTATCAAGGAAGTTTATTTTATGCTCATGCCATTCACAGGGGGCCAAGGCTGTGGTGATCGTAACTTTGCGCTTAATTTCTTCTGGTTCGAAGTCAGTGGTTGAAGTTCCATCGTCGACCCGGCCAAGACGATTTACGGCTCCAGCATTAAATAAGAACGCTTCAGCCAAGGAGGTTTTCCCCGCGCCCCCGTGGGCGACAATGCCGACATTTTTAAGCTTTTCGCTTTTGTACTCTTTCAAAGCAAGTCCCTCCTAATGATATATTTCCTATCCACACCGTTTTACGGAATGTGTGCAAGCGATTAACATTTTCTATGTGTCAAGTTAATTTTCCTGCTTTTTAGTATTAGTGCCGGCAAATTAATAACCGCCTACATTAAGGCGGTTATTATTATTACCCCTTTTGGTCATTTTTACTAAAAATAAAATCGCTTAACCGTAACATCATTTAAAATGAAGTTATGTCTCCTGACAACTTGTCATAGTTGTACTTTTTCATTTTGGTGAAATAATGTTTTCTCTCATAGAAAATGAGAATCGGGTTAGAAGGATAGAAAAAAGGTTAGAATGGCGTGTATGTTATGTAAATTAAACGTCCGTGCCAGAGAAATAAATACTTGCCCAGGTATTTCCAAGGTGCTATATTGGAATAAAAACCCTTGGAGGTAATGGCCGTGCTGAAATATTTTTGGGGTGTTGTTCCAATCGGGAGAACGGCTTTTATAGTTAGAGTTGTCCTGTGGTTCGTGGTGTTATCACTGACTTCTTATTACGCAAACACTTTTAATGCCTACAATTGGCCGATCTTCCTGGTGTTTGTTACGATGTTTTGGTTTTTATACGCAGGGATTATCACTAGACTGCGAGATCTGAATAAGCCTTGGTGGAATGCCGTCGTATATTCACCTTTCAGTATACTGTTTATAATCTATCTATGCTGCGCCCCTAGCAAACACGTTGACGCATAAGACACAAAAGCCTCCTGGCAAACACCAGGAGGCTTTCTTTCCTATTAAAACGGTATTGATAATCTGACCCCGCAATTTACTTTACTTCCATTATAAGATAGCACAGGACCGATATATCCGGTCTGCTTAAATACCGTTACCCGGGTGAGGTAAGCGACGTCTCCCGCATTAGAATAGTAGTATGTGGCCTCCAGTAGGTGTTTGGGATACGCCTTGATGTTGTACACGTTCAGATCCACTACCTGCCCAGGGGCAACTACCGGCACGGTGTTGGGGTGCGCCGGATCGGTTACTATTGACGCCTGACTATCTGTCGCTTTCTGACCGGCGATGATTACTACCGGCATCTGCGCCCCAGTTGTGTGGATGATACTGTCAGGTTTAGTCCTTGTGGCTATCTGTTGCGCGGCGTCCCGGGCCTGGGAAGTGGTGATACTAAATGCGGCCGCATTGCTCGCGGACTCAATACCTGCGGGGGTTTGAACCTGTTTTTGCGTTTCAGCCGTTATCGGTTGCGCGGGGTGAAACTTCGCCCACAACCAGAAACCAACGCAGATCAGCAGAATAGCCAAGGCGACGTACATAACTGCACGTCGCCTTTGGTATAGCCAATAAATTGCCTTAATCATTTTACTATTGTCCAGACCAGTAGTCCGATGATCGCTGCATAAGCCGCGAACTGAGCGGTGGTCATCTGTACCGATAGCCCGTGCTTGGTGCGGAAGTTCTGCGCCCAGGTCTCGACCTCGGTGATAATCTCCTGCTCCTTAGCCAAAATAGCTGCCTCAATGGCGGATATCTCAGCCTTTGCGGCAGCCTCGGTGTCAGCTATGAGTTTTTGTAGATCTGCTTTTGTCATGGCAGAGTAGTCGGGGGTCACCTGTACATCAGATGCGTCTGCTTTTAAGTTTGTCATGGATAGTCCCTCCTATTATATTTTATTTGCCTGTCCACATATCGGTCACGAAACCGCGTTTGAAGAAACTATACGGTAGGTAGAAATAGCCGGCATCACCCCAGGCAGTTCCCCAAGAGTTACGGACGATGAAGTGACCCTTGTACTTGCCGTGTTTGAGGTTATCGTCATACCCCACGACGCATACAGCGTGTCCACCGAGTACGCTTTCCTTCTTGGGGTTCGGAACAGGGATAAAACCAGTTTGCGCGGCTCCGGGAGACTCGAAACTGTCATAGACCTCTATACCTATCACCACGGGTTGTCCTTCGGCCAGGGCGGCTTTAGCAAGGTCCGTGCTGGTGACGCGGTGGTATTCGGTCAACTTGTAGGCAGCCGCGTCAGCGATATCTTTCTTGTTCGGCGCCTGGGTGAACGTGCGGATGTCATAAGGCCAGTCTGCCTCTGGGCAGATTCCGATCTCCTGGGCGACCCGCATACCGTCGCCGATCATAGCACCGGCATCTTGGCCGATTGTGCCTTCGATCTGCCTTTCTTCAAAATATAAAAATAGCCGCGACATTCTCGTCAGCGGCGACATCTTGTATTCTTTTAGGCCACTGGCAATTGCGTTAGCAGTGCAACTACCTAAGCTACCCTGGTCCACAATGGGTGAGCATCCTGGTCTGAGATCGACCTTCGTGGGCAGATGGGCAACGTGTTCAAAGCATTTGGAAAAGTATAACGGATCACTGATCTTCGCCGGGGTTGGTTTGCATAGGTATTGTCTTTTCATTGAAATCCCCTCCTATAATTTATGGGTTGTGCGGTCCCTGAGTTCACCGCGTTTCCCATCGTTGAAATTGTCGATGTTCGACAGGTAGCCCGTGATTCTGCGGAGCCGGATGATTTTGGAAAGTTCTCGGCAGATGCAGTTAACGGTTTTGCAATCATCTTCCAGTCGCAGATCGATCGATAAAAGCCGCTTATTTTGTTCGGCATACTCAACTACGAGTTCATCCACATGGATCAACGCTTCCTCATAACCGATGCCCGCGTCGGCTCGGACTTGTACACCTGAGATAATCCACTCGCTCATGCTGCCATCCCCTTTAACATGTTGTGAAGAGTGTCGCCCGGGCAGGCTGTTGCGTAGTCCGGTCGATTAACCAGTCCTGCTACTTGGCGATGACCGATAGTCTTAGCGCCCGGGTATAGGCCGCGATAATAATCGAGGCACCAGGACAAAGATGTCATCTGCGCTGACGTCGGGATATCTACTTCCTGGAAGTTGCCCTCGAGGCACACCCCAACCGAATTGTGGTTGACTCCGATTGCGTGGGCGCCAACAGTATTATCGGGGCGTCCCTGGACGATAGTGCCGTCGCCTTTAATGATGAGGTGGTAAGCGATGCCGATGTCGCCGATCTTGACGTGTTCATCCCAGATCTCCTGGGTATCCTGTTCCTGCGGTCCGGCGGTATGGTGAACCACGATATAATCCGTGGAGGTCCGCTCAGTAAGCGGACCTGTCCACGGCCAAGTCTTTTGTACTATCATCGTCTAACCCCCTGATTGTATTTGCTCTGCACGTAGAACTTGCCGTATAGGCCTATGGCGGCAGTAGCAATGGCCGAGGTGCCTGCCCATAGTGCCATCAGATCCCAAACCCCTTTGTGCAGACCTTGACTCCAAAACCCATACATAGCTGATACGAATATCATCAGCATCTGCACCAGTACCAGACCTGCCCAGTTCAATTCCAGGTACGCTAGAAATTTGCTGATCATTTAGAGACAACCCCCTCTATCCTACCAAGTTGCACTTTGATGTTCGTCATGCAAAGTGCAGAGGCATCAAGCTTGCCATCCATACCCTGTGCCTGTCGGTCATGCATAGCTAACACCGAACACAAGGTGTCCAACCTCTCAAACATTTTGTCTTGCAGGGTTGTTGTTCTGTCTTGAGATTTGACGATCCTCCACACCAAAAATGCGAAAGCCAACACCATTGCCACAATCAGGAACCCGAGTGCGCCCAATTGCTGGTATGCAGTTACCCCTGTTGCCCCAATTTCGCCCATTATCACACCTCCTTATAAATTATCTTCCCAACCCATAGCATTCAAATAACCAGTTGAGGCATAGCATGAGTACCAGATAGATGCAGACTCTAACATAAAGTCGAAGGAAGTCGCTGAATAAACACTGGTGTCACCAACAACCACTGGCGGCGAATTAGCTGAACTAGCCGCCCCGTATGATCCGTTTGGGGCAGCGCAGGTATAGTTGCCAGTACCATTGCTAGTGCCGCTGCTAATAAATCCCTGGAATCGTCCAGCTGTGGGGGGAGCATAGGCTGCGATCGGGAAAGCGATTAAAGTTGTGCCGATATTGCCAGAACTCATCTGCGGTAGTGCTGCGGTATTAGTTGCCGGTGTCACAACATATTGCGCCCTGCGACCGTTCTGGTTGATCCGCATAAGATATTTGCTGGCATCTAACAGGACTGCCCCAACACGGACGAACTGCAGGTTATAGCCAGCAGGCAACATGGGTGCCGTAGATGATAACGACATTAGCGAGCAAACCCCGCTCGCGCCGTAGCATAGATAGGTGTAGTAAAATTGGCTTGCGGCCAGCACGCTGGTATCCAAACCATTGGCACCCACGTTGGCAGTATTAAGAGTAACGCTTATCGACCCACTGCCGGTAAAAGGATTGTTCGCCGCCGTTATTGATGCCAAAGTATTGGACGTTACTTTGGATAGAAACTGCGACAAACTGTTGAAAGTAACGGGTGCTGCACCAAGATTAGTTCGCGCACCTGCGGCGGTAGCTGATCCAGATCCACCATTTGCAACAGCCGTAATTCCTGTTATGTTAGTTGCCGTGCCCGTCAAGGTTCCTGTAAGCGCACCCGTCACCGATAGTGTTCCTGGTATAGTGCCGCCGCCCTTTGACACGGTAATAGACTGCTGAATGTCCGCTGCCGACCAGGCACCAGCAACCACACCCATTTTATTCTCTAGTCCCGTGCCAGAGGAGTTCCAACCTATTATGGCGTTTGCTAGTGGCCCAGGCAGCATATAGTTCGCTACCGCGCTGATCCCGGCTATCAGGGATCTACCGATCTGTTCCTGGACTTGCTGAACCATCATAGTCAGTCGATCCCAGACGCCTTCTTCCGTATCAGCGTAAACCGCTGTTTGATTATTGATGTCGGTCAATTGCGTAAAAGGCACGAATCTATACAGAGTGATGGTAGTGCCGAGCGGCACAATTGGTTGTGGGATCGTTGGCGTAACAGGGTAGGTGACGTGTTTGTTGATAAGATCAACACTGAAGTTGGTGAAAACCTGCGTCGTTGTGCCGAGAGCATCGGTCAACCACACCTGCATATCACTCTCATCGAGAACGGGAAAGGAAAAGGACCACACTGATGCGGCCCCTGTTCCTGGGTAACTGACTTTATTATTTGTGGTCGAAACTGTCATTAATTGCCCCCTCCTTTTTGCTTATGCTCGCGGCTGAACACGTCTCTGATCGCCTGGTTAACCGTACGGTCACCGTTTTTGTTCAGCCAGTCGTAGTAGTTAAGCGCCCAGGTATCGAGTCTCTTGGGTGCGCCAACAGAAAGCAACGCTAGTTTAGCGGCGGCGTCTACCGTTTTCTCGCCTTCACCACTGGGTTTCGGTCCAGATTTAACGAAGTACTTCCCGACCCTGAGTAGGTCTTTAATGCCTTCCTCGACCGCACCCTCTGCTGGGCTGAACTGGAGGTCGGATAGGCTGTTACCCTCGATAGCATTGACGGCATAGTTGGTTACGACGCTGTAATACCGGAATCCGCTGAACGGTTGTTTAGCGGCATCGAGAGCATACTCTTTGGCTTTTTCTTTGTTGTCCATCTTCCCTTGCTGATTCATTCCGCTGATCCCGGTAGCCAGGAGTCCGGCTCCGGCGAGAGGCATGCCCACACGAACCATCGAGGTCCATAATGCTGGTGCGATCCAGCCGAGAGCAATAGCCTTGGTCATCAGACCGATGCCTTGGGCATAATTACCTTTGCTGAACTCCAGTCCTCCTAATTTGGAGTCAAACCAGAATCTATTAAACTGCCCAACCTGGTAGGTCAGGAACATACCCATCAACCTGCCGGCCACGGAGGGGTCTTTCATCGCGGTAGGTTGCCCTACACTCGATCCGTCGCCCATAACCCTGCGGACGTAGCTATCAGCTATTCCTACTGCCTCATGCTCGGCCATACCGGCGTCGATTGACTTGTTGTACATCTGATCCCAGATCGGGAAACTGATCATACAGTCTACGATTCCGTGGAAACTCATTGACACCTTAGATGCCACGTCGATCATGTTGTCTGCCTTGTCTATCGCCCCGGAGGGAATGGCATCAGGAAGTTGAGATAGCAGTCCACCGTTCAGCACCTTCCGTGATAGCTCATCGATGTTCTTGTCACACAGGGTCAACCTCTGCGCCATCATGGGTGACTTCCATTTAATATTGTCGCGGAAGTCGCCGTCGTAGATATACTTGGCTACCTGGGCGCTGGCGATGGCGCCATCAAGACCGGCTTGGCTCATTGCCTGGATGATGTTGTTGGGTAGGAAGTCCGGCAAGGCCTTGACGTTAAGACCCAAGGTGAACCTGGTAGTGTTGCCCTGGATGCCTCGAAGGATTTTCTCCATCGAGTTCATCGGCTGCCGCTGATCGATGGCCACATTTTTCAACCACTGGTCAAGCTGACGTAGATACCCTTGGCCGAGAGAGTTCTCAACCGCAGCACGCACCGAGGAGTTCTTGAGGATCCGGGCGGCGTCGATGATCGGTTTCCGCATCGCCAGGTCATAGTCCACGTTGGCCAGGTGAGTAAGCTGAGATTGGAAGTCGAGATCGAGGTCACGGTTAACTGCGCGGACCCGCCCTTTGGTGAATCCGTGGTCGGTAGCCGCACGCACCCCGGGGAACTGGGCGTAGGTAGCATTCAGTGCCTCGGCAGAGTAGTAAGCCTCAGAGGATTTCTCTGGGTCGTAATTAATGTGGGCGTAACCTCCAGGCATTTGGGTGCCGTTCAAATCCCACGGTAATGCTTCGACCCGTTTCGGATCGAATCCGTTGATGGTGATTTCCTGGTGCCTGATCTGGTCCCATTTGCTGTTACCGAGGTAATTCTGGAAATCCTTGATGAATTCAGCGTGTTTAGGGGTCAATTCCCGGAACATTTGCATCGCTGCCGCTGAACCCCTCTGTTCGTCCACGTAGCTTAATTTATGCGATATTGGCATTCCTGGGTCAGTACCGAATAATATCGACCTTATAACGCGATCTCGACCCTCGGAATTTCCCCAATGCATCGCGGCCATCAGGATAGTTTCCATCGAGACCTTGCGAGTTGGTAAAAAGTCGAACTGCCGCATATCGTTGCCCATACGAACGATGTCGGTCATGTTCATCCCGTGCCTGTCGAAGATCTCGAGGATATCCTTGGTGGTTTGGCGGGAGACCATGTTGGCACCCATCACCGCATCAAAGATTGGCCGGAATAAGTAGCGTTGCCATGACCCGTTATCTTTGCCACCGGATAATAGGCGGCAGATGTTCTCGGGGTAGACATAGGCCAGCACCTTTTCAAACGGGTTTAGCTTTTTGCCGAGTTCTTCCATCAAGGTCGTACGTTTGCTACCGATACCTTTGTCACCCCTGCCGACGCCTAGTTCGTTGAATGCCTCTTCGGCCATCTCGTTGCAGATAGCTACCAGTTCCTTCTTCACTTCCCCGGCGAGGGTCTTCTCGATGTTCCTGCCAACCTCGTGGAGGGATTTGATCGCGATCTTTAGGTCTCTGGCGTCGCCCAGACTCATGTTAGTAAACTTCATCGGACCTGCCATGATCGAGTCAGGCACAACAGGGTTGACGTATTCGTCTTGCGTCCTGGTCAGGAATGCCGCCAGTGACTCAGGCGAGAATTGTCCTTCCGGCAGAGTAGGTTCATCGGCCACAAGTCCGACCTGGTTTAGCAGTCTGCTGATCTGATAGGCGAAGTCCGGGCGCATCTTCATTAGATCCTGCCCGCGCTTAACGAATGGGGTGAGGAACTTCTGGATGCCCTTATATTCACGTTCCGCCTTGATGCCTTCAAGCCCCAGTGCGTGGCAGAGCATCTCAGCATTCTTGGCTTTCAGCGCACCCTCGTAGTCGCCTTTGGCTGCTAGTTTCTCGCATTTGGCGCGGTTCTTCCGCTCAAGCATGAACTGCTTTCTCCAGTCGATAGCCTCGGTAGCGATCTTGCTGTTAAGGATGTTCTTGGCCATCTCTCTGGCGGCCTTGATACCGATCTCTGCCGCCCGGGCAGCCTGCTCCTGCTTTGCTTTCGACCACGTTTCAGCATCAGTCCAACGCTGGGTCATCTCCGCGTCTTTCTTTAGTTTGGTGAGATCCTCTTTATGCTTTTTCCCCAACTCGTCGATTTTCTGTTGGAGTTCCTCCTTCTTGGATTTGCCGTACTCATCCATCAACTTCTGCTCGGCGTCTTTCCACCGTTGGTTTGCCTCGGCCTCGCGCCTTGAGTAGTCGGCATCCTTACCGGACTTGTCGATCTTGTCGTGGATCATCTGCCGGAGGATCTCAGCCTCCATACCCTGCGCCTCGAGGCGTGCGGGATTGTGGATAGCCTCAACCGACTCGTTACCGTCAAGACCGAGTTCGTTTCTGAGGTAGTCCTCTTTGGCCTGCTCGATCCTGCCGGCCACATCCTGGCTGAATGATTTCAGATTGCCGATAGCCTTAAACATAGTTGCCTCATCGGCGAACCCCTGCTCTTTGGCAGTGAGGTCAAGCCAGATATGTTGTTCGTGGCTGAGTCGATTGTTCTTAAACTCATCCACAAGGTTGGCAATGTTCCTGCCGCCATGTTGCTCTTCAAGCTTCGCGGCAGCTAGTCTGGCCGGATCGTTGGCGACCTGATGCTCGATGTCCTCCCGTTGCTTCTCGGCGTGGAAGTTTGCCCGGGCCTGGGTTTCTGGGTCAATCTCGGACATACGTTTCTTCAGTACCTCGTTGACCGCAGTCTCATGCGCCTTGTCCGCCATCCGCTGATAAACTTCATAGTCCTTGGGTTTCATATCGCGGCCTAAGAACTTGCCGTAACCCTGCGCTGCCTCCATCTGCTTGGTGTCTTCCTCGCTCGATAGCATCCGGTCAAACACGCCTCTGATCTCTGGTGATACTTCGGCGCCCATGCCCACGGCACGTTTATAGACTGAAGTCAACCACGAACGGAACTTGGCGAATGCACCGACCAGTTCCATTGATGGTGCTTTGCCATCCATCGTGTACTGCTCAAATGCCCTGGCGAACTTCTCATGTTGCTCGACCGTCAGTTCCTCGCCGTCCTTGGCACCTACCCAGTCGCGGATGGTCTTGTTATAACCTTTCAGTTCATCGGTGGCGCCCTCAGTGTTGGATAATTTGTCGATGGTATCGAGGAACATATGCGCTGCTTCGTGGATGACCGTGGACTTGTTGGCGGCACCGAACAGTCTGATTATGCCGCCAAGACCCTGGCCAGGGGTGTACGATCCGAGAGGGTTGCCAGATTCTTGAAGGTATGATACACTTTTGGTAGAACCACTCCTGATCGTTTTCTGCTGCTCTGCCTCTGCGGAGGTATCAACGGGACCGGGATGGTTCTTTTCATTTGTCTTGCCCGCGTTATTGGCTATTGCCTCTCCTGTCCGAGTAACCCCGGACGCGACGATGCCGAGGTCGGTGACGTTAACTGCGGGTCCGGTATTCATTTGCGACCCCATGTGGCAGTTTGAGGTACAGTTGTTGCAGGCATCCTTGTCAGCACCAGCAGAGCAGCAGAGTGCTGACGGGTTCTTGTCGAGTTCACCTTTTAAAGTAGCGAAGATCTGCTCTGCATCAGGTTGCTGTTTAATGAAGTCTTCGACCCTGGTGTACGCTGTGCGATCCTCGGTCTTGATATCCTCCGCACGCATCACCGATTGCTCGTCGATCTGCTTTTGGATAGCCGACATTTCGGCATGGAGGGAGTCCCTTCTGACGGGGTCTTTGGCTTTAATCAGATCTTTTCTACGGTTATCCAGATCTTTGGTCAGGCCGAATATCTGCTTAGAACTGTTCTTGGCCGCAGCTTGCGCCTGGATATGCCAACCAGTTTCGTCCTGGAAAATAGCTATCCGGGAAGTGAAGTTTCCGAGTTCTCCTTTGCCCAGCACCTTACCGTTAGGGTACTCCTCGGTTGGAACGTCAGAGAACATCCCCGGGCGGATAGCTGCGTGCATCCAGGTCTGGAGGTATTTCGGATGGTTCCGGGTAAAGTCCACGATCTCCTCCGGAGTACCGACCACGACTCGCGGCTGGATCGAGATCTCTGGGTACTTGGCGATGTTGGCCTCGGCCTTGTCCACGGAGTACCCGTATTTCCGGTAGAGCATCCCGTTGATGACCTTTGCCTCCTGCCCGCTTTTGGCGTACAGTTCGATCATGCCGTCCACAAGGTGCTTGTTGGTTAGGCCAGATCGGTTCCACGACTGGATCACGCCCTGCGCCCTGGCCATCGATCCTTTGATATCATCTTCAGAGATCGGCACCCAGTACGGGTCAATGCTCATCTGAACCTGTATGTGGCCGATGCCCTGCCCCTCTTTGTGCATCTGATGTAGCATCTCAAGAGTAGCGTCTTGTTTGGTGATGATCTTCAGCTTTAGCCCGCGCATCTCAGCGTGGCGGATAACGTCCTTTAGCTGACCGTATTGCCGACCAGTTAGGTCGCCCTGGCCGTTAAGCCTGAGTCCGCCGATCTTGTTCAGTAGTCCAACATCTGCGTTGGATAGTTGAAGGAGTTCGCCGGTATAGGCAGCACGGTTGTAGAAACTAATCGTGTTGCCGCCCATGCCCATGCCGGTCACATAGCAACCATCAAGATAGCATCCGTGTCCGCCGATCATAAACTCCGGGCAGGCACTGGACAGGTTTAGCGATCCAACCGTTTTCTCTGCTTTGGATACCGCTGCGGCTATCGGGAAGTCGGATTTGCTTACGGTGTCCAGGTGCTTGTCGAAGAAAGTGACGCCCTTGATACCGTTACCGCCGTTAGCGTAGGCGTGTTCTACCGCCCGGGTGAGATCCCCTCTGACAGACTCGAAGACCTTTTCCGGTAGGAAGTCAAGGAATGTCTGGCTCAAGGTTCTAGCGAAACCCCCGAACTGCGGCTTATTGGGGTTCTCTTCACCGGTATCCTTGAACTTGGCCATTCGTTGTTCTATGGGCGTGGAGACCAGGCTGCCGTCCGGCTTAACTATTGGGGTCTCCCCGAATAGCTTATCGATCTGATCTTGAGCCGCTAGGACTTGATCCTTGAGACTGGCGTCAGACTGTATAGCCTTACTGATTTCAAAAGCGTTGCCTCTTGCGTGGCCGGCAGTCAGCTGCCCGATGTTATTCGCGATCTGGGCAGACGTGGCGATTTCCTTTCCAGCCACATCCTTGATGACGGCGCCTGAGTTCTTGATCTCGTTCTTATGCTCGAACAGATAATCGATGGTCGCCTGTGGCACTTCGCCGTCCTTGTCGTAGGCGATGAGACTTGTGTCCATGATCTGGTTGGTCTGGTCTACGGTTTTCTCGTAGGCAGCCTTCTTAGCCTGGTCGTTCTCGAATACCGTGCTTAACTCCTCGGGACTGGTTCTCTGCTGCTTGGTTATGTCCTTGATCAGACCGTCCAGCATCTTCAGCGTCTCCATCACACCGAGAACCTGCTTGGTGGTGTCGGAGAGCATCTGATTTTTCTCAGCGAATTCGATGACAGGTTTGGAGAACTGATAATAGGTTTTAGTTAAAGAAGAATCTGTGTTTCTTGGCAAATCAGCGACCCCGTGAGCATCATTAATCGCTTTAACTTCCGCGTCAGACAAGACGCGGTTTATTCTCATCGATCCACTGATTAACCAGTTGCCGGTCATATTCGGGTTGGTCTTATACCTATAGTGTCCGCCTACCGGCAGCTGATCGGTGATATGGGCTTTTACGGGAATGTGTTTGCCTCTGTCGTTCACGCCTCTGCGGTCAGCTTCGGTTTGCCAATCTACGTCATTAGGAACTTCAACTTCAGCCCAAACTTGGTTTTCCGGACGGTAGTCTGGCTTAGAAAGCCCACCAGTGGATTTCCCTCCGATATGTGTTGCTACAGGTAAGTCTCCCGAGTGAAACCCAGGACGGTATGCCAATTCCCCTAGTTTCGACTTAACCTTTCCATTTTCCGTCAATGGACCTGGAACCGCATCGACCCATTTCCCAACAGGAATCGACTTGTTAGCATCCACAAACAAAGGAAAAAGCTCGCCTGGGCGGCGAGCATCTGTGCGAAACAGTTTATAGGATTTAGTAGTTTTCTCTGGGGCCTTGCTTTCGTTTGAGAGTTGGTATAGCGGCATCCCTTCTTCGGATGAACCCTCTTCTTTTCTAAACTTATCCTTAACTGACTGAGCAAGGGTCCTTGCTTTATCCATCAGACCAGGAGATTTCTCTTTTTCAACCCCTACCGCCTTTACCAGATCCTCGGCCTTGATCCCGGCCAGGTCTTCCATCCGACCGCCGAACGCTGACATTAGCGTGGCAACGTGGTCGGCCTGGGCGCCTTTAACCCCGGCGTCCTCTAACTTCTGTTTCCAGGAGTCGTATGTTGTTGGCTCAGATCCGGGTGCTGCTTCAGCCATACCTTGGGTGATGCTCTGAGCGTGTTCTGCTTCTTCCCTGCCTGTCATGGCGTCGGGTGCGAACTTGATGTCCTGGGACAGACCTTTCCAGTCTGGAGTGCCACCAAGCACACTGGCGGCTTTAGCAGTTGGTATGGTCAGATCTCCCTCAGAGTTGATAGCCTCGTTGAGGTGTTCTGGGGAGATCCCGAGTTCTGCCGCCTTTTTGTCCACAATGGTTGGATCTTCCGGGTGTTGGTTCTGGAAGTACTCAACCAATCTGGCTGCCGGAATGAAGAGGTTTTCCACTGGGGTGCCTTGGGTAGCGTGGTTCATAAAGTCTTCAAAGTTGTCTGGCGCTATTTTGCTGGTCTTTGACGCCTCGATGGCATCACCCAGTATCTTGATTATAGCCTGTTGCTTATCTGACTCTGCCAGTCTCTCATGCCCCTTGAGCATGGTCGCACCACCAGGTATTAATCCAAAGGCCAGACCTGCAGGAATTGAACTCAGCGCAGATTCTCCGATGTTACCCATCGCTTGACCGAACGTGTCGTTGTTGGTGCCAGTGATCTTACCGGCAGCTTCGTTGCCAGCAGTCATGCCGCCAGACATACCTGCCATAGTGGCCACGGACTTAGCAATCTGAGCAACAGCAGTCTTGACTACCGCAGCACGGGTGTCCGGGCTTGCGACCACATCCGCTACTGCCTTACCAATTAGCGTGTTAAGAATCTTACTTCCGCCCGGGATCATTTTAGCCAATTCCGGTACGCCGATTAAACCGATGCCTGTGTTTATGGCCCGGACTATTTCAGCACCGTGCCTTGCTGTATTGGTATCAACCCCTTGAGAGATCTGATCATGATAATAGCTTGACGCCCCGGTATCGCCAAAGTACTTAGCAACGCCCACGTCTGCACCTATACCCCGACCGGCAGTAGCACCCAATGCCGTGCCAACTACTGGAATAGCAGAACCTAATATCGCACCCCCGACCATGCCTAGCGTACCGTATTTTGCGGCTCCGGGAAGCATTGATCCCAGACTAGCGATATTTGCGGCCACACCGGCGAAGGACCACGGGTCTTGGGTCACTTTGCTCTGCGCTACTCCTATCTGGTTTGTTAGGTCAGTGATCTTCTTTTGCGCGTCGGGCGCTAAATCTTTTATGCCATTTGCCATTCCGCTGAAGATCGGTTCTTCTAGTTCGGCACGTTGTCTCTCCAGTTCAGATTGCTGTAACCCCGCAGACATATTCTGCGTGATCCATTCGATGGAAGACAACGGGTGAATGTCATCGTGGGATACTGCCATATTGGCGCCAGAGGCAAGGTAGTTACTTGTGGCTGGAAAGTTCTTAACGAATGTTGTCCAGTCGGTAGGTGAATTTTTGATCTGTTGTGCCTTATCTAAAGCAGCTTTCTGAACATCGGCAGATGCGCCCAGCATCGAGTACCGAACCGGTAGGTTCAGTATGCGGGCAGCCTCCTGCGACCGTGCGGCTTGAGCGGGATCCGCCGTTGCTGAGAAAGCTTTATACGCCTGCGACAAAACGTCGCCGGCTTTTTGCGAGAAGGTTTCTTCCGGTGGTTGAGTTGGCCCTGATATTTGGGTAAGTGCTGTGCCATCTCCAGCCTTTATCTCACCGTTGGCGTCTGTTTCGTATATGGTCCCATCATCGGCTTGATACTTCATGAATTAACCTCCCATAGGTTTTAGATACCCCTTACCTTGGATGTATACACTCCCCAAAGGCGCTTTAAATAGATAGTCGGTATCGCCAGCAGCATCAATTGCGGTCTTAGTAAACTGATCTCTGGACCAACCACGGATAGCTGACGTGTCGAAGTATTCGCCTTTAGCCATTGCCGCTTGAATCATCCCGTTGATCTTCCTCCTAGCAAGCCCCATACCGCTATAATAGTCCTGTATAACCTTGTGATCAGTCTCCTCTGGCGCAGGAACTTTATAGCCCGCGTCCTTAGCACCTTCGGTGATCGCAGTCTCGATAGCCGCCGCTGTCACTCCTGCGGGGAGATGCTGTTGGGATTGCGATAATTGCATCCTGAGTGCTTCTTTGGTGGGGGTGTCAAGTTTATCACCAAACCAGGCCTCGATCTGCCCAGGCTTAGTGATAGCCCCAGACTGGATCATCAACGATACCTTCTGCAGGGCGCCTTGTTCCTCGTAGTAGTTGAAGTTTTTCTTCAATCCGAGACGTGTTAACCCACCGCCCTCTAAACTAGCGGTCTCTGTGGGCGGCATATTGAGGCTGCCAGCAAAAGCCTTAACCTGATCAGCAGTAGCGCCTTGGTTCTTAGATACCCAGTCCTGCATGGCGTTTCCCGCCGCATCACTGCGAGCGGCATAGTCACGATTGCTCTCAGCTATCGCTTCCTCGCCCGCTTGCCGGAATACGGCAAGCTTCGTAGGATCGAGAGTAGACGTAGTGCTTGTCTGCGTGGTGTTAAGTGGGTCAGCGATATGTAAGTGATACCCGGAGCCGGCATCGTGCCAAAGAACCTCGCCAAATTCCTTATGGGCGTCGACCACAATCTGATCTCGTTGGGCCTGGGTGTAGTTGTCAAGGTTGAGGTCCACTGCGTTGCCTGTTAGGTGATTAGAGTCCGGCACGCCGCCGACGTCCTTGTTGTGCTGGGGGTCACGATGGCCGGAGGTTACAACTGGTGCAGATCCGGTCTCTGTCAATATCTGTTGCAAAAAACTACCGGTGGCATTCTTCATTGGTGTTGTAAGACCGTTAACGTCAGGGTTATCTCCGGCAGATAAAGTCCACTTATTTAACGGTAGCACAGGCCCCAACCCACCGGTTGTGGTCGTAGTGGTCTGGCCGACTCCTGCCTTGGTCTCATATGATTTCTGCACCTTTACCGGATCAAGTGGCATCCTAACGTCGCCATTAATGTGCATATTGGGATCAGCTTTAATATCCGACTTGTAGGTATATGTCTCGGATGTTTCAGCCCCGGTATGGGCTTTACCTTTCAATGCTTCGTAGGTCACTGGGTCGATGCTTGCTCTGTTCTTGTCGAGGTAGTCATCCGCTGCCTGATAATTCGGGTTGTTGCCGGATAGCATGGAGGTTGTGCGGGCTATAGCGATGTCGTTATCGTACTGACGCATCTCGGCGTCAAAACCTACCTGGCCTTTAACGCCGACCCCCATCCCATTGACCTCTAAGTTATGGATATAGGCAGTGCGGTTCGTTGCTGCTAAATCATCATCATACTGATTAACCCCTGCTGACTGGATACTATTTGATCTTACCCCAGCGACCGTGGTTGCTTGGAGTGCCGCAGTCTCCTCGATATTGTGCATAACGATGCTCTTCTTGTAGCTGCGGAGGTTACCGTCAATCATCGTTGTGAAAGCGAGTCTCTGAGCGTTGTTCTGGAGACCGTCCATATATTTTTGATTTAAATTAGCGAAGTCTTTATTTGCATTATCAACGCAGTTAACAGCCAAGCCCTCTTTAAGACTAAGCGTGTGGCCGAGGATGCCTTCTGCATCATCAGTCCACTTCTGATAGTTTGATGTCACGTTGATCTGGTTCATCTGGGCCTGTTTGGTCTGGACGATGTTCTCCGCTTCCTTGCCACTGTAACCGAGCGCCTGGGCAATAGCCGCACCGGCCTGACCTTCTGCCATACCGAACTGATCTGGGGTAGTCGAGAGTTGTTGCCTCGCGGCAGGCAACGGTTCTGCGACTGTCTGTTGTTGGTAAACTGGAACTTGCATTACTCCTGCCATGCCGTTACCTCCTTAAAGCGTAGTCTTTTTAACCTTCGGGACGATAGCCCCGCTTTGTTGGAACCCACTATACTGGCCTGCCAATGTGGATCCGCCGTTGAGCAACGCGGCAATGGAATTCATAGTTCCTGCGGTCTTGGCATTAGCCGCTGACGACCGATCCGCTGACGCCTGATTGGTGTAATCGGTTGCTTGACTCTTGAGCGACCACGTGTTCGTGGCGGCATTATACTCGGTATTCGATTTATCCAGTTGCCCATATCTCTCAGTATCCTGGAGAATCGCTGACGGGCTGCCGGTTGAGATGTCCAGGTTGTTAGCGCCATACGCGGCTATCTGCCCACCCTCTACCGATTTGGCCTGTCTGAGGCGAAGTTGCCCCTCTTGTGCGCCTGCTACCATCGTTGACTCAGCTTGCCTGGTAGCCGCTTTCGCGTTATTGTCTGCTATCTGTGCTTGCTGGTTATACGCCGCTGCCTGCGCGGATGCTTGCTGTTGTGCTGACACAACCCCCATCACCGTGCTGGCCGCAGTTAACCCCAGCGCTACTGCTGGAAGACACAATCTAATCACCTCCCATATGAAACCGTCTAAACGGTAATTGGCTATATCCGTATGGCTGGAGTTCGTCGAACTCGAACCCCAACCACTTCAACCACCGGATCGAATCTATATTCCTGGCATCAACGTAGTTCTCAAGATAGCCATAAGCCTCAAGCATCTGAGATATGTGTTCGCGGGTTATGTGGTAGAACCGGATAGCATACTTACGGAGATCCTCTGTGGCCAACAACCAAGGTGCGCCTCCACCATTTGGCAAAGATGCAATACCCCAGATGGCCACAAGCACCCCGTCCACAAAAGCGCCATATGATGCATCAGAGTGACCGACGGACCATTCGACGCCCTGGATCGGGGTAAGCCCCCGGGCAGCCCATATCTCCTCTTTATCTGCTTGGCGAATATGCTTGGCTAAAGTGTAGCAGTCAAAATAGCCGACTCGGCGGATGTCAAGATTCACCGACGTCAACCTCCCTTACTATGGAAGTGATTGTAACCGGCAACGGATCGACCTGACGATAGACCACACAACCGTCGTAGTTATATCCGTCCGGCGGTGTCGCGTTCGTGATCCCGGTAAACAGTGGCATTGGGGTGTTATACGTGGTCAAGGCCGTTGGCTTGAGTTCTACGAGGTTGTCAACCGACTGCCCAACGAACCCACCCCGGCTGTTCACAAAGTTGATGTAGATGTTGGAGATCGTTCTGAAGAGGCCGTCTATGCTTCCGCCCTGCGTCTGATACTCAGCATCGAGTTGCTGGACGTTGGCCGCGTACTGAAGGCCAACGTGAACACGGCAGGCAGGTCTATCTAAGGTTATCTGCCCACCAACCACGACCGGTTTCGGACTGATCACGTTGCCGTCTGCGAGTACGCTGACCGTCATCCCCTCTAAATAGCCCAGACCACTGATCACTGTGGCGGGAGTACGGCAATAGCCCCCTGCGATGTACGACGTGAAGTCGGTGCCATCAACCGGAATGCTGAAGGTGTTGGCATCAATTGCGGTGATAGTGTACTGTTGCCAATTGAGGTACTGCTGTTCGGTAGGTACGAGGAGATCACCATAGGTCGGCATCCAACCGATGCTATCTATTCCGACCGACTGCCCGTTGCTGTACCCGTGTCCTGGACAAGTAATCACTACGGGGTTAGTGCAACTGACGTTGATGATCGGCATCGGGTTCCCAAGATATGAGGTGGCACAGTCGACAAATACCTGATCAGCAGGATCTGTGGTTGGCATCCGTTCAGCTAACCTTTCGACTGTTTTAATCGTAGTGCCATTAACCAAACGTCGAACACCGCACCAGACCTCATCATATCCGTCACCAGGGATCACATTAACCCACTCGAAGAATCCTTGGGTGTTATGCTTGTGCCACGCCCAGATGTCGTGTTCTTTTTTATAGGTCAAACCTAAGAGAGTACCATTATCTAGAACTGCCCATATGATCGATTGCGGGTTTTGCTGGTATGCCCATGAGACTACTTGATGCCCCTCGAAATAGTGCCGAGCAAGAACAGTAAGGTCATCACCGGACCATGATGAGGTCAGATACTGGAAGGACAAATCCTGTATAACAGAACCCATCGTCTGACAAAACAACACCCGAATACCGATAATCAGCGGGTCAAGGTTATTCGATCCCCAGTGGGACTGCGGTTTAGCATCTATGCTTGTCGGGGTCAGGGCGCCGCCAGCAGCACCGGAATTAACCTTCCACTCACTGGCGGACGTGAACGTCAGTAAGTCCTGCATCGCCACCAGACTGTGGATCGCGTTTACCGACTGCGATATCAGCGGGGCAGATATCGCATCCGAATCCTGCGATGGGACCGTCGTGCCGTGGTTATAGTAGTCTCCTGGTTTGCTCATCCATTCTGTGAGTGGTTCGTTGGCAGTGCAGGCGAATACGAGTCGGTTGTCGAAGAATCGGACGCAGGATGGATAACCCCTTACGTCACTCCAGCTGCCCTCAGACCAGTACATCGTTGCCGTCGCCTTGCCTAGTTGCTGGAGAACCGATCCGGTTACTACCGTGCCACTGGTGTATCCTGTGACCTTGACGATGCCATCAACCTCGTATGCGTAGCCTGTCAGGTCGTAGTTGCACGGTCCAGACGTAAAGCTATAGCACTCGATCACAAGTTGCGGCAATACCCCGTTGATGATGTTGTCCGGGTCGATAGTGCTGGAGTCGATGACGTTATTGTCGGCAACACTAGAGTAATTTCTAATTATCTGCCATGTAACTCCCGCGTCATAGCTGACCTTGATCCTGATCTTGCCTGTCCATGTGCCGTGCGTGGTCAGTTTCCATTGGTTGTTTGTTGTGATTGCCGCAGAGGTTCCTGTTGCCGCAAACGATCCGCTGACTGCTGGGCCATCCACAATGTGCGTGATCTTCCATAGACTGCCGACGTGGCCTAATTGGAAGATCGATGCCGTTGCGGTCAGGGTTATCGCGGGTCCGGTTGTCGCTGAAGGAGTTATTGTCGAGGTTGATACCGTGTTAGTGGTCATGAAAGGGCCATTCTTGAAGGCAAAAAGGTTAAGCGCCCATACATTGTCCGCAGTCCTGGTCACAACCTGTGGTAGATGTTTTGGGTGAGTTAGGTACAGAGTGTCGGCGGACTGTGTGTATTTGATCTGAGATACCTCTGCCGCCGAGTAGGGCATCGCAATTTCGTACGGTATGCCGGAACCAGAGAAGGTTTCAACATATCCGCCGTTACGGAAGACCCGCATATAGTAATCGCCGAACTCAAGCATATAGGCCTGTACCACAGAGAAGACGAACGGGATGCCCCAGAATGCCCTATCGCCGAATTTAGCTAAGTTGATGAGTTCCAGGCCCGTGCGATTACTGATCGATCCACTGACGTTGACCATGAAATTTGTCAAATCAGCGACGCCGACATCGTACTTAGCCAGGTCATCACGTTTTCTGGTTTCCGGTGAAAACTCTCCACCGGCGAATGAGTTTTGCTGTAAGCGCATTGGCTACCTCCTGCTATCGGCGTAGTTGGTTGACCACTGCGGTGGGTTCCAGTTCTCGCCGGCATTGGCAGTCCAGGCAGCCGCCATCGCGTTTTTAAAGTCGATGGATATATCTTGTTTGCGTTGCAGGTTAACGGCCAGTGGCGTGACAATCTTCAGCGCAAGCTTTAGCGCAAACGCTTCCACAAAAGCTGCGTCGAACTGATTTGGGTCTTGAATGTCGATGATGTACTCCACGCAGGCGTTAGGTTGCTGTGAACAGATGTATGAATTAACTCCATCACTGATGACGCGGTATGGCTCTTTCGGGGTGTTGATGTCATCGCCCAAGTTAAACACCCTAAGCAGACGGAGACAGTTGGCAGGGTAAGTGTAAACGTAGTCCCAGGCCGGTACTGACATCGAAGTCAGAACAAGGGTTGTTACGTTGGTGGCAAAGTTCCAAGGGAACTCTCTGAGTAGTGCCTTCTTTGCCGGTTCATATTGGAAACGGCACATCTTTGCCTCGCGACTAGGTTCTGTCAACGAGGAGATCTGCGCGTTGCAGAAACAGGATAAAGCTAGATTGCAAATTCCGACTACATCCACAGGTAATACCTCCTAAACCACAAAAAGCGGACAGGCTTTTAGACCTGCCCGCCTCTGTTTTATTTCTTCGGTGGACTAATTTTGGATTGCTTGGGTGGTGCGTTGATGCCCACCTTGCTCTTCAGCGCCTCTGCCTCGGCAAAAGTCGCTTGAGCCAAATGTACTTCCGGGTCAAACACCGCTTTGGGTTTAGCTACTTTGGGCAACGGGCCTTGGTAAGCGAAGTGGACTAGTGCGGAGTCACCGACCTCGTCGTCGCCCACATAAGCGATAGCCCCTTCATCCCAGTAAGTCTTGCCTTGGAACCCCGAACTAGGTTCGATGGCGGTATAGATCCCGGGCAAATACTCGTCCGGGATCTCGTTTTCGACTGCGTCGGCAGCGAGTAATTCTTGCAGTTCATCACCTGTTGACATTGTCAATCACTCCTTATTGGTTACGGTTAGTCTGAACGTCCATGTACTCAGCAGCGGTTACCGTGCCACCAGTGAAGACGGCAGTGCCGACCACATACTGGAGTTTACGATACTGCTTCATGCCCTGCGGTAGCATACCCCGGTAGAGGACGGCGCCAGCAGTCAGAGATGCTAGTGCAACGGCAGCCACAAGGGGGTAGGTCACCGGGGCAGTGGCATAACCTGGGGCTGAGTCGGTGATCAGGTTGACAGCTAAAGTGGCACCACCACCGGACGTGGCCAAAGTCTCAATGACGAGTTGCAACCAGGGTTGGTCGTAGGCGTCACCTGCGGCTAACTGGTTGATGTCATTAGTAGAGTTGTTATTGCCGACTGACATGGCCGACAATGCTTGCGCCTTGGAATAAGACGTTGCGGTATCGCGTATAGGCATTTGGTTTTACCTCCTAAAAAATAAAAATAGCCCCGACAATCGGGGTGTTAGACCACGCGGGATTCGGCATTGATCAGTGCGTCGCACTTGTAGATCGGGATGCCCTGGAACCGGAGCTGCTGGTATACCTGACCGTTCTGCATTTGCTCCGTGGTGCAGTAGATCTGAGGGGTGCCACCAGAGTTCTTTCCGATCAGCATCAGTTGGAAGTAAGAGTAGATCAACTCATTGACATAGATCTTCAAGTTGGCCTGGAGTGCTGCCGGGATACGGTTCAGTGCCAGGATGAAGAACTTGATCAAGTTGGGTGAGGTGTCTGAGCCGGATCCGAACGTCGCCACGTTGGTGGTGTCGATGTTGCAGACACGCACTACGCCACGGAAGTTCTTGACGGCGATACCAGGCAGCCATTTCATGTTGGTGGAATAGCCCCAGTACGGATAACCGTTGGCGTCCACAAGTCTTTGGAGTTCCATGTCCTGCACGGTCAGTCCCGCTGTACTGCCTGCGGGGTAGATGCCTACTACCGAACTCTCGCCAAAGCTAACGAACCAAGCACTGGTATTAACTGAGAGAGTGCCGCCGGCATCGATGCACTGGTATGCGATGTTTCCTTTTTGCGCGCCTACCATAGTCGAATACCGCACTGCCAGACCGTTGAAGGAATCCGGCGCACTGTTGGCATCACCGTAGAACACGAAGTTGGCGACCTTCTGACGGAAACCTTCGGCGTAACCTAAGTCTTCGCTGAGGCGGTAACCGTCGGGGTCGTTCTGCCGCAGGAGTACCTCTCGGTCGATTTCACTGTTTGCTTCGAGCAAGCAACAGGTATCAACAACCTGCTTAGTTGTGGTCTTCTGTGGTTGCACGCCACTATTCAGTGCGCGGGTGCCGATCACCGGGATTGAACTTCTCTGGGTGGTCTGGTTGCCTGTCGGCAAGTTGCCCTCTAGCCAGGGAATTTGCTCAACGATGAAATTCTCGAGATTCAACACCTCGATTACTTTGGCCAGCATCCCATTGGGATCCAGCCGATCCCGTATGTCGGACAGGGTTACTACGTTTGCTCCATAAGTTGCCATTGATTCTTACCTCCTGTTATGTTGACTTGAGATCTTTCATGGACGCATAATAGCGCCCGGGGCTTTTGTCACCTGCCTTGAATCCGCCTGTGTGGCCGATGCTATCGGCGAATACGTGGGGTGAGATCTTCTCACTGATTGTCTTGAAGATCGAGATGAAGTGCTTGTTGCTGGATAGCCCGGAGTCTGCTAGGAACTTCATGAACTCGGGATCCTTGGATTCCGGAAACCGGTCAAGTGCCGCCTTGGCAGCTTCGATTCCTTTGGCTCCGTGAACGGTTTCAGATTCGGTAGCCCAACCATTGACTGTGGCAGCCCACGCTTCCGTGTTGGCCTTGTTGATGCCGGCATAGTGACTCACCAAGGCCTGTGCCTGTTTCTGAGTCAGGTTGTTCTCCTTGGCGATGACGGCGAACTGATCAGCTGCGCCTTGGTCATACGCCATACCCTCGGGGACGGTGAAGGCGGTATAGGTCTCAGGTGCGCCTACCGGTGCTTGGTCTGCTTGTGTCGCCTTAAAGGTACCGTCAGGGTTGCGATCAGTTGCAGGTGGTGCTGCGGCTGGATCGACTGCTGCAGGTGGTGCTGCGGGATCAGTGCTTGCTGCGGGTGGCGATGTCTGGTCTGCGGGTGCTGGATCTGCACTGGGCGCGGGATCACCTTCAGCGAATAACTGTAAGTTGAACTCGGCATTCATGGTGTTGTTGGCCGATTCTTTCATGTGGTCAAACCCCCTTAAATTCTTGTTCTACTCGGAATATCAGATCGTTGGCATTGATGTAGGACTCTCGCTGTGCCGCCAACCACATATCTAGGCCGATCATGCCTAGCGGCTTAAGGTCTTCCAGCAGCTTGAGCGCTGTGTCACGTTTGCCTTCGTTAAAGAAGGTCACGCTGTTCCCAGTGAACGAGGTGTTGTACTGCCCTCCACGAACCTGCTGAGACATAAAAAAACGGCGCCCACGTTCACTGTTGAGCAACCAATGCAGGTCCTCGGTATACTGCTTTTCCTTGAGTTCGGCCAACCGCTTGAGTTTAGCCTCACGCCTGTCCAGGTCATGCCTCATCCTTGATAAGCCCCCTCTGCCCCACTAGGCGTACCCATTAACGCTGACAGGGCATTGTTACTGCCGGTGTCAACCGGTTGCAGGTTCTTGACTGCCTGACTGCCTTGCTGGGCTATCGCGGCCATCTGTTGTGCCTGCTGCATCTTCTCTGCCTGCTGTTGCATCTGCGCCCGTTGCTGGCGGATGATCGCGACTTTGGCCTCTGGCACGATGATCTTAGGCGGTATGCCCAGTGCGTCACTGTACTCGTCGATGGCAGCGTCGATGTCGAGTTTGTCCTTAGCATTAGGGTCGGCTTGCGCCAGACCTAGAACGAACTGACAAGTCTGTTCTATCGCGGTGATACCGGTCATCTGTTGGGCCTGGGCGAGGATCGACACATATCTGATCTGGAGTTGCTGACCTTGCAGTGATGGTGGCGGTGGTGGCAGCAGTCCTTTAACCGCGATCATCTTCTCGAAGAGTGCCATCATCAGTGGTCTCAGGAACTTGTTCTGGATCGAATCAAGCACAGGACCGATCATGCTCATCTTCTCGTTGCTGCGTTCCAGGATCTCCCGGGCAGTCATGCCGGCGTGGTCGATGTTCTCAAGCATGAGGAATACGTTAGCAAAGAACGAGTTTTTAATTCGTTGCTCCACTGCCTGTACCTTAAGTTCAGCTGCATTGAAATCGAAGTTGACCTGGAATGTGGGCGTGACCCTGTTGTCCTGTCCTTGAGTCGGTGCATAGGGGTTGATGCCACCAGGCACTATGCTGACCCCGGAGCCGGATAACAGCGTGTCAGGCACGTTGAGTGAGGGTTTGATGGATAGTTCATGTGCCGTGAGGATGTCATCTTCCATCTCTTGGAGCATTTTGGAGTCTGGTAGCGCACGCCAACCTGGCCCCTTGCCATAGGTGTCGAATCCTGTTCTTTTCCAGACACAAAAAAAGACGGGCATCGATTGATGTCCACCTTCTGATAAGAACTTCCCAGGTAAACTGTTATCCATCCAGTAATAGGACCGATACTTCATCTTGGTATAATCCATCATCTTCGGATCATAGTCAGGGTTCGGGAATATCACATGTTTGACTTTGACGTACTCGTTGAACTGCCGTCTGTCGTACTGGGAGACTACCCCAGGCGGGCAATTCGTTTTGCCGAACATCTCAACTACCTGGGAAACTGTGAGACGCAGGAACCTTGCGAAGCGTTCAACCTCTTGTGTAGGCCCGAGACCTACTGCATACTCTCCGGTGTCCAAGGTTCGGAATCTAACTAGGGTTTCTGGGTCATCGGCCATTACCATTGCCGCGCTACAGAAGCACCCTAACTGCTCGTAATATGGATGGGTATGCTCGTAGAACGCTGCTCTCTCGAGGATGTCGTATGCCATTTTCTCAGCGATCCGTGTCCACTCGCGGGCATCGTCATCATCCCTGAGTTGCTCCATCGCCGCTTCCCATTTAAACCAGGGTCGACTGGGCGACGTCACGCCATTCTGCATCCCTGCAGCCAATACTTCACAGGCCTCGATCGGGGTGCTATTGAGGATAGCCTCGTCATCGCGTTTCGCCCAGTTCGCCGTGTCCTCCTCGAAAAACCCGAGGTGAGGATTAATGTACTGCTTCAGCTGCTTCCAGAAGGGTTTCCACGTCTGGATGCCGTTGAACAGTTCTCCGTAGATCTTGTCCAAGTCACCTTTTGTTACTGCCGTGGTGCCGCCGCTACCACTTGCTGTTTGATCAGACTCGAACATTTATGACCCCAACAACGCTTTTTTAGCCACTGGGTTAGCTGATGCTAAACCAAGTGGACTTGTGGTTATCGTTGACTGGTAACCATTCATCGCGGCAATCCTGGCACGTTCATTCGCGGCGGCGGTAAGAACGTCAGGAGTGTTACTATAATCCTGTTGCGTGGGGGCAGGGGGTGTTGGTGTAACTTTAGGTACGTCTGGTGTTAAACACATTGCTGGTCACCTCCATATCCGGCGAGAATAGCCGGGGGGTACATAAATCGATGAACAAGTTCCTTTTGCTTCAATCATCGGTTGGTACACACAAAAATCTAGGGCATTACCCGCAAGCAAACTGCCAAATCTAAAATTTGTAGAAGCAAACGCACTGTTTTGAATCTGCACCTTTTTCCAGTTATCTGCTAATACCACATTTACAGTAAGTCCGGCAGTATCGGTAAACACAACAGTATTAGCACCATTGTTTTTAACCCAACACTGCGAAGAATATATCCCGCTTACATACGCTGCCAGCAGGTAAGTAACTACGTTAGTGCCGCCGGTAGACGTAATCCGTGAACAACTATACCCTCCAAGTGGATCTGTATACACTTGGCTAGTACCGATGACCCACGGCGAGGCCGAACCACCAATTTCGTGTTGCCAACCATCAACCAAAAATGTTACTGCTTGTGTTGAATTGGTATAAATCTTAGCCATTACTGCCCCGGTTGTCGTAGCGATAGCGGAAAAACTATATCTGGCCCACGACCCTGTAATCGGGAATGTAATTGCACCGGCAGCCAGATAGTCTGCCGTGAATGTTACCGTACCCGACCCTTTGAGGTAAACAGACAGCGTATATCTTTGTCCTGCAACAACATTCAAGACACCCGACGTGTTTATGCCCTCGCTGGCACCTACACCATTAGTTATGACTTGGAAACAACCTGCACCTTGCCAGAAGTCAGTCGTAACCCGTGTAACAGTCGAGTTTGATCTTGCGGCAACGCCCGTAGTATCTGAGGTTGTATCCCCACCGTTGGACATGTTGGGGGGCATAATATTCCGCTGACTGACCGATGCTACTGTTGCTGCCTGATATGCAACCCATCCAGTAATGAAATCGTCCGAGCCAAGAGGGAGAAGGTTGCTTATGGGTTTGCTAGTCTGAAATATCATAGGAGGTTACCTCCACTCGCGTACTACAACCCCTGGGTTACTGGTGCCTGCTATTGCATTAATAGCTATTCCTATCGGATCATCCGGGTTTAGAAATATCGGGAACGGCAGTATGTCTCCTGGGTTGACCACAATGCCTGCTCCTATTACTGCCGGTACTCCGATTCCCAGTGTTATAGCATAGGTGCCGCCGTTGTATAGCCAAATCCCCTTACGCCCAATAAGTCGACTACCACCAGCATATAACTCTGCTGATGCAACACCGACAGTCTTGGTCGCCATTTGGTCAGGGACCGTGACCAGGTACTCACTATTCGTAACCACGTTTTGCATACGTCTACCTCCTTCTTACTTTTGTTTTAGCTATCAGATTGCCTTGCTTGTCTTTATTACAGTTGTCCGCTGCTCGCTTACCAACAGGCATCGCGAACGTCAGGAATAACGCATCGGCATAGTTGGGACTCGGTATACTCCGGTCTTTCATGTCCTGCTTGCTCTCTAAAGCGATCTTGCCGTCGAGACGCGGCAGAGTCTCCGGTCCGATCATATCGTCGTATAACTGCTGTTCATCACCGTAGGCACCACCCTCGGAAAGCCACTGCTTCCCTTGTCCCCACATATAGGATCGCAGGTTAGCATAACCCGGGTCTGGCGACGCACTACCAAAGGCGACAAGCTGCCAGTTGCGCTTGAGGGTCTTGCCGACACTGTATATTCCTGTTCCGTAACCGAGATCAATGAATACCGCATCAGCTTTCAACTCCTCCTCGAACCGTGCGACCACATTAGCTATATAAACGTCGTTGTCGTTCTTAGGGCAACTGAACAGTTTCTTAGCCCGTAGTCCCTGCCTCATATAGATGACCGTCTCATCGCCGCCAGTCCATGCTGGATCGACGCCGAGGATGATCGGTGCGAAGTTGTACTGTGAAGCATTAAGGTTACGTGTACGTCCATCTTCGGCTAGGTTGGATGGGATGAACTGCCGATCACTCGACTCTGGGAATTGCCCCAACACCCTCACCTTGACAAAGTCACTGTTGATGCCATAGTCGGCTATCCACTGATCGATTTTATCCTTGTTGGTCATCTTGGCTGTTCGTCCATCCACATGGAGGGTTGCCCATCTGTGCCTAAACTTCCTAAAGCACTCACGAAAGCGGCCAGTGTTCCTCGTCGGATTACCGAACCCTGCCCATATGATCTGTGTGCCTTCATCTGTCATGGCGCCTTCCGTGACCTCCCAGATCTTGTCTGCGATCGCTGATGCCTCATCATAGATAATGACGATTCGTTTGCCCTGGTTGTGCAGGCCTGCGAATGCTTCTGGGTTCGATTCAGACCAAGGTATAATGTCGATGCGCCAAGTTCTTTCGTGGTCGGGTAGCACACTGTGTATCGCTGTGGCAGTTAGCACAAATGCTTTTTTGGCGTGGAACAGGTGATACCACTTGCTGAGTTCCGGCCAGGTTTTGGTTCTTAGTTGCGTCTCGGTGTTAGCGGTGACTACACCCCTAGTGTCCGGGAAGGTAGAAAGACCCCAAAGAATAATCCATGCCACCAAGGCCGACTTACCGATCCCGTGGCCGCTCGCCACTGCCAGTTGTATAACAAGGTTAACGCAATCTTCAAGTCCAAGTTCACCCCATTTTAATTGGTCACGAATGTAACCAAGAATGTCTGCTTGCCACTCATCTGGTCCGGTCTTATCCTCCAGTGCGCCTTTACCCCAAGGGAAATAGAAAAGAACGAACCCATAAGGATCGTTCTTAAATGACGTCAGGTGTTTTATGAACTTTAATTCTTCGGCATTAACTTCTTGGGTCATTACGAATCCTCTCCTCGGATTCAAAGAATGCGTTGTTGATCAGGTTGCCGCTGTGCTCCACATCAGTCTTATCGCGCCACTTATCCCGCTGCCGGTTCTTGAGCCAGAATATAGCCGCAGTGGTTTCCGGTGGGTAGCACTTGATAATAGGCGTCTGAACAACCTCTGATCCCTGGTTATCACCCAAGGCAACGGTCCTGATGTCAACATCGGGATGCTCATAACCCATCGCCCGCTGATAGAGTCTGTCGGCCACATTGGCATCGGCATAGGTCTTGCCTCTTTTTATGGACTCTAAAAACTCTGGGTAAGCTATTTTCCAGTTGTTGATCGTGGACTCTTCAACGTCAAAGAAGTCGGCCAATTCTTTATCGATAGCACCAAGAAGGCACAGTTTATAAGCCTGCTCACAGTAATTTTTGTCGTACTTAGTAGGTCTCATAATAAATCACCTCATAAATAAAAATATCCCCCTGCCTTTGTAGACAGGGGGAGGAGAAGATTTCTTTAGAAAACACGAGCTACTTTAAGAGTACTTGTAAAGACTTCGACTGTCAACAGTTATGATATAAAGCGTTGTTTAAGGCATTTAGCGATGGTTTCTTACTCTTAGCCTTCTTGCTCCGTGTCTTACTACCACCACCGAAACACGCCTCACCTTGGGGTAGACACTCCTTCAGTTGTTTATTCCGCCGGCCAGACTCCATGAACGATTCCAGTATGGGGCTGTATTTAACTTTATCCGGTTTAGCCAGTTCTACGTTCTGCCAATCGCGCAGATCTCGATCCACCCACTCAGGTCGTGAGATGTCGTGATAGGAAGTTTGGCACTTCTTGCAGATTGGTGGCTCAGGCTTACTGAAACCTTCATAATGGGCGCATCTACCACAGTTTCTATTTGGCATATTTACCCTCCCACGTCAGCACCGCCTTGCTGAGTCTGGATATCTCATATAGTGGACCCGCTTTAGGTTCCAGTTGATAAACGAAGATCATATCTTTGGCTTTTTGAGTAAGTGTTTTAGTATCCATTATAAGGGTTTGGAATTCTGCATTCTTGGTCGTGATGGTTTCGCCCAGTTGGAGGTTTTTGTCGATTAGTTGTTTGATCCTTCGCTCAAGTGCCATCCGATCTTCGCCACTCTCGAGGTCAGTGATACGTTTTATCGCCTGGTCAACTACCTCATGGGCGCCACACAGTGCACCTCTTAGGTCCTCCAGCAACTCAGTGTCGTACATTAATCAACCCTCCTCCAACCTACAGGTACTGTCGTTCGCACCGTGGTAACTGATTGGTCATATCCAGGATGCGCCCAGTCTATTTGGTTTAACACCTCGTTTGACTCGTTAAGCAATCGCATAATCTTATCTACGTTACCGCTGGGCCGAACTAATTTTGACCAGCTAGATAGTGTCCAACCCAACATGCACCTCCCGTACTGCCTGTAGATAGCCTTTCGGATCTGCTGGCGCCTCAATTCCTCAGTATTGGAGTGCTGAATGCGTCGCCCAGGATCGGCAGCCCGTTCGCATCCTCCGCGACAATGAAAAACGCAACATTGCCAAGTGGGTCTTGGATAACCTTGATCTTGCCGTCCGGCTCAATCGCATCCGCGTTAATACGCAGCACCCCATTAAGCTGATGGATAGCGTGTTTCAGTATGACGTTCTTAGCTTTAACCAGTTCGCGCAGGGATTGGTTCTGTTGTAGAAGTTTGCTGTCTCTTTTCAAAATAACCCCTCCTCTATTCGTTTAAATCCGCGTTCAACATATCGATAGTCGCCGATGCTTGTTCTCTGGTCATCACATCAAAATTAAACTGGTCAGAATCATCTCCACCTATCAAGCATAACCGCTTAATTAGTTTGATCTGTTGCTCAGTGGCAGCCCAACCATCCATTAGTCATCAACCTCCACTCGCTTGATATAGGCTATCGCCACTACGATCAGCGCTACCAACTCGATCAATATTAGAATCTTCATACTCCACCTCTTCTGGTCCGGTAATGGTGTACTCCGTTGCTCCGTAGTTCTTGGCCAGAAAGGGCAGGGCGAACTCTGCGCGATCCTTGGCCTCTGTACTATAAAAGCCAAAACCTGCCAGTCTAATCAGTTCTGCGGCGACATCAAAGCACAACTTATGCTGCTCGCCATCTTTGGTTTTTGAATCAAAGGTTGCCGTCCATCTAAAACCCTTCATTTTGCACACCCCTTCAAGAAATTGAATGTATCTGTGCCTTCACTGCTTGCATCAGTGCGCCCTGGCCGCTCGCCTTCCTCTGTAGCGCCAGCATCACCTGCTCGTCCATCGAGTTCTCGGTCACCAGGTGGTGGACTATCACACTCTGTGTCTGTCCCTGCCGGTGGAGTCTGGCTATCGCTTGTTCGTACTGCTCCAAACTCCATGTGCAACTGAACCAGATCATGCAGTGACCACCGGATTGCAGGTTGAGTCCGTGACCCGCCGCCGCAGGGTGCGCCAATAGTAAATTTATCTTTCCATCGTTCCAATCTTTGATATCCTCCTCGGTCTTCAACTCCCGGGCCTGGGGAAATCTCGCTTTAATTCGGGACAGGTCATGTTTGTAATTGTAGAAGACCAAAATATTGTCTGAGGACTCATCCACAATTTCCGCCAGACAATCCAGTTTAGCTTGATGGATCTCCTGGACCTTACGATCCTCACTATAAACCGCGCCGTTGGATAGTTGTAATAGTTTATTTCCCAGCACAGCCGCTGAAGACGCATCCACGTCACCGTCGCTGAATGGTAGTAACCAGTCACGTTCCAGTTGGTCATATAACCTCCTCGCTGCCGGATCAAGCTGAACCTTGACTACGTTGTGGATGAGTGGTGGCAGATCCAACCAGTCCTCAGATTTCATCGATATGCAGATGTCGCCGATCTTGTCGTAAACCACCTGGTCGGCTCCGGGGTGAAGTTTCCAGGAGAATACCACTGCGCCGTTCTGCTTTTCCGGGAAGAAGTATCTGGCACGATAACCACCGATGGTCTGGCCAAGTCGCTCGCCTCTGTCCAGAAGGTATAGCTGAGACCAAAGATCCATCAACGTGTTCGGTGCTGGGGTGCCGGTCAGGATCACGATGCGGTCGATTAGTGGTCTGACTTTCCGCAGTGCCTTGAACCGTTTCGTCGATCCATCCTTGAAACTGGATGACTCGTCCACCACCACCATGTCAAAAGGCCACTGCCTGCCGTAATGCTCAACCAACCAGGGTATGTTCTCGCGGTTGATTACATAGATGTTTACCTGTTGGTTGAGTGCGGCTATTCGTTGCTGACTTGACCCTAGAACCTTCGCGATCTTAAGATGCTTCGTATGGTCCCACTTAGTTGCTTCAGTCGCCCACACAGTCTGTGCGACCCTCAGTGGGGCTATCACTAGCACCTTCACCACCATCAACATATCCAGGAGTTCAGCAATCGCGGTTAATGTGGAGATCGTCTTGCCTAATCCCATATCAAGGAGCAATCCAGCTTCCGGCTTATCAAGAAGCATCTGCGTGGCATGTTGCTGGTAGACGTGCGGATTATATTTCATGCCGTTTTGCCCGAACCATCAACAACACGCGCTTTTTGCTTGACACAATATCCTCCGCATGGTCTAGTAGTCTTTTAACCTCAACATCTTTTCTAAGTTGCACAGCGCATCGCACTTGAGAAAGGCATAGCATTAACTCATCACACTCTCGGATGTCTTCATCATCAATCAGGTCAAGTAAGTCTTTCTCAAAAGTCACTGTCGATCACCTCCACCGTGAATCCTAATTTCTCGAATTGGGCTTTCCGCTTTTCTTGCAGAGGCCTTAGTCGCTCACCTGGCTTTTTGATCTCTGCGAATGTGGCCACACCTCCCGGCCACAAAATAATCCTATCAGGCACCCCGGCAAAACCCGGGGAAACAAATTTAAGCGGAAAACCCCCCTGATCTCGTATCAAGCTACAATATTTCTTCTCCAAATCCCGCTCAAGCATCACTTTTACCCCCGTTTTGGTATATTGGTATGGACTAAAAACCCGCAAACCCTTATGGCTGTAAGCGCTACCAGTCATACCAGAAAAAAGCTTGTAGTTTTCCCCTATAGCACTTATATATTTATATTTATTTATTTATTTATTAAACTAAAGAGAAAAGAATGGTATATTGGTATGCGCCTTACTGCCGTATGGGTTTGCGAGTGGTACTTTGTTGGTTACGTTGCCTTGAGCACTGGTATATGTTTACTATAATCCTGTAACCGACTCATTCAGCTGCAAGCCACTCCAAAACCATTTTCCGCCCATATCAGACCTTTTTCTCTCGAAATACAGTCTGCGGTCTTTCATTTTTGTTCCGAAAGGCACTTTTGCGAGCGGGTGTTGATAACCGGCGGCGATAGCCCAGCGTCGATAAGTTTGATATAAATCCTCTTTTAGGACCGAATAATCCTCGCCAACGTCGCAGCATTCGTCGATAAAACAGCCGAGGATGTCCATTTCTTTCCGGTAATCTTCCGTCGTAATCAGCACTTGCGGTGGGGTAATTAGCTTACCTGCGGCCAACCATTCGAGGCAACCTGCCAGCGCAAAGTTCAAAATTCCGCTGAGTTCTTTCTCCACAATAACCTTGTCCAGGTCCGGAATTTTCTTCTCATCAGGGATTGATGCGTTGAATCCGATCATCCGCATTCTCCGCCACATACCCTTATCAGTGCCTGTGATCGTGGGTTTATGGTTGCCTGCGATCCACAGAGTCAGCTGCGGGATGAACTCGAAGAACTCGTTGTGGAGGAATCTGGCCTTGACTGGTTCGCCGCCGGTGACTGCTTTGATGCGTTGTTCGTTGAAGTGCGACCGTTCTTTGGTCTCTACGTCGGCCACATAGCGGGTGCCTGCCAGGTCTGCTAGATCGTTGGGGATGCCGTCACCGTGGGACTTCTCAAGGAACACGTTCGGCGGTGCGGTCTTACCGTAGTCACCCATCAGGGCGCGGATGATGTTCAGCAGCACAGACTTGCCGTTGTCGCCGAGACCGTAGAGAACGAAGAAGCACTGCTCCCTGACTGATCCCGATAACGTCATGCCGATTGCCTGTTTAATGAAGGAAACTAGTTCAGCCTCACCGCAAAGCACCGTGCGGAGGAACTCATCGAACATCGGGCAGGTTGCTTTCGGATCGAATACCGCCGGCGAGATCTTCGTGATCAGATCGTCTGGGTCATGTGGTTGGAGTTTACCGGTCTTGAGGTTAAGCGTACCATTCTGGACGTTGAACAGCCACGGGTCGCTGTCGAGGTCTTCAGCGTTTACTGACATCAACCGTTCTGCCTGTTTGACCACGTTGCTGATCGATACGTTGCGTTCCAGGCTTTTGGCGAACTTGCCGTAGATAGCGGCCACCTTGGCTTTTTGCTTGTCATCCTCAAACTTCATTGTGCTAACCTCACTTTCTATCGTTCGCATCAGTTTTACTGTCAGGGACTGGACCTTCTTAGCCTTGTCCACTGTGTGCCTGTCGCTGCCCCAGAGTAACCATTTACTCCAGGTCTGGCAGAACCGTAACTGATCCCCGCATTGATCCGCCAGACGTTCAGCCACGCCTACCTCAGTGAGTGGCCGGGGCTTATGCCGGCAGTCAGTCATCCGGCCAAGTACGAGTTTAAAGGTTCTTTCGCGGTAATCTGCGGTATCCCACTTATCGCGGTAGAGACCAGACTCACGGAACATCCGCTCGGCTTGAGCCAAGTTCTTTCCATTAAAGAACAGCAATCTCTCAAGCAGACTCGCGTCGGCTTCAGACTGACTGGGGTAGTTGTCGAACTTGCCATCCCAGAGATCCTCAAAGGCGAAAGCGTTTTTCGCGCCCCGGGCGGCAGCCAGCACTGCCTCATCCGTCCAGATCTCTTCTTCACTGATAGGGGCTACCTCCTTAACCTTGCTGGCCTTGCCTGGGAAGTACTTCTCACAGAGGAGGCCCAACCTACCAGTCAGATCGGTGAGGTCTGCCGTGGACCCGGGCAGGGCATCGTCGGTGAAAGTGAAGTAGCGGTCTTTGTCGTAGATCTCAAGCATCTTGGACTCATCAAGTCCACGCTTACAGCGGACGGCGATCTTCGTGCCGAGGCCTAGTATGTGGATGCCCTTCTTGCTGGGTGAGATCTCCGCGTAGCAGGGTTGCATCATCGCGAGGATCTCAGCGGCATCGGCGCGGAGGTTCCCGGCGTCATCGATGGCACCGTCAATGTCGATCCCGACAATGCCGTCGCCGAGAATGAACCCCTTACCTAGCACGGTATCAAAGTTGTCCACCTCGTAGGCAACCACAGAGTCGTGGTCGGTGCCAGAGTCCATGTTAGTGGAGTCCGCACCGGCTCCGGTCTTCACGTTGATCGGTGCTTTACCTGGGCCATAAGCTACCCAGTGCGGAAGGTCGAGAAGTGTTTTTGGTATTGTCATTTAGCACCTCTCATTTTGTCGCGTCTATAGCGGCTTTGGCTTTTGCAAAATCTTCACGTTTGATGTCCGCGTAATAAGGATCGTGGCCATAGTAGCCCTCTGCCTCACCATCAATTAGGCATTGAAGTGCTTCACGTAAAAGTTTTATCTCTTCTTTTTTAGTCATGTTGCAACCCTCCTTATATGAAATCAATATCCTTTTTAAATTCCTCGACCATCGCCACTGACGCCTCACTATAGCCCACATAGCAGTTTTGGTTATCCGGCTTATAGTAGATCAGCGAGTCGAGGTTGGGGCCGATCAGGCGGAAAGCTTCGTAGTTGGCCTTGAACCCTTCGCTGTAGTCAAACCCCTTTACCGAGGCATACATAACAAAGTTGGCAGCATCCTTCTGGTCTACAACACCGAGCATTCCGGTTCACCTCCATTACTCTACCGTTGGCCGCGATCCGACGTAATGTGTTACTTAGGTTTATGATATCGGAATGAAAAATTTCACTGCGGGTTTCCATCCGGGTCAGATCAGTTGCCGCATAGATTAGAGCATTTTCTAAATCCTTGATCCGTTTCTCTGCGGCCTCATACTTCTTCTCTAGTTGGACCTTGATAAGGTGTTGCTCGAATATGGTAGCCTGGGATATTTTTGCTTGATTATTCGCGGCCTCATACTTGTTCAGTAGATAGTTGTATTGGTCGGCACCAGTTAACCAGTTAAACATTCCGCCTCTCCTCCTCTAAAGTTCCGCACTCGCGAGAGTACCGCATCCACCGTTTGGTTTTCTTTTTCTTGTCTTCAAGTATTTTGTTGTATAGATCCGCATCCACGGCATCCAAGACCTCGTCTTGCTCAAGCAACTCAACAACGGCAAGCACATGAAGTATCTCCACCATCAGCTTTTCTTGGTTCGTTGGGGCGTCTGCTGGGTATCTGTCAGCTAGCCCGAACCTTATAGACTTAGTCACATCCTGTTGAACCTCGGCGCACTCTTCGATTAGACAAGTTAGTAGGTACTCTGCTTTGGTCACATCGATCACTCCTTCTTATAGAACTCGGCCTCGAACCCGTCCGCCCGCAGTGGCAACCCCGGAGCCCACGATATTGGTTCACTGATTAGCTTATTTACCGCCTCGAGCGACCCTTTACCGATGGGTTCTTCCAGTACGCCCTCATCGTGGACGTGCATCACAGTTCGGTAGCCTGCGGTATCCAATCGGGTCAGTGCCACTGCTAGGCAGTCTCTGGCGATAGCCTGGACCAGGTTCTCGACCAGTTTGCCGCCATAGGTTGGCGTCCGTTCCCACTGCTTGGTGGTCTGGTTCATACCCTGGTAGGTTAAACTCATCCGACTGAACTTGCCGTCTTCCTGCATGACCGGTCTTACGTAGGCGAGGCGCCGGCCACTGGGGAGTTTTGCGAATAGGATATTGTGGTCAAAGATAAACTCAACTCCGTGGGCTACCGGAACCCTGGTCTGGTTAACTACCGCCTCGGTAGCGGCATCCTCTACGGTCTTCCACAAGGCGACGATTGCGGGGTTTGCTTCGCGCCACGTCCGTACAAGATCAGGCAACTCGGATTCAAGCAGTCCCATCTTGATCGCGCCCATTTTGAGTAGTGCGCCTGCCGCGCCTTGATAGCCCAGAGCAAGTTCCGCCACCTTACCTTTTTGCCTGAGCGGAGAGGCCTTAGTAATACTTTCAATGGGCACCCGGAACATCTGAGCCGCACTCGCTTCGTAGATCTTACCGTGGCTATTAAATACGTCAAGTCGCCATTTTTCGTCCGCCAACCACGCAATGACGCGGGCCTCAATGGCGCTGAAGTCTGTGACGATAAACCGGTTGCCGTCTGCTGGAATGAAAGCGGTTCTGATAAGTTGGCTGAGAACCTCTTGGATGTCATCGAAAAACACCTCCATCAGATCTAAGTCGCCACCCAGTAGCAGACTCCTGGTAGCATCCAGGCAGGACAAGTGGTTCTGTGGTAGGTTCTGTACTTGCACTAACCGTCCAGCCCATCTGCCGGTGCGGTTGGCACCATAAAACTGGAGCAGGCCACGGATCCGTCCGTCAGCGCAGATGCTTTTCTCCATTGCCGCGTACTTGGCCACGCTAGTCTTGGACATCTGTTGGCGGAGGTTAAGTACTCTGTTTGCTATCGTACCGTTGGTAGCGGCCAGGAACCCCGGCATGGACTCTTTATTGAGTGACGGTGCGTCGATGCCCTCGGCTATCAGCAACCACGTCTTAAGCTGAGATATGCTGGCAGGATTCTCCAGACCCGTGAGACTCATCGCCTCGGCCATCGTCCGTTCCTTGTGGGCGGCGTCGCAGGCTATTGCTTGTTTGATCAGTTGCTTGTCCACACGGACGCCTCGGTCGTTGATCTCCTGATCCAGCACGTATAGCTTACGTTCAGAGTCCGGGATCGCGTGCTTGGCGATCTTTTTATGCACGGATCGTTCGGTCTCAACGTCCTGGATGCAGTAGTATTTGAATTGATCCCACTTATAAGGGTCGTGGTGCGGTAGGTTCCTGGTGCGTTCACCGTTGGTCTTTGTCGGCTTGCAGGGTTTGCAGAAGTAGTTGATCAGTTGCTTACCGACAGGATCCTTCTGTTCATCGGCACCCAGCACTTTGGCCAACATAGCGAGGTTGCCTGGTAGCCCGAGGTAGAGACCGTGGACCATGACGCAGTGCCACTGCCGTGGATCGAGGAATGTTACGGGGCGTAGGTTACTCCAGAAGTCATACGTCAGACAGACCCGCTCAAACTGAGCGTTATATGCCGCTTTAGTAACTTTCGGATCAACTATGGCGTTTACGATATGCCCAGGAATATCCTCATCGCTGGCCAGATCAATGATCCTCACTGGCTCGTCGTTCATAGCATAGGCGAACAGCATGACCTCGACTTCCTCGGCGTATCGGTAGACCCCACACTTGATGAGGTCTACCGGACTGTATGTTTCGATGTCTATGTGGAGGATTTCACCCATTCGTCACCTCGTTCAGTCTGGCATCACTGCCGTAGAGTTCGATAGCTTTAGCATTATAGGCGCGGGCGGCATCGATCTCTTTATCAAAACGTCCGACGGTGAAGACTTGATAGTTTTTACCTATCTGAGATAGCCACAGGTTATCCCTCTTAGACCAGCATACCCCGGTAAAACGGGATGTCTTTGTCCGGTGCGGGGCTTTTGAACCCTGCATATTACGGCTTTTTTCAACAAAACGAAGATTGTCTTTGCAGCAATTAAGTGGATTTCCGTCTAAGGGTTTTATCCCGTGGCCTTTTCCGGGGTTAGGAATGCCAAGAACGAATTGAGGCAAACCCATGATTTTTGAACCGGAATTTCGACGAGCACAGTATTTACAAGAAGAGTACTGAAAAGAGGCGTGCCATCTGTATTGGTTGACCCTCTCAAAATCCTCATCATCAACCAGCGCGACTTGGTTTTTGGTCAACGGTATCTCTCTCATAACTCGAACAACTCCTTAATTTTTTGGTCTTCTAAATCAGACTCCATAATAGGAAGCAGGGCGGTTCTAAAGAACTCCAGCCCTACCACTTTGATCACCCAGTGGTCGGCCTTGGTGAAAACGGAGTCAACGATTCCCGCGACCTTGCCGATGCTCAGACCGTTGGTAGTGTCGAGCAGCACGTCATCGCCGATCTTGACAGCCATATCGCAATAGAAGTCGTATGTCTTAGCGGTGTTGCCGCGAAAGGTTACTTGAACTGTTTTAATCATCTTTTTCGACCCTCCCACTGTTCGGCCATATACTTGTCCAACTGCGACGCCACTGTCGCCGGATCCGTAAGGTGCGTTACCCTGGTGTTGAGTTGTTCGATGGCCACGGTCTGCTGGTGACTGATAGCTTGGAGTTGATCCACTTCGTTGAACAGATCGTGTACCGTCATCAGCGAGTAGATTATTACCCAGCAGACTAGGAATGTGATCCAAAAGTTCTTCATTTAGCTACTCCGTTTTGGCGCCGGTCGCTCCGAGACATCATCCGGTATCCTATGGATGGGATGTGACGCGGGCAGTAGTAGTCGCCGAAGAATTTGACCAGGGTAGTGTCTTGATGACCGCAACTCTTGCATTGCAGGCGCGGGGTTTCGTTATATTGGGTAATCGCACGCATCGTGCGTTTTTAGATCTTGTCAAAAAAGTCGTACATCTTTTTCTCCTCCTAATAGAAAGGGACCGATGTTGCCACCGGCCCTCTTCAGTTTTAAACTATGTCAGACATATCGTCCGCGAAGTCATCTTCAGCTTTAGTCCTTACCGCGCCAAGGGGTTCACCGTCGCGGAGTTTCTGTATGTTGTTTAGCGCGACCCCGACGCCTTTGCTCTCGTCGGTCTTGAAGGCGAAGAAGTTCAGTGACGCCCTGCCGTAGCAACCGCTGTAGAGTTCCGTGGGTTCGATGATCTCCTGCCTGTCCGCACCGATTATCCCGGGTTTGTCCTTGTTGTTAGCGTTGAGGAAGAAGCAACCTGCATAAGCTGGATCATCCGGTCGATCCACGTCGCCATCGCGCAGGGGTAACTTGAGACCGTTGAGTTTGCCACCCCATTTTTGAATGGCAGCCGGATCCTTTTTCAAGGCCTCGACGGTGTTGTTGATCTTGGTGATTGTCAGTACGTCCGATTTAGGGATGATCAAACTGCCTTGGTACTTGGGTTCATCACCAGGTTTTTTTCCTGCTTTCGGAACGAATGCGTGTAGGTAAGAGAACCGGACCTCACCAGTGATCACTTTATATTCAGCCATTTTTCTTATCCTCCTTAATAATGTATGGGCAGTCGCTTACGCAAAAGGCTGCTTCCCCGGCTTTGCCAAACAGACTCTTCAACTTCATGCACAGCGGGTCGTTGCATTTACTGACCCAGACGCCTTTGGGTTTCGCCTTCTCTTCGAGTGCTTTCCGAATTTCCTGCATTTCGCGGGAGAAGTCGAAAGCGTAAGTAAGAGGACTCTTACCCCAATCGAAACCGTGGATTTTAGCCACATCGGGTTTGCCCAGGTTGATGGGGTAGGGTGCGCGCATATCCAGCAGGGGGCCTAGCGGAGGTTTCTTCTTAGGTTCCTCGGCCTTGATCTCATCGACCTCTTCCCTCATCGCTTTGAGGATCAGGAAGTAGTTCGCCAGATCATCGCACCGGGATTTGAACTCCGCATCATTGTGGATGGCATTAGGCCGCATCAAAGTGACTACGTGCTTGCTGGCATAGGCCAGGAGGATCCGCGCCTTGGTTTCGTAGGTAGCCTCGCCGAAGATCAGTTCAGCACCCTTGGTGAAGTTGTAGAACCCGTCCTCGCCGTTACCTCCGTAGGATTTGTTCTTGTTATCAAACAGTTTTGATATCGCACTTAGGCTATTGGAGATCGATTTTCGCAGTTTATCTCTTGTCATCTATTTCAGCCTCCTACTCGAATACAGATTTTCTTTTTGATTTCAGCGTTAATCTCTAGGTGCGTACCCTCGTATCCTTCAGCTACGAAAGTGATCCGGCTACCATCAGGGAGTATCAATACCGCACTTTCGCCATCAAACTCAAGATTGATTCGATTCTGATTCAAAGCTGAGTGTAGTTCGCGTAAGGCCTCGTCCAATTATTTCAGCCTCTTTTCTATCGTTTTATGTTGCTCCAGTGCTGTGGCGCCCAGGTTGCTGAAGTCGCGTACCGCACTGTCGGTTGATCCGATTGCTGGCCGCTTGTCCGACTCAACCACAAGGGTTGGCTTTCCTGGTGGCTTGGTGATGAAGGGTTCGATCCACGGCAGGTTCTTCTTTCCGAGCAGTTTTTCTAGATCACCTAACCCCTTGAGTTTGGTGTTGTAGACCTGCGTGTTCTTAAAGCCGAGACCTTCGGTAAGGACCACTGAAACCTGTTCTTCATCAGTGATTATCCTGTTGCTACGTCCGGCAACCAGTTTCCAGCCGGGGAAGTGTTCTCCGTGGTTCTCAGCCTGATCCAGGGCGTATGCCTTTACGTCGCTTGACCAGTTCACCAACGCATCGACCTTACCGAGGATCGCCGCGATCTCTTCGTTGGTGAGGAGTACTGAGTCCCGAAAGTCATACCTCGCTAAATCAAGATTGTTATCTGCCCGGGCGCGGCACTGGGCTTTCGCCTTACAGAACCGGCAGTGATCACCGGCGCAGAACTCACCTTCGCCCTTGATGGCCAGAGCAGCACGGGGCTTGACGTAGTCTTCAGCCCAGGCCAGCAGATCCTCGACACTCATTGACTCGCTATCCACGTTACCCATTCGTGGTTGGTAGATGGTCATTGTGATCGATTTGAGATCGTACAGGTCACCGAGGGCATCGTAGGCACCGAGTGCGTAGAGTCGCATCTGGCTGTTATCTTCCGCATCAACCCTGACCCCTTTGCCGTACTTGAGATCGATGATCTCCAGTTCACCGTCGGTGATTAGCACCACGTCTCCCGTGCCAAACCCTTCTGGCACCCATCGGCAGTAATCCAGTTTCTGCTCCAGCAGGAGTGATGCGAACTTGGAAACCTTGATGGCGGAGTTGTACTTTTCGATAACGTAGTCGGCGTACTCTTGGATGTAATCGGTCATATCAGTGGGGCAACTCTCCTCGAATAGGGTCTCTTCCACATTGAAGTTGCCGTCCCCGAGATATCTGCGGAGATATAACTCGCCCAAACTGTGTGCCTGGGTTCCTTCATTAGAGAAGGCAGTGTCTTTGTTAGGAAACTGCTTTTCGAGCAGTGCCGATGGCGGACAGGCCAACCATCGTTTACTGGAGGAAGCACCGAGCAGTGCGTGCTTGGCCATTAAAGCGCCTCGGCCAACTGCATGATCTCCGCGAAATTCTCTTCCTTGAGTTCGCTCATCTTGCTGACCCCGAACCGACCCATCAGTTTAATAACCTCGGTTTTCTTGCCGCCACCGGCGATTGCGACCAACCGATCTGTGATCTCTTTTGCGGTGAACACCTTCGTCAGTTCGGCAATATCCGCCACCGTTTCTTCTTCAACCACAACGGGCTTTTCGGCGATCTTCTTGGCCGATTTAGTTGCCGTCTTGGTGACAACCTCGGTAACTGCTTCAGCTACTGCTGGGGTGATGGTTACTGCTTCAGCGGCGATGCTGCCACCGATGAGTTCAAGTATTGCGGCACGGAGTTCTGCGGGTGAGTCCGCGTCGATGTTTACGTTGATTTTTGTCATATTCAAATTCCTCCATTTATGTTATTATTGTGGTGATCATTTTCTTGGCCGGCTTTCATAAGTCGGTCTCTTTTTATTTAAGTAGGTAACCATCTAGCACCCCTGCTGCGAACAGCAGTACCAGAAACGTGTAGCACTCGATCTTAGCGTTAAGGTTTTTTCGTTGTTCACGGAGCCGCTGAAGCACACTCATTGACAATCGCTCCTCTCTGACGGCACTACGCCGTCATTTTTCCTTTAGGTTCAAATCTTCGATACGATAGAGACGAGGTGATCATATGCCAAAATTCACTTTGCGGATCGAAGAAGAACTGCTTGAGAAACTGCGTTACGTGGCTGATAACAACTTTCGGACTATCAATAAGGAAATTGAGATGTTGATCTCCATACACGTTGCCGAGTTTGAGGAAATTAACGGGGCTATTCCTCGGCATGAGATTTAGGCTATCAATCTCATATAATTCGAGAATTTTGGGCAAAGTTAATCGAGCAGGGCGTGTAGCGACACGCCCATAACATTGGCGATCGATATTAGGTCTTCTACAGATACTACTGAGGTACCGTGTTCACGACGTGATAACCACGCCCCTTTCTTTCCTAGGTGTTCTAAAACATACAGTCCGGTAAGACCGTGTGCTTTACGAACTTCTCTGATTCTTGCGCCTATGTTTCCCATTTTCTCCCTCCTTTCGACAAAATCCAGCAATTGGGTAATTCATAGTATATTCTCGAATTAGCTGAGAGTCAATACCTATTCTTCACAAAAATGAAAAATTTTCATTGCAAATGAGAAAATAAACTGATAATATATAGGAGAAAGGGGTGAGCACATACTGTGTCTGATTTAAGCATCTTAATAGGGAAGCGCTTAAGAGAGGCCAGAGAATCCGCTCGATTATCACAAGTAGAAGTGCAGAAGACGTTGAAATATAGCTCTACCGGGACTGTGTCTGGTCATGAAAACGGTGACAGCACGCCCCGCGCAGAAGATTTAGCTAAGTTGTGCAAACTGTATGGTGTTTCTATCGATTGGGTTACTGGTAGATCTGACGATCCCAACTTCCACTGGGTCTCAGGTAGGTTGAACTTATCCGATGAAGAGAAAGAGATCATCCTTCTTCGTAGAAAAGCCCCGCAGAGGGACAGGGAGATCGCCGACGGTATATACAGAGGGTTGAGGTGATCACAATTGTCGATCCATCAAAAAGGCGACTCATGGTATGTGGTTATCACATACCGAGATACTCTGGGTAAGAAAAAACACAAGTGGTATAAGTCCGGGCCTGTGTCGGAAGACAAGAGGCGTAAAAAAGCTGAGAAACTAGAACGGCAGATCCTGACCGATCTTGAACGGGGCGTAATAGTTATCAGCGAGAAGTCTACATTAGAAGAATATCTCAAAAAATGGCTTGAACTTGAGATCAAACCTAATAAGCGGCCAGAGACTTTGTACAACTACACCAACCTCCTCGGGCAGGTTATCAACGGTATCGGCCACATCTCGGTGGATAAGCTGACGCCGATCCGCGTCAAGGAATACTTCAATGCCGAGATAGCCCGGGGTCTAAAGATCAGTTCCATTGCCACGCAGCTATCGCTGTTCAACCGTGCGATGAGGACAGCAGTGCAGTGGCAGATCATCGCTAGGAACCCCTGCGAGTACATCGATCTACCTAAACGCGACGAACCTAAGAATGCCACCTACGGACCCGAGCAGGTCGAGCAGGTGCTTGGCATAGTCAAGGGTACCCACCTCCTTCTTCCCTGCCTCCTGGGCTTTCTGTGCGGTCTACGTGTGGGTGAGATCTGCGGCCTGAGATGGCAAGATATCGACCTGGTAAACAAGACAGCAACCATACAACACTCTTTTGATCAAAACCCTGTTACTCGGATCCCCGGACTCAAGCCAGTTAAAACGGCAAAGAGTAAAGCTACCATCGCCCTGTCGGATCCAGTTGTGGCCGCACTAAAAGCCGAACTGCTCCAGCAGAAAAAAGATCAGCTTAAAAGTAAGGGCCGCGTTGACCAGGACCATGTCTGGTGCTGGCCGAACGGCAACCCCCACGTCCCGGGTTGGTTCTACTATCAGTTCAAGACTTTGCTCTCTGATAACGGGCTGCCTGCTATCCGACCACATGATATGAGGCACACGTTCGCTACAATGCTCTACGAAAGTGGGCTTGACGATAAAGGGGTGTCCGGCGCCGTCCGCCACTCCAGTTCTAACTTCACTGCTAACTACTACGTCCATCTCCGAGAGACGGTAAAACGAAAACCCGCAGATGCTATCAACGCACTTTTTAACAAAGGTTAGAAAAAGGTTAGAAAAGACGAAAATGCCTCCGAGGATAATACCTCGGAGGCATTGATTTTACCGTCTTTTTTGACTATTGCAAATATCGTTGGTCATTTTTACTAAATAATCGCATCATTTTCCCCAGCGGCCTAGGTATAGACAGCAAATAAACTTTAAAATATTTCACCCGCTCGCCCCCTAACGCGTACTCTTTATAATCTATGCGTAGAAAGGAATTCATGTGCGCTATTTTTAATGGCAGCTGCTACATTTTTGTGAGGAACATGACCCACAGCCGCCACCACTCCTACCTGAACCACCAATTTGAGAAATAGTTTTGGTAATATCCGCCTCGCCGCAAACTGGGCATTTAACTTTTCCTTGCCAGTTTATCGGACAGAGTTCGGTGAACTCACCAGCACAATTTCGGCAAACGAATTCGTACATTGGCATTACAACTCGGCCTCGCTTTCACCCTCAACCCGGTAAAGTACAAAACAAAGGTCTGACAGGCGATTGATTGCAATTAAAACGTTTTCATTCAGCGGTTCTTGTCTATGAAGCCTCCAAAGCTGACGTTCAGCCCGTCTGACTACTGTTCGGGCGACCTCAAGCGCAGCTGAACCGGCATCATCCCCCGAAATCAGGAAATGATTAAGCGGTAATAGCTGGGCTGAGAACTCATCAATTAGTCGCTCAATATTGCCGACTTCTTTTGCTGTCAGCGGCGACTCTGTACCCGTTAAGGTGGCTACTTCCGCCATGATCTTTCCTAAAAGTTTTTGTAGATCATAAAGAGTTTTGTTAATTGCAGTGCTCTGACATAAAGTCCGCGCCAATCCCATAATTGCTGATAATTCGTCAATAGTTCCATAGGCTTCCACTCTGGCGCTATCCTTTAATACCCGTTCACCGCTAAATAGCGATGTTTCGCCATTATCACCGGATTTGGTATAAATCTTCATTTTAGCCTTTCTTTGGTCTTAGACGATAATTTCATCAGCGGTAAAGTAAATAGCAATTTCTCGCGCTGCGCTTTCTAGCCCGTCGGACCCATGAACAATATTATTACCGATATCGAGGGCATAGTCACCACGAATTGTACCCGGAGCAGCGTCTAGTGGATTAGTAACGCCCATCATCGTCCGGACGACTTTTACTGCATTATTTCCTTCCACAATCAGAGCGACGATCGGACCGGAGGTGATAAACTCCACCAAATCTTCAAAAAATGGTTTTCCCAGATGTTCGGCGTAATGAACCTCGGCTTTGGCCCTGGTCATTTGCAGTAGCTTCAAGCCGCGAATCTTCAGTCCACGTCGCTCAAAACGGGTAAGTATTTCACCAGTCAGTCCTTTGGCCACTCCGTCCGGCTTCACAAGCACAAGCGTTCTTTCCATCATATGCCCTCCTAAAATCCTGACCCAGGATTAATTTCGCACAGCTCGGTTAGGAAAATAATTGATTACATTTGGTATTATCAAGTTTGCGCAAAACAGCCACAAGAAGTCTAACAGCAGAGTCATAATCGTCGCGGTGGATGATGCCGTTATGACTGTGTATATAGCGGGTAGGCACACTGAGAACCAAGCTGGGGACACCTTGCCCATGAAGGTGGATACGTCCTGCGTCAGTTCCTCCGCCCTCGCTGAATTCGAGTTGATACGGAATATTATTCTTTTCAGCAACGGAAATGACAAAATCCCTCAGTCGTGGGTAAGGAATTAAACTTGAGTCATAAATGGAAATCGCCACGCCCTTCCCTAACTTACTGGCCGCCTGATCTTCAGAAACTCCCGGAGTGTCACCGGCGACACAAGTGTCTACTGCAAAGGCCACATGTGGATCGATGGCACTACAACTGGTTTTTGCGCCACGCAGGCCCACCTCTTCCTGCACGGTTCCCACGCCGTAGACCGTGTTCGGATGAGCCTGACAGGACAATTCTTCGATTACTTCAGCCATAACCGCGCAACCAATCCTATTGTCCCAAGCCTTAGACATCAATAACTTTCCGTTGGCCATAACAGTGAAAATACTAAAAGGCACTATTGGGTCGCCCGGCCGTATACCCAGCTGCTCTTTGGCTTCTTTTTCGTCCGCCGCCCCAACATCAATGTACATTTCCTTCTTTTGGACTACTTTCTTGCGTTCTTCCGCCGACAATATATGTGGCGGCTTGCTGCCGATTACTCCCGGAATATCGCCGCTGGCAGTCATCACGGTGACTCGCTGGCCGAGCATTACCTGCTCCCACCAGCCACCCAGGGTTACAAACTTCAAAAAACCTTCTTTAGTAATATGCTTCACCATAAATCCGATTTCATCCATATGGCTGGCCAGCATAATCCGGGGATTATCAGTACTCCCCCGTTTTTTAAATATGACGCTGCCAATACGATCGCCGCCAACTTCTGTCAAGCCGCTCAGCCGTTCTGTCAGCAGTGATTTTACCCGTTGTTCATAACCTGATACTCCTGGAGTTTCGCTGATCTGTTTTAGCCACGACAAGGTTTTATCCATTATTTTCCCCCTTAATGACAATTCTCAGTAGTTTATGCAAACAACATTTGGTTATTCCCTGCTACCATTATATGGTCCGTATTTCGCCTTGTCAAAACCTCAAAAAATAATCCTGCTGTACTGTTTGTACAAGCAGGATTATTTGATACAGTGGATTGGCTCAGCCTTGTACGACATGATTACTCAGCTGACCTATTCCTTCAAGTTCGACGGTCACCACATCACCCACCTGCATCGGTCCAACGCCGGAAGGGGTGCCTGTCAATATGATATCTCCAGGGTTAAGAGTCATGGACTGGGTTATAAAGGCAATCAATTCCGGCACCTTAAAGATTAGATTACCAGTATTGGAAGACTGTTTAAGTTCATTGTTTAAATAAAGTTTAATGGCAATATTGGTAGGATCGACCTCGGTTTCAATACATGGTCCTAGTGGTAAAAATGTGTCGCAGGACTTTCCTCTTGTCCATTGCCCGTCACTCTTTTGAATGTCTCTGGCGGTGACATCATTGGCGCAGGTATAGCCGAGAATGTATTCAGCAGCGCACTCAGCCGGCACTTTTTTCGCTGTCTTTTTAATGACGACCGCCAGTTCAGCCTCGTAATGCAAATTGTGGGTTATTACTGGGTATTCAATAGCGCCACCGGGATGCGCCAGTGCAGAAGGCGGCTTCATGAAAATGAGCGGCCGGTTCGGCAAAGCGGATTTCATTTCCTGGGCGTGATCGTGATAATTCAAACCGATGCAGATTGCCTTAGAAGGCAAACAGGGCACCAGAATCTGGGCGCTTCTAATGGGCACGATTTCACCGGAATGGCTGTACTCGGTGAAAATATCGCCGGTTAACACCCGGATATCATCACTTTCTAGAATCCCGTAGCTTATTTTATTGCCTTGCTGGAAGCGGACGAACTTCATGGCGTTTCCTCCTTGTCGGCGGCTGGGGATAAAAGCCCATCTGCTGCGTTGCTCCTCAAAGCGCTTGCTAGCGTACCCCAGTACGCGTCGCGGCGCGCTTTTCCGGTGCGCCTTGCATCTGGACCTTTCTCCCCAGCCTGGGTTTATCTGCAAGCTGAAAATCTCTCTGCAAACTTGCAGAGAGATTTTCATAACTCCTATTTTGTGCGTTTAGCAAGCTCGCGTAGACGGGCAATGCGTTTTTCTGTTGGCGGGTGAGTGCTGAAGATCCCTGCCATCCAGCTGCCGGTCCCACTGAAGGGGTTGATAATAAACATATGGGAAGTGGCTGGCGTCGCTTCCGGCAGCAGCCTGTTCTGCGCATAATATTCGATTTTCTCCAGCGCACTGGCTAACGCCAGTGGATTGCCTGAAACAAGTCCGCCGGTCTCGTCGGCCTGGAATTCACGGGACCTAGAGATGCCAAGCTGAATGAGCGTGGCTGCAAGTGGCGCTAGGATAACCAGAAAAACAAACTCCAGTATGCCACCTATTCCGTTTCCTTCGTCATCGTTGCGCCCGCCGAAGATCGCCGCCCATTGAGCAATATTGGCAATCATAGTAATCACTCCGGCAATGGTGGCAACAACGGTACTGATCAACGTATCGCGGTTGCGGACATGCCCCAGCTCATGAGCTAGTACGCCTTCCAGTTCCTCATTGGTAAGAGCCCGCATAATTCCGGTGGTAACTGCGACAGCAGCATGCGACGGGTCGCGGCCGGTGGCAAAGGCGTTGGGAACATCGGCATCCATAATATATACTTTAGGCATCGGCAATTTGTACTTCTGGGCCAGACCGGCCACCAGCCTGATAAGGTCAGGAGCCTGCTGCGGAGTTACTTCACGGGCGCCGTACATACTGAGGACAATTTTATCGCTATACCAATAACTTACAAAGTTCATCAGGATGGAAATGACCAGCATGAAACTCATACCTTTTGTTCCCCCGAAATAAGCGCCTACTGCTAATAAAAGCCCTGTCAGCGCGGCCAGCAGAACAGTCGTTTTTAAAGAATTCACGGCGAAATCACCTCCGTTTCGCTTGGGTTGTCATTGTGAAGCATTAGAACAATTAATATTACGTCAGATGTTGTAACTATTTAGCGATAGATACCTCCCAATAGGATTATTAATATCTAATTATATGAAACCCATGTTGATTTAACAACGTCTGATTAAGGCTTCTCTAACCTGTTTTTAATTGCTTTCAGCATATTTTCACTGTTTACTCGTACTTTCTTTTTTAAGATCGGATTTAATAGGCCGGCGATCATTGGAATGCCGAATTCAAAATCTACGGTAAGTTTAATTTCAGTACCATCCGTCAGCGGCGTCAATAACCATTCGCCTTCAAATTTGTTGAGGTCACCCTCAATCTGACGGTAAGCAATATGCATTCTTGCATCGTCGAATTCATCAAGTTCAGTCCAGCGGATAATCCGGCCGTCGACATTTGATACCCATTTAGTTACTGTCGAGTTTTCCCGCCGCTCCAAAACTTCGACACTTACCAGATCATCCATAAAATCAGGATACTTCTCCATTTCTTTCAAGATGGGATAAATCTCCTCTGGGGTGGCTTTAATTGGTAAGGTAACCTCTACGTATGGCAACCGCAAATACCTCCTTAAAAATCCTCTATCATACTTTGCGCGATCTCTGCCGCAGCAGTGAAAGCACTGATAACTCTGTCCACTAAATCCCGCTCGATCGCCAACGGCGGCTCAATCCTGATCACCTTGGGATTATTCAAGGTATAGGCAACTAAGATACCCCTGTTGATCATCTCCGACATAACCAGACCACCGATTCCCTCTTTGGTCAGCTCTATCCCGATCATCAGTCCTTTGCCCCGCACTTCCCGGATTACTTCCGGATACTGCTTGGCTAAATTCTGCAGTGCATCGATAAAATAATTCCCGGTTACCGCGGCGCGTTCGGCCAGTCCCTCATCGCGCACTACGCCGATTGCAGCAATAGCGGCGGCGCAGGCCAAAGGATTGCCGCCGAAGGTGGAAGTATGTAAAAACGGGGCAGATATATACTTCTCCCAGACAGCAGGTCTGGCCGTGAAGGCACCGATTGGCATAACACCGCCGCCGAGTGCTTTGGCTGAAGTCAATATATCTGGCACTACCTGGCTGTGCTCTACAGCAAACATCTTTCCGGTTCGGCCCAGTCCAGTCTGGACTTCATCGCAGATCAAGAGTGCGCCGTAGCGGTTGCATAATTCGCGCGCAATTGGCAAATATTCAGCAGGCGGTACAATAATCCCGCCTTCACCCTGTATGGGTTCCAGAATAACAGCAGCCGTGTTCTCGTCAATCGCATGCTCCAGAGCAGCAGCATCCCCAAAGGGAACGTGAACAAATCCCTCCAATAAAGGTTTGAATGGATCGCGGAACAAGTCACGTCCAGTGGCGCTGAGAGCTCCCAATGTTTTGCCGTGAAAGGCATCGACCGCTGCAATAAATTTGCTGCGACCGGTATGAATCCTGGCTAATTTTAAAGCTCCTTCCACCGCCTCAGTGCCGCTGTTGACTATGAAGCTATACTGCAAGTCTCCCGGTGTGATCTCAGCCAGAAGTTCTGCCAGATCAGCAGTAGTTTTATCAAATAATACCTTGCTAGAAAGCGGCATTAAATCGAGTTGTTCTTTCACAGCCGCCACCACTTTGGGATGACGATGCCCCAGGCTAAAGACGCCATAGCCGCCTAAACAATCAATGTATCCCGTGCCGTTAATGTCTTTGATAACACTGCCCTCAGCCTGCCATTCAATGGTTGCGAGACCCATAAACCGAAATAATTTTGCCACTGCCGGGTTGAGATACTTTTCGTATTTTTCGATAGTTTCGTTGATTATCTGTTGATTATCCATTCTATAAGCCACCTTTGGTTATGATAACATTGTTCTTCAGTATTTTAATTCCAAATTGCCAGGAATATACCCGCCTGGTCGATGGGTTGCAGTCGATGCAGCCTCATAATACGTCGCGTGCAGGTGTTTTTTACGCTTGGTTATTACTCTGTCATTAAACATCTTCTTCGCTTCGCGGTCGTAAAACCCTTTTTAGTAAATTAATAATCAGCAAGTTTGACACACCTTAATATTGCTGATTATGTTTTCATTAAAGCCCTTTTTATATTTATATATTATTTTTTCATCAAGTTTACTATGATAAATATTGGTGTGGTTCGTCTTAATTAATCAAAATCAAGTTAATTAGATCTGTAAAATCCTTTATTATTTAGGTGTAAGCCTTAATATATACAATCATTTTAAACGCCATATTAGTATTATTGTCTTAAATTATCATAATATGAGTTTAGCCGCACAGCAATATACCAAATATCGTTACAATATTTGGTATATTGCTTAATAATTCGCGATAAATCACCACAATATATAGTTATATTCGATTATAAAGTTATTACTATGATAGTGTTATTATTATTGAAGTTTACTACTATGCAATCTTATCGTGATTGGGGGAGTCGAAACATCATTTTGTATATGAAAACATCAAGCCATAAATTTTGATAATTAATCAGGTTATTGCCGGGATAGATTTCTGTTGACTTAACTTCCAGTTGCCAGCTTCGTCGATAGCCAGGCATAATTTATGATAACCAGTCAGGGTTCGACGGTGTCCCACAGAGACTATTACAGAATCACTGAGATATTCGTCCAGCAATTCATATACATGCTGTTCGGTGGGTTCATCCAGAGCCGAAGTTGCTTCATCCAGAAACAGCCAAGCTGGTTTCAATAAAATAGCACGGGCAAATGCTATCCGCTGCTGTTCTCCTGGAGAAAGCACCTGACTCCAATTTTCAACAATATCACGGCGGGGAATAAGTTCACTTAACTTGCAAAGTACCAATACTTCACATACTTCTTGGTCAGTTACCCATTCAGAGTCACGGGGGTACAGCAAAACTTCCCGTAATGTTCCCAGCGGCAAATATGCCTTTTGCGGCAAAAACAATAAACTTTCACCAGCCGGCATATGTATTGTACCGCGACCAAATGGCCAGATACCAGCCAGGGTTCGCAACAAGGTGCTTTTACCGCTGCCAGAAGGACCGGTGATTAAAAGCGAGTCACCCTTAACCAGGCTAAATTTAAGGTTATCCAATAGTCGCGCGCCATCAGGAAGAATTACATCTAGCCCCTCCACAGAAAACATCCCGGCGCTTCCATGGGACAATTTGAGCGTAGTCTGCTCTCTAATGACTTGCACTTGTCTGACATTTTTCATAAACCCGTTGAGACGATTGACCACCGCCTGCCATTCCGCCAGCGAGGAGTAACTGTCTACAAAAAAGGACAAAGCATCTTGAACTCTGCCAAAAGCTGTAGCAGTCTGGATCAGTCCTCCCAACTGTATCTGATAACTGAAATAACGAGGGGCGGCAACTAGAAATGGAAAGATAATGGCAATTTGCCCATACCCGGAAGTAAACCAGGTCAGCCTTTTTTGGCGCCGCATCAGGGCGTAAAAATTATCAAACACTCTTCTGAATCTTAGGGTGAAATTACCTGCTTCCTGGCCTTCGCCGCCATAAAAAGCAATGCCTTCACTGTTCTCTCTCAGCCGTACTAGACTAAAACGAAAATCTGCTTCGTAACGTTGCTGATTAAAATTCAGCCCTACCAACGGATAACCAATCTGGGTCGTCATCCAGGTGCCGACAATTGCATAGACAATTGCTACCCAGACCATATAACCAGGAATACTGATGGGGCTGTGCATCCAGAAAAAAACCATTGAACCGGATAGCCGCCAGAGAATTAGCACAAATGAAAGTAAGGTCACTGTGGCTTTAAGTAATCCGAGCGATAAGCTCAAGGTCAGGGAAACGAATAGTCGTAAATCTTCGCTGATACGCTGATCAGGGTTGTCGGTGACATTTTTCAGTTCGAGCAAAAAGTAGGCTTTATTGCTCAACCAATCCTGCAGATAATGTTCGGTCATCCAGCGCCGCCAATTGATTTCCAGCATTTGCTGCAAGTATTGCTCATAAACCGAGATAACTATGGCTATCGTAGCCAAAACGCAGAATTGATTCAACGCGCTGAAAAATTCACTTTTATCATAATTTTGCAGGGCATTATAAAAGCGGTTATTCCATGCGTTCAACAGCACCAGAAGGTATACATGACCAAGATTCAATCCGACAATAACCGCCAGTAAAGCTCGGGCACGCCATTTTTCAGGCGAATTCCAATAACCGCGAGTCAGCAGCAGCAGATCTTTGAGAAATATTCTGTTGATTATTCGCATAGTAAGTCCCTTCCGCAAATATTTGTCAGGCAATCTCGAATTTAGTTTAACCGAAAATATCAGTTATAAAGCTGGCTTCAACCGCTTATTGACTTTGGCAGTCACCTTCGACTATGCTATAGACAAAGCTTTTGCCGTATACCTGTTACTTGCCGTCAATAAAGGAGGATTAACCATACCTTGGATAAGATGACTTTTAATGAAATGCTGTATTTCGGGTTTCTGACCATAAGTTTAATGATCTATCTGCCTCTGTTCATGAAACACCGCCGGGAAATTCCCCTGTCGCGACGTAAGTCAGCCCGCTGGGCGATAGTATCTTCTTATGCCGCTGTCGGTGTGATCTGTATGTTGCTACATATCATCAGCTGGCAGGCAGCGCTATTTTTTTCCACAGTTGCCTGCGCAGGCACTTACTATGTGGTTTTTATCAAGTTTAAAGACTAACTACCTGTGATCGGTATAAGCCCAGACTCTCCACTAAGAGCAAAAAGAAGGCCGAGGAGACCTCGAACCCGATTCTTAATACTGCATATTGGTGTTACTATTGACAACTTCTTGCCTTAAGTCACTTTAGGCAAAAAGTTTGTTTTGCTGTAATAGCGCAACCGTCTCTTCTTCCGACAAAATTTCTTCAATGAAATAAGTCAGATATGTTTGAGAAGCAAGGTTAATTTCATATGCTTCAGCATAAAGTTGATTATTCTTGTCAGCAATCACGCGAACTTTCGGCCGATGTTGCATCTTAGGTACAACTTGCGTAATTATGCCAATATTTCCCTCAGTAATCCTGACAAATGTTCCCACAGGATAAACTGCAATCCTCGACAGAAATGCCTCGGTAATTTTGGGATCAAAGAAAATCTCATTACCGGTGGCGATCGCCTCATAAGCTGTATGCATTTTTAGACCACCGGCCACCAGGTTGTCAAACCGGTCGGCTATCGCAACAATGCGCGCAAATAAGTGAATCTCTTCCCCCTTTTTTTTATCAGGAAAACCTGAACCATTATGATTTTCATGATGTTGCAACGCAATGTGCGCAGCAACTAAGGAGAAGTTTTCCAGGCGACGCAAGACCTCAAAACCGTAATTAGTGTGATTGCGGATAATTTCGAGATCTTCAACTGTCGGATCTTCTTTCTTAAATAAGTCCTTGGGAACAAATATTTTGCCGATGTCATGCAGCAGCGCCCCGATTGCCAATACATATAAATTATCGCGGTTATAGTCACTCATAGCCATTGCAGTGATTGTAGATAGAATAGCGACATTAACCGCATGAGTTAAGCCATCATCCTGATGCCGGCTAATTTGGGCAAGGTGGACAAGAACAAGTTTACTGCCGACCACATCCTCAATAATTGATTTGACTAAAGCCCGCTGTTCACCATCCAAGCTATATAGGCGTGTATTCTCAGCAGAATCAAATATTTTTTCAATAGCTTTTGCAACTTTTTTTCGAGTTTTTTCCTGGATTGCTTCCCCGACTTCCGGTATTTCCAGAATGGGATTAGTAACATATATTGAATTGATCTGCCACTTGCGCAGAACATCAATCTGTTTCTCGGTAATAATAACGCCAGCTACAAGGATAGTACGCCCATCCACAGTACAAATATCCCGAGCCAATTTCATGCCAGGCTTAATATTATCAGCCATTAATCGCAACATAGTGTGCTTTTACTCCTTTAGCATATTTATTGACTGTTTATATAATACAGTAATCGACAACGTTCGACAATGCTTACCCCCCTGACATTGTTTGCCAAGATATCATAACCAGTTTTTCGGTATAATTTATTGGAAAAGAATATGAATGGACTACAGACTCATGTTGCCTAGATACAAAAGTTACAAACCGCTGGAGGAGAAGTATTTGACCTCGCGAGGCATAAAAAAACAAACAGGCCGTCTGGCCTGTTCTTTTTTTTACTTGGTCGGAGCGACAGGATTCGAACCTGCGACCTCTTGACCCCCAGTTCAACAGTCGCCTTTTTTTTATCGTTACAATAGAACAATTCTAGAAGGCGTTCAACGCCCGTAATATCAGCGTTCGCAGGCTATCGCTGATCTATTCGCCCCGCTCTCCCATTAATGTAAATAGTCGAGCATTTAACCGAAATCATTCTGTTATCGTTCAATATCACTACTTGTATTTATTTTTATTCCCGCGGCATTCCCGCGGCATTCCCGCGAACAATTACTGGCATCTTCTTTTGGTCACTGTCCTTTATCAAGCTTTTAGCACCAAATCCAAGGCAACCGGCCAGCACGGCATTACTTCCCCCTTGGGCACCAGTAGTTGCTTAGCACAGACTGGGCATAGATAAATGCCTGTCTCATGGCACTGCTTGCCTGATTTAATTATCAACAAAGACATACTACCGCATACATAATCCTTTTAGTTGTAGTTATGTACCTCACTTCGATCTTTACCGCTCATACCGAGGCAATGTCATCATAATTATTCCAGGTAGCCCCATTAACTAAGGCTTTTGAAGCCTGTCCGGGTCGATTTTTTAGTGTTGATGTGTCCGATACCCGTTCAATACAGCACTCGCTTCCAGAGGCGTCTGCCTAGTCCCGCTCAGTTCATCTGGGTTCTCATCTTTTTGTTCACCTGGCGTTGCTAAGAGCTAATCGGCCCAGCCTTCATCAGCAGCATATTTATAACCCGACTTGGTTCACCCCGCTCGTGCAGGGAGCATGATACGCTGTCCAACAGCTACAAGACCTCGTCTGGAGCACTGCACAACATAATGGACTAGTCCTGGATTATCCGTTCGATCAAATGCTTCGCGATTCAAGTTAACCCGTTCCTCAACTACGACGAGAATATTTATTTTACGTCACGTACCATTTACCGTGATTGTAACCCGGGTTCAAATAACAGCAGTTTCTCACACTCTTCCTGGGTGATGCCCAGGTCAGTGGGAATTTCAAGATTCATGGATTCGGCAACTTGAGGTGACAAAACTTTCCATGCGTAGTAACTTTGCCATTCTCCCCATCCCCTTTTTGTTAGTTTATCATCTTGCTACTAACATTCAAACTGGTACAAGGATCGGGGGGCATTCCAGAATCGTATTCGCCAACTTTATAGTCCGCCACCGCCATCCCATCCTTATTGAGTTCTCCTATTATTCCTTCATCCCTATAGATTCAAGAATAGTCACGAGTGACCCAGGATCGGGAATAAGGAAGAAATGCCCTTTAACCCCATCGTTTTCAGTAGAGAATTCAGTCTCAATAACTAAAGCGTGATCACCCATTTGACCAAGCTGCACCAAAATCACACTCAGAATTGCACCTGCCATATCCATGGCGAGCGCCGGAATTGAAGGCAACAAAGTAAACTTCGTAAAATGTGATAAGGCATTCAGATATGCCCCTGACAATATATTGCCGATTTCCAGCAGCGCCGATTGATCCATTTGATCCAATGTACGGGGAGTTTCTACCTTGTTGCGCCCCATTAGTGTATCTACAAGACAATATGCACTATCCCGTGGAAGCAAAAACAGGATACTGCCAGGAGCTGAACCATACACCTTAAGATATACACCCACGACCATCACATCAGGCCCGCCAACTACATTAGGCACATCTCCCAGCGGTAAGATAGCAACTTGTGGAACAGACATATCAACCCTGCGTTTTATAAGCTGGGAAAGGGCTGTATCTGCATTACCAGCGCCGACATTGCCGATCTCCTTTAACGCATCCAATTGTGCTTCAGACAGTCTAGTTATATCCTCAGACAATATGTCCACCTCTTTCTTCCGCCGCTTGATAAACGGATTATAACATCAGCAGTCGCCGAGCGCCAGCGATGGCGTGCTGCACCTAGAATTAATAGAATTAATAGAATTAATAGACGAAAACCACTATTTGGCGAGCCCAGTGATACCAAGGCTTTGCGGACTTTTTCTGGTAAGTTATGCACCGGATAACGACGGGTTCTGCACTGGATAGCGACGGGGTCCCGCTAAGTGTTGTCCGCTATTCTTGGTACCTCTTCCGCTCTTTGGGTTGTGCAGACGTTACATACGATATCGTCCTTGTGGCTGTGATAGTCGAGATAGCAGACTTTAAAAACAGCTGCTCACTTTCATAATTTTTTATCATAACGGTATAGGCGTCAAAGCTTTTGATTATGGGACGTATTTGGACTCCATTCATTAAGTGGACAACAACTAGAACATTATCTTTTCTAACTTGGTTAAGAAAGCTGTCCTGCAAATTGATTAGGCCTGCTACTGCCATGAAATACTCCTCCTATCAATGCATTTTACGAATAAATTGTCAAATTCCCTTGCATCGCAACAAAGAGCCCAACTAATTTAGGATCAAACTGTGTTCCTGCGCAACGGGTAAGCTCATTTAACGCAGCCTCATGACTCATCGCCTTGCGGTAAGGTCGATCACTCGTCATTGCGTCATAAGCGTCGGCAATAGTTAAGATACGGCATTCCAAGGGTATTTGTTCACCGCTGATTCCCAATGGATACCCGTTACCGTCCCACCATTCCTGATGCTTCAGTATCCAATCTGCAATAGGCGTTAGGTCAGGTGCTGACCGGGCAATACGGTATCCAATCTCGCAATGCTGACGCATCACGATAATTTCTTCTTCTGTTAGTCTGCCGGGCTTTAAGAGAATGTTGTCAGGAATTCCAACCTTGCCAACATCATGGAAACGGGCCAATAGACGAAGGTCGGCAATATACTTATCAGGCATTCCCAGTGCATTTGCAATGAAACTGACTAGCTCCTGCATCCGGTTGCTATGCCCCTCTGTTTGAACGTCGCGCGCCTCCAACGTCTTCATCAATGTTTGCACTATAGCGCTCCTACTACTCTTATAGCGATGCAGTTTTTCCCTGTACATACTATTATCCGCTTCCTTAAATAAAGCGCCCATGTCTACAGATAATTCCCTGCTTACGGCAAATCCCATTGACAGACTTATGGGAACAGTCGGATTTTCAATATTATAAGTGTTAATTTTTTCACTGATTTTTCGACTATTCTCCTCAAATATCCGTTCCAAATTATGATGCAGGATAACAGCATATTCGTCTCCGCCAATTCGAGCTACGATGTCATCAGGCCTAAAAGATTTCATTAATATTGTTGCAACCGCTTTTAAAACAAGGTCTCCTGCCTTATGTCCCAAGGTATCATTTATCAGTTTTAAGCCGTCAACATCACACACCATCATTCCTGCAGTTTGCTCACGGGATCCTGCGATTCGTTTCATTTCTTCTTCAAAAAAGGCTCGATTGTACAGCCCGGTCAAAGCATCATGCAAACTCAAATAAAGAGATTCTTCGTAAAGTTTCTTATACTTATCCTCAGACACTCGCAGCTTTGCTTCAATTTGCTTGCGGTCCTGTATTTCATTCTTATATGCTGCAACCAGCGTCGCGTTATCCAGAGCAATTGAGATAAGCTCCGCAAATCGGCTCAGGAAGTCTAATTCTTCTATAGAGAAAGAGCGCGAATGGTCAAAAAAGTTCAGGCCGATAACTCCGATTACCTTACCACTGGGTTTTAAAGGGATCCCGACACAGGTGTACAGCCTGTCCCATAACGGATCAGCTACATGTTCAGGCCAATTTTGGTAATCTTCAACGACTAAGGGCTGTCCGCTTTGAGCAACTTTCCCGACAACGCCTTGGCCTATATTCAGTGTATAACTTGTGCTTTTCATATTACGCCCTACATCAATTTTCATTTCCACAAGGCCGCGGGTCTCATTGACCCAATAAATGGACCCATCAGTTGTACAAAACAATTCACATGCGCGCGTAAGCAGAGACTCCAACAGTTCATCTAAATCTAATTGGTTTAGCAATCCAGTGCTTAATTGGTGAAGTAATGTAAAATATTCGTTCTGCCGTCTAAGCTTTTTCTCCGCATTGACCCGGTCGGTAATATCCTGGTTAGTACCATAAATCCTTACAATCTTGCCGGCGTCATCCTTGATGACATTTATCCGCACAAGGATAGTGCGCGCCTCGCCGTCCCGGCGAATGATGCGATGTTCTAACTGGGTGGGTTCCGTACGCAAAACTAGATTATCCATTTCCATTTTGACTATCCTGGCATCGTCAGGGTGCACGAACTCCTTGACAAACTCATCAGGAGCCATAAATCGCCCTTCCAGCGCGACACTAGTGCCATATATAGAATATAATTCATCATCAAATTCGAAAATATTTTTAACTGGGTCATATTCCCACGGCCCCAATTGAGCTAGTTCCGCCGCTAGAGATAATTTTTCATTGCTGATCTTAAGACTTTCCTCCATGAAATATAACTCTTCATACTGCGTCCGCAGTTCCTCTTCAGAGGTGGCAAGTTCCTCATTAGCCGCAGTAAGTTCATCACTTTTTTGTTGGGCCTTTTCGCAGGCTTCTATTTCAGTGATATCCCTTATTATACTTACGACCCCGTCCTCGCCAGGAAACTCAGTAGTCCTTGAGCTTACTTCCACCGGAAATCGTTCACCATTTCGCCTTACATGCATGGTACGAAATAATGTCCCCTTACTGCGGGCTATTTCGTATTGTTCATCCATGACAGCAAGTGTCTCTTTTGCACGTAAATCTTGAATTTTCAGCGTCTTCAATTCATCGACAGAGTAGCCATAAGCGTCAACAGCAGCCTGGTTCGCATACAAGATATTTTTATACGTATCGACAACCAGTATAATATCTCGTGCTTGATCTAATACATTTATTAGAAAAGAAGCTTCCTTTAAATACTTCCCATAAATTATATTGTCCGAACCAGGCATCTTTGCATCCTCCTTTCGTTCATGGTGCAGTGTCAGCTCTGAATACCAGATTAAGAGATGCTGGAATTTTAATTTCATCTCCCGGTTCACATTTTTACAAAACAACAATAGAAATATGTTATCGACAAACTTGTTAGGCCTTTAAGGGATAATTCTCGCATTCCTATAAGTTTCGATAAACTGGTTTATGCGTTTTACATAACTTACTGCTTCCTCCATATTGGCCCGCCTGACGGCCAATTCGGCTTTAAACGCCAGCGTCTTTATCTCCTCTAGGCCGTGCTTGTTAGCCACTATTTTTATTCTGTTGACAACTCCCTCAAACAGCGTTGGATCATCGGTGTGTAACCCGACCATATGATTCAAGCGAAAAATTTCGTCGATTATCTTGTTTTGCTCCGCCTGATCGGCGGCTCCGGCGGCATTTGCCTCGACGCTAGTTATTACTCTTAACTGCGCTATATCTAGGCTTGTCACCCTTTCCAATTTGGCTTGAAGCTCGCCGATTTGTAAAGGCTTGGTAATGTACTCATCCATACCAGCAGCTATATATTTCTCCCTGTCACCGACAAGAGCGTGGGCGGTAAGGGCAATAATCGGAGTGTACCGACCGCTTTGGGTTTCCACTTCCCTAATTAGCCTTGTTGCCTCTACTCCATCCATTACCGGTAGCTGAATATCCATCAGAATGACATCATAATAGTTATTAGTAAATAACTCCACTGCCTGCTGGCCGTCAGCGGCGCAATCCACCTGATGCTTGATCTTGCGCAGATATTTCTGGACAACCATCCGGCTAACATCATCATCTTCCACCAGCAGTACAGATAGCGCCTTCGGCACCGGGTTAACCTTGCCAAGTAGTTTTCTGTCAGCGTCGATTTTCTTACCAGTGCTAGTCGCAAGCGCAAAGTTTACGGTGAAGGTGAACGTGCTTCCTTTGCCTACAGTGCTTTCTACCCATATTTTTCCGCCCATTTTCTTAACAAGCTGCCTTGAGATTACCAACCCCAGACCCGTTCCGCCATAGAGCCGGGTATTTGATCCATCCACCTGACTGAATGGTTTGAACATCTTCTTCATGCCCTCCGCACTGATACCAATACCAGAGTCGACAACAGAAAATTCCAGTTCGACTTTGTCGCCGGCTGTCCCTGTTTTTTTCGCTGCCAAAGTCACTTGCCCGCTTTCAGTAAATTTTATCGCGTTGCTGAGAAGGTTATTCAGAACTTGGCGCAGACGATTAGGATCGCCGGCAATAACGGTAGGAACGCCTGTCGACAATGAGTATTTAAGCTCAATGCCCTTGTCGATCGCCGACTTTGAGTGTAGCCTGATAACCTCGTCCAGAATATCCTGACAGCAAAAGTTTACTGTATCGATAACCAGTTTGCCTGCTTCCATTTTTGAAAAATCGAGGACATCGTTAATGATGCCGAGAAGCGACTGAAGACAAGACTGCGCGGTCACCATATTATCCTTCTGCTCCAATGTAAGATCAGTAAACAGAGTTAATTCTATCATACCATTTATGCCGTTGAGTGGCGTACGAATCTCATGGCTCATATTGGCTAAGAATTCGCTCTTGGCTCGATTGGCTGCATTTGCTTCCTCTTTTGCCCGTTCCAGTATCTGTTGGTCTTGTCGCCGTTGGGTGACATCAGTAACTATTTTGACAATATACCCTCTCGCCGGGCTGTATATGGTAATTGAAATCCATTTACCAACCGTCTCAGAGCAATATTCTAATTCAGCCTTGTCTTTATGTCCTAAAGCCACCTCTCCGTAAAGCGCCATGCGGTTTGCGTTGCTCTCCAGCCGACCAGGCAATATTTCTGAAAACCGCTTGCCAATCATATCTTCACGGCTTACGCCAACCATCTTTGCGTAGTTTTCATTGACTTTTAAGTATTCAAAATCGACGCCCGTTCCCTGTTCATCAAAGATGCAGCGCGCATAGACAAAGCCGCTGGGCATATTCATAAATAGAGACTGGTATTCTGTTTTGCTGACTTCCAGCTGTTCTTCGGCCAGTTTGCGCTCATGTATTTCATTCTTATAGGATGTAACAGTCGTTGCGTTATCAATCGCAATAGAGGCAAGTTCCGCAAACTTGCTCAGAAACTCGATTTCTTCTCCAGAAAAAGAGCGAGGTCGGTCAAAATAGTCCAGACCGATTACGCCAATTACCTTCCCCCTGATTTTTAAAGGAATACCGACACAAGTTTGCTGACCTTCCCATGCCCAATCTGCTAAATGCTCAGGCCAGTTTTGGTAATCTTCAATGACCAGCGGGTGCCCGCTTTGAGCAACTTTTCCAGAAACTCCCTGCCCTATCTTCACTGTGCATCCGACGCGATCTTTATCACGGCCTACGCTAATTCCCAGTTTAAGTATACCGCTGTTATTATCCAACAAATCAATGAACCCATCCGACGTGCCGAACGCCTCACCTATGCGAGAAAGAAGAGATTTCAATAGTTCATCCAAATCTAATTGATTTAGCAATCCAGTGCTCACTTCGTGAAGCAATGTAAAATATTCGTTCTGCCGTCTAAGCTTTTTCTCCGCATTGACCCGTTCGGTAATGTCCTGGTTAGCACCATAAATCCTAACAATCTTGCCGGTGTCATCCTTGATGACATTTATACGCACAAAGATAGTGCGCTCCTCGCCGTCACGGCGAATGATGCGATGCTCTAACTGGGTGGGTTCCGTACGCAAAACTAGATTATCCATTTCCATTTTGACTATCCTGGCATCGTCAGGGTGCACGAACTCCTTGACAAACTCATCAGGAGCCATAAATCGCCCTTCCAGCGCGACACTAGTGCCATATATAGAATATAATTCATCATCAAATTCGAAAATATTTTTAACTGGGTCATATTCCCACGGCCCCAATTGAGCTAGTTCCGCCGCTAGAGATAATTTTTCATTGCTGATCTTAAGACTTTCCTCCATGAAATATAACTCTTCATACTGCGTCCGCAGTTCCTCTTCAGAGGTGGCAAGTTCCTCATTAGCCGCAGTAAGTTCATCACTTTTTTGTTGGGCCTTTTCGCAGGCTTCTATTTCAGTGATATCCCTTATTATACTTACGACCCCGTCCTCGCCAGGAAACTCAGTAGTCCTTGAGCTTACTTCCACCGGAAATCGTTCACCATTTCGCCTTACATGCATGGTACGAAATAATGTCCCCTTACTGCGGGCTATTTCGTATTGTTCATCCATGACAGCAAGTGTCTCTTTTGCACGTAAATCTTGAATTTTCAGCGTCTTCAATTCATCGACAGAGTAGCCATAAGCGTCAACAGCAGCCTGGTTCGCATACAAGATATTTTTATACGTATCGACAACCAGTATAATATCTCGTGCTTGATCTAATACATTTATTAGAAAAGAAGCTTCCTTTAAATACTTCCCATAAATTATATTGTCCGAACCAGGCATCTTTGCATCCTCCTATCGTTCATGGTGCAGTAAAATAAGTTGAGCCGAAAATTGCCATTTCTTTCATCATTTATTTGACTACCTTCGACAATCGGAAAAACTATCCTCCATCTATTAATACAATGCACCTAGCAACCCATAAACAATGAAGGCCCCCGAGGGCGAACCCCAAGAACCTTAACATCGCAAGAGCTGGCGCGTATAGAAATCGAAAATGTTTTTCTATAACCAGTGTCAGTAATCTTGGTGGAATCATTGTACTATATGATTCTTTGACCAGATTTCTCGAAACACTATATTCCTCTCTGCTTATACTAAATCTCGTTTTCTAGGGATTGCTGCCAGTTAAAGCATGTATCACAATCTCAGTCTTTTCAACTGACGCTTCACCTCTTTGATATCAAAAAACTCGAGGTCGTATCCTTCTTCCAGACAATCCACTAAATCACAGTAGCGTTTGTCAGGAGGCACTTAAATTCCGCGACGATCACCCGGTACCCAGGATAAGAACCGCATTCTTCAGGTGGGCAGGCACGCCGTCCTCCAGTACAAAGAATATTCTTAAATTCCGATGCAGATCTCTTTTGTTGTTTTCCTATATGATTCGTTCCTAGTATCTCACTGAGTTATACATTACCACGCAATCAGACCGCGTAGCGCCTTTGACGTAGTTCAGGTTATTACTTTTCAATAGGCTAGCAATTACTCCGGTTATTTTAACTGGACTGTTGATAAGACGCGAGTCAGGGTTTCCCTTATTCTTGTCTCAGAAAACGGTTTAACTATAAAATCATCAATACCTAAATCAATTAAGTCTCTCACTGTATCGCTTTCACTAAAAGTACTACACATTACAACCTTTGCTTCTGGTTGGCTCTTCTTTGCCTCTTTAAGAACTGATATGCCGTCTATCCCTTCCATTACTATATCAAGCAACAATAAGTTAAATGTTTCTGAATTTAGTTTTCTTATTGCTTCAACGCCATTACGCGCTTCCTGTATTTCTTTTTTTTCTACACCCACTGCTAATAATTGTTTAACAAGAATATCACGCATTATATCAGAATCATCTAAAACTAATACCTGCATAGCTATTCCCTCGCATTCATTTAAGTAACAATAGGTTTTAAAATATCTGGTTACAAGGCAGCGCTTTCCACTGAATACTCTGTATTAGTCATCAAATTCCCACCACTTCTTTTCCGCCAGTTCCATGATTTTGTCTTTTAGGCGGCATGCAGTTTCTTCATAGGATTCACCAATACACTTCTCACATTGCCCAATGCTATTAACGTATTGGGTTACAACGCATTCTAATTCCGAGCTATTTTTTGTTGCATTAATTCTTTTTTCCCAATCCATTTGCTTTCGCTCCTTTGTCTGTCGCAGCACAAATCCACTGTAATAAATTTATCACTTTTATACGTTCAACCAGCAACCTGAATAAACCTCCGTCGAAACTCAGCACACCCTTTCCCGAAATACCTTGACTATATTCCACGATGACCAAGCTATTTATCTCAACATACCGAAGAAAAATTAACAAAAAATCCAATTCCTATTACGGCTGACGAAAAATAAATAGGAAGCTCTTACTATCTCGTTGGCAGGATTTTTTTGACTATTTATCACTATGTATTTGCTCATATCCAGTAGTACTCAGAAACATTTTGCCGCCATATTGCCACAAGCAAATAAAAAAGCCTTGCAGAAAACCTGCAAAGCCCTGTGTTCTTATGGCGACCCCGGCAGGATTCGAACCTGCGGCCTTTTGATTCGTAGTTCAACAGTCGCTTTTTTTATCGTTACAATAGAACAATTCCAGAAGGTGTTCAACGCGCGTAATATCAGCGTTCGCAGGCTATTGCTGATCTATTCGCCCCGCTCTCCCATTAATGTAAATAGTCGAGCATTTAACCGAAATCATTCTGTTATCGTTCAATATCACTACTTGTATTTATTTTTATTCCCGCGGCATTCCCGCGAACAATTACTGGCATCATCTTTTGGTCACTATCCTTTATCAAGCTTTTAGACCAAATCCAAGGCAACCGGCCCGCACGGCATTACTTCCCCCCTTCTCCACCTGTAGCTGCTTAGCACAGGCTGGGCATTGGTAAATACTTGTCTCGGGGCATGCCTGATTTAATCAACAACAATTAGGCTCCCCCTCCTATGGCGTGCATAATCCTTTTAGTTGTACTTATGTACCTCACTTCGATCTTTACCGCTCATACTGAGGCAATGTCCTCATAATTATTCCAGGTAACACTACTATCTATGGCTTGGGAAGCCTGTCTGGGTAGTTTTTTTAGTATCGATGTGTCCGATACGTCCTATCAGTACAGCACTCGCGTCCAGAGGCGTACGTCCAGTCCCGCTCAGTTCAACCAGTTTCTTCTGGTTTTGTTCAGTGAAGTGTTCAGTAACTATTCCCTCAGGCTATCGACACCATCTTTTAAAACCTGTTGCAACATTATATGCGCTCCTGAATTTTATTACATTCTATATTGATGTATATCGATGCCAGCATCCTAATCAAAGGCCAGCCCGTCACTTACCTTTGCATGCATTTATGATACTTTCAGTCTTTTTAACCGCCGATTAACCTCAGCAATATCAAAAAACTGAGGATCATAACCTTCCTCCAGCCAATCCATTAAATCAGCGTCGCGTTGGTTGGCAGGCAACTTTAATTCCTCGACGAGCGTTATGTATCCAGGATAAGAACCACAGTTCTCCGGCGGGCAGGCGCGTTGTCCTCTTGTGCAAAGACAATTCTCGAATTCAGAATCTACTGTGACGATCTTCACTACTTCGATGGTGTGCTGCCAATCGTCGCCGAAATCATAAATATATGTTATCTTCTGACCCTCAAGGCGTAATAATTCCGACAGCCTAACTATTCTTGTGTCTTGAACATTTTCAAGCCTGGACCGACCTTCATCAGTCGTTGGAACCCCGAATCGGTTCTTACCCGACCGGAACTCGTATAAATGACCTTCCCCCCAGCCCATTACTATCTGCAACACTTCGTGCAAGCGGGCAAGAGTTATTCCTCCCGGAACCTGAAACGTACGCCATATCAGCAGCTCTATATTATTAATAGTTACTTTTAATTCATAAACCGTCACTTTATTCACGCCCTCCTATTAGGTCGGCAGGCTGGTACACAACTTCACTGCTGGAGTTGTTAAGCCCTTTTTTAGAGATGTTAAATACAGCATTAACAACTTCATATGAAGGTTTACCAGTTTTCTTCTTTAGCCATATTATAGTTTGGATAAGGTGCTTGAATTTTATAGTTTCCTCAGAACTTCGCTCCAAGCCTCTATATACTTCCTGCATGCCAGCATCTCCAATACTACTCTTGTGGAAGTTCTTCTATATGAGTCCCCGTTTTCCTCTAAACTTATCCCGGCATGCTACGTTACACCCAGCGTTAGCAACGATTACTACGCCCCCAATTCCTTGATGACCGATCAGCAAGCGACATCTTTCAGCTGAGATACAAGCCCAGGATCAACCAGAATCAAATTGATCTCCTAGAATGCCCCACAACAGATTGGCAATTAGAGGGCAATACTTTTTACTAGCCATCATTTTAAACGATCTCACGGGCCTGTCAGGGCCATATATTTACAATTTATTCCTTCGGTACGTATGGTACAACAAGCTCTGCTATTTATCCTCGTTGCTCGACCATTATAAACTCCACACCCCAGGGCACTAGCCTATTACGCGCGTAGCACCAATTCCCACACTACTGTGCCACACTTGTCGCATAAAAGCATTATTTCACCCTTAGCCATTGATATCTGCATATCGCAGGCAGGACATTTATATACGCCTGTCTCCAGACAAGTCTTTCCGGCTTTGATTGTTACCATAAGTTTCCTCCGATCGTCGTGGCTGGTCGCTAGATAAAGCGCCCTATAGAACTCTGTAATACCAAGGATGCATTTAATAGTCTCTGCCCAGCTTCTATGGCGATAACTAGATGCTTCGTTTAGTACATACTGCTTCATTCGGGTAGATTCTGTCTGGACAATATGACTCTTCCTGAAATATTCTGCTACAACCAGGTTCTTCCTCGTTTGTATCATTAAGTTCGACGCAACGCACCAGATACTTGTCGGCCACTTGATTAAGTGCCACTCTATAGCTTGGCTCCTACTGCTTAATCGGACTTAAAGGTACCTGCTTGTATTCGCACTCTAGCCTCTTCAAAGGCTTGTTTATCCGTAACCTCCAGCGCGACAACATAAGAATCATATCTCTCACAGAGTCGCTTGAACTCGGTCATGAACTCCTCGGCAGTAAGTTCACTGCTAAATACCTCATAAAGTCGCCTAACCTGATGTCTCATAGCCGTCATCAGATTTGCCGCTTGACGATGGGAACTCACCGCTTTTTCCATTCCCAAACTTGCTGATGCCGCTGCAGCAGCGCCCAAAAACGTCGCTATATATCCTAAGAATCCGCATTCTTGTGGCCTAATAGTCGCAATAAATGCAAAGATCGCAGCAAGAATAGCCGGTATGACAACGAGTAGCCGCAACCTCCATTCATAGCGCTCAGCCAATTGAAAGTGTGCCTGAGCTGTATATAAGCTATCTTCTTCCAACCGTTTACACTCTTTGATTAAGCTTTCTACATTACAAGACATATCGCTCCTCCTATAACGCCGGGAAAACTGGCCCGAACCAATTTCTCCAAGTATTCCATGCTTCCCGAACAGGCTTGTCATTTATGGATCGAAAGTGGGTTCCAACTTTCATATAGCGATTCGATATATCCAATATCTGCTGCGAAGAAAGGTGATAATTGGCTGAAGTAGACATACTCCCATCTAGGATAGACGGAAGGGCAACAAAACGTGGGACACGGCATAAGAACTCCACAAGCACATCATTGTAACCCCAGTCCCACCATCGGGTATCAAGCTCCCTTAAAACTTCGGGGATAATCTTGGCGCATAAGACTTCAACATTCCATGAGCTAAGGCCAAATCTGTTCGCGCGACGCAAGAAAGCTTTGACAATCTTGATATTCGGCACTAAACGACCATTACAATTAGGTGACTGATTAAGTTGGGATATCATTCTCGCATCATAGTCATAGTCAGCAGTTTTCCATGATTGGAAGCCGTCTGGCACGTAATAATAAGCGGGACGGGCAGTCGGTATAGTCGCAACTGCAACACAAGGAACTATCTCAACTGTAGTATCATCATTATACTCGACAATGACTACTGGAGCATCCCGCTTTGGCCGCATCGTTTTATAGATTCTACTTCTTGTCAGGGCTCTCATAACTTGCTGCATAAGTCGCGCTGGTTCATATTGAGTCAGTTGCCATTTTTCTACTGTATCAAACACTAAACTTATGTCCAGGTCCAATGTCTTATGCGGCGGAGTAGGGTTAATCTTTGTTTGCCGCTGAAACGAACCGATTTGGTGAACCGTTGTTCCTGGCAGTTCGGATAATAGCTGGTTCCGGATAGAGTTATAGCGATCAGATATTTTCTGTGCCGTGGATGCACTAAGTTCTGCGTTGCTAGCTAACACTTGAAATGCCTGCTGTAGCGAAGGAGTAGTTGCCAATAAGAGCGCCCCCTAGATTCATAACCCGTTCTACCAATGTGCGAGGCTTATTATTACCCATAGAGTAACATTGTCAATAGTACCTTCCCTATCTAAATATCCACCAGAAACATCTGGTTCCACTGCTTACCGGTTATATAGAACAACCCATTGTCCTTGTTGAATGCGATGCCGTTCAATACCTGCTCAAATTGGTGCGGTGCGGTCAGTGCAATCAGCTCACAGCAGTCAATCAGCCTGGTGACAAAGCCCGTATCAGGCTCAATCTCCAACAAGAATTCGGCGAACCAAACATTGGCGTAAATACGATTATTAGCATATTCTAGGTCGTTGAGTAGCCGGAACGTCCCGCCACCATAAGATACCGTCAATTTCTTCCTTATACGAAATTTTTGATCCCTAAAACATAAGATGCTTGACCCATCACTCATCAAGAACCCACCTGGGGCAGCGCACAGGCCCCAACCCTCTCCTTTATACCTGAAGACTCCTGTTCTTGTCAAAGTGTCCGGTCGATATCTTAAAGCCAACCCGCTATTCCATGTCAGCTGCACCAATTCGTCGTTGACCAGCGCCACACCCTCCCCAAAAATATCCGACACTCCAACTATAGAGTTAATATTGCCGTTTGGTCCCAGTCTGCGCACAGTGCTTTGCCCCACAATGCCCGTGCTTTCATATAGCACACCACTGTTGTAGGCCAGTCCCTGTGTCAGTGCATTAGAGTCGTGGGAAAAAGCTGATACGATTTGGGGCCGGTGGACCGGCATCCCCGGGACCAGGCTCCTTATGTAGTCAACTGTGATTGTTTTCATGAACACAAAGTATCACCTGCCATCGCGGATCGTTTATAGCCGCATCCAGCCTAGTCCCGAACCGGATACTGTCCCGACGCCCTTCACTCATATCCAGTGCGTTCTGCCGCCACTCTTCTATTCTGCTGATATAGTCGTGGCTGAGCCGACTGCCACCCGGCTAGAAGCCTTTAACGTTGTAGTGCCAAAATCCACCCCGCTGGCAATTTCAGTATAACGGCTGCTTCCTTCGCCGAGAACTATTCGGACATAATGTCATAAATGTCCAGTTTCTTTTTCGATGCCTCTTATGAAGATGCATTAAGTATAATGTAGTTTTCTTATATGCTCTTGGTAGCCATCCCAACCATATCCTTTCTTCCTGCAGCTTTATTGTCACAACCATAGCATACAGGATTAGCTTATTGGGGTGGTCAACTTTTCGCTTACCGTTTGGGGTCAGGTGGGCAACTTTTAGATTACCAGAGACAGCCTTTCAGTTGCGTTGACAAAGACAGGCTTGAAAACGCTTATCCCAAGCCGTAAGGACTTCTGTTATCATTCCGAACTCCCTTTTTGTCTGTCTACCAACCGCGCATGAGCTCCTGGCGTTCGTCGGATTTGTCTAATACTATGGCACACTTTCCCCAGTCTCCACAGTCTGGGATTGCTTCCTCATATTTGAGAATAAACGGGTTCTTTTTCGGCAGTTTGCTAATCGCTAATTCTGCTCGGGCCTCGTCTTTCTGAGCGATAGCGATCCATACATCTTCCAGTACGTCGGGAATTTGTCCGAATAGGGTATAAATGCCCTGTAGCCTCCCAGAGAGCTTGCTGTGAACCTTGTCCTCAACCGAATCCTTATAGCGCATATTATAAATATAGATTTTGTCAGCCAATTGCCCAATACGCTGAATACGCCCTTTACGTTGTTCAAGTCTTGTCGGATTCCACGGAAGGTCAATGTTGATAAGCGATCCCAACGCTTGCAAGTTTAATCCTTCAGAAGCGGCGTCTGTGCCGACCAGTATCAAAAGCTCGCGATTTTTCACGCGCCGCTTTATTTCGTCCTTGGTCTCTTTCTTGAACGATCCATTCAGGTATATGCAGGACTTATCGCCACCTGCGTACAGGCCGATGCGGACATCCGGGAAGTCTTTTGATAACCGCTCCGCCACATACAAAGCGCTGTCATAGTATTGAGAAAACAGAATACAGCCCTTGTCCTTCCACGCGCCTTCGCCTTCCACGCCTTGCGTCAGAATGACCTTGACGCGATTGTACTTCGGGTCGGTATCGGTGTTCGAGTTCAAAACCGCCACCAAATTACCCAGGCACTCAACTTCTCCAGGCGTGAGATCTTTGATGTCACTTTGAGTGGCTTCCTCTGATTCATCATCATCTTCGCCCACAATCTCATCGTAGAGTGACCGGATTTTGTCTTTTCCTTCCGCTGTCCACGCCAGCATCTTCTTTGCCGTATTCTCGCCAGCGAACATTGTACTTCCGATGCGCTTTAAAAGTAATGTGGACATAAAGCCGCCACCTTTGACTCTCGACGATAGCTTATCACAGAAGTCCTCGGCAATGGCGTATGCCTGCGCCAGATAGCCGGAGAGTTCGAGGGCTTCATCGTCTTTCTCGCCAAGCAGCACCGCCTCTATCTTTCTGAGATAAGGTTCGCCTGTATCGGGGTTATTCGTATTTTCCAAGTAATCTCGAGTACGACGGACAATAGTGCGAATATATGGATTGTGATTCTGTATAAAGTTATCATCGTTATAAATCAGCTTGACCCGGTTCTTCTGCGGTCGGCTTAATTTATCATAGATGTCTTGTGCGAGTACATTTTTATCATCGACAATGCCAAGCTGCTGTCGCAAAATTTCGAAGCTCTTGCCCTCGCTTCGCGGTGGGAAGGGGTTACGGACAATCTCCCACATCTCAGCTTCTGCAGTTGGATACGGTTCTTCATCCTGAATGTACTTAATGCCTGTTCCCGGCGTTCTTCTCCAAACGCTGTAATTGTCGCCTAATACCGTATCCGCGTCCTGCGGGTAACCTAACGCCGAAAGCAAATCGAACGCCTCTATCGGGTCAATCTGAACCGGCGTTGCCGTTGCAAGAAGCAAGCTCTTTGTTCGGAAGGTGATCTCGTTAAGGAACTCCAGGAGATTGTTCATCTGCGCCTTATGCTTATCAGGGTCTTTGCCGAGATTTTTTCGCCTTGCACGATGCGCTTCATCCAATATTACGCAGGAGAATCGCAAAGACTTCAATAACTCTGCTACTTCAGATTTGCGCGTAATCAATCCCTGAGAAATGATTCCAACCTTGCGGGGGCATTTTAGTATGGCTTTTGTGCTGTCGGCAGGATATTCGTAACCGTTATCATCAATCCAATAGCGACCCGTCCATACGGCGGAGGGGAGATTGAGCAGCGTCTTTAACTCATCTTGCCACTGAAAGAGCAAAGTTTTCGGCACAATAATCAATACTGGCTTATCATCGTATAACGCGATCAGTTTTGCTGACATAGCAAGCTGAACGGTCTTCCCCAGTCCCACTTGGTCGGCAAGCAATAATCTAGCTCCCCCGCGCTGTTTATGTTCGTTGAAAGCACGAGCAACAAAATACTTTTGATGCGCCCACAGTCCAAACTCGTTTCGATATATAGGTTCCTCAACGGCAACAGCGGGGATGGGGTCGTCTGCCGTTTCGCGCCAGTCCTTCAACGGAATAGAGCGACGTTCGGATATGCGTTTAATGTCCTCAATTACATAATCAGAAAGTGCGATGGTATGGGGGTTATTCCAAAAGAAATCGAACTCAGTCTGCACCCACTCCACGGAATCGGAATCGCTATCCTCCCATACCATTTCATAGTTGGTGGTAAAGGCACTTTTAGTTTCGTTGATACTGCCGAGAAATGAGGTCTTACTGCCATCAGCGTACGTAATCACACCTGCCTTGCCGTGCATAAGACCGTATATCTCATCAGGAAGCACCCTTACTTCAAGTTTGCCTGATTTTAAAAGCTCGTATAGCTTTTTCAAGCGGGTCATTGCACCGGCAGTCGCATACACTTCCTCGGGTTTGAAATCATTCCATTCCTGACGCATACCGAGCTTGGCGACGGCAACGTCGGAAGGGGCAAGTCCCGAGTTACAAATCACTCTGGCCTTGCCCTGAATTGCTTCTATCGCTTCGCCCGCTACCTCCAAAATGGATGAACAAAAGTAACCGGCTATGCGATCATAGCTAACGGCACTCTGTAGTTTGGCGCTTAGAAACTGCTCACCCAATTTGTTTTTGCGGGATGAATATCGGTTCACTTTTCACGTCACCTCAAATATGATCATTGTCCACCAAAACGTAAATATGCTCAGCCATCTGCGCTGCCTCTTTCCAATGCGGCATATTGGCAATGTCCTTCGTGTCTCTCAGAAATATAAGCAGTTGTTTCAGCATATCCCGGCTGCCCCAATAATCCGGCAGATTGTTTTTCAGGTGCCATAAGCCCTTGTCCGGCTGTTCATCCTCTTTTAACGCGATATGGATTGCCGCGAGGACAAGCCGCAAGGTCGATTCCTCGAAACCCGGCACGTCGTTCACCGTCCTCATCGCAAACTCGGATGGCGTTTTTAAGCGGCAGGTGTTCGCCCGCTCATTCGCCATAAGCTGGCTATAATTGGTGATAGCGAAGCCGCGCGCGTACTCCTGATACGTCGAAATCTGATATCCTCCGTTCTTTTCGTTCTCCAAACCCTTGATATAGAACCGCTCTGCGGATGAAAGCTCTTTCCATAGGTAGTTGTCAAAGCCCGTTGGGATGATGCAGTCATAGGCTTGCTTCCTTGCCCGCTCGATCAGTGCAACGACCTTGGAGTTTTTCGGGTCGTTGATTGCCTTATCAAGTTCGTAGTCAAGATCAAGCTCACCAATAGACGAGTATGAGGTCAGTACCTTCATACTCGCGGCGTAGGCGGCAAGCACATAGTCTGGGTCGGAGAAATTCGGGTCTTCCTTGTCGTCAAGCCACTGCATACTCTCAATCTGGCTGACAACCTCACTTTTTATGTCGGCGTTAATCTCATCAAGGAACGCCTCGCTCGTGCCCGTGCGTTTGCGAAGGATAAGCAGCACCGTCCCCTTAACATAGTTGCCATCTTTGAGCCCGCTCGCGTCGGTTTCGGTGGCGATATTCCAGGCAGCCGTGACTTTCAATCCCGCCTTCCACATGATCAAAGCAAGCTGGGCCCAAACTGCCGGATCGGAGTGAGTGAACATCACGATCTGCATACCGTCGTCAGGCGTATGCGCCGTGAGGTTCGCGTAAATATCAATCATACTCTGCGCGAATCCATCACCGCCGCGAACTGCCAAAACCCGCTTGCTGTCCGCATACCAGTCGGGGAACACCTCTTTCAGCAGACGCTTGTCCCAGGCGAGGAAGAACTCGGAAAGCTCATGATAGTTTACCGCGTCCGCATATGGAGGGTCGGTTAGCCAAATATGAGCGTTGTGGGATATAGAGCGCGCATCAAACGCGTATATTTTAGCGTCTGAGTTCATTGGGTATTGTTCTGGTGTGCGAAACCATAATGTGCTTAACATTGTGAGACTCCTAACACCCCAGTTATGTAGCGTATTTAGGGCTTGATTATAAAAAGTTTGCTCTGATTTATCACAATTTGGATTCCAACGGCAAAGATCCGAACCAAAATCTGCCATTTTACCTGTCCCAGCCATTCCAATTGCTACTAAAAGAGGGCTTCGCACTTCACTTATTTTTTTCATAAACCGGCTCAACACTAGCAACTGTCGTGCATTGAACAACTGATGCCAATACGTCCATCCCCGCTCGCGGATAACCTGGTCGGTATTGTATCCGCTTTCAATAGCCATACTTGGTACAAGTCCCTGCTCCTGCCACTTGACGATATTCTCCACGACAATGCTGCGAACATTTTCTTCATTCTGCATATCCCGCTCGTTTGGGGCTCGGTAATAGCGTTCGGTTTTCTTCTTACCGTTTTTAGTGAATTCGTGTTCATATCTGATAGCATACAGCCGATCTTGGTACACATCGTCAGGACGAGGCACGAACTCGTGCTTTTCCCAACGACGCAAGCCGTAGACGGAGTTACCGTTCTCGTTTCTGCGGTCACCGCGTAGCACTGCAATCGGCGTAGTTTTACCGCAGTTCGGGCAAGATAACCCGGTTGACTTCACCGTTCCGTTTGTTTCAGCGGCTTTCATATCGGCGGAGCTTACGTTTGAAAAGATGCCTATGTCGTAGCGATCGCCGTTCTTCTTCAGTTTGGCGACAACACTTCCGGCACGTTTGCCGACTACAAGTGATGGAATCATAGGAACAATCGCGCCGCACTCAGGGCAGGTGGCTTCTACACAGTAGATATATGACAATGCTCGGTCGCCTTTTTCGTTATGCTCGACGCCAAGAGCGGTTATCTCCTTGTCAACCGCATCGTAGACCTCATGTTGAAAAAGCTTGATTTCCTCAATTTCTGCGTCAGACGCTCCGCAAATATGGATAGCTGCCCAAGTCAGCATGCCAGCAATAGGGTTCAGGTCTGAGGCATACACATCAAGCCCCATTCGCGCTGCCTCAAACGGCACACTTCCCCCTCCACAGAAACAGTCGCCTACAGTAGCGTTATGTCCGAACCTTTTCTCGGACAACTGGCGTGTCAGGTCTTGTAGATTATAGGCTTGGGTGCCAAGGTGATGGTTAATCTCGTTCCAAGCGTGGTCGTTGGTGGGGCGTTCAAACTGTTCTGGCCGAACACAGACATCTAGCTTTTCATCATAGCCAAGCTCGTCAAAATCATTATACAGTTCCTTTTCCCGCTCATGCCAATAGTTGTCGCTTTTGTTCTTCCACGCCTTGTGGCGCTGCCATAGGCCGCTTTTGTCCATACTCATTATTTTCAGGAAGATTTCCATATCCCGGCGCGGATTATCGCTCGCAGGCATCAGGCAGCCGAGTATCGTAGCTCGGATAAGCACGAGCGGTTTGCGCCCCCACCACTTGCCGAGACCTGTTATGGTTTGGCTTTGCACGGCTTTCCTCTCTTTATAGCTCTCTTTTGAGAGCTTTGACACAGGGAACTGCTTTTCAATAAATGATACGGTCATAGCTTTTAATCCTCCCGGTTAAACAAAGATATCTGATTGCGCTCAACCACAGGGTTCTCACACAAGGCATAGCGTAACGCTTTGCGCCAGCCTTTCTTGTCTTTCAGCCCTCCTGTAGCTGCGTTCGTCATTGTGTACAGCCACCAGCGCTCCTCCGGCAGAAGTCCTTTCCAGTTGCGGATAGCGGTGGAAATGACTGAAGGGTCACTCTCCTCGATGCTCCACAGCAGCACCATCATCTCCTTGCCGAATAACCGCTCCACGGGCGTCCCCCCGGCAGCAGTGAATTTGCCAATTTTCAATCCGTCTTTTTTTAGACGTGAGTTAAACTCAGCCGTTAAAGCCTCTTTTATTTCGCCCCATTTATGTTTTGATATTTCAATCCGCAGTACGTCTACAGGATCAAGCTGCTGCTCGTCACCATCTGTCCAAGAATATCGTTCATAAATTTGAACGGGTAGCGGAGAAGCTGTATTTTGGGATTTCGGCGGTATCAGCACAAAGAAGTGGTTTTGGCTTTGTGCCGGGTCTACACCGAAGCCGTAAGTCTGCTTCCTCATTGTTTGATTGCTCCCTTTTTACCAAGCTCGCTCGCATCCATCTTGTTCACTTCCACCCATTGCTTAAAAGCAGCTCCTGTGGTGAACAAAATAGTCTTGTATTCAAATTCAACCTCGACATCCTTGCCGGAAAATGCCGTCTCACGGATCAGGTCGACCATCGATTGGAGATTATCGGTATCCCAAGGCACTTTTGCAGTATTTATTTCCATATAGTTGTCAGGATTGTCCTTTTGGCTGATCGTCACTGTGAATTGACGGATAAACGTTCCCTGCAATTGTTTCAGCTTGGCGAACTCAGCATAAGCCTGTTCCGTATCACCGCACTTCTTCTGCAAATTCAGCGTATATTCAAGCGGGGCTTCATCCTTTATCTCTACTTCTTTCTTTGTCTGTGCAGCTAAAACGTTGATGGTATCTTCCTGCACAAGCACGCCCTTGTAATACACAGCTACGAGGGCAAAGCGGCTATCGGCGGGAAGAACAATCTCACCGCTGTATAAACCTCCGCTCTCCTTAGGATTCGATCCGTCAGTTGTATAACGAATTTCAAAGTCTTTGTGGGTTTTCAGCATAAGAACGTTGTTCCCATCTGCGCTCTGCCGTTGTTCTCGTTTCAGCGGGACACTGCCGAGCCATTTCTTTGCCTTGCCTGTCGGGTGCGGGTTTTCTCCTCCGTTCGTGTCAAAGCATACGAAAAACGCGGAGGGTTCTTTGAGCGTTAAAGTCTGCTGTTGGACTTCGTTTGACGCTTTTGTCGGCTCGGCACCAAAATCATAATATACACGGTCGCCGCGAACAGGCTTCACCTTTAAGGTAAACTCGCCAGTCTGCTCGTTATAGTCAGTCTGTTCAATACTAACATCGGTAGGTTCTTTATTAAAAGGACCCTTGACGACGTAGCCTCCAATCTCCCGCCATGTATCACTGTTGAGACACCTCTTCTTAAGCTCGTCCATTTGCTTCGGATGGTACCACTGCCATGACGGTTCCGTTGCTGTTCTTTCCAATATTTGGTTCCACGGCATTTCTTTCTGCGTGAAGATGCGAGCTTCGGCTTTTCTACGCAGAGCGTCAATAAAAAACTCATCCGACTGGAAATCTTCAAACTTCATAGCCTCTTTAAGTGCTTTGATAATCAGGTCTTCTCCGTCAAACTTGTTCGCCGCGAACTCCAGTTTGAAATCGTCGCGTGATAGCCCATTTTTGGACGGGTAATAGATGGTTATGAATGTTTCGCGGATAGTCTGGAGCAGCGCAGTGGTCGCTTTGTCCTGTTGGCTTTCGGCCTCCTTGTACTGCTGATCGCTTTCGGGTACGTGTTCTGTTTTCATATTGGCAAGTATCTGTCGTATCGCCGTAAGACGTTTGGCGTTTGCGTACAGTTTCTCCATCACGTTCCGTTGCCCAGAAAGAAAGAAAACACGGTTCTTGTAGGCACAGTTATCATAAAAGCTTTGCAAGTCGGGGTGAAGCCCCGTTCCGGCATACGGTTCGAAAATGACGAGTGACACCTTATTTTGATCGATATAAATCTCGTCTATTGCAGGCAGAATGTAAAGCTGTTCATAACACTTCTTTAGTTTCGGGCCGAAATTGGCTTCCAAAAATTTGCGAAGTTCCTTCTTCGCACTCTCGTTGGAGTATGAATCAACAAGGGTATTCATTTCAGCGACCATGTTTTTAGTGTTTTGGAAATAGAACCGTCCGCGATTATCCGTTTTTAAATACCAGCATTGTGTAACAATCTCATCCAAAGCCTTCTTAAAGCTGTTAAGATCAACACCCGGTTCGCAGAGGTATCCGAGAACGTCTGATTCCGTCAAGCCCAGCACGCCGTTAGGCGTTTCATTGAGCGAAGACATCAGTATAAGTTTGGCAACATCCTGGGCGTACCGTTCTTTTCTTTCTCCGTTTTGCTCGTCAATGACTTCGGCTACGGCTTTTCCTCCCTGGGCAATGTCGTGGCTTATAGCAGCTTCAAGGGAGGGTTTTATTTGCTTGATGAACGAGAGCATATTACGCGCGTTCAGGTCAACATCAAATACATTAATGAGGTTTATCTTTTCGGCACTGCCGCTCTCGTAGATGTCGCGCACCACTTGCCGCATCAACTTAATAAGCCCTCGCGTCTGCTGGAAGCCAGGGTTTTCCTTAAAACGGGCATAAAGTTCTTTTATTGATGGATGGAACGGGTACGAGTCTTTGATTCCAAGGTACACTGAATCCCCAGTGTGTCCTGTCAAACCCGACTTCCCGGCACCAACAAGGGCTTCTTTGTAGGTCACCGCTATTTCATTAACTACCGACGAATTGGGCGAGGGGCATTGCTCAAACAGACGTTTACGGAGAATGTCATAAACCTCGTCCGTGTTTAGTGCAACGGGTTCCAAGTTCAACGCAACGCGGTTGGCTTCATTTTCCAGTTCCTTAAAGCTGGTCGAAAGTAGTTGGCTGCCTGACTCGTAAGTGGCGCGGAGGTCGGAGAATACAAGGCAGACGTGAGAAAGCTGCCCTTTGCCTATCGCGGTAAAGAGGTTAGACAATGCGGTTATCGTCACGGTGCAAAGATCTGATTGCCCGACTACTATGGATTTCGCGTTCACCAGATACGGCGGCAGCTCATCGAGCAGGATAAGCACCTTTTGGTCTTTGAGCAGGTTGACCCATGCGCTTTCGCCCGGCGCTTTCAGCGGCGAGTAGTGATCGGCAAAGAACTCTTTTCTGCCAAGCTGTTCAGCAATACTGCCCCAAATACCGAACGCCGCATCGCTTTCGCGTCCGGAAAACGCGACAACCTTGATTTCACCACTGTCGTCATACTCTCCGCCAACGAGTTTTCTGCGCCAGTCCAGATTTTGGGCAAGCAGTGCGAGGGCAAGCATATTATGGGTCTTACCACCACCCATTGCCTGTGTCAGCTTAATAACACCCGTATCGGACTTTCCTGCGAACCGTTTGAATGCCGTTTCAAAAAGAAATTCCATACCTTTAGTCTTGAAATTCTCATCGAAGAACTTCGCGGCATCAATCTTGCCCTCAATCAGGTCGCTGAGATTCAGGACGTCATCACGGTTGGTGTCGGAGAACACACTCTCACGCGGTTTGCACAATACTGAAATGGTTTGCATATCTTTACCCCTCCACAACTTGTTATCATTCAATATAGGCTATTTTACATAATTATGAGGCGTATTGTTATCCGGAATCAGTTCCATTATATCTCCAATATCGCAGTTCAAAACTTTACATATTTTTATAAGTACCTCCATGCTAACGGTTCACTTTTTGATAGCTTCGTAACCGATGCCCAACTAATGCCTGCTGCCACCTGAAAGATCTTTTCTGCCGTCATATCTTTATCGATTAAAATTTTCCAAAGCTTTTTATAGCAGGCTGCCATATTTTAGTTACCTCTCATTCAGATAGTAACATTACAATAACTCGGTATTCGATGTTGGGTGAGAACGCGCAGTTCAATTCCCAACCCCTGAGGTGAGCAGGGAAAAGCATCGCCCACAAGATCAGGACTGACAAACAGGTTCTGCAAGAATGGGTAAAATACAGGGTATCCAGAGTCCGACTAAGCCCCCGTTAGCAGGTAGACCACGAGTAGCGAAAGCGAAGGCACTGTTGAACCGTCATTTCCATTGGATAGGCTGATGCAGTCCCGGATTTCTGGAAGATATTCCTTGAAAAAGGAGTACACAAGGCAACTTTGCTGGGTTACATATTGATGAACGCCGCCATATCGCACTATATTTCATTCGTGAATGGATTCCGAAATCCTGTAATAATTAGTAAAATGTTGACCGAATTATGGACCGCTGCTGCCTCCACCACGTTGCAAGGTTATACTTGTCTTTGTCCCACTCACGAAAGTAGCACTTTTCTTTGTAACGGAGGTGCTTGTAACCATTCCTGCAACGGAATTGCGGCGTCAGTGACCGCATCCGGTTATCAAAGACACCCCGCATTATAACCAAGACAAAAACTCCACTGTAATCCTGGATATACCCTGCAGTGACCTTCTTTTTAGCGACATTACGCCAGGAACATGTGTAATCATCGATCAGATTAGCGCTGAAATTTAAATGCAGTGATACACCCCTCAATCGAGTAATTAAAGAAGTCCCCGCCCCTCCAGAACCAAACCGACCTCCCTGGAGGTCCTACAACAGCATAATCATCAACAGGTATAAATCTATACCCCCGCTATATTAAGCACGTCTAAGACCCCGCCAGCCGCCTTACATTTAACTCCATCTGACTCATGGTAATAATTAGACATTAGTCTTAGTGGACTTGTTTGGTTTAGCGGGCTTGGTGAGCTTTGGGGATCGCAGTGTTCTTTGTGGCCTTTGTGGCCTTTGTGAGCTTGGTGACTTGGTGAGCTTGGTGATTTTCACCGCCATCACGGCCTTCACTGCTCAGCCATGAGCCAGTTGGCCATGGGTTGCCGATTATGGCTATAGCTTGGTATTCGATAGTCATATCTGCATGCCAGTAGGTCTTTTAAAATTCTGCCTGCACCCGGGCATCACGATGATTAAATTATTGAGCCGGTATTAAAATTGTTGGACGTTAGAGAGCCGCGTAGCCTGGGTGCACCATGCATGCGGCTTCTTTTTATGCTACATATCACGGGTGGTATCGCCTTATAACTTAGCGCACCTATTAATTTATTTACCTGGGAAAGAGTCCCAGTGGCATAAGTCAGGTAAAATACTGGTACTGATAAATCTTAAGAATAAGATGCGGCGCATTATAGTCCCCGATTTACAATTTCAGCGCCAGTCCGAGCCCGCTAATCAGCCGCGGCCTGCGTCCAGTTAAGACGCCTAGGCTGAGTCCGACGTGTACCTGCCCTGTCGTGCCCCCCGATACGGGTTGAGAAGGCCCGCCAGCGCCGAGATTATTGGTAATATTATGGTTAGAACACACATTATACCAAACCAGGTATAATAAGGGTGTCGGCAATCAACAGTCCACAGAGACCCAAAAGACTTAAAGGAGGTGCCGCCTGAAACTACTGAGTTTAACAAATCTTTTAAAATATAACAACGAAAGGCAACGTCAATACATTGAATACAATGCTAAATCGTAAATATAACAACGTCTAGCAACGAAAAGCACGTATAAATCGTAAACAGCAACGTCTATAACTTTGATTACAACGCTAAAAATAAAAAAGCAAAATATAAAAGACCTGCATTAACATTACCTATTTCGGTATAGCCACATTGAGGGTCTGAAGCAACTGAAGCAACTGAACGTATTTCTATATCTCTAACAATATCAATTTAATATAAATAAAGATATATTTTTTGCTTCAGTTGGTTCAGTTCATTCAGACCCCCACAAACTTAGGAGGCCAAAATGAACAGTCCAATTATGCTTGAGGAAGCTTTGATACTAATTAATAAAGGGTTATCCGCCACTCCCTTCCACTCCCCCACCCCTGATGGCCACTGCGACTGCTGGAATGCTGACTGTAAGAGCCCTGGAAAGCATCCCCATTATCTAAAAGGGATACTGGAGAACGGCATCCTCGATGCCACCGATGACCCCGAGAGGCTCAAACAACTCTTTGAGAAATGGCCCAACGCCAATATCGCCATCCGGGCAGGCCAAGATACTGGAATTATGGTCCTTGATATCGACCCCAGAAATGAGGGCTCTGAAAGCTTGGCCCAGCTAGTGGACCAGTACGGACCACTGCCGAATACGGTTACCGAAGACACCGGCGGCGGCGGGTTACACTACTTCTTCCACTATAAGGACAAGCCCATCCCAAACCGCACTGGCCTTAATGGTATTTTGCCGGGAGTTGAGGTAAAGGGCGATGGTGGTGCCGTCGTCGTATGTCCCAGCCTTCACTATTCCGGTAAGCGGTATCAGTGGCAACCAGGGCACGCGCCGGGAGAAATAGCCATGGCCCCGCCGCCAACATGGCTACTCGAATTAATTTACACTCAGCCGGCGAAGAAAGGCAAAGCCCTGAACGCTGCCGATAGTCAATTCGGCCAGATCGCCGAGGGCGGGCGAAATAGCTTCCTAACCTCAGTTGCTGGCAAGCTACGGCGGGTTGGCTTTGACGAGGAAGACATGGACCTTATCCTGCAAGGGATAAACGAGGCTAAATGTGCCGAACCTTTAGACCAAACTGAAGTCAGTCGTATAGCCGGCAGCGTCGGGGGCTACACACCAGCCTTTGCCTGTACTGACATGGGCAACGCCGAAAGGTTTATTCACTACTTCGGTCTTGACCTAATGTACTGCACCGACAGGGGTTGCTGGTATATCTGGAGCGGGAACCGCTGGGAACCCGATTCAACTCACCAAGTCGAGGAACTGGCTAAAATGGCCGTACGCCGGATCCCTTTTGAAGTGGAACCCGGTAAAGATTCTGATCGTTATACCACGCTGCTCAGGTGGGCAGCGAAATCCGAAAGCGCACCTAAGCTTGCTGCCATGCTAAAGTTGGCCCAGAGCGACCCGAACGTCGTAGCTACTACCAATTATTTCGATGCCAATTCCTGGCTTTTCAATGTAGCTAACGGCACCATTGACCTGAAAACTGGCGAGTTAAATCCCCACGACCGCCGGAATCTCATCACCAAGCTCAGCCCGGTACATTACGATCCCACTGCTTCCTGCCCCGCCTGGTGTGATTGCCTCCTGAAATATATGAGCGGCGACCTGACGATGGTCGAATATCTGCAGCGAATCTTCGGTTACAGCCTTACGGGAAGCACACACGAACAGTCGCTATTTATCGCCTATGGACAAGGTAGCAATGGTAAGTCCACTTTGGTCAACACTATTAAGTCCATAATGGGCGACTACGCCCTGCAAACCTCTCCCGAGACCCTGATGGTCAAGAAGCAACAGGGTATTTCTAATGACATTGCCCGGCTCAAAGGGGCCAGAATGGTCATTGCAGCAGAAGGCGAAGACGGGCAGCGTCTGGCTGAAAGCCTGGTTAAAGAGATGACCGGCGGCGACACCCTGACAGCCCGGTTCCTCTTCGGAGAATATTTCGAGTTTAAGCCTCAATTTAAGATTATCCTGACCACTAACCATAAGCCCAACATTCGTGGCACTGACGACGGAATCTGGCGGAGGATTAAGCCGATCCCCTTCATGGCTCAATTTATGGACAGCGACCGTAAGAAGGATTTCCAGTCTATCTTCGAGCCGGAACTGCCCGGAATTTTGGCCTGGTTGGTACAAGGGTGCCTAGCCTGGCAGATATCCGGCATAACAGAACCACTGGCTGTTAAAGGCGCACTAGCGATTTACCGCGATGAAATGGACCCTATAGCCAACTTCTTAGGTGAAATGTATGACCTTATCCCCTCAGCTTACGTCGAAAAACAGGAAGTTTACCGCGCATACCAGCAGTGGTGCGATACTAACGGCGAACATTATAGCACCAGCCGCTTTTTTGGTAAGCGAATGCGCGAACGAGGTTTCGAAACTGACCGTGGCAACGGCGGCAGAAAAACTTGGAAGGGGCTTAAGCTCTGTAATCCCTATCCTGTTTACACTTCAGGACTCGATGCTTTGAGAGCAGAGGACTTAATCCCGGCGACGACTCCGTCCCCAGACTGCCAGGCACTAGCCTTGTAAACCGGGAGGGGGCAACTCCCCTCCCTATTTTAAAATATAAATTTAGGAGGAACCAAACATGTCATCTCAGTATTTCGTTATCCCGGATAAGGAGTTCTTCTCCCTGGAAGATTTGGCCAGCATCCTGAATGTGAGCCGCAGCCACGTATATAGGATGGCCCAAGAGGGTGCCATCAAAAGTCTTCGTGTTGGCAATAAAAGATTGCTGATTCCCAAGGCTTCCCTGGATGAGTATATCGACAAGCTGGAAGGCACGCCCGCCTATGCCGCGAGGGAGATTTTATGAACAACTCCACATCAAAATTAAACTACAAGTTTATCTTGCTTGCCTTAAAGGGCGAGTGGCCTGAGGCTTTCCAGCTTCTGGCCCGAGGCGCAAACGTTAATACCCAGGATGATAAAGTCGACTTTACTGCAGTCCACTATGCTGTACTTAAAGACAATATTGATGCAGTCCGCCAGCTTGCAGTCAATAAGGCCGACTTAAATTTATCGGATTATCGGCAATTGCCCCCGATGGCATTTTGTATGAGTGGCGAAATGCTTGAACTTTTAGTGGAGCTTGGCGCTAATCCATCTATCGGCTTTGAACACGGATCTGCGCCATTTCAGTGCTTTTACAAAACTGGCGATTATGAGCTCGCCGCCGCGTACATCGATCTTGGGTTGCCTGTCATGCCTCAATTTACCCTCCCAAAACTCTCCATAATGCTTCATGAGGGTTGTTATCCCTGGTTTAGGCTGTTGACTGGCATTGAAGTGTCGGTGGACGACCTAGAAATAATCCAGGCCAGGCCTCAGATATCATCAAATAAAGCCGAGCGAAAGCAGCAATATGTGGCTGATAAATTGGTTAAGGCGATATACGATAAGCCCTTCGCTTGGTGCCGTGGCAATAAAACCTACGAAGAATTTATTCGTCAACCATAGAATCTGAACCCCATCCCATTTAAAAGCATCAGCGGGGCCACCTATTCGGTCCCCGCTGATCCCATCACCTAAGGAGGTTAAAGCTTATGACACATAATACTGCAAAACAAAGCAGTGTAAAAAAAGATAATGTCACTCAGCTGCCGGTTGGCAATCCCCTGCTCACTGTACAGCAGCAAAAATCTATATTGTGCCTACTCGGCGGAAGAACTATTTCTGAGACAGCCAGCATCATTGGCAAGGATCGGTCTGCAATTCAACGCTGGATGAAAACGAATCCACATTACATTGCCGCCTTAAACCGGGAACGGGCTGAGATGTTCAGCAGTCTGCGCAATCGCCTCGAAGCTATGGGACGAATCTCAGTGGATATTATAGAAGAAAACTTAGCCTCGCGAAACCTCAGAGCAGCCCTCGCGGTGGTCAAGCTCATTGGGCCTTTCGCTCAGGCACCGCCACATTCCCAACAGACTGACCCAGCCATCATCGTAAAAGACATTGTGGAATCAATGGTCAGAACTGATAGCAGCACGACTCCCTTCGCCGCCAAACAGGACAAGCCGCCCAAAATGATCCAGGATGTCGCTGAAGAATTGGCTGACCATTATCGCAATCTATACGGCGTTGAAAGTGAGCTTATAGAGGAGATTGAATTAATCAGTACACTAAATAAATAATAAAGAGAGGTAAACAAAACAATGGATATCTGGACCGTTCGTGCTAAACCTACAGGATCTCCACGCTACGAAGCCCTGGCAGAAAGCATTCGCCTAAATAATTATGACGAATTTATCCGGCTTCAAAAGAGTGACTCCTGTTTAAACTTAGCAAAAAAGAAGGTAACGCTCCTCGACCACGCAATACGCTGTGACCGTCCAGTGTATGTACAGTTTATAATTATGCGTGGTGCAGACGTTAATCGTCCTGGCCCCAGCCCTGAAGGCATAACGCCTTTGCTTTTAGCCACTATGGGTGGGCAGACTGAGATCGTTAGGATGCTTATAGCGGCACATGTGAATCTAGATGTCTGTGATCGCTATGGAAAAGCTCCTATACTCATCGCCGCCCAGCACCACTATTTCGACATAGTCACTATGTTAGTCGAAGCCGGTGCCAACATAAACGCAGTTGAAGCAGCTAACGACCATACCGCGTTGACTTACGCCGCATGCGCTGGCGCCCTTGACATCGTCGCCTTTCTCCTAGATCATGGTGCTCGCCAAGATATAACCAGCGCCAAGGACCACAAGCGTGTGAAGTTCTGTGAGTATCGGCTACACCCTCATCCGGAGACGTTTATTCCCGCGCGCCAATATCCGGAATACCTAAGAACACATGGCACCAATTCTGAAAGATAGGTAACGACGGTGCATTCCCAGCTCCGCCAATAAATAGACGCGATAACAGGGCAGCCGCCTATATGCCACGCTGCCCTATCACCCGCCGCCAGCTTCGCTGTCCGTGACAAAATCTATAGACTCGAAAATAAAATAAAGCGATATCCCGCTCCTGGATATCGAAGGAGAACCCCAATGACTTTTAAACTGTCCTACCTACTGTCACCTTTCCTACCCTATGGCTCATCCAATGTTAAGGATTATTTTGATCGATTAACTGAAAACATAATCTCCCTATCCTGGGATCGCCCCTGCGACGAATACATCGACCCGCCAACGTGTGCCGATTGCCCGGAGTTTCTTGATGAAACCTGCAGGTATAAGTTGGCTGAAAGCGATAATGATCAAAATCAACGTTTTATACCGATCCCTAAGTACGATCTGCGGGACATGCATATGCCATTCAAGCAATTCGCTTTGTCAATTCAGAACAGTCGCTTCCGGACACGCCTATTGGGGAACCTGACATACAATAATTGGTTTTGTGCTATGGGTGCTATCATGTCCGAAGCCGAAAGCAACGGGATTATTCCGCAGGACAGCTTTGATGCTTTAGTTTACGAGGAGGCACTCAGCCAACTCAGGTGCTGGGCCGAGGGTCAGGGGCTTGGATATGAGGATGATTCAAAGGTCATAAGTGGAATATCTAAAGTAGCTCTTGCCATATTTCGTTCACTACTAATACTGAATGACTTACAAGTGTTAAATAATACCCTTCTTAAACTATTTGCGAAGAATGCTCAACGCTACCTAGCCAGAACGGCAAGCTCCGCATAAAGTGCACACTTGGTGAAATACAGGATCGTACATTGCAGTATGAGGCACTAACATTACGCCAAGCGGAACCACCATGGGAGGAATTGGCATGGCCCAGTAACTGATAAGCTAATTGACTTAACAATCTGCCAAACTTAAAGGGAGAAGGCTTTGACCTTCTCCCCTCTTTAAAGCAACCATCCTAAACAGCCATGCTTGTACAAGTAGCTTGAAAACCCCAGATATAGATGTTAACTTTCTCAGAATAATCGAAATTACTGGGAACTAGGTAAATAAAAAACGCGCCTCCTTTAGACTGGTTACAACTCGCACGGAATTCGGAACAACAAGCTTCCAAACATCGTAAAACTGTCAAACCAATAGTCACTGTAAGGATGGTGCTTAATCACATTATAGCACACGTATATGTAATTCTCAATATCTGTTTTGAGGGGACTGAACCTTATTGGCTATGTGGATAGATAAAACGAGTGGTTTATTCTAATCTCGTAAATTAACGGATACATACCACCTAAAGCACTCAATCCAGAGCCGCCGTCTCGACAACAGTTGAAAATATCCCCTCGATACAGGATTGGCTTGTTGGGGTGGTCAACTTTTCGCTTACCGTTTTGTGGCTAGGTGGTCAACTTTTAGATTATCAGAGACATCCTTTACTCCGGGATTAGTCAAACCATATTATACCTGGGACGGGAGGTTGGCGGCGTAAAAAAGAGCCCGCTATTCGCTGGGTTCTTTACGTTTGGGTAACAGCCAAAATAACTTCCGAAATACCTCTGGTATAAGTCTGAACTGAATAGTTGAGTTCCCATCATCATCAAAGAACTCGACGGCGTTAGCACCGTATTTTGATAGGAATGATAGTGGCATTACTCCAAACAGGAGTGGAATCACATGCACCATCCGACGATACGGATATTTATCTAGTTCCGCCTGCGATAAAGGCTTATCCCACATAAAGTGTACAGAAGGGGCATTGGCAGTAGTATCCTCAGGTCCTTTCCTCATACAGATCGTCCTCTCATAGCTTTAGTCCTCGTACTACTTATTGGTAGCGAAGACAAACTTATCCGGCCCAAGGCCATACTCTGCCTGCAGAGACTCAATGTCCCGCAAGGGGTACATGCTAACCTGGGATTTATCTTTCAGCTTAGCTTCCACGTACTCAGAGGATCATCACTTTCTGGCTCGCCTATCCTCGCGGACGCCAAGGATAAATCGTATGGTGACGAAAGCTACCTGCACTAGGAGTATTATGCCGACTAGTCCCCACATAGCTAGCCCCCCCATGTCTGAGGCTGAGTTAAACAGTCTCTTTTATACCTCAATCCCAGGAATCGATAGACCGCTGCAGCCTCCCTATCCCGGCATTACAGGGATAGAATGCTTGGCAATATCCTCGAACTCGTTACGTTTGGGCCTTATTTTTCTGCGCTGCACATCGCCTTCCATGCCTGTAAACCTAGGCTTCCTTGGGGCCTTACCGCAGAGACAAACACTTTCAGTGGCAGGCCTTCAAGAAGTCTGGGAATTATCATCGACCCCGGACCTAAAACGGTGGCACTCATTACCTAACCGGTCACTAGAATCGTACTAATTCGACGTAATATAAGTCAACATCTCCCTGCCTGTAATCATGCGCCAAGGCTAAGCATCTACACCATCTCAAAATCAATATCAATATCCTCGGCGGTATCCTCAGCTATCTTCTCAGCTAGGAACAGGCTCTTAGCTACCTTGCCGATCGTCACGGTTGATACCGCGTCGAAGGTTGCTCCTATTATACCGCCGATGATCGGAATGCCCTTCGCAATGTTAATCGTGCCCGTTTGACCAAACTTGGTTAGGAGTCTAAATCCAACAGCCTTGTTAATGCGTATAATTATTTGACCTGATAAGTTTTTGAGTGCTTGAGTTGTCAGCTTAACCCCTATTACAACTCCTGCATCCCTCAGCGCTTCTAGTGCAGCATTGCCACATAGACAGGCGAGAACCAAAGCCCTGACTTTGTCCTCTTTGACATCATGCCCACACATGTAGGCAATCGCTGCGATCATTCTTATCTGTATGTACAACACGCTGGATATATTGGCTGGAACTGTTATTGGCATAACCATAAAACCACCAAGTCCAGTAACAAATCCGGTGGCTGCACACTTTGATACTTGCCAGTTAATGATCGAATCTATTTTCTCCTCCAGTGTCCCGGCCTTCTTTAGATACTCATCTGCTAGTTCCTCTACGGAAGGCATCCCTGGGGCACCGTTAATCGACTTGGTGTACGCCCAGTCTAAAGCATCGCCTATGGTCTTCTCATCGACCTTTAGCCTTGCTAGCTGCCCCATCCATTCTGTACCAATTTGAAAGGCTCGTTCAAAGATACTTTGTTCCTCGTCCTTGGTGCTGTTTTCTTCTTCCATTATAAATCTCCCCTCCCGCTCAAAATATTACGAATGCTTACTGAACAACCGCTTGTTTCTCAGTGTCATTATGACACATTTATACTTATTTTTCTATCTTTACCATGTTGTTTATTTCTTTATGTGTCTATTTGTCGCTTTTCTTGAAATGCACCTTAATGAGCGCTATCTTTAAGTTCAAGGAGAGTGGCATGTTATGGACGGATTGGGCTGTAGAATTAAGCAGGCTAGAGGTGTCCGAAGTCAAGAAGACTTCGCTTCATTCTTGGGATTTGACAGATCCACTATAGCCTCCTGGGAAGTTGACCGCCGAGAGCCATCTCTTGAACACCTGATTAAAATCGCGGACCTATCCCAAGTTAGCTTGGATTGGCTCGCCGGTCGGGAAAATTTTGACAGCATTGAACAGGCGCAATCTTATAGTTTGCAAAGATGGCGGAGTATTATTCAACTAGCCATTTCAAACAACCTTTCTCCTAACAAAATTATATCTCTGATAAAAGTCGCTCTTGCGCTGAAAGCGTAATTACAAGCGGTTTTTTTTATCAGTCTTAATTCGCAACTGATATCTAGGTATACTAAAACTACCAACCAGCAATAGTAGCACTCAAGTCTTACCCACAAAAAACCAGACCAAACTGGTATAAGAATAGTACAGCAAGGCCCGGTAGAGCATCGTCCTACCGGGCTATTTTCATTTTGCAAAAAAGGTGGTGACCTCAATGGCAGCTACTTTACTAAGACTCGTGGCCGAGTTTATCGACTATCTCCTCTCCCGTCGGGCCTAAACGGTACTTATCTATTAAACATATGAAAGGACGTGAACTGAGATGGAATTCAAACCTGCCGAGCGTAAACGCGCCAAGCTCCGCCTCGGCATCGCCGGACCTAGCGGCAGTGGTAAAAGCTACTCCTCCCTATTAATTGCTAGCGGCCTCGCTCCTTGGCCCAAGATCGCCGTAATTGACAGCGAACATGGGAGCACCGAACTTTATGCCCATCTTGGGCCTTACTCAGTTCTGACCTTGGAACCTCCGTACGATCCCGACAAGTACGTTGCCGCGATCCATCTCGCTGAGCAATCAGGCTTCGAAGTAATTGTTATCGACAGTCTGTCACACGCCTGGGCCGGTGAAGGCGGCATTCTTGATCAGCAGGGCAAAGCAGCTGATACAAAGTATAAAGGTAATTCCTGGGCTGCCTGGCGTGAGTACACACCACGGCACAATTACCTCGTTCAAGCAATACTGGAATCGCCATGCCACATCATCGCCACCATGCGATCCAAGACTGAGTATGCACAAGTTACCGAGAATGGCAAATCTGTCGTTAAAAAGCTGGGCCTAAATTTCGTCCAGCGGGATGGCTTAGACTATGAGCTAACGTCCTTTTTCGACTTATCAACAGACCACATAGCCACTACCAGCAAAGACCGCACCAGCATTTTTGATGGTCAGTACTTCAAGCCCGACCGTAATACAGGGATTAAACTGCTATCCTGGCTTAACTGCTCACCGACAAGTGATCCAGTTCCAGAACCGCCTTCCGAGACCACTCAACTTCCCATGGCGGGACAACAATACCGCATCGAAACCTCTGAAGCCAAAACTAAACCCGGCGGCAAAGTATTCGCTAGGGTAACGCTGTCTGGCAGCGAAGGCCGTATCGTCGCCTGGGCAGATAAGCCAGATATTCTTGACATTGCTGCTGGAACGGCCATCAATGCAACCCTTAGCCAGCAAAACGGAGCGGTAATCATTGATTCCTATACCTTAGCTGAAGGTGGCGAGGCAGCGTGATCTATAGCTTCTCTCGCTTGCAGCTTTATGAACGTTGTCCAGCGTCCTTCTATTATAAATACCTATTGGACCTACCTGAACCGCCGAGTGAACCGTTAGTTCTTGGTAAAGCAGTTCATTCGGCCATCCAGCGATACCTTGGCGGGGACGACATGGAAACCGCGCTCCAGTCTTCAGTCGACGAGGCAACCCTGCCGCTCGACCCAGAAGAAGTGCACAGCCTGGCAAGTCATCCAGCGGTAATGTCAGTAATGGGCGGCTCGATTGAACAACATTTCATGCTTCCGCTCGATGACAGCGGAAGTATTTTTCTCCAGGGATACATTGATTTTTGGCACACTGATAATGCCAGAGTAGCCTTAATAGACTGGAAGACCAACCGCTCCCCCTACTTACCACAAAATAATCAACAACTCGGTCTGTACGCCTGGGCACTCGGACAACTAACCGGGGCGGACGAAGTTCATGGCGAGTTGATCTTTTTGCGATATTCTTATTCAACGATGCGCTACAACCACACCTACGCCCTCCAGGACATGTCTAAAGCCCGTGAATGGGCACTTGGCTTAGCATTAGAGATAGAGGCGAAGCTAGCGCAGATGAACATTGCGGCCAATACTGTTCCCGACACTATCCTATTCCCTGACAGGCCCGGAGTCCATTGCCAGCATTGTGGCTACGCCGAAATCTGTATCCGCTCGGTGAAGGTTGATCCGGTTGTTATCTATGACGCGCCAGCCGCTACAAAGCTTGCCCGAGAAGTAATCCGGTTAGAAGCGGCGTTATCTGATTACAAAGATCATTTGAAAACCTGGGTTAAAACTAATGGCGACGTATCCGTCGACGACAGCGTCTTTACCTTTATTCCATTGTCAAGTTGGCATTTTAGTGACGCTAAACTGAGAGAACTGTGCACAGAGTTAGAAAATCGGAGCATTGACTACTGGCAGTATCTGTCCATGACGGCAGCGCAGCTAAAGAAGGCCGGCCTGAGCGATGATGAAGTCAGTATGTTCGGGACTAGGCGCGAAACAAAAACATTCCGGCTGATAAAGGCCGGATAAACAGGAGGAATATATTTATGCTTAATACAAAGTTCAGAACACTCGAACAAGAACTGTCGAAGTATTTTGTAGAACGCGATGATGTTATCCGTGGCCTTATGGTGGCCGCTATTGCCAGGGGGAACATCTTAATCCTCGGCCCACCAGGTACGGGTAAGACCGCACTGGCGGAGATGTTGGCCCGGCGGTTGGATGGCAAGTTCTTTGCCAGACTGTTAACCCGCGTCAGCGCACCTGAAGAACTGTTCGGGCCGTTATCCCTGAAGGCACTGGAGAACGACATGTACAAGCGGGTGACAGTCGGTAAGCTGCCAACCGCAGATATAGCCGTCATCGATGAAATATTCAAGTGCAACTCGGCCGTTCTTAATACTTTACTCCCGATACTGAATGAAAGAGTTTATTATGACGATGGAAACCAAGCCAAACCGATCCCCTTGCAGGTCTTGGTAGGACTGAGCAATGAACTCCCGGATGGGGGAACGGACGGAGAGCTCGCAGCTTTGTGGGATCGCTTTGAGCTGAGATATGTGGTTGGATATATAAAGGATGAACGTGGTTTCAACGATATGCTACGTCTGAATGGGAACAGCCCTACGACAACTATATCCCTGAAAGAACTTTCTACAGCGCAGCAGCAGGCCAGCCAAGTAATTATAAGTGACACAACGATAAACGCCCTGATCCGGCTCTGGAAGGAGCTGCGAAATCAGGGCTTTATCATTTCAGATCGTCGCTTCCGCGGTAGTATTCGGTTTATCCAAGCACATGCATGGCTGGAAGGAAGAACTGAAGCCGGTGAGGATGATCTTGCGGTTCTCAGTCATATGCTGTGGACCGATCCGGATCAGATCAAGAAGATCCGTAAGATCGTGCTGGGCTTTGCTAATCCGCTGGTTGTTAAGTCCAACGATATTTATGACAATATTCTCGAACTAAATTCCAAGTTGAAAGATATGGAGGATGGCACGGAGAGAACAACTGCAGCCACCGAAGCCAATCACAAGCTGAAGGTCGGCGCGAAGCTTCTAGGTGACCTGATAAGGCAGGCTAAGGCAGAGGGAAAGAACTCAGCAACCATCGAGGAGCACCTGTCAACAATCAAAGCGATGAATGAAGCGGTAGTCAATCAGTATCTCTTGGGCATATAGGGCGGTGATAACATTGCATGACAACGAAAATGTTATTGCCCATGATGCTATCGACGCTATGGTTTACCAAAATCTAAAGTCACAGGCCGCCGGATTAAAATCTGTTCTGGTCGAAGGCGACAAGGTTCTTAAGACATTCACGCCGCTCGGCGCGGATGTCTTCTATTCTCTATACAAGCCGTCGCCGGAATTGAGTGGCACAGTGACACCAGAATACCTATTTAATAGAGAAGAAATATCCAAGCTAATGGACTCTCCGGCCTATAAAGAACTGCGAGAGTATACCGTGCTGGATGAATTCGGTGCCGGACTTGGCTGTAAGGCCCTATTGGAGGCGCTTGTTAAGCAACTAGAGGAAGATCCCTCCCTGCGGGATGTAGCTGACAAAATTAATCAACTTAGCACTGGCGACGCTATTCAAAACCAACAGCTCGTGGACGAAATCGAATCAGCACTAGGGCAGAATCAGTCCCGGATACGAAGAATAGTTGACTCAGCTACCGGTTCGGCTGTACAGGAAGTTGAGGAAGTAGCCGATGTTGTAACCTCCTGGGGCCTCGATAAAGGCGGTTTTGAACGCCTGCCACTAGAGAACAAGTTGGCGATATTGGCAGTGTTAAAAGAACAAAAGAAGTTTAAAGATATGGGCAAGATGGTTGGCCGGCTCCGCAACATTGCCATCGGCAGTCGCAAGGTAAAGGTCGACCAAAGTAAGGTTGAACTACATTCTATAACTTCGGGTAATGATATATCGCGCTTACTGCCACAGGAACTGATATCGCTGCGGCGACCGACGCTGAAACTGGACTTCTATCGTCGCTATACAGAAAAGCAGCTAATGCAGTATGATCTGCGGCAAAATGAACAAAAAGGCCAAGGCCCAATCATCTGCCTTATCGACACTTCTGGTTCAATGCGCAAGGAAAGCCGGGAATCTTGGTCAAAAGCGGTGGCGTTGGGATTGGCAGAGATAGCAGCCAGGGAACGGCGCGGCTTCGCTTACGCCCTCTTTGCTGGTCCGGGAGACGAACTTATCTGTGGTGACTTTGGGCAGGCGCGTCCATCTCCAGAACAATTACTTACCTTAGCACAAAGCTTTATCGGCGGTGGGACAGATTTCGAGAAGCCGCTAAGCTATGCCCTGGATAAGATAAAAGAGTCGAAGTTCAGTCAGGCGGACGTGGTGATGATCACAGACGGGGAGTGCCAGCTAGGCGATGCCTTTGTTGCCCGCCTCGTCAAAGAAAAAGCCGCCAAGGGATTCAGAATTTACAGCGTGCTCATCGGCGGGTCGCCACATGAGCTATCCCGTTGGTCAGACGAAGTTTGGTCTGTACACGACTTACTCGATGATACCGTGGCGTGTGAGTTATTCAATAAATTGTAGGAGGCGCAAAGCAATGACAAGCAAAGAAATTACAAGCAATCTGGTCGCCATTCATGGTGGCAACATCGATAATACCAACAATGCCAACAACATATTAGGGAATCTTTTGTGGTTTTCAGTCTCTGATCTCGAAATTCTCCGAGACGAATTGGTTAAACTGGTGCAGCATTCTGGGGTGCCTGAAAAATATATTCCTGCCCCTATTCGTCCGACTGATGCATTCCGCAGGGCTACAAGTGAGGTTGGCGGTGTAATTAATTCTGTCGGTGATGAGACGACCGTACTGATGGTGCGCGAGGTGCTGTCTGATGAGGAACGGATAGTTCGTCACGTAATTCTCGAGCGCCGCGACAAAAAGCAACTCCGTTTATCGTATGATCAGATAGGAAGCATAGAATTCGATCGGTCCACTGAAACCATTATCGCCTCCGCCTCTGAGGATTCATCAAGGGCAGCGGCGGTCAAATCTAAAATGCTCTTCGATAGATACCGGGACTTCTACGGCGCAGACCATATCCGCAGAATGTTGAAAACGGTGTTGGATGATTGCCAGGCTGTCGGCGTCAGGCCAAGTGGAGGCGTTTATTTCGTGCCTCGCCAATATGAGTCGACAGCCAAGGCTCTTAGCTCGTTAATCAAAACACTGCCCGGCAATACCGTTGAGCTACATCTGGTTCCACTTATGGATGCCGTTGATCAGCGGGCTATGGTTGAGGATAAGCTGCGGAACCATGTCTTAAGCCAAGTGTCGCAGATCGGCAGCATGCTGGGCGGCGATGCCGGAGTGTTGACTGTTAAGAAGACTTTGAAATCTTTGGCAAGTGAGTTTGCAGCAGTACTTCGGGAGCAGCCTAATGTTTCAAAGGTTACCGCCAGTAATGCGATTAATCAATTGCAGGGATTGAAAGCACAAATAGTCGAGTATGAGGGCCTCCTTGAAACCAATCTGGGCGAAGTCAGAAGTACGCTTGATGTGCTGCGCCGACAGGTTCGGACGATGCTGGACCGCCAATCAGTTGAGGGCGCTGCCTGATGACCGAGTTTATGGAAGACTTTATCGATTTTGTTGGTAGACGAATTATAAAAGCCAAAGATTTCTCTGCCCACATCGATATACCGGAAGATAAATATACCGGGCTGAGCGATGCGGAATTGGTCAACGCCAGAGATTCAGTTGATCGGGATGGTGTTTATATTCAGGGCATGGCCGATGGGATGCAATTAGCAAGGATGCTCTACGAAGCTAAAGACGACAATGTTTGACGGTGCCAGGTACGTAACCTGCGGGGTCGTTCATCTGGTTCCGGTGGATGTGCAGCACTTGCTCTGGTCTTTAGTGGATAGTTTGCAAGCTCAGGTTGAAGCGGTGGATTACCTGCAGGTTTTTGAACTCACGGCTGGGGATGGCGGGCAGCAGAAACTTATTCACTTTCAGGAGGTGCCGCCGTACCGGGCTGAGTATGTATTTGACCACGTGCAGGAATCGCTGACGGTAAAGATCTACGTAATTGACGACGGTGACTATTCGACTATGCTGCTGCCTGATGAACGGTAAGGAAAGCCAGTCCGATTATTTTTGTGAACCCAGGAAGAAACTTATCTTCCTGGGTTCCCTTTTTTCTGTTTAAAATTTGACAAAGCTTGAGCCTGTTGGCATTTGCTCCTTCCCCCATCTTCTGCTGGACAATAATATTCCTTTAGTGATGACCATTTAAATACTTTTCCGCAGAAGTTGCAGAACCGTAATCCCTCGCCCACTGATAAAGCTGATATAACTTGCAACATCATTAGCGACCATATATCCGACATTTCGTTAACCACAAGTGAATATGCCTGGTACGGCTTCACTGCAAGGTTACTAATATCAAGATCAAGCTTAATATTTTGGGGGAAGAGCTCCCCCAGGAATGCGCTCAATCCCTCGGCAACCTCAGCATACACGGCCTCAGGATCAGTTTGAAATACCTGCTTCGCCTCCTCATTCGACAAGTCTTCAAATGATGCTGCTTGCCTACGAATGAACGCAAACTGGCCTTGAGTTATACCTGCCTGTGCTGGATTTACGATCGTCATGACCTCACAGATATAATGCGCTATGTATGAGAGCAATGCAGCTGCGTCACCAAATAGTATTGGTTCGTCGGTAATGATATTTATTTCTTGTTGTATAGTAAGTACTTCTGTCAACCTCTCTAAGACCATATCAGGGGCCACTCGATTATTAAAATGATAAATATTCCCATGCATTCCTTTGTTAACACCCATTGGCAGTCCGTAGCACTGAAGCCATTCTAAAAGTTTATTGTCTTTATCAGTATCCTCAATATTTTTTACCGCCTCGGCTAACTCACGAAAGGCTTGGTCTACTATTTGGGGTGACTCTATTCTCTTCTTAATTGGTTCTTTCGGCACCAAAATGTAATGCCGATAAAAATCTTTTCTCTTTAACAGCATCGCTATCCTACCAAATTCATTGGGGTATTCAACTTCTACGTGACTAAGATAATCTTGAAACGATATTTCTTCCACTGGGTAAGCCCAATAGGACAGAGAAGAAATCCTGCCGATATGCATTTGTCGCCACCTACCTTCATTTTTCCCTAGTTAAATCACATAATTCATCATAAAATCAAAAGTCCCTCCTATGTCGGTAGAATCTAGTCTGAAAACCAAATCCCAATAATACTAGGAGGGCAAAAAAAATGAATGACGGTAACCTGGAACTCCTCTCAGTGCGGCAGGTAGCCAAACGACTCCACAAGGGACCCAATTACGTTTACGAGGCTGTTCGATCCGGTGGCATGCCACATCTAAGACTTGGCGCTTCGATCCGAGTCCCGCAGAATCTGCTAGAAGACTGGGTCGGAAGGCAGGTGCAGGGAAATGCCTAATCGTGATGAGGCTGCGACCTTCTTCGAGCTTCTCTACCACGGCTGCACTGATGGGTTCATATCTATCCTGACCCGCTGGAATAGTCTGAGCCGGCGGTTCCATGTTTCCGATATAGATGACGCTGCAGATTACGCCTGCAAGCTTGCACTCGATATCGATGTGTACTTTGGTTTTGGTCTGCGCCGTACCAAGTCTAGTGAAAGACTAAATAATATCATGGCCTTGCCGGGATTTTTCATCGACATTGATACTGCCGCTAATAACCCCCATAAATCCAATCTTAATTACCCACCGACCTGTGAACAGGCACTCGCTATTGTCGACTCCTTCCACGTCGCACCAACCATAATTGTAAGTACAGGTTTGGGGCTTCAGGTTTACTACATAACTGACCAACCCATAGCGATTCATGACGAAGCTTCCAGTAAATATGCTGGAGACTTACTGACTAGATTCCAACAGTACCAACGAACGGCGGCGACATCTATGGGTTATGAGATCCGTAATACTGCTAGTCTGCCCATGGCTCTTAGGGTTCCCGGCACCTTCAACAAAGGAACAAGCATTTCTGCCCCTGTTATGTCATTTTATTCCCCCGCTTATCTGGTAGCGGAATGACCTGACATTCCTGAAGCATATTACTGATCCCTCTCTTGAAGAAACGGGCAGTGTTTGTAACACTGCCCCGCTTCGTCTAATCCACTGATTGATCCGAGCGACACTAATAATATCTTACAAAATAATTAGGAGGTTTAAACAATGGCAAAGTTTACCTACGATGGTAAAATAAATCAGCTTAAAGACGGACGATATAGCAGCCGCATAATGCTTGGCTACGGCCCTGACAACAAGCGTGTCCGGATGACCTTTTATGGTAATACTCCCCGCGACGTAAGTAAACAAATCGAAGAAGCCCGCGTCAAGTTTAGAAATGGCTCGTTGGTCGCCGATACAGATTGGTTGTTTGGGGATTGGGTGCACCACTGGTTAGAGACGTATAGTCGGATTAAGGTCCAGCGGGTGACCTACGAAAACTACGTTGGTATTGCTGAGAAACATATCATCCCAACCTTAGGTAAAATAAAGCTGAGTAAATTGGAAACCGGACAAATACAGGCTTTACTTAATACAAAGCTTAACAGCGGCAAAGGCGATGGCTCCGGTCTATCAACTACCATGGTAAATCGTATTGCCTTAATCTGCAATATGGCTCTTGAACGCGCCGTTACGGACGGGTTAATTTCTCGGAATGTTGTTATACGTACAGTAAAACCACCCGTCAGACATAAGGAGGTTGTGCCTCTTTCCAAAGTTCAAGTGGAAGCATTACTTAAGGAACTTATCCACCATAGGTTGTGGGCCTTTTACTATCTTCTGGCAGCGACAGGTATGCGTCGAGGTGAGTGCTTAGGATTAAGATGGGATGATATCGACCTCGACAATAATCTTTTGTCTATTAGGCGCTCATTAGTAAAAACTAACACTGGATTTTATGAGGGCTTCGGAAAAACCAAGTATGCAAGAAGGTCTATCCCATTACACATTGTGACCGTAAGGTTGCTGAGAGAGTACCTCGAACGTCAGTTAGCCGAAAAAGAAGCTGCGGGCGATAAGTACCTTGACGAAGGACGAGTATTCTGCCGCAGCAACGGCCAAGCCTTACATCCTGATAGCCTGATTAATCCCCTTCGAAGAGCGGCCAAAAGAGTTGGTAAAAATACCCCCATGCCTTCGGTCAAATTGCACGATCTTAGACATACCTTCGCTTCCCTGTTACTGGCTAATGGTAGGCATCCTAAGGTTGTACAAGAGCTTCTAGGGCATTCCGAGATTTCAATTACGATGGATATATACAGTCACTTGACCCCAGGAATGAAGGAATCGGCTATTGAACAGATTAGTTTTGATGTTTAGCCCAATAATAATATTTAAAGGCGCAGGATAGTTACCTGCGCCTCAATCATTTATTTGTCTTCACCTATCTATTATTCGTTTTAACTATGTTTATTCCCGCCGTACTCCCGCGAGACAACTAATAAAAGGATCTGCATCGCTGCAAACCCTTGAATTTACTGGTCGGAGCGACAGGATTTGAACCTGCGACCTCTTGACCCCCAGTCAAGCGCGCTACCGAGCTGCGCCACGCCCCGAATATGGTATGCATCTTTTAGGATTTAAACAAAGGAAAAACCAACTGCTTTTGGCAGCTTCGAGTTTGCCTTACGGGAACCATGCCCCGACCGACAAAGATTATTGTACAGTTTTTTATAGCTGATGTCAAGGCGTAGGAATGATAACTGCGCCCTCGGTGTCAATATTTAACGACAAGTAACTAGCTTTAACGCCATTTTGCGCGAAGGCGTTCACCATGGCTTCTCCAATGGCGTTATTATGATGGCGGGCAAAAGCTATGAGGCAAGGTCCGGCACCGCTGATGGCGGCTCCCAGCGCACCGTGCTTGACAGCTGCTTCAAGCACATCTGGCATTCCTGGAATCAGTTTTTCCCGGTATTGTTGATGTAATCGATCTTCCAGCGCATATGTCAAATAATCCAGCTGCCCTTGACAAAGAGCAGCAATCAGCATTGCGGTTCGGCTGACATTAAAAACAGCGTCTTGCATTGATACTATTTTGGGCAAAACTTGTCGTGCTACTCTGGTAGAGAGACTGAAATCCGGCACGGCAACAATAAACTTGAGAGCCTCGGGTGGAATAAAGCGCACTGACTGAGGTTTGTCACCGGTCATAATACTGACGGCTACACCCCCGAATATCGCCGGAGCAACATTATCTGGATGCCCTTCCAGCTCGGTGGCCAAAGCAAAAAGATCTTCCCGGGTAAGTTGATTGCCGCAAGCAGCATTGGCGGCTACCAGTCCGGCGACTATCGCCGCCGCGCTGCTCCCTAAGCCACGGGCCAAAGGAATGGCATTATTCATGATAATTTCTATCCCCGGAAAATTCAGATCTAGTTGTTTTAATACTTCCCGAACAGCCCTTACCACGATGTTTTTATCGTTGACTGGAATGATTCCGGCACCCTCGCCACAGACCTCGACAGTAATGCCTTCTTGATCGCTGAGTGTGAGCGTCAAATCGTTGTATATAGTGCAGGCAATACCAACCGAATCGAATCCCGGTCCGCAATTGGCGGTAGTTCCTGGGACGCGTACTGTTGCAGATATTGACATAAACCCTCCAATGGTTCTTATTCTAAATTATCCATTACTACCCGGATGACACTGCTGACCTCTTTCACAGCAGACATGCCTGATAAGGTCGTCAGGGCCAGATTCATATTGAGGTATGGTACCCGGTAGGTAATCAGCACAATTTCAGCAGAGTCGCCAACTTTGCGCTTTTGAATCACTGAATGCAGGCTAACATCCTGAGCCCCTAAAGCACCGGCAATGGCCGCCAGGGCTCCGGGCTGATCTGCTACTAATAACCTTATGTAGTACGGCGATACAGTACGGGCCACTGGGCAGAGCGGCTCATTTTCAAAACAGGTGCACAATATCCGGCTGCCAATGCCATGCCTGATGTCGCGGGCCACATCAATGATATCAGCGACCACAGCACTGCCGGTCGGCATTTCACCGGCGCCACGACCATAGAACATCGTTTCTCCGACAGCGTCACCTTTAACAAAAATAGCATTAAACACATCGTTGACCGATGCCAACGGATGAGTCTTTGGAATGAGCGCCGGATGAACCCGGACATCTACGCCTTCAGGGCCGTTGCGGGCAATGGCCAATAATTTTATCACAAAATTCAGTTCACCGGCGTATTCGATATCCTGGGGTGTAATGCCAGTAATACCTTCAACATAGACATCATCAAGTGTAACCCTGCTACCGAATGCAATAGAAGCCAAAATGGCAATTTTGCGGGCTGCGTCCCAGCCACCAACGTCGGCGGTGGGGTCAGCTTCGGCGTAGCCTTTGGCTTGGGCTTCGGCCAACACGGTCGCATAATCCATTTTTTCTGTGGTCATTTTAGTCAGCATATAATTAGTCGTGCCATTGACAATGCCCATCACTTCGCTAATTTTATTAGCGGCCAGACATTGTTTCAACGGACGGATAATCGGAATACCGCCGGCCACACTGGCTTCAAACAAGAGATCGACGCCATGTGCCTCAGCTGCTTCAAAGAACTCCCGGCCATATTTGGCCATTACGTCTTTATTGGCTGTAACTACATGTTTCCCGGCGTTCAGCGCCTGCAAAATATATGTCCGGGCGGGCTCTTCGCCGCCCATGACCTCAACAATTATCGAAATATCAGGGTCATTCAACAGTTCATTGATGTCAGTAGTAAACTCTGCCGTGGTTTGAACCCTTCTGGCTTTGTTGACATCTCGTACTAATATTTTTTTGATGTTTACCGGCGCGCCGACCTTTTTAGAAATGCTATGCGCGTTTTCCGTCAATATTCTAATTACTCCAGTTCCCACAGTGCCCAATCCCAGCAGGCCAATATTAACCACATTGCTCATAATAATCAGCTCCTTAAATGTTATGCTTGTCCAAGTACTTCGAGACGTTTTACTCCATCCACCTGTCGCAAATTCTCCATCAAAGCTTCCAAATCAACGGTCATTTCTTGGGTTTCGATGGAAATGCTGGCATTGGCTACCCCCTGTAGAGGAATGCCCTGATTAATAGTCAGTACACTACCCTTATCAGCGGCAACGGTATTTAAAACCCTAGATAACACCCCCGGCTTATGTTCCAAGATCAGCGCAAGGGTGACGATTTTCTCCTTGCTGGCCTCATAAAAAGGGAAAACGTAATCCTTATATTTATAATAGGCGCTACGACTAAGCTCCATTTTTTCCACGGCCTCATTAATAGTGCGGGCGTCGCCGCGTTTGAGCAGTTCTTTGGCCTTAATGGTCTTTTTAATCGCCTCCGGCAATATTTCCTCCCGAACCAGATAAAAAGTCGATTTGGCCTCAGACATATGTCTTGCCTCCTTCAGTATTGTGCCGACGGATAGTTATCCTTTTTTCGTAGACATTATATCATCAGCCAGTATGGTAAAACAAGACATGTTAAAAAAAAATAAAGTCAGTCTTTTGCGACTGACTAATTAAGGCTAAAATATAATACATATCAATCCGCCGCTGCCGTCGTTGACAACCTTCTGCAGCGTTTCACGCAGCTTGATCTGGGCGTTTTCCGGCATACCGGTCAACTTGTTCTGAATGCCTTCGCGCACCAAAGAATTGAGCGATTTGCCAAATAAATTTGTCCGCCAGATTTTTTCTGGTTCTCCTTCAAATTCCCGCATCAGATACTGGATCAATTCTTCGCTTTGTCTTTCAGTGCCGATAATCGGAGATATTTCGGCCTGTACATCGGTTTTGATAATATGTAGTGCCGGAGCCGACGCCTTTAGCCGTACGCCGAAGCGGTTGCCGGTACGGATTATCTCCGGTTCTTCCAGCACCATCTCATCAACCTGTGGCGGAACGATGCCATAACCGGTAAGCCTTACCTGTTCCAGAGCACTGGCCATTTTGTCGTATTCCCGCTTGGCAACCGACAATTCACGCATCAGACGCAAGATATGATGTTCGCCACTGACTGTAAAGCCGGTAAGTTCTTCGAGTACTTGATACAAGAGCTCACTGCGGGCTGTCATTTCAATGACAGCTACCCCGCTGCCGAGATCCATATCATGCAGGATGACGTCGGCGACAAAATCATAACCGGAGAGATCGTCGATGGCCCGGTCAATATCCCGCAGCCGCCTTACATATTGAACAACCTCGCGCACTGCGCCGTCGAATTTTTCCCGCAGCCAGTGATCGGTTTCCAGTTCCTCGATCCAGCGCGGTAATGTGATATTAACCTCTTTCACCGGGAATTCATAAAGCACTTCCTGCAAGATGGCATAGACGTCGTCATGAGTCAATTTCAGGCAGTCCACCGGAATAACCGGCACGTCATATTTATTTTCCAGTTTGGCCACAAGTTCACGGGTTTCTTTAGTTGACGGATACCCGGTATTCAGGATAATCAGGAAGGGTTTCTGGAGCTCTTTGAGTTCATTAATTACCCTTTCCTCAGCTGGCAAATACTTGTCGCGCGGCAGGTCGGTTACCGAGCCGTCAGTAGTTACTACCAAGCCAATGGTGGAATGCTCGCTGATTACTTTCTTGGTGCCGATTTCGGCAGCTTCCTGAAAGGGAATTTCGTGGTCGTACCAAGGAGTCAGAACCATCCGTGGACCGTCGTCCTCTTCATAACCCAGCGCGCCTTCCACCGTGTAGCCGACGCAATCTACCACCCGGACACGGACCGATACATTTTCCTTAACAGTGATTTCGACAGCTTCATTGGGAATAAACTTGGGCTCGGTAGTCATGATCGTTTTGCCAGCTGCGCTCTGCGGCAACTCATCCTTGGCTCTTTCCTTATCATACGGATCGGTAATGTTAGGCAACACCATGGTTTCCATGAACCGCTTGATAAAAGTTGATTTGCCGGTTCGTACCGGGCCAACCACGCCGATGTAGACATCACCGCCGGTACGTTCGGCAATATCCCGGAACAGGTCGAATTTTTCCATTCTTGTTGTTTCCCTCCCCCTACAAAATATATCTAAATCGCTGAGCTTAACGCTCCGCAAATACTTTGTCACCCCTCCCTCAAAGCGTTATCAAAGTAATTTGCAAGGTTCCCGCATAACAGGAAACCAGAATTAATCATTATAAATATATGACATGCCGCAAGGAATATTACTATTTGAAAAAAGACTGTGCCGACCTTCTCCAAATATCTCAGATTCTTTGCGAGTTTCAGACCGGGCGGGTAATAGAAACGTAAAGACATCTGTCAAAAATGACAGATGTCTTTACGTTTTTGAAAAAGGCAGTCGATATTCTTTTAGAGTTTATAACCATCCAGATCCATTGGTAGTCTTGGTGACGCCGCCGCTGAAGGCGAAGCTGTTGAGCTTATGGCCGCTGTCCAGGTTCCAGCCCTGAACGGTCACCGTATCACTGCCGATGGTGACTATCAGGTCGTGATTTCCTGAGCCGCCAAGGCTAACCGTTGCACTTGAACTGCTGAAAGCGGTGAAATCGATGATATCCTGGTAGTTTAGAGATGACCCGACAATGGTGTCATTGCCGAAGGAGCCGCTGAACACGTATCTGTCGTTGCCGTCACCGCCAGACAACAGGTCATCGGCTCGGTCATCCCACCCGCCATTTAAGGTATCGTTGCCGGCCAGGCCGTATATGGTGTCATTGTCATAATAGCCCGAAATATTATTATCGAGGATGTTACCAGTAAGAGCTACAGCACCCACGCTACTGCACAGCAGATTTTCGATATTATCAGCCAAGGTGTAGGCATCCACGTTCATGATTTGAACCGTGTCAGTGCCTTCATTAGCTTGCTCATGCGCCACGTTTGGATCGCCACCACCTGAAGCACTGATAATATAATAATCATCGCCCAGACCGCCGAACAAGGAATCGCCTGAGTCTCCGCCTCTCAAAGTATCGTTACCACCCAAGCCATATATGACGTCACTGCCGGTATCGCCGTCCAGCCAGTCGTTGCCTGTGCCGCCATGGATAGTGTCGTTACCGATCGAAGTAGTGATCGTGCACCCTTGGTTGTTGCCAGTAATATTCACACTAGTATCTTCGGTATAGTTCAGTTCTTCAACATAGTCCGGTAAAGTATAGTTATAGACACCGGTCAGTTGAACTTCATCATAACCTTCATTTAAAGATTCGATTATCTTATAAGCTGCGGTGTCAACAATATAGGTGTCGTCGCCCCCGCGGCCGTACACGGTGTCATTGCCGACGCCCATGTTTTGGAACTTGTCGTCGCCGCCGCCGCCGTAAATAAGGTTGGATGAATCGTTGGCGGTGACGGTGGTGCCGTAGTTGGTGTAGATGGTCAGGTTTTCAACGTTGGTCGGGATGGTGTATTCTTCGAAGCTGTAGGGTTCAACGAGATTGATCAGGTCGGTGCCTTGGGAAGGCGATTCGTTCACCACGTCACCGGTACTGTCAACCACATAGGTATCGTCGCCGGTTCCTCCGAGCATGCTGTCATATCCTGTGCCACCACTCAGGGTATCGTTGCCACTGCCACCAGACAGACTGTCATTGCCTGCGCTGCCACTTAGGGAGTCATTGCCGCTGCTGCCGGTCAGGGTGTCGTTGCCTGTGCCTCCATCGAGGGTATCGTTGTCGGCCCCGCCATCTAAGACGTCATTGCCTAAACCGCCAAAGAGAGAGTCATTGCCTGCCAAGCCTTGCAGGGTATCATTGCCGTCCTTACCACCAAAGAGTGCATCGTTGAGTGAAGTTCCGATAAGATTATCATCACCAGGTGAGCCGATTTTGACCACTGACCCATCGGCGAATTGGATTGTACCACCGGTTTCCCAGTCCATAACAGTCATACTGTCGCCGTTTAGTCCTATCGTTACATCGTAGTTGCCATTGGTGGTTAATGTAATGTCATGGTAGCCCACGCCGGGGGTGGTAATTAGTATAACATCCAGTGAGTTGAAACTGTCTGCGGTGACGATATCTTGTCCGGTGCCAAATACATAGGTATCGTTGCCGGTGCCGCCGGTCAGGGTATCATTGCCCGCCCCGCCGTCCAGGGTATCGCTACCTACTCCACCGCTCAAGCTATCGTTACCGGCGTTGCCTTTAAGATAGTTGTTCAGGCTGTTGCCGGTCAGGATATCATTGCCGCTGCCGCCGAGCAGGTTCTCAAAATCGGTGTAGCCGCTGGTCAGGTTGATGGTCAACGCTCCGGTCTGTGAATGGGCATCCAGAGTATCGCTGCCAAGACCGCCTATGACGCTGGCTGGGTTATCCGCCGAGTCGTAGATAACGGTGTCATCACCGTCGCCAGCGTTGATATAGTCGTTGCCAGCGCCACCGTCGAGAGAATCGTTGCCAGCCATGCCGTAAAGAGAATCGTTGCCAAGACCGCCATAAATAATATCGTTACCAGCGTTGCCGATAATGTTGTTGTTTACACTGTTGCCAGTAAGCTGAACTCCCAATGAGTTCGCTGATTGAAGATTTTCAACATTATCAGCTAATATGTAGGATGATATTGATTTATTTAATACGACTGAATCAGTGCCTTCCCCGACTTTCTCAACTATGACGTCGGCGGTGTTGTTGACTGTATAAGAATCATCGCCTGTGCCGCCGATCATTACATCTTGACCTCCGGTTTCTGTCAAGGTATCGTTGCCGTTGCCGCCAATCAGAGTATCATTGCCGATGTTGTCGATAAGATGATCGTCACCGGCGCCGCCGTTTATTGTTATTGCACTTGTAGCTGATGTCACAGTGTCATTTCCTGATCCGGTATTGATGATTTCAAAGCTATCGTAGCTTTCGCTTTCCAGGTCTATGGTGACACCGATCGTCGCCTTGCTAGCATCTAGCGTATCGGTGCCGCTTCCGCCGACGACATGAGACGGATCATCTGCTGCGTCATAGATCACGTAGTCGTTGCCAGCGCCAGCGTTGATGAAGTCATTGCCAGCGCCGCCGTCGATGCTGTCATTGCCGTCGTCGCCATAAATGCTATCGTTGCCGACCCCGCCATTAATTTTATCGTTTCCTAAGCCGCCTCTGAGAACGTTGGCCGCATCCGACCCGGTCAGGGTGTCATTGCCGGAGCCGCTGGTCAGGTTTTCAATTTCGCTGTATTTGGATAGGTCGATGGTTACAGCTGCAGTTTGTGCAGACGCGTCCAGGAGGTCGTTGCCTGCCCCGCCTTTGACATTGGCGGGATTGTCAGCGGCGTCATAAATGATGCGGTCATTGCCGTCACCGGCGTCGATATAGTCGTTGCCTGCCCCGCCGGTAATGGTATCGTCGCCATCTCCGCCATATAGTTTGTCGCTGCCTGCCCCGCCAATCAGTATATTAGCCAGACTGTTGCCTGTCAGGCTGTCACTGCCGCTGCCGCCGGTTAGGTTTTCAAAGTCGGTATAAGAGGTCGTCAGGTTGATCGCAAGGGCGGTGGTAGCCGCATGAGCATCGAGGGTGTCGATACCGATGCCGCCAAAAACATTGGCGGGATTGTCGGCAGCGTCATAAATAACAGTATCATCGCCAGCTCCGGCGTCAAGATAGTCGTTGCCTGCCCCGCCGACCAGCGTGTCGTTGCCGCCGTTGCTGATTAATCTGTCATTACCAGCCCCGCCGTTTAACACTTCGTCTGCGCCAGTTCCTATAACGGTGTCGCTACCGCTGCCGGCCAGGATGGTTTCAAAACCGGTGAACTGGGTGGCGAGATTGATGCTCATTGCGGCGGTATTCTTGCCGCCATCCAGTGTATCGCTGCCTAACCCGCCTTTAACATTGGCGGGATTGTCCGCCGCGTCGTAAAGCACGTAGTCGTTGCCAGCTCCGGCGTCAATATAGTCGTTGCCCGCCCCACCGTCGATGGTGTCATCGCCGTCGTCACCGTAAAGGCTATCATTACCCACTCCGCCGTACAGCTTATCGTTGCCTGCGCCGCTTTTGAGAACATTATCCGCACTGCTGCCGGTAAATGTATCATTGCCGGAGCCGCCGGTCAGATTTTCAAAATCAGTAAATTTGCTTGTCAGGTTGATAGCTAGGCCTGCTGTCTGGGTATGTGCATCCAGGGTATCGGTATCTGCCCCGCCATGGACATTGGCGGCAACATCGGCTGCGTCGTAGATGATATAGTCGTTGCCTGCGCCGCCGTTTATGGTATCGCTTCCCGCACCGCCGTCCAAGGTATCCTCGCCAACGCCTCCATTAAGGTTATTGGCCAGACTGTTGCCTGTCAGACTATCGTTGCCGCTGCCGCTGATGAGGTTCTCAAAATCGGTATAGCTACTGGTTAGGTTGATGTTAACCGCCCCGGTCTGGGAATGGGCGTCCAGGGTGTCGATGCCCGCCCCTCCACTGACGTTGGCAGCTGAGTCGGCTGAGTCATAGATGATATAGTCATTGCCCATTCCACCTATCAAAGTGTCGCTTCCTGCCCCGCCATCAAGGGTGTCGTTGCCAGCGCCGCCATCAATATAGTCTTTTCCTGCACCACCGGTGAGGTTATTGCTCAGGTTGTTGCCAGTGAGCGTGTTATTGACGCTGCTGCCGATGATGTTCTCAAAGTCGGTATAGCTGCTGGTGAGGTTGATGTTTAGGCCGAGAGTGGACGTGCGGGCGTCAAGGGTGTCGATGCCGTCGCCGCCTTTGACGTTGGCAGGATTGTCCGCCGCATCATAGATAACATAGTCGTTGCCTGCCCCGCCGTTGATATAGTCATTGCCATCCCCGCCGTCAAGGGTATCGTTGCCAGCAAAGCCGTACAGTGAGTCATTGCCGGTATAGCCGGTGATATAGTTATTCAGGGCGTTGCCGTTGCCGATCATGTTGCTTTTCCACAAAAGATGCAGGTTTTCCAGATTGCTGCCCAATGTATAATTTATATAATCTGTCGGAGCTACAAGATACACTGTGTCAGTGCCTTCGTTTGCTTTTTCTACTACCTTATCCCCGGTATTACTTATAAAATATGTGTCATCACCGCTGCCACCGATCATGCTGTCAGCGCCAAGTCCGCCCATAAGGGTATCGTCACCGGCTCCGCCAATTAGTGTATCGTCGCCAGTAGAGCCGTACAGTGAGTCATTGCCGCTGTTGCCCCGCATTATATTGTTTAGTGCGTTGCCTTCGACATTGGAACCTGATGTTGATAAAACTCTGACGTTTTCAACATTGGCTGGCAGCAGATAGTAACTGTTAAGATTAAGGTCAACTTCATCTGCTGTTCCCTCGCTGGAACCGGAATTCTCTGTGATGATGTCGCCCGTGTTATCGATGATATAAACATCGTTGCCGATGCCGCCAACGAGGGTATCATTGCCTGTCGTACCGCCGTACAGGGTGTCGTTGCCCGCGCCGCCATCGAGATAGTCACTGCCCGCGCCGCCATTGATGGAGTCGTTGCCGGCAACGCCATACAGTGTATCAGGCCCACCGCCGCCAAGGATGATATTGTTAAGGATGTTGCCGGTAGCAGTCACGCCGGAAGATGACGTAATATTCAAATTTTCAACATTGGCCGCCAACGTATAACCGGAAAGAGCTGTGGTCACGACGTCATTTCCTTCGTTGACCTTCTCGATTATTGAGTCATTTATGTTGCCAATGGCAAAGGTATCATTGCCTGTCCCGCCGACCAAGGTGGCGTTCCCATTAGAACTGCCCACATTGCCCACAAGGTAGTCGTTGCCTGTCCCGCCATTGAGGAGATCATAACCTGTATTTCCGTCGAGATAATCGTCGCCAGCCAAGCCGTAAAGTGTATCATTGCCACCATTCATAACAACAATGCGGTTGCCCAGAATATTGCCTGTGATATTGAGGTCAGCCGTAGTATTTACGTCTAAATTTTCGACATTTGCAGATAGAGTATAGCTGGTAACATTACTGAGTATGACCTTGTCGGCGGTGCCTTGATTGGCCAATTCAATTACCTGGTCGCCATATTTGTCGACGTAAAAAACGTCATTGCCGTTGCCGCCATACATGGTATCGCTGAGCTTGGGGTCGTATACGCGAGGTATACCGTACAGGACGGTTTTGCCGCCGGCGATGGTATCGTCGCCGCTGCCGCCCCAGATGATATTGCCCAGACTATTGCCGGTGACGTTGGCACCGAAACCACTCAATATCTTTAGGTTCTCGACGTTGTCGGTCAGCGTGTAGCTGGAAGACATGAGGTCAACCTCGTCTATGCCTTCATTAGCGATCTCGCTTACCTGATCTGAAGCGTTATCGACGATATATACATCATTGCCAGCGCCGCCATATGCCGTGTCATTCCCCAGACCGCCGCTGAGCAGGTCATTGCCATCGCCGCCGTAGAGAATGTCATTGCCCGAATTGCCGTAAATGGTATCGTTTCCAGCGACGCCGTAAAGAGTATCGTTGCCGTCAGCGCCCCAGAGGCTATTGTTCAAGCTGTTGCCTGTTGCTTTAACGCCTGCATTGTTATCAATGGAGAGAATTTCAACGTTGTCTGCGAGGGTATAGGGTGAGGTGCTAAGAAGATTAACCTGATCTGCCGTGCCTTCGTTGATCTTTTCGACAACAACATCCCCGGTGGCATTTACGACAAATACATCGTTGCCGGTGCCGCCGTACATCGTGTCTGCGCCGATTCCGCCGTCGAGAGTGTCGTTACCCGCGCCGCCGTAGAGAATGTCATTGAGACTATTCCCAGTAATGCTGTTGCTTAGGCTATTGCCAGTAATTGAAGATGCACTAAGCGTATTTTTTGCAATCAGATTTTCTATATTTGCGCCTAGCGTGTAGCTGCTGTCATAAAGATCTATCCGGTCTGTGCCTTCACCCGCCTTCTCTACTAGCACATCCCCCGTCCCGCCAACAATATATACATCATCGCCAGTGCCACCGTACAAGGTATCGTTGCCATTGCCCTGCAAAATGTCGTTACCACCCATACCAGTGATGAATTTGCTCTGGCTGTTGGCGATCAATTCATCATCACCACTTCCGCCGATTAGGTTCTCGAAGTCGGTGTATTTGAGACGCAGGTCCACATAAATATCTGTGGTCATCGCGCTGGCGTCAAGGGTGTCAATACCCGCTCCACCAATGACTTTCGCCGGATCGTCCGCCACATCATAAATAACGCGATCATTGCCATCACCGGCGTCGATAGAGTCATTGCCTGCCCCGCCGTTAATGGTATCATTGCCTGCCATCCCGAAGATAGTATCGTTGCCCGCCAATCCTGACATACTGTCGTTGCCGGTTCCGCCGACCAAGCTGTCATTGCCGCTGGTGCCGTTATAAATTGCCACTGTAATTCCCCCTAAATTTTTCATTAAGAGTTCTGTATATCTGAATTGTCAACAAGGTTCTAAGACACTAAAATAGCCATCACAGATCATGATGGCCGGTTACACTACTGGCTCGCGCAAGCTCAAGTGTCCAGATATAAGCTTGCATTCATCGCTTCCAGACATATAGTATTAGGCAGTGTATGTTTTACTATTTTTTGTTAATATGAATTCTTTGATTATTATTTGTTCGCCATTTTCCGATTTTTACCTGCAAAACAATCCAGAATTTTCATTAAATTTTCATAAACATACAAAAAATAGGCCGACCTGATTTAATCAGGCCGGCCTAGGCTAATCAATGTTCACCAATTTGTATCGTTGGCCACTTCTTCCAGTTCGTGTGTGCGACTGCGGGACAAGAGTTCCACGACTGCGTCTTTCGGGTGCAGTCCTTCGTATAAAACTCGGTAGATCTGCTTGGTAATCGGCATTTCTATCTTATGCTGAGACATTAATTCATGGGCTGCCAGTGTTGATTTTATACCTTCTGCCACCATGCTTGTGGCTGCCTCGACTTCTTTTAGGGTTTTGCCTTCAGCCAGCAATATCCCGGTCCGACGGTTTCGGCTGTGGGGACTGGTACAGGTGACAATGAGATCACCTACCCCGGACAATCCTGCAAAGGTTAATGGCCTGGCCCCCATAGCGATTCCCAGGCGGGCTATTTCCGCCAGGCCACGGGTCATGAGGGCGGCCTGGACATTGTCGCCAAAACCAAGTCCGTCAGCGATACCTGCACCAAGGGCGATGATATTTTTTAAGGCTCCGCCCAGTTCCACTCCGATGATGTCCGGATTAGTATACACCCGAAAATACGGCTGCATCATAATATCCTGGACCGCTTCGGCATTTTTGCGGGAGGCTGACGCCACAACTGTGGCGCTGGGTTGCTTCCGGCCTACTTCTTCGGCGTGATTGGGTCCTGACATGGCGACAATATTATTCGCCATATAAGGAATTTCCTCGACGATGATTTCGGTCATTCGCTTTTGGGTGGTTACTTCCAGACCCTTAGTCGCAGATACGACAAGGGCATCTTTACTGATCGCCCCCGCCAGCGCGGCTGCCGTTGCCCGCACACCGTGGGATGGAGTGACCACAATCACCAGACCGGCGCCCTGAGCCGCCGCCTTTATATCTCCGGTAACCGCCACTGAATCCGGCAAAAGTACCCCCGGAAGATAACGGCTATTTTCCCTGGTTGCAATAATCTGTGGCGTCAGATCCTCTTCCCTGTTCCAGAGCACTACCTCTGAATGTTTCTGTCCTAACATGCTGGCTAGCGCCGTTCCCCAGCCTCCAGCTCCAATTACTGCTATTTTCATGCGCTCATTTCCCCTTCTTATCCTCCGCCGCAGGCTTGCCGGCTTTTATTTTTTGTTCTTCGCCCTTGAGCAGGCGAATAATATTCTGTTTATGCCTGACAATTACGAACGCCGCAGCGACAATTCCAAAATACAAGAGCTCAATGCGTTCACCAAAATACCAGATCAAGAATGGCGCGACCAGTGCAGCGACAATTGAACCGAATGAAACAATGCGGGTAATATAGACGATCACCGCCCACAGCAAAAATAGGACTAGCGATTCTTTCGGCATCAACATGATAAGTACACCAAGCGTAGTCGCAACACCACGGCCGCCTTTGAAGCCAAGAAACAGCGACCAATTATGGCCGGCTATGGCGCCAAAACCTCCGGCCAGTGACGCAAGCGGAGTTCCCAGCACCACATGACCGGCATACACTCCAGCCATCCCTTTTACGGCGTCGGCGATAAACACTGCCAATGCGGGCTTAAAACCTAGTACTCGGTAAACGTTGGTGGCTCCGATATTATTACTGCCTAACTGACGGATATCTATGCCGAAAACTTTCCCAACGATATAGCCGCTAGGAATCGAACCAGCAATGTAACTGACGGCGAGAATTAATATGTATTCCACTATTTCACTCCCCCATGCTTAACCCGGCGGCAGTTACTCTTCTTCCTTGCGTCCGCGTACCACCAGATGGAGCGGCGTGCCTTCAAAGCCGAAAGCCTCCCGGAGTTTGTTCTCCAGATAACGCATGTACGAAAAATGAAAAGCTTCGGGAATATTGACGAAAAAAACAAATGTGGGTGGTTTAACACCGGCCTGGGTGGAAAAATAGATTTTCAGCCTTCTGCCTCGGTCAGTGGGTGGTGGATTAATGGCCACGGCATCTTCAATAACCTGATTCAAAACGCTGGTGGTGATACGCATCGCATGTTGTTCGGCTACGAATTTCACCAGTTCACTGATGCGGGGCACCCGCTGTTTGGTTAAAGCGGAAATATACACCACTGGCGCGTATTGCATGAACGCCAGTTCTCCGCGGATGGTTTCAGTATAGCGTATGCTGGTTTTGCTGTCCTTTTCCACCAAGTCCCATTTATTGACCACGATAACAATCGCTTTTCCGGCATCATGGGCGTAGCCAGCAATCTTTTTATCTTGTTCAGTTACCCCATCCACGGCATCAATCATCATCAGAACCACATCTGAGCGGTCGACGGCCCGAAGTGACCGAATAACACTATAACGTTCAATTGGCAGGTCAATTTTGGCTTTGCGTCGCATCCCTGCTGTGTCGATCAGAATGAGTTTTAAATCGTCCTTGCAGAAAAAGGTATCTATTGCGTCCCTGGTTGTGCCGGGGATATCGCTGACAATAACCCGTTCTTCACCCAGTAGGGCGTTCACAAGCGATGACTTACCGACGTTAGGCCTGCCAATGAAGGCTACTTTAATGACATCGTCGTTATCGGGCGGAGAATCATCCTTGGGCAGGGCCGCGACCACCATGTCCAGCAGGTCGCCAAGATTCAGGGCATTGGCTGCCGAAACCGGAATAGGATCTCCCAGTCCCAGGTTGTAAAACTCATAGATATCACTGTCGTTTTTAGCATTGTCAACTTTGTTAACAACTAATAGTACTGGTTTGCGGCAGCTGCGCAGCAGAGAGGCAACTTCCTCGTCGGCTGTGGTCACTCCGGTTTTCACATCTACCACAAAGAGGATGGCGTCAGCCTCGTCTATGGCTAACTGGGCCTGATGGCGCATCGAAACAAATATTTCGTCGACCGACTCAAGTTCAATTCCGCCAGTGTCTATCATGGTGAACTCATGGTCCAGCCAATCGGCGTCAATATAAATTCGATCTCTGGTAACCCCGGGTATATCTTCCACAATGGATACCCGTTTATTTGCTATACGGTTAAACAGGGTAGACTTGCCTACATTAGGACGTCCTACAATTGCAACGATTGGTTTACTCATATTCCATCACCTTTATTACAGATTTAACATTAAAAATCTATCCCTTGCCGCGCGCTCTGCCCCTGATTAAAAGGGTGTTTTATTTCCCGCATTTCCGTTACCAGCTGAGCGATCGCAATAATCTCATCCGGAGCATATCGCCCGGTCAAAATAATTTCCATATCCCGTTTAGTCGCGGTCAGAAAGTCGACTACCGCGGCGGTGTCCAGTAGACCGCAGGCCATTGCGACATTTAGTTCATCTAATATTATAATATCATAACGACCGGAAGAAATGTGTTCTTTGGCCAATAACCAGCCGTCAGCAGCTAATTTGCGGTCAATTGGGTCGGGGTTGTCGAGGTCGACAAAATCGTTGCGGCCGACTTGAGTCAGTTCAAAACCTGGCAAATATTGGGCGGCTTTTACTTCACCATAATCAGCACATTCTTTCATAAATTGAATCATTGAGACCTTAAACCCATGTCCACAGGCGCGAAATGCCAACCCAACGGCTGCGGTAGTCTTTCCTTTACCATTCCCAGTATATACTTGAATTAAGCCAAGTTTTTTCATTTTATTACCTCCACTCAGCCAGCAACTGGCCAAAATCTGATCCGGAATAAGCGGTGCGAACCGGCACGCCGACCTTGGCAGCAATATCTTCGGTAGTCATCCCGTCCAGAAAAACGTTTTCGCCTTTCCGC
>Ga0364910_1012_pt3 | contig 113332 bp, 100 predicted proteins | sample SorcelJu500001C4_3_FD_206970 | JGI IMG/M metagenome (GOLD analysis project Ga0364910, IMG submission 206970) | Enriched cells from Trout Bog Lake Hypolimnion, Wisconsin, USA - BchlTB.June25.5000.01.C4 | ecosystem: Environmental > Aquatic > Freshwater > Lake > Hypolimnion/Profundal zone | place...
GTGTCCTTGCCGCCATTGCCATTCAACATATCGTTGCCTGCGCCGCCAACCAAGAGGTCATTGCCGGTTCCGCCACTCAAGGTGTCGTCGCCCGCCAGGCCGAACTCAGCCAGCGGAGTTTTGCTTATTATCCCTAGGCGGTTGCCAAGGCTGCTGCCCACCAGCAGTGTGTAGTCCGTACCGCCCAATGTCAGGTAGCCCGCCGGGTCGGTTGCGCCATTTTTCACTGTCAGGCTGTCGCTGCCGCCCGCACTGAACACCAGATCATTGCTGCTTTCGCTCACGACAAGGTTCGTCGCTGTAACGTCGCTACCGAACAGTATCGTGTCCAGGCTGTTGCCCGCATCGGCTGCTATGATGTCCTTGCCGGAGCTGAATTTGTAGGTGTCCGCACCACCCCCGCCGATCAGCGTGTCGTCGCCTATGCCGCCGTCAATGGTATCGTTGCCGCTGTTGCCGGTGATGACATTGGCCAGGCTGTTGCCGGTCATGTTTGCCCCGCCGGTATTGAATGTTGCCAGGTTTTCCACGTTGTCCGCCAAGGTGTAGTTGGTGACGCCCCGCATAATGTTGACGGTATCGATCCCCGCGCCCGCGTCTTCGATCACTTTGTCCCCGGCGCTGTAAACGTAGTAGGTGTCGTTGTCTGCGCCGCCGATCAGCGTGTCCTTGCCGCCATTGCCATTCAACATATCGTTGCCTGCGCCGCCAACCAAGAGGTCATTGCCGGTTCCGCCACTCAAGGTGTCGTCGCCCGCAAAGCCGAACTCAGCCAGCGGAGTTTTGCTTATTATCCCTAGGCGGTTGCCAATGCTGCTGCCCACCAGCAGTGTGTAGTCCGCGTCGGCGAATTTCAGGTTGCCAATCGGATCGCTGATCTCATTTTGTACTGTCAGGCTGTCGCTGGTGCCAAAACTTAACACCAGGTCGCTGCCGCTTTCACTCAACACAAGATTTGCCGCTGTCACACCGCTGCCGAACAGGATAGTATCCAGGCTGTTGCCGGCATCGGCTATTATGATGTCGTTGCCGGAGCCTATACCGAATTTATAGGTGTCGGCACCGGCTCCGCCGGTCATGGTATCGTCGCCTAACCCACCGTCAATAGTATCGTTGCCGCTGCCGCCGGTTATGACGTTTGCCAGGTTATTGCCGGTCATGTTTTTCCCGCTGGCGGTGTCTGTCTGCAGGTTTTCCACGTTGTTCGTCAGCGTGTAGTTGGTAATAGCCCCCCTGATGTCGACGGTATCGATCCCCGATCCTGTACCCGCCGCCTCGATCACTTTGGTGCCGGCATTGTTCACGATGTATGTGTCGTTGCCTGCGCCGCCCACTAAGAGGTCATTGCCTCCCCCGCCCTTCAGGGTGTCGTCGCCGTCCAGGCCGAACAAGACCATCGGCTTCTCACTCGGCCCCCCAAGAAGATTGTTGCCGCTGCCGCCCACCACCAGACCGTAATTAATGCCGCCGAATTGCAGGTATTTCACCCGTTCATTGATGCCGCCTTGCAGTGTCAGGCTGTCGCCCCTAGAGTTGAACACCAAGTCGCTGTCGTTTTGGGTCACCACGATGCTCGTCGCTGTAAGGCCGCTGCCGAACAATATCGTGTCCAAGCTGTTGCCTGCGTCAGCCGTGATGACGTCTTTGCCCGAGCCTATCCCGAATATATAGGTGTCGGCACCGGCTCCGCCGGTCATGGTATCGGCACCGTCGCCGCCGTCTATGGTGTCATTGCCGCTGCCGCCGGTGATGACGTTTGCCAGGCTATTGCCGGTCATGTTTTTCCCGCTGGCGGTGTCTGTCTGCAGGTTTTCCACGTTGTCCGCCAGGGTGTAGTTGGTAATAGCCCCCCTGATGTCAACTGTATCGGTCCCCGACCCTGCACCCGCCGCCTCGATCACTTTGGTGCCGGCATTGTTCACGATGTATGTGTCGTTGCCTGCGCCGCCAACCAGGAGGTCATTGCCTCCCCCGCCCTTCAGGGTGTCGTCGCCGTCCAGGCCGAACAAAACCATCGGCTTCTCAGTCGGCCCCCCCAGAAAATCGTTGCTGTTGCCAATGCCGCCTACCACCAGACCGTAGTTAATGCCGCCGAATTGCAGGTATTTCACCCGTTCAGTGCTGCCGCCTTGCAGGGTCAGTCTGGCGTTAGCCGTGCTGAACACCAGGTCGCTGCTGCTTTCGCTCACCACGATGTTCGCCGCTGTAAAGCCTTTGCCGAACAATATCGTGTCCAGGCTGTTGCCTGCGTCAGCCATGATGACATCGTTGTCCAAGCTCAATTTGTAGGTATCGGCGCCGGCTCCGCCGATCATGGTATCGTTTCCTGCCCGACCGTCAATGGTGTCGTTGCCGCTGCCGCCGGTGATGACGTTGTTCAGTCCGTTGCCGGTCATGTTTTTCCCGCTGGCGGTGTCTGTCTTCAGGTTTTCCACGTTGTTCGTCAGCGTGTAGTTGGTAATAGCCCCCCTGATGTCGACGGTATCGATCCCCGATCCTGTTCCCGCCGCCTCGAACACCATGGTGCCGGCATTGTTCACGTAGTATGTGTCGTTGCCTGCGCCGCCAACTAAGAGGTCATTGCCTCCCCCGCCCCTCAGGGTGTCGTCGCCATCCAGGCCGAATAAGACCATCGGCTTCTCAGTCGGTCCACCAAGAAGATCGTTGCCACTTCCGCCTACCACTAGACCGTAGTTAATGCCGCCGATTTGCAGGTATTTCACCCGTTCATTGATGCCGCCTTGCAGTGTCAGGCTGTCGCTGCCGCCCACGCTGAACACCAGGTCGCTGTCGCTTTGGCTCACCGCCAAGTTATCCACTGTAACGTCGCTCCCGAACAATATCGCGTCCAGGCTGTTGCCGGCGTCAGCTTCGATGACGTCGTTGCCGGAGCCTATCCCGAATTTATAGGTGTCGGCACCACCCCCTCCGATCAGGGTATCGTCGCCTATGCCGCCGTCTATGGTATCATTGCCGCTGCCGCCGGTGATGACGTTGTTCAGGCCGTTGCCAGTCATGTTTTTCCCGCTGGCGGTGTCTGTCTGCAGGTTTTCCACGTTGTTCGTCAGCGTGTAGTTGGTAATAGCCCCCCTGATGTCGACGGTATCGATCCCCGACCCTGCACCCGCCGACTCGATCACTTTGGTGCCGGCATTGTTCACGATGTATGTGTCGTTTCCTGCACCGCCAACCAGGAGGTCATTGCCCCCCCCACCCTTCAGGGTGTCGTCGCCAGCCAGACCGTACAAGACCATCGGCGTCATAGTCGGCCCCCCAAGGGTATCGTTGCCGCTGCCGCCCACCACCAGACCGTAGTTAATGCCGTCGAATTGCAGGTATTTCACCCGTTCATTGATGCCGCCTTGCAGGGTCAGTCTGGCGGCAGCCGCGCTGAACACCAGGTCGCTGCCGCTTTCGCTCACCACGATGTTCGCCGCTGTAAAGCCTTTGCCGAACAATATCGTGTCCAGGCTGTTGCCCGCGTCAGCCATGATGACGTCGTTGTCCAAGCTGAATTTGTAGGTGTCGGCGCCGGCTCCGCCGGTCATGGTATCGGCGCCTAACCCGCCGTCAATGGTGTCGTTGCCGCTACCGCCGTTTATGCTGTCGTTGCCGGCCAGGCCGCTGATCGAGTCGTTTCCGCCCAGACCGTTGATTATGTCATCGCCTTTGGTGCCGACCAAAGTGTCATTGCCATTCGTCCCATTAATGACGTTGCCGGGTGACACCCAGCCCGTGCCGCTGATTGTCTTCGTGCCGTCACTAAATGTGAAGGAATTAATCTGTTCTGCAGCGCTGGCGCTGACCCAGCCATCCAACGTCACCGAGTTGCCGCCGATGGTGATGATAATGTCATTGCCTGATGCACTTATTATCGCATCACTGCTGGCATAGCCTTGAAAGATAGCTGTGTCATTACCGTTGCTTGCATCCATGATAATATGGTCTTTGCCGAATGTCCCGGCAAAAACGTAACTATCGTTGCCGCTGCCACCATCGAAATAATCGTTGCCTGCACCGCCGTACAACGTGTCATCGCCATCCCCGCCATACAGCACATCATTGCCACCGGCGTTGCCGGCGAACAACACATCATTGCCCGCATCGCCGGTTAGCTCACGTTCACCGTTGCCGTAAAGCGTGTCGTCGCCTGCCCCGCCGTCTAGGTTGCCCCCAATGCCGCCGCTATAAAGAAGATCGTTGCCGTCGCCGCCGAACAGACTGTTTTTGCCGCCAACACTGCCGTAAAGCGTGTCGTTGCCTGCCCCGCCGTTTAATTGGTCGTCGCCGCCACCGCCATAAATGATATTGTCCAGGCTGTTGCCCTGAATATAATTGTCCAGGCTGTTGCCTGTCACAATTATGTTGGTGCCACTCATGACATCAAGCATCTCCACATTAGCAGCCAGGGTATAACTTTGATACGGCGCGTAAAGATTGATATCGTCATTGCCTTCATCGGGATTTTCGATCACAATATCGCCGGTACTATAAACATTATAAACGTCGCCGCCCACGCCGCCATACATTGTATTGTTGCCAGCGCCGCCGTCAATGTAATCATTGCCTGCCAGGCCGTAAATCAAATCATTGCCGACCCCGCCGGAAATAGTGTCATTGCCGTCGGTGCCTATCAGGGTATCATTGCCGGACGTCCCGGGAACGGAAGCACCGCTGTCCGCTGCCCAGTCCGTGCCGCTGATCGTTTTTTCCCCGTCACTGAATACAAAGCCATGGACCTTCTCCAGAACACTGTCAGTATTCCAGCCGTCCAGCGTCACTGAATTGTCGCCGACGCTGATGATGATGTCATTGCCTGACGCCTTTATTATCGCGTCTTTGCTGGCAACGCCGTCGAATACAACCGTATCCTCCGAATTGCCCGGATCGCGGCCAATATCGTCCTTGCCGAATTCCCCGGAAAAAATGTAGGTATCTGCTCCTGCGCCGCCATTCAGATAATCATTGCCCGCGCCGCCAATCAGGGTATCATTGCCTGCATTGCCGTAAAGTTCATCGTTGCCCGCGCCGCCGTCAATATAATCATTGCCATTGCCGCCGGTAAGCTGACTACCGCCGTTGCCGCCATAAAGAGTGTCGTCACCGTCGTCGCCATCAAGGCCGTCGCCACTGCCGCCGTAAAGAAGGTCGTTGCCGGTGCCGCCGTGAAGACCGGAGTCAGGACCGCCGTCGCTGTCACTACTGCCGTAAAGAGTATCATTCCCGCCCCAGCCGAATAAAGCGTCGTTACCGCCGCCGCCGTAGATAACATCATTGCCATTGCCGCCTTGAATATTATTGTCCAGGTTGTTGCCTGTTATAATAATACTCGTGTCGATCCGAGCATAAAGATTCTCCACATTGTCCGGTATTGTATAGCTGCTAGCAGACACGCTAAGGTCGATTTCATCCGTGCCTTCATCAGGATTTTCAATCACTGTGTCGGTGCTATGGACATAATATACATCATCGCCGGTTCCCCCTTGGAAGGTGCTGTTGCCGTCACCACCCCAAAGCTTATCATTGCCGTTACCGCCGAAGAGAATATTGTTGCCGTCGCCACCGTAGAGTTGGTCATCGCCGTCATCACCATAGATAGTGTCGTTGCCGCTCCATCCCTGGACAACGTCGTTGCCGCTACCGCCATAAACCAACTGATTTCCTCCGACACCGCCTTCAATAAAGTCATTGCCGTCCCCGCCGTACATCGTATTGTTGCCGTCGCCGCCGTTAATGGTATCATCGCCGGCCAGACCGTAAATCAAGTCATTGCCGGCCCCGCCGGAGATACTGTCGTCACCGTCGGTGCCTGTCAAAGTATCATTGCCGTCCGTTCCGGCAATTTCGGAAATCCAGCCGTTGCTTCCGATCATTTTCGTGCCGTCACTGAACACAAAAGAATTTACTTTTTCCGCGTCGTTAGCGGTGTTCCAGCCAGCCAACGTCACCGAGTTGTCGCCGACGCTGATAATAATATCATTGCCTGACGCACTTATTGTCGCGTCTGAGCTGGCAACACCGTCGAATACAGCCGTATCCTCCGAATTGCTCAAATCCAGAATAATATGGTCATTGCCGAATGTGCCGGAAAAGACATAAGTATCGGCTCCTGCCCCGCCACTGAGATAATCGTTGCCCGCACCGCCGACCAAGGTATCGTTGCCGGCGCCGCCCTCCAGGCCGTCATCGCCGTCGTCGCCGTACAGCAGGTCGTCGCCGCCGGAGCCCTGAAGCAAATCGCCTCCTGCGCCGCCGTCCAGCGTATCGTTGCCGATATAGCCGATCATACTGTTGTCCAGGGAGTTGCCGGTCATATAGGAGCCATCCTGATAAAATGTCGAGAGATTCTCAACATTGTCCGGCAAGGTATAGCTGGCGGGACCGGAAAGCACGACCTCATCGTTGCCCTGGTCCGGCATCTCTACTACCACGTCGCCGCTGCTGTACACATGATAATTGTCGTCTCCGTCGCCGCCCACAAGGGTGGCGTTGCCCCCCCCGCCCATTAACAAGTCACTGCCGCCTCCGCCGTACAAAATGTCTGCGCCGGAACCGGCGTACAGCCGGTTGAAGCCGTTTCCGCCATATACCGTATCATTGCCGCCGCCCAGGTAAACATCGTCATCGCCAGCAAGTCCATAAATCAAGTCATTTCCGTCAAGCCCCCAGATTGTGTCGTTGCCATCACTGCCAATCAGGGTATCATTGTCGTCCGTCCCGGTAATGGAGGCACCGCTGTCCTCGGTCCATGCCGTACCGCTGATCGTTTTTTCGCCGTCACTGAACACAAACGCATGGACTTTCTCCAGGACGCTGGCTGTTTTCCAGCCGTCCAACGTCACCGAATTGCCGCCGACGCTGATGACGAGGTCATCCCCGGAAACGGCAATCGTCGCATCGCTGCTGGCATAACCGTCAAATATCACCATGTCATCCGAATTGCTCGAATCCAGGGTAATATGGTCATTGCCGAATGCGCCGGAAAAAAGGTAAGCGTCGGCGCCTGCGCCGCCCTGGAGAATATCATTGCCGGCCCCGCCGTCCAACGTATCATCGCCCAACATGCCGAAAAGAGTGTCGTTACCGGCCCCTCCTACAAGGCTGTCATTGCTTGAAGTTCCCTCCAGATATTGATCCCCGGTTCCTGTCGGCATCCCCGATTCCTCCTCAAATATCATTCAAAAAATCAGCCCAAGTATATATAAATAATAATAGCCACCCCTATATTAGAGATGGCCGGTTACACTATTAGCTCGTACAAGCCCAAGTGTCCACATAAAGGCTTGCAATCCTCGCTTCCAAGCTATATGGTTGAGCTTCGTCTGTTCGTAAATTTTTGACGTTTATTACCGCAAATATCGGATTTTAATTTGAATATTCTACGTTAGGTATTTTTTTCCTCCTTGATCAACCTTATTAGACGCAATTTCAGTCAAATTACTACCCATACCGTTACCTAAACGAAAAAGCCTTTCAGGCTAAAAGCAATTGCCCCACAAGCATAAAAAAGACACTCACCTTGAAATAAGATGCATCATAAAGGTAACCGGCTTATCAAAGGCGGCTTCATTAGTTCGACCATGGTCTCCAAATATCCAGACAAAGAAGTTATTTCGTCGGTTTATTTATATTTGGGTCATCCAGAATTTTGCGTTTCCCGTACAACGTAACTAAGTTATATTTATTAAACAAATAATCTTCTGAGCTCAAATCTTGTTTCGAATTGTAAAAAGATGTTTTAATATCCATTATCCCAATCAACGTATCATAGATCATGTCATTGGAAAAAAACGCATTTTGCCGCCTTCTTAGCTGCGAAAATCCTTTAGCCTTTGTTTTAATATAATCATCAGAGAACCAGGCATAAAAAGGAATACGCGCCATCTCAAAAACAAACCTACTGGAATCATGACCCAAATGCTTTTCCGGTGCTTCTCCATGATCTGAAAAATAGACAAAAGCTGTTAGTTTTCCTGTTTGCTGGGCCAATTTAAAAATACTTTCCGCTACAAAATCGTTGTACCGCATACTATTATCATAACTTGAATCAAAGATCTCAAATTGGTAGGGATACCGATCCTTATAATCAGCATGGCAGCCCATAAGATGGATAAATATAACCTCTCTTTTGTCGACATTGTTTAAATAACTCTGTAACGGAGCTAAGACAACGCCATCAATAGCCGGTTTTATTAAAATATTGCTAGTATTATTCAACCAATAGGTGCGGCGGGCTGATTTGGCTAGTAAGCAAATAGGAGTATCATGGGACTCATACTGATTACTGAGCCAGGTTGTTCTGTAGCCGGCAACGTTTAATACTTCAATTAGCGAAATCGTATCATTATACTCCTTAGGAAAGTATTGACTGTCGTTCGTCAAGCTTTTCAATAAGACCTGAACTGTATGGGTATGGCAGGAATAACCATTTTTAAACAAAATAAAATGTTCATTTGCTTTCATGCCTGAAAGCCAAGGCGTTGTATTTCCTGGCCATGCTGCTTTAGCAGCAACTGGCACTATCCCGCACCAAAGTTCGAACACAAGCGTATTTCAGCCAATTAATCCTACAAACAAAATATATCACCTTCCACTGTTAGTTGATCTTCCAGAAGGATTTGCCGCAAAATCAGAGAATTTATCAAACTACCTTTTCGACAAAATATTACTGGAAGGATATCTATTATATGCAGAAAATTAACCGTAGGTTTTTGAAAGGGACCTGGAATCTCACTAAAATTTACTGGATGTCAGAAGAAAAGTGGCGTTCCAGACTTTTGTTAGCTGTTATTGTCGGCTTAAATATCGGGTATGTATATCTAACGGTTTTGTTTAATAGTTGGTATAACTCATTTTACGACGCATTGCAAAATCATGATACAGCAGGTATTTTCAGCGCTTTGCGCTATTTTTCCGTATTGGCGGCGTTCAACATTGTCGTTTGTGTATATCAGCAATATTTGCAGCAACTGTTGGAAATAAGATGGCGGCGCTGGATAACCGAACACTATCTTAAAGACTGGCTGAATAAACGAACTTACTATTTGCTGCAGCTGCTCGATAAAACCACCGATAATCCCGATCAACGTATCAGTGAAGATTTACGGGATTTTGTTTCTCTTTCCCTCAATCTCTCCTTAGGTTTCCTGCAAGCCGCGTCAACTTTAGTCTGTTTTGTGGTAATACTCTGGAATTTGTCCGGTTCCATTTCCATTCCGCTGGGTGGACATCATCAATTTACAGTTCCCGGCTATTTGGTATGGGCGGCAATAATATATTCTTTCGTAGGCACCTGGTTAACCGCCAAAATCGGTCATCCGTTGGTAAATATCAATTTTAACCAACAACGATACGAAGCCGATTTTCGGTTTAGTCTGGTACGGCTGAGAGAAAACAGCGAAGGCATCGCTTTGTATGGTGGCGAGAATCAAGAACAAGCCCATTTTACCGAAAAGTTTAAAAATGTATTTAATAATTTCCGATCACTTATCAAGCGTCAGAAGAAACTCACTTGGTTAACTTCCGGATATTCGCAGATTGCCATCATATTCCCTATTGTCGTTGCCATGCCGCGCTTTTTAAGAAATGAAATCCAATTGGGCGGCCTGATGCAAATAGCTGATGCATTTGGCAGTGTACAAACCTCATTATCGTATTTTGTGAATAGCTATAGTTCGCTGGCGCAGTGGCAGGCGGTTGTCAACCGTCTAACCGGCTTTGTCGATAATATTGACCGGGTAAGTGTCCTGTCCGACACTGGGGCAATTCAGGTAGGCCGTGTCGCCGAACCAGCATTATCAGTAGAAGGCCTGACTATTGCTTTGCCGAGTGGACAACGGTTACTAGATAGTTTAGAGCTCGAGCTCAAGGCGGGAGATTCGCTTTTGATCACCGGGCCATCAGGGTGCGGCAAAAGCACTTTACTAAGAACTCTTGCTGGTATTTGGCCTTTCGGACAAGGCAACATAAATATCCCGCTAAATCACACCCTGCTATTTCTACCACAGAAACCTTATTTGCCGCTCGGCACACTTAAAGATGTTTTGCTTTATCCTTACGGAACGGCGACTATAACTGATGAAACTATTCAGGAAGTAATGGTCGTGTGTAAATTGGAGGATTTAATCGGCCGGCTGGATAAAGTGGAAAACTGGTCACAGATTCTCTCGATTGGCGAACAACAGCGGATTGCATTTGCCCGCGCCATACTGCAGCGCCCAGAGTGGCTCTTTCTTGATGAAGCTACGTCAGCACTGGACGAGCCGGCCGAACAAGCGATGTATAAACTATTGCATGAGAGACTAGAATATTCGTCAATAATCAGCGTCGGCCATAGAAGCACGTTGATCGACTACCATAAAATGAGACTAAACTTTGCGGGGGCAGGTCGCTGGGACTTGCAAAACACGTAGACCAATTATAAAAAATCTATATACCCCAGTTGGCGAATGCGCAGGGCTGATCTATCACTACCACAACGGCTCCGCCTTTTTAAACTTCCCCGCATAGCTGTGGTATTCGCTGACGCATAAAAAGACACTCACCTATAAAATAAGGTGAGTGTCTTGTTCTTTAAGTATGGCGGAGTGGCCGGGATTTGAACCCGGGCCAGCCTTGCGACTGCTAATGGTTTAGCAAACCATCCTCTTCAGCCACTTGAGTACCACTCCGTAGCTAAACTAATGCTGTGATTATCTAATTGGTCCTGCCGCTAGAGAAGCAGTTGGCGGAGGGGGTGGGATTCGAACCCACGGTCCCTTGCGGGATCACTGGTTTTCAAGACCAGCTCCATAAACCGCTCGGACACCCCTCCGAGTCAGGCACATATAGTATTATAGCAAAAGACAAAGTCCATTGTCAACAGTAGTTACCTGGAAAAGTCGCCTAATGCCATAGCCAATGTACGTGGCCCCATTCCCAGCAGCCCCGAATGCCGAAATATGCAGCCTCGTAGAAAAATCCGCAGGCAATTAGTGCTGCCGAACATCCTGGTTTTTAAACAGATCTTCTTCCAGCGACAGCTCGCTATAAATATCCCGCCGCCGGTGGCTTCCGGCATACCTGATACCAATAAACTCAGCAAGGTCCCGGTCCACCGTCACCAAATCGCTGCGGTCAAGTTCGTTCAGGGAGGTTTTCCCGATGGCCTGCACCGCCAGCTTCATTTCCACAATGCAGGATTTCAGGAAATTGGCCAGATGGTCGGCAGCCTTGTCAATATCCAGCTTATCGTTCATCTGCCCATCGTACATTACTAACTGTGACGGCGGAGCCTGCGGCATCGTCTTGACCACCTGGCTCTGCATTGCCGCCATCAAGGCCACAGTGCCGATATAGACGGCATCAGCGCCCAGGGCCATTGCTTTTAAGAAATGGCCCGGCGTCGCCAGTCCGCCAGCCACGATCAAAGAAAACTTCTCCCGCAGCTCGTTTTCTTCCAGCCAATCCACCGCCCGCACCAGCGAATGCAGCGTCGGCAACCCCAGATCATCTTCCAGCGTTGGCGGGGCTGCGGCGGTACCGCCTTCCGCGCCGTCAATTACAATAAAGTCGGCCTGGGTCTGGGCAATGACCGCCAACTCGTACTCGATATAGTCACTGCCAGCGATTTTCACACCTACAGGCACATTGTACTGCCTCTTCATCGAGTCGACCATGGCAATAATATCCTGGGTTGTTTCCTTGCCAGGCATCCGGGCACTGATCCCGGTATCCTGTCCTTTTTCCAGATGCCAGGCTTGCCGGAGATGTTCGCCGAGTTTCTCCCCAGCAATAGGTTCTTCTACCGCTCCGCCCCAGGCGCCCTGTCCCAGCTGTATTTCGATGGCGTCCAGTCGGCCGAGCTGTTCCGGCCCTTTCAGCCAACCGCCGCGATTATACTGGCCGATAAGAAACCTCGCATTGTCACGCTCCTCATTGGTTACCGCTGATTCACCGGTATTGGTGGATGTCCCGGCTAAAGACGCCCCTTTGGCTAGTGCCATTTTCATCTGCAGGCTGAGCGACCCGCCATAAGACATACCGGTTATCATGATCGGAATATCCAGTTCCAGCGGTTTTTGTGCATTAGGCCCTATCACCGTGGCAGTGCTTATCTCCAGGGTACTGGTGGTCGGCAATTCAAACAGTTGCCTTGGATTAAGCAAAATCTTGTTCCAGGGCGACAAAACCACTGGGCTGCCCAGTGGTCTGGTAAGCTCCTTGCCCAGCTCCGCCCGCATTGCCGCCTCGATCATCGCCCGCGGCGTCATTTTTTCGGCTACCGTTAGCAACGCAAACGGGTTGTCTTTATAATCCTCGGTCAACATCTTTACAGTGGTTTCATCAATCATCGGGTCCATCATTTTCATCATCAGCCAGCTAAGCAGCATCTACAGCACCTCCGGTTTATTCATTGTTTATAGTGTTGCTGCGCCGGGCCGATTTTTATCCAAAATATTCATAGCCTAGGCGCACGATCCATCCACCGCATAAATAACCACTGCCAGGCCACAATAACCCAGAAATCATTTCAAGAGATGCTCGCTTGGAACCCATTGAATTTCTGCAGCGGCGGGCGGCAAACCGCTCCGCCGCGCTGATGAGGTGAAAGTAATGGATCAGCAACAATGGAATGCCCGCAAAGTCGTCATTGTCGGCGCGGGAGCGGTCGGCTCGACCTTTGCCTACGCCTTGGCACAAAGCGGCGCGGCCGATGAAATCGCGATCATCGACGCGAGTCAGGATCTGGCCAGAGGGCAGGTGCTGGATCTGGCCCATGGTTTACCGTTTTTTCCCCGAACGAACATTTTTGTCGGCGAAGCAGCCGACTACCGCGAGGCTAACGTGATTGTCATTACCGCCGGCGCCAAACAACAGCCTGGCGAATCAAGGCTGGCCCTCCTCCAGAAGAACATCGCAATAATCAAAAAGATTGCCCGGGATATCGCCGCCCAGGATTCCAGTGCCGTGGTGGTGGTCACCAGCAACCCTGTGGACATCCTGACCTACGCACTGCTCAAAGAACTGAACTGGGAAGCAGGTCGGGTAATCGGCTCAGGCACAGTGCTGGACAGCGCCCGGTTCCGTTATCTGATCAGCCGTCACTGCGATATTGATGTCCACAATGTTCACGCCTATATATTGGGCGAGCATGGCGACAGCGAATTCGCCGCCTGGTCACTGACCCACATCGCCGGTATCCCGATCAGCGAATACTGCCCTTACTGCGGCCACTGTGACGATTTGACCGGCCTAAAGGAAACCCTCGAGAATGAGGTCCGAAAGTCAGCATATCACATCATCGACTACAAGGGCTCCACCTACTTTGCCATCGGCCTGGCGTTGGTGCGGATAGCAACGGCGATTCTGCGAAACGAGCGCGGCGTCCTCACCGTTTCCACCCTGCTGGACGGCGAATACGGCATTCATGACGTCTGTCTGAGCGTACCCTGCATTATCGCCCTTAGCGGGCGCGAAAGAATCGTTCAGGGAAACCTATTGCCGACAGAACTGCAGGCGCTGGCCCAATCGGCGGACGTGCTACGACAAAATTACGCTGAAATACATACGGCAGACTGATGCGGTTGCCACCACAAAAAAAATATAGGTATTGACAAATCCGTGTAAATACCGGATTTATCAATACCTATCAAATACCCTAACTGGTTTATAATCTTTTATCACTAGCTCACTAATTTCACAGCAGTCACCACTGCGTCTTTTTCTTCATAGGAAAACAACTTATCCAGGTCAATAATTGTCAATAGTCTATCATCCAGCTTGCCGACGCCCCTGATAAAGCGACCGAAGGGAGTCAGACACGGCGAGGCTAGTTCAATGGTGCTTGCTTCGATTTCTTGCACCTCTTTTACCTCATCAACTACCAATCCTAGCTCCAGTCCAACTGCTTCCACGATTACCACCATTTTACTTTCAGTCTTCACCAGCGCCAGGCCGAACTGTTTTGCCATTACCGCGTGCTTGTCATCTGTTTCCGATATAGTCATCCCGAGCCTTTTAGCCAGATCCATTATCGGTATAACCTTGCCCCTCATATGAACAATTCCCTCAATGTATTCAGGCGCGTAGGGCAGCTTGCTTGCTCCCCAATAGGTGCCCATGATCACCCTGACCTTCGCTTTAGGCAAAGCGTATTCCTCGCTGCCCAGTTGAACGACCACAAATTGCTCTGTAGCCAAGTTTCATCGCCTCCTGCCCTACGGCATGGTCAGCGCTCACGCTCATTCGACAACGTTTGCCAAAAGCCGACATAACTAGTGTAACAAATAATTCCTAATATAGCCACTGCTCATACGGTCTATTCTTTAAAAGGAAAGAGGCAGGATTACTATCCCTGAGGGATATCATCCTGCCTCAGGACGCTTGAGAAACCCCCATCTGCGTCATTGAAAGCGACCACATCAATGCTGAAGCATTGTGTGTCTGCTTTTCAGATCGCATGCTAGCGTACACCAGTACGCGTCGCTACACGCTCTTCAGGTGCGCCTAGCATCTGTCTCAAGCGTCCTGTTCTAATTTCTTACACTTAAGCCTCTTCCGCGCAAGCGGCTGAAGAATTCTTGGGGGAAATTGCTCCCGCCTGCGACAAGGTCATGCCCTTTGTTTCCGGTGCCATGACGATACAGATAATTAACCCGGCAAAAGTAACCGCCGTCATAATGAGCATGGTTGTCCCGATCCCCCAGGTTGACAGCCAATGCGGCAAGGCGAAAGTGCCCAGACATGCTCCAATACGGCTTATACCGGTTGCCACTCCAACCGCCGAAGCCCGGACCTCTGTGGGAAACAGCTCATTGGGATAAATCCACTCAAGAATGCCCGGCCCGCCGGCAGCCAATGCATAAATGGCAAAGCCGGTCATAATGACCCACACCGGAGCATCCGGAAACACTCCCAAAATAAGCATCCCCAAAGTCATAAAAACAAAGCTCCAGATAATAAGCGGCCGACGTCCCACGCTCTCAATCAAGAGCATCGCCGGAATACAGCCGAGAATAAATACGAAACTGATAACCGAATCGCCAAGCAAAGCTTGTTTGCCATGCCCTAGATGGAGCGACTCCAAAATAGCCGGCCCAAAAGTATAGATAGCATACAGCGGCAAAATATGGCATGACCAGTAAAGCCCCGAGAAAAGTGTCCTTGACAAGTAGCCTTTTTCAAACAATTTACTATAGCGGGTTTTTTCCGGCGACTGCTCCAAAGCCTCAACAGTCGCGTTAGGCCCATATACTTTTTTCATAATAACCAGAGCTTCTTCAATGCGATTCTTACTCACCAGCCAGCGTGGAGATTCAGGCGTTCCCCACCGTCCCGCAAGCAGCATTACCGACGGAATAACCGCGCTCCCCAGCATCCACCGCCAGCTATTAGCGATATCCAAAATATAATAGCCTACAAAATCAGCGGCTGTAGCCCCAACAAACCACATTGTCGCCAATATCCCAATCATCAGTCCCCGCCGTTTTTTCGGCGCAAATTCAGTCAACAAAGAAGTGGCAATCGAATAATCCGCGCCTACAACCATGCCCACGAAAAACCGCAAAATAAAAAGCTCCAGCGGCGTGGACACAAACATCTGCAAAACTGACACTACTGCCAGCAGAAGCGGAGTTATTATATACATGACTTTGCGGCCCACCAGATCAGTCACATACCCAAAAACCATCCCCCCGATAAAAAGCCCCGCCAGAGAAGCGGCGCCAATCAGCCCAGACCAAAATTCGTCCAACTTGAAATATAGGACTAACTGCGGCAATGCTACGCCAATGATCACCAAAATATAGCCGTCCAGGAAAGGGCCTCCCCCGCAACAAATCGTCAACCTGCGCAAAAAAGGCGTCACCGCTGCTTCGTCCAGAGAAAATTTCGTTGTTGATACCATAGTGTAAAATCTCCTTTGCATCGTAGTCCAGCACCCACAGTTAATAATACGCAAGCAGCGTGCCAACCTAAAAAAGATTTATCAACACAGCGTCAATCTCTAGCGTCACTGGTTTCGCTCTAAATTAAGCTATTCATTTCACACACAACCCCCCACAACAACTCATGCACTTTTATTCACCATGCATAAAAGTGCATGCACATTCCGACAGTCCGGCTGCCGCAAAAAATAGCAATACCCCGCAGAATTCATAGCTGCGGGGTATTGGTGTGTAATTTGCTTACTTTAATTAGCAGCTGACCCGAATTCCGTGGCACTTGGGATTCCACGGGAAGACTTGGCGTTTTTCGCTGCATTGAGAATCGCCTGTTCCATCGCCTTAACCGCCAAAGAACCAACCATCAGCATATTGGCATCCACATCACCAGTCGCCATGGCAAAGACGGTGTCGCCGTCCCAGATGGTATGCACCGGATGAATGGCTCTGGCGTAAGCATCCTGGGTCAGCTGCGCCAGTTTATTGGCCTCGGCCTTGGTTAGCTTGGCATTGGTAATGATAACGCCAATAGAAGTATTCGAAATTTTTACAGGAGTATCAAAAGCTTTCGAAACCAAAAACTCTTCCGAATTCAGGAATGCTTTGTGGTCGTCGGTCAGTGTGCCGGCAACGATCTTACCGGTAACTGGATCGACAATATCGCCCAGCGCGTTGACAGCCACGATGGCGCCGACATAAAGATCGCCAACTTTATAGCAGAAAGAGCCCAGGCCGCTTTTCATACAATGCTTCATATCAATTACTTTGCCTACGGTGGCCCCGGCGCCGGCCCCTACATTGCCGTCATGCCAGGGAACGCCGTTGAAGGCGTTGGCAGCAGCCTTATAGCCCATCGCTTTATCGGGTTTAACCTTAGGATCGCCGAAAGTTAAGTCAAACAAAATCGCGGATGGTACGATGGGAACATGAGTCACACCAACATCAAAGCCAATTCCCTTTTCTTCAAGGTACGTCATTACTCCGCTGGCTGCTTCAAGCCCGAAGGCGCTGCCGCCGGCAAGCGTGATGGCATTGACATTCTGAACAGTATTTTCCGACCGCAGTAAATCCGTCTCCCTGGTACCCGGCGCGCCGCCGCGCACGTCAACGCCGCCAACCGCCCCCTGCGGTTTTGTGCAATAAACTACGGTAACACCAGTCCAGCCCTGAGCGCTTTCGGCATTACCAACCCTTATGAACGGGAAGTCCTGAAGGTTGACAACCTGAACCGGTGCCGGACTGGCGACTACGCAGGATGTCAAAACAAGTACCGCCATCATCGTAAATAGCAAAATTCTTTTCATGGCTTTGCTCCTTTTTGAATATAATTCCCCGGCGCGCCGTTAGAAGATAAACAAATTATCGCATCTTTTCCCACTGGGTATCACCAAGAAAGAGCGCCTTGCTTCAATATGTAGTCCCTTAAATTAAAATTATCATGAACGGGACAGGTTGTAAAGCAGCTTTTCCCTGTCAGGCATGGGATAGGCTTTCGCCAACGCCTCTTCACCTATGGCTATTGCAAAGATACCCTATCACCGCTACGTTTATTCAACCGCCACTTCCCTGTTGCGCGCCGGAAATACATACATCATCGCCAACATGATTACCAGCGTCAGCAAAATCGCGGTCGACTGGGCATTGAGCTGAAATCCGAAAATAAACAGCCCTTTACCGGCGTTGCCGAACTGTAAAGCTACCGTCGTAATGATTCCGGCTATCGCCGTAACGAAAGCGGCGCTGGTGCTGGGACGCCTGGAAAACAATCCAAACAGCAGCGGCGCCGTCAGCGATACCGACATCAGAGAATAGAAAATCGTCAGGGCAGTGATAATATAATCCAGTCTGATTGCCAAACAGATCCCAATGAGACCAGCGACTACTGCCACAATCCTGCCGCTTTTCAGCAATTTTTCATCAGAAATATCCGGTTTGATAAAACTCTTATATATGTCCTTCGTAAACGAAGATGTAATCATATACAGCACTGCATCAGCCGCGCTGATCTCCGCCGAGAAAATCGCCGCCAGCGCGAACGCCGAGGCCCAGAAAGGCATACAAGTCTTCATCACAAAAGGCAACGCCATCTCTCGGGAAGCAAGACCGGGATTAATCGCCGCGGCCGCCATCCCGAGCAGCGCCGGAATGACTGCGAAGGCCAGCATAACCAGACCACACAGCACCGTGCCAATAACCACCGTTCTTCCGCTCCGGGCGCAATAAACCTTGCCAATTAAGCCGGGCGAGATGAAGAAGGACGGAGTAAGCATCAGGAAAAAGCCCATAATCACTGTCGCACCCGCACCGTCGAAACTGAAATAGCTAGCGGTCGCGGCCGCGTTCCCGAGATTGGCAGCGATTTTGGTCTCCAGGCCGCTCCAGCCGCCGACGAAATTCAATACAAATGGCACAGCAATAATAAAACCGATAAGCTTCACCGATGCTTCAATGATATTCACATAGGCGGCTGCCAACAGCCCCCCGGCGCTGAAATACATAATGACCACCAGCGCGCCGATTACCACGCCCACTGGTTTGGACACTCCGGCCACCGCTGACAGAATCCAGGCTATACCCATCAACTGCCCGGCAAATATAGCGACAGTGCCGACAGCCATCAGCAGTGAAATCAGCCCACGAAAATTTCTGTTATAGCGGAAATCGAGATAATCGCCCAGCGTATAAAAATTATGCGCTTTAGCCAGCCGCCAGATCGCCGGCCCGATCAAAAAAGCCAGAATAAAAGTACCCAGGGCTGAAGACAGTATCCACCAGACAGCCGATATCCCTACCTTATAACCAAGGCCGGCAACGCCCACCGTAGAACCAGCGCCGATATTCGGTGCCACCAGAGTGACAAACAACAGTAGCGGCCCGAATTTCCGGCCACCCACAAAAAAATCCGCCGAACCCTTCACTCTTCTGGAAATGAAACCACCTGCTCCGATCAAAACAATTGCGTACATAGCAATCGCCAATTCATAACCATTCATCGCTTTCAGGTCCCCCTTACTATTGCTCGCAAACCTCGCCGGGCAGGGCCGTACCGAGTTGGCAGGAACTGCTTTAGCGCACGGGAAAATGAATGGCATTTTACAACACCAGTAGCCAGCCCACACGCTCATGTTTTCTTGTTTTCACACTAGAGGTCAGCACCGTATTCACCGGTGCATCACACCCCAGTTCAGTACTTCTCAGAATTACTCAGATGATATTTAGCGATTTTCTTGTACAGATTACGCAAAGAAATGCCTAGTGCGCTGGCGGTTTTAGTCCGGTTTCCGCCATTGAGCGCAAGTATTCTTGTTATCAATTCTTCTTCCCAGGCAGCCTTCAACTGTTCATAACTGCCGGCCGTATCGCAGCTCGTAAGCAAATGCTCAATTCCCACTGTTAGATCAATATCAGTCATGGGGCTGATATGTTCCAGCCGCATCAGAGTGTCTTGCAGCGGCAGATTTATGCAGGCTCTACGCAACACATTCTCCAGCTCTCTAATATTGCCCGCCCATGAGTGACTTTTCAAATATTCCAGGGCGGGTTGGTCGATATCACTTATAACCCGGCCATACTCCTTACAGATCTTTGTCAGCAGCATTCTGGCTATTTCCGGGATATCATCTTTGATCTCCTTTAATGACGGAATATTGATAGGCAGAACGCTGAGTCGATAATATAAATCTTCTCGAAATAGTTTAATTTGAATCATTTCTTCCAAATTGGCATTGGTTGCCGCTATAATCCGGACATCGATCACCCGCGGGTTATTCTCGCCCAGACGCACAATTTCCTTTTCCTGCACTGCGCGCAGCATTTTTGCCTGAAGAAATAACGGCATCTCACCTATCTCGTCCAAAAACAGCGTACCGCCACTGGCCTCTTCGAAATATCCGCTGCGACCGCCTCTCTTTGCCCCGGAAAAAGAACCTTCACTGTAGCCAAACAGTTCACTTTCAATCAAACTTTCCGGGATTGCCGCACAATTAACTCTGACGAAAGGTTTATTGCGCCTACTGCTGGCGTGGTGTATCGCATGGGCGAACAACTCTTTCCCGGTACCGCTTTCCCCCCTGAGCAAAATTGTAATGTCGGTTTTTGAGGCAATCAGCGCCTTATTCTTTGACTCCAGCATTTTCGCGCTGGTACCAACGATATCCTGGAAGCTGTACTTTGATCCGAAATGCATAATAAGCTTGTTTGCATTACGCAGCTCCTCGGAAAGACGGAGAATAACCGACACATCATGCAACACTCCGATGCATCCCTTGATTTCCCCATTTATGATTAAAGGAGCAACACTTATTATTACCTCTTTTCTGGTCGGTCCAATCCGCATAGGCGCCTCACGTATCGGTTTCCCTGTGGCTAAAACTTTGAGGGAGACGCTTTCGAAACCTTCAGCAATATCAACCGTTACCGGCTGGTTTAGCAATTGCTCTTCGGCAAGACCAGCCAACTTGGTATAAGCTAAATTTACCAAGACAACTTTACCGGCCTCGTCAGCTATAAAAATGGCGTCTTGGGTCGTTTGAATAATAGTGTGCAGCAATTCTTTTGCCTTTCTCAAATTGCCCAATTCTTCTTTAAGTATATTGATATCACTACCGTCTTGAAAAAAAGAAACTGCGCCTAGAAAAACATCAAAAGAAGTTGTATTATCGTCAGATTGTGGAATCCCGACCATCATCGCTGCCCCTTTCGTCGGTTATAAAATCTGCATCAAAGCAACCACTGCTGAATGCAAGCAATCGCGAGAGTTAATCCCATAATGTTATAAATATATCATACCTGCTATTACAACTCACGTTATGTTTAGGATGTGGATCAAGCGGCCAGAGAATTCCGGCTCCGCCGTCCCTTAAACCTTATTCTATTTGAGTGCAAAGCGTCAATAGTTTCCGGGCAACAATTGTTAAAACCTGCCGCGATCCAAGACCTACGCAAATTGACAACAGCAAAGCCGCCCATTCGCACGGGCGACTTTGCCAGCATTACCATTTAATCAGACCAATATAAATATGATCTTTTCCTGTTGACGTCTACTTTCCCGCTGCCTTGGAATTTGCTTGCACTCAGGAAACAAGCTCCTGCACGATGCCTTATGCCCTCATCTCCATGCGCAGCTTGTCGGCAATCAGAGCCATAAATTCTGAATTAGTAGGTTTTCCTTTATCTGCGTTCACGGTGCAGCCAAACAATTTATTAATCATCTCCATATTTCCGCGGCTCCATGCCACTTCAATAGAGTGACGAATAGCTCGCTCAACCCGGCTGGGAGTCGTGGAAAATTTTTCAGCAACAGTGGGGTACAGCTCCTTGGTTACAGCGCCCAGAAAATCAATATCAGCAACAATCATTGCAATTGCTTCACGCAAATATTGATAGCCCTTAATATGAGCGGGAATCCCAAGTTCACGAATAATATTAGTCACTTCGACATCAACCGGGCGAGATTCAATGATCCGAAGAGCAGTTTTTTGTTCCGGAGCCCCGATCAACTGTTTGATTCTCTTCGTCAACACATCCACACTAAATGGTTTTAATAGATAATAATCCACACCAAGTTCAATAATCCGGCTAACCAAGCTTTCTTGCCCCAAAGCAGTTAATGCGATTATCTTGGGACGATAGCCAGCAGAAAGCTTTATTCGTTCAAGTACCCCAATACCATCTAGATGTGGCATGATGATATCCAGTACGACAACATCTGGCTCGCTGTCTTTGATAATATTCAGAATCTCTTCTCCATTGTGAGCCACCCCGACCAGCTCAATATCAGGTTGCCCCTCAAGATGTTCCTGTATAATGGCGGTAAATTCCTTATTGTCGTCAGCTATAGCCACTTTAACCGGTTTTGTCATTTTATAACCCCCCTGCATTTTGTATTTACTATAGTTTTCGACATCTATTTGTAAATTCCTTCCATATATGTAAATAAAATACTACATTTGGTATTTGCCTAAAATTATTGCCTGTGCCTCAACAATATATTGCGCCACAGTCCCAGTCATCCTGCAGGTTCCGGGTCAATGCGCTAAAAACAATTGTTCGTTGTCCGCGATCTTGCTTCACATAAATCGATAGATTTATAAAATTTAGATAGTTTCGGTTTTTCCCCGGTTCTTTCAATTTCTTTTCCTTATAATCAAAAACCACACTCCACAACTAAATAGTTATATTTTACCGAAAGTCTATTATATAATTTGCCATAATTGCACATACTGATACTAAGAACAAATTAGGGAGGTTTTATATATGCCATTCTCGTTTACCCTGTTTGAGCCAAAAAAATCAAAACCCTCAAAGACAAGCGAACCTCTAGTGGAATTGAAAGAAAGCGGCCGCATCCTTTTCAATAAGCCCGCCAGCGCTTTGCTTGAAAGACGACCATTCTGTATGCTCGGTTATGATAATGAAAATAATGCAGTTGGTATTTTACCGCTTTCAGATCATCAAATTAATTGTATCCCTGTTCGCTACACCATGCGCGGAGCCTATATTGGCGCAACGAAGGTATTAAGGCATTTTAATATACTGCCTGAATCCACCTTGCAAAACCGTCCAATTCAATCTGGTCAGTATATTGCCATAAAACTCTAAACTGCTCTCACGCCTTTTAACCACCTAACCAGATTATAATTACAATGTACGAAAACACCGGAACGACGATTGAACTGGTCGCTCCGGTGTTTCAATTTCAATTGCACCTGGGCAACAATATTTTTGCCGAAGTACAAGTATTAAATCGAATACCGCTCCCTTCCTGCTCTGGTATATTCTCTTTTGTAATCCATTCAAATCTAATCTTTTGCGCTGCTCAGTTTTCCCAGCAAAGGTAATATCTTTGAAGTATTAATGCAGAAAGATCGGAGAAATTAATAGTAGTTAAAATAAAAGGAGGGATCATTTATGGCACGTTCGAGGAAACCGGTGAACCCGCAGGCGGAAAATGCTCTTGATAATATGAAATTCGAAATTGCATCCGAACTCGGAATCGCCAATCAAGTTCGCTCTCAAGGTTGGTCCACAATGACCAGCGCTGACTGCGGCCGCGTTGGTGGTCACATGGTCCGCAAAATGATTGAGCAGTACGAAAGCACCATGAGTTAACTAGCGAATCAAGACGAGGCTGCGCCGAGTGCGTAGCCTCTTTCATTATTATCCGTAAATCCAGCCATGGGGGAGAAAATAAAACAACTAATACATAAGTGAAGCCTTCAGTATTAGTTAATATTTAATATTATTTTTTAAAGGCATATATCATCCCGGACTTCGAGAATGGCGCTCTACATATTACGTCATACCCCGATTTACTTAATAACTCGACAAGCACCGATGGCTGCTTCGTGTCTTTTTCAATCCAATGCCATTCCATAATTATTGAACTAAGTAAGTTGATACTGCCATTAGTGCATAAACATTCTATAATCTCATATTCTGATCCTTCGCAATCAATTTTTGCAACAATTTGAATAGACGGATCAACTAAATCAAACTGTCTCCTAGCCGATCTTACTATTTCATCCGCATTAGCAATGTTGATAGTAGTTTTGGAAATATTATCTTTTTCCAGATCAGCGAAGCCCCTACAGCCATAAATCCCCGCCACTCCCGGCCGTTCGCTCGATACATCAATTTCTATAGTTCGTGCTACGCTTCCCCAGCCAATATTTTCGCCTTGTATTTTTGGCCCTAACCCCTCATTTAAAGCCACGTTTCTTTGCGCCCTGCCATAAGTTTCTTTTACTGGTTCAAACCCTATTACTTTCAATATATTTTGTTTCGCGGCAAAATACAAACTAGAAATTCCCACGTTCATACCAATATCAAGCAATACTGTCGGACGATTTATATAAATATTATATTCTCCGGCAACCAATATTTCGTGCAAAATTGATATATCTTCTAAAGTACCTATTTTGACTGTAAAAGTATGTGTGTACAATAAGTCCTGATCAACAACCGCCAACGTTCCAATCGCCCTAAGATCTCGCAGCCAATTTACCGCGCTTAAAGCAAACTTACTATTTGCTGGATCAATTATTTCAGACAACACAGTTTTTCTTTCTTGATCCGGCATATCTAACAATTTCAAAAAAGTGATTATAGTGTCATTATCATCAAAAAACATCTGACCACTCCTTTAGTAAGGATAGTTAACCTACGAATTAACTACGGCCCTTAGCATTTTCCCTTTTTTCGCACTTGAGGTTATACCCTGTTAAATTTAAACATTTATAAAAGTTATTCCTTCTAAACCCGATTGATTTAAGGAAATAAGTCTCATTGACACGCTTCGGTTTCAATATTACTTTTGCAATGCATATATCATCCCGGCATTCTTCGAAAGTGGGGCGCTACATATTACGTCATACCCGGATTTACTTAATAGCTCGACAAGCACTGATGGCTGCTTCGTGTCTTCATCGATCCAATGCCATTCCATAATTATTGAACTAAGTAAGTTGATACTTCCATTAGTACATAAACACTCTATAATGTCATATTCTGATCCTTCGCAATCAATTTTCGCAACGATTTGAATAGACGGATCAACCAAGTCAACCTGGCTCCTGGCAGATCTTAATACTTCATCCGCATTGGCAATGTTGATAGTAGTTTTAGAAATATTATTTCTTTCCAAATCGGCGAATCCCCTATAACCAAAAATCCCAGCCACTCCCGGTCGTTCGTTCGATACCTCGATTTCGATTGTTCGGTCTGCGCTTCCCCAGCCAATATTTTCGCATTGTATTTTGTTTCCTAGCCCCTCATTTAAAGCCACGTTTCTTTGAGCCCGGCCATAAGTTTCTTTTACTGGTTCAAAGCCTATTACTTTCAATATATTTTGCTTCGTGGCAAAATACAAACTAGACATTCCCACATTCATACCAATATCAAGCAATACCGTCGGACGATTTAGGTAAATATTATATTCGCCTGCAACCAATATTTCGTGCAAAATCAGTATATCTTCTAAAGTATCTATCTTGACTGTAAAAATATTTGTGTACAATAAGTCCTGATCTACAATAGACAACGTTCCTCCAATTGATCTAAGATTACGCAACCAAATTACAGCGTTCAAAGCAAACTGGATATACGCTGGATCATTTATTATTTCAGCCAACACCGTTTGTCTTTCTTGTTCTGGCATATCTAACAGTTTCAAAAATTTAATTTTAGAATCATTATCATCAAAAAACATCTAGGCTCTCCTTAGGCTATATTGGCAAAGGCATCATTTTACTATATCGGCCAATAGCATTTTTTAACTTCTCAGCAAATTATTATGTCCTGTTAGATTTAAACATTTATAAAGCTATTCCTCCTAAAGCCGCGATTGATTTAAGGAGATACGTCCCTTTAACAAGCTCCGTTCTCTGCAGATACCGTTTACCTCCGTAAAAATAAAAGAAAAGAGCCTTAAAGCTCTTAACCTTTGTTCCATGCCTTACAATTCTTTTGGATCACTAGAAGGATGGATAGCTTCGCGATATCCACACCTTGGACTTAAACAGGCCCAGTTTTCTTTGATGCTCACCATGACATGCTTGCATTTTGGACAATCCTTAATGCCACGCGAACGTTTATATGCCTCATTACTTATCGTCTCAGAAAGTGTCATAGAAACCCCTCCCTTTACTTTATTATAGTGGACAAGCACTGCAAGAAAATGTCGAAGTGATAACCCATAATTCCGTTTTGTTAAAATTATCCTAAACTTTTTCTAGCCTAAGCGAGATTCGCAAAACCAAAATGCGGGGTTGTCCCAGAAAGCCCCAATTTGCGGGGCCTCGACCAAACTCGGCGAAGAAAGAAATCTTTCGATAACCTGACAAGTTGCAACCTATTTCAGAATATATAAGTTATATACCAAGCACCATTGTGAGATAAATTTCCTGGAAATATTTTCAATTAATACCGACCTGCCCGAGAGAGCCATTTGATCTGCCGCGAGAGAGCAATGACCGTCCTCATTGCCTTTAATCCCAGGGGAGTGAATTCTCAGGAAAGTAAATTTACATTAAATATTTAAAGTGGAAATAGAGTAGTCGTCTAAAAAATGATTACACTATATACTATATAAATTCACAGTAGGAGTGATAACATGAAACCCACCGGTATTGTCAGGAGAGTTGATGACTTGGGCCGGGTAGTCATGCCAAAAGAACTTAGAAGAACTCTGCACATCCGCGATGGAGACCCATTAGAAATATTCGTCTCAGAAGATAGTATGATGCTCAGGAAATACGCACCATCTCAAGGAGAACTCGTTGAATTCGCGTTGGAATACGCGAAAACGCTGTCTGAAGTTACTGGACATATCGCACTAATTGCTAACAAGGATTCTTTTGTCTCCGTTGCAGGTATCGCTCAACGAGAATTTATTGACAAGACTATCCCGGAGAGCTGGATACAACAAAGCGAAAAGGCAATGTCGGGAATTTTTGCAAATAAAGATGAAGACATCAAAAACTTTCCTGTCGTAGTTTATTCTAACATCATCACCAATGACAAAATCGAGGGACTTGTCATCCTTCTGCCAAAAGATCCCGCCAGCTCAGTTGGAGATTTAGAAATAAAACTTGTGGAAACTGCCGCTAATTTTATTGCAAAGCAGATGAGAACTCACCCAAAAGGCCCGGCATAAACCGAGTCTTTTTCCTGTACGCAATCAGTTCTCCCATTAAAGGTAATATTTTCGAGGTATTGATACAACCGCTGCGGGAAAATTAATAACAGTTGACGCTAATATAAAAGGAGTGATTATTTATGGCACGTTCGAGGAAACCGGTGAACCCGCAGGCGGAAAATGCTCTTGATAATATGAAATTCGAAATCGCCTCCGAACTCGGCATAGCCAATCAAGTCCGCTCACAGGGCTGGTCCACAATGACCAGTGCTGACTGCGGTCGTGTAGGCGGCCACATGGTCCGTAAGATGATTGAACAGTATGAGAGCACCTTAAAATAGTTACCGGCCGCGGCGGGGCTGCGCTGAATGCGTGGCCTCTTTCATTTGCAGCAATCGAGTTACCCTGAAATACGCTTTGCTGTCATACCTTCTTCATTACTTTTCATTTTACCGTGATAATCTTGTGGTCGATTAAAAAATAAGACGCCTCCCTGCAGGGAGGCATCCTATTTTAACCTGGGCGGCGTCCACCCAATTCTGCGCCACTTATTGCGTGCAAAGGAATGCAATGACTCCCTCAAATTACAAACTATTAGGATCGGTAAGCGCCATAGGTTTTCTTGGAACCTTTGCCAGGGTTCTTCTTTTTGAACTCCTCGATCATTTGGTCAAGCTTAGATGTATCCCTTTCCTCACTTTCGACTTTTTCAGGTTCATTATTGTTCGGCTCATTTGGATTACTCATACAAAACATCATCTCCATTCATTAAAGCGTATTTCATATTCTCAAAAACCACACACTATCCGGCTTGCTAATATATGAACAACTGCCTAGCAGCAGCCCCATTGTGTGCAAGAAAACAAACTGGGCCTTACGGCCCGCTTAAACCACGTGCTTTCATGGTAATCGTTATAGTAGTATATGTCAATGTCTGAAAGGTATTCCGACCCATACTGGCTGATTTAATTACAGCAAAACAAAATACGCGTAGCAATCCAACCGAACAAATTAAAACCGGTATGGATATAATCCATACCGGCAAAAAGAGCCCGTAACAATCTACGCTACAGCCTACACCGATCATTACATACCTATACGCAATCTTTCGACTGCCCACAGGCATTACACAACCGATACAAACCTTTGCTCGACCGCCAAAGATACCTACCGAACCCGTCGCAATCTCCCGACTACAACGAATCCTTATAATTTCAGAACCCTTAGCGATCTTAGCTCGACCAGCATACATCATTTGGGACCACACGACAACAGTTGGGCTGCCGTAAAGCCTTTCACGACCCATACCAGTCTTCCCGCCGACTAACACCGAGCCTTTCGACCCGACGCCACTCTTTGGCCGACCAATACCAAACCCCATGTGAGATCCGGCACCAATCTTGGCTCAACTATTACGAACCCTTTGTACCCATATTATCTACTTTTTCAGCACCAATATACCTTGCAAAAATTTCTTTGCAGAGATAAGGCCTGCATTAATTCCCGGCATATCAGGCCGCATAAAAAAAAGCCACCTCAAAAAGGTGGCCCGGGAGGACAATTAAATTCTAAGCTAATTCATAACCAACGAATACATATGCAGGAAGAATGCAATGGATATAGCAGCCATAATCCCTAAGCCAACAATTATATATTGCACCGATTTCACCTCTAGCCTATATTATCGGTCATCATCCCAATAATATACATATTGCCACAATATTGAGTCCATAAATATTCCACAGCGACATTTATGATGTCCATGATAATGCCAAGACCCCGGCATTTGCCGGGGTCTTGGCATTATCATGGGCTTGTCGTTATTACTTCGGCTGCCGAATTCATTATAAACGCCTGAAGAGGAGTAATCGTCGAGATAGTATGCTTATACACCATTTGCCGGTTGCCCAGATCCTCTAATATAATAGTAAAGCTGTCAAACCCTTTAACTAATCCACGTAGCTGTTTTCCACTTGTAAGATATATACTGACAGGTACACGATCTATCCGGACTTGGTTTAAAAAACTGTCTTGCAGGTTAATCAGCGTCCTAACCACCTCCCTTGAACGTTGGTATAATCGTTATTATACACCATATATTCCAATAAGTCCCATTAAATAAGTAATTCCGGCTAGCCTGTGATCATTTTTTCTATATCTTGGTTGAGGCGGTACGTTGAACTTTAGGCAAAATAAAAACTGCGTTAGCGCCAGTGTTCTTTCAGTTTGTCATCTTGAAAATAAAACTAACATTATCCCAACAAATTTATCCTCTTTGCTTTTGCTGACCATTAACAACGTGAACACAAAAAGAAAACTCCGCACTAAAATAGTACGGAATTTTTAAGATTCCACCAAAGCAATCCTCCTGAGCTTAATCCACAATTAACTCGCGAAAAACAACGAGTATTGAAACTGCAGCATAATTTCAGACTATCTAGGGGTCTCCAAAGTAGAGCAACATGCTTTGCATATCTTTTTGCCCTTGAAGACCGCCACTTCATCATTGCTTCCACAAAATTTCAGACTATCTAGGGGTCTCCAATGTAGAGCAACATGCTTTGCATATCTTTTTGCCCTTGAAAACCGATACTTCATCATTGCTTCCACAAAATACGCAGGCTGGCTCATACTTACGGAAAATAATGCGATCATTATCTGTAAAAACCTCTAGGCCGTCGTCACAAGCAATATTAAGTTTACGCCTTATCTCAATAGGAAGCACAATTCTGCCCAGCGGATCCAATTTTCTAACGATACCAGTTGATTTCATAATTCCACCCCTTACGACATCGTTTGACAAATTACAACAAAATAATACCAATTTTTGCACCGTTTGTCAACTGCTGATACAATACCACCTTTTTTCCCAACCAGCAGGTCCATCTCACTCCTATAAAATCGCAATTTGAATAAGTTACTTATTATTATGTGGATAATAGGATATATCTTGGCGAATTAACATTTTTACTAGACGGTGGAATGACCACTTTCACTCCGATGAATGGAATTATAAACTGGGTGAATGTTAGATCTATTGCGTTACCCTACGGCAGAAAATACACAATAATAAAATTCTGCTTCTCGCAACAAGTAACCCCAGACCATCGTGGCGGGGGGGTATTTATTATTATGCAGATAACCCATAAGCCAGCATTGTGAATTTAGCCGAGCGAGTTCGCTGTTATTTAGCAACCCGAAAATTTCCTTCGGCTGGGCGGGGATTGGCTATCTAACATTGAATAATTTAATCGATAAGGCTTTGTCCTCACTCCGCCCCCATCTGACGCGAGAAAAATTCATGTCGCCCAGCTTGAAGAGGGGAGTGGCCTTATTGCGACAGCAGATAAATAAGTTTTAAGGCTTTTTTAACACTGATTGATCAGACCTCTTCCCTGTTCAAGGGCATACTCATACACCTTGGTCCGCCTCGCCCTCTAACTAATTCCGACCCTTCAATCTCAACTACCTCAATGCCGTTTTGCCTTAAGTTCTCGTTAGATACTTCATTTCTGCTATAAGTCACAACCACACCAGGAGATATCGCGAGGGTATTCGTCCCATCATTCCATTGCTCACGTGCTGCAGTCACTTCATCCCCTCCGCCTGTCTGAATTAAACACACAGCGGAGAGCTTTAGGCTCTTCTTCAAAGCGGTTACCAGGTTGTTTTCCGCGCTTATCTTAAAATCTTCCTTACCTTTTCGGGATAGCTTAAAAACGTTAGTTCTGCTTTGTATTCCAGAAAAAATCGTAAATTTATCTCTGTCAATCATGTTGAACACCGTGTCAAGATGCATGAATTCCCTTACAGCCGGTATTTGCACCACTAAAATTTCTTGCAACTCTTCCATTCCGGCAAATAAATTCTTTGCCAGAATTTCAACCGCAAATATTGTAGTTCGTTCACTAACCCCAATTGCAATTACATTCTTACTTAAAACTAAGATGTCTCCGCCCTCAATACTATAAGGATTGGTGTGGTTGTACCACAGGGGGGAGTGTTCTTTCTTAAAAAGTGGGTGGTATTCATATATGTATTTTATGATGTTCGGTTCTCGCCGCCTTGCTTCTGTACGCATTGAATTTATACTAATTCCATGTCCAATAGTTGCTGCCGGATCTCTCATAAAATATAGGTTGGGAACCGCATCAATATATGGAGCATTATCTTTGTACACATAATCATACAATGTGCGACATTTCTTTACGTCGCCCAACATTTTTGTACTTAAGCCACCAATTGTAATCTCCATAATATCTTCTGGTGATTTTTCCATTAAATACGGTATCAACGCTTTGTTCATACTGGAATAATAAGGCTGAGACCCCAGAAGCAACTCTTCTAAAAAGTTTTTCTTCACCGCGTCATCTTCCAGAACTTTTTGCAGTAAGTCCCGAATATAATAGACTTCTGTTCCCCTACTGCGAAGCACCTTCGCAAACTCATCATGCTCTTCCTGCATCTTTTTCAGCCAAGGAATATCATCAAATAAAAATTTTGCTAAATAATCTGGTGTAAGTTTATTGAGTTCCTCGCCTGGTTTATGCAAAAGGACGGCCGTTAATCGCCCGATTTCAGAAGTAACATTCAAAAATCCTTTTTGATTTTCTGCAAGCATCCATCTCACTCCTTTAATAAACAAAGGTTATTATGATGATATCCGTTCATAAGCATCATATATTAATTGAATTATTTAATTTTCTTAAATCCTACCCAGTTCCACTGCTTCTTTTAGCAAGGACTCGCGAAATTTCGGATGAGCGATGGAGACCAAATCAAAAGCTCTTTGGCGGAGGCTTTTGCCTCTGAGATCGACCGCGCCAAATTCAGTCACGACATAATGCACATCGCCACGAGGGGTTGTTACCGCGGAACCACGATCAAGTTCAGTGCAGATGCGGGATATTGTGCCGCCAGAAGCGGTTGATGGGAGGGCAATGATTGACTTGCCGCCTTTGGACCGGCCCGCTCCGCGGACAAAGTCCGCCTGCCCGCCGATTCCGCTGAAGTGTTTGAAGCCAATGGCTTCAGCGTTTACCTGACCAGTAAGATCCACCTGCAAAGCGGAATTGATAGATACAAAATTGTCATGCTGGCCAATAACATAGGGATCATTTACATAGTTTACAGGATGCATTTCAACAGCCGGGTTATGATCAATAAAATCATAGAATTTGCGGGTTCCCATCAGAAAAGTCGCAATAAATTTACCGGGATTAATGGTTTTTCGACTATTATTGATAACCCCGGCTTCAGCCAACGCCATCACTCCGTCAGAAAACATCTCAGAGTGGATCCCGAGATCCTTTTTGTCTTTGAGAAATAACAATACCGTGTCGGGAATGGCACCGATTCCCAGTTGCAGGGTGGCTCCATCGGGAATCAGTCCGGCGACATGTTTGCCGATTTCCCGCTCGACATCGCCAATCTTCGGAGGAGTCAGTTCAAATACCGGATCATCCTTTTCCACGATATAGGTAAGTTCGTCCAGGTGAATTTTCTCACCTTCCGTCCATGGCATATTGCTGTTCATCTGGGCAATTACTATGCGGGAGCAGCGGGATGCAGCCTGAGCATAATCTACAGACAACCCGAAGCTGCAATAACCATGTTCATCAGGGGGAGTAACCTGCATTAGAAAAACATCGACAGGCAAAATATTTTCTGCAAACAACCGGGGCACCTGTGAATATAATACCGGGGTGAAATCGGCCCGTTTATCAATGACCGCCTGTCGGGTAGGTGCACCGACAAACAGTCCATTATGGCGAAAACTTTTTTCCATTCCCGGCTGAGCATATTTACCATGTCCCAGGGACACCATATGCACAATTTCCACGCCGACAAGCTCGGGCGCACGCTCAACAAGGGCATTTACCAACGTCGGCGGTTCGCTGCCTGTGCTGTGCAGGAGAACCCGGTCCCCGGACTTTACGTTTTTCAAGGCCTGCTCAGCCGAAATTATTTTATGCCGGTAACTGTCTCGCCAATTATTTTCTGACATCCTGCTTCTACTCCCATTCTCTTTTGTAGCGTTATCTCGCCGCGCGTACCATATTGGATGCCGGCTTCTTTATTGGCATTTTGTCCTGATTTTTTGCCACATAGCGTCACGCTGCTGCTCTATTTCGCCAATATGCTCGGTAGTCAAGTGTTTAAACCGTCCTTGTTGCAGGAGATATTTTTCCAGAGAGCCAAATTCTTTGGGGTCTTTATTGAGTTTAAAGTTCCCCTCCTGATATTCAGCCAAGTACCATAGCCCGCAGTCCACTGCCGCTTTCCCCAGCGCCACGGTAAGATCAGGAGGCGTTGACCAACCTGTCGGGCACGGCGCCATTACGTGGATGTAGGATATGCCTGGATGCTGCTTGGCTTTGGCAATTTTATTCATGTAGTCCTGTGGATAGCCGACGCTGGCTGTCGCAGCATAACCGATATGATGGGCAGCCACTATTTCAAACATGTTCTTTTTGCGAGTAATTGTCCCTGGTCGATTTTGACCGGCAGGTGACGTGGTAGTTTTGGCGCCAAACGGGGTCAGACTGCTTTCCTGCACGCCGGTATTCATATAGGCCTCGTTATCGTAGCAAATATAAATCACTCTGTCATTTCTGTCAATTGCTCCAGATAGAGCCTGTAGCCCAATATCGGCGGTGCCGCCGTCACCGGCGAAGCCAACAATGTAGTAATCTTCCAAACCCTGTGATTTAGCAGCAGCTTCAATACCCGACAGTATGGCTCCGGTGGCCGGAAAAGAAGCGCCGAGGGCATTTACGGAGAAAGGCATAACCGGATAGAGGAAGCTTACGGCGCTCATACAGTTAGCGGGAATGACGGTAAATACTCTTGGGCCGATTACCTTTAATGCCAGCCTGACGGCAATACTGCCGCCACAGCCCGCACAGGCTTTATGGCCATAGAAGAACTCTTCTTCATGAATCGTTTTTGCATTTACGGCAACATTATTGTCCATGTTATTCCCACCTCAAATTAATGAACTTTACCCGGTCTTCGGTTGAGCTGCTATCAAACTTTAAAAGCTCCAGGAACATATCCTCAAAATTGTTTTGGGAGATATTCCTGCCGGCAAGACCCCCGATGAAGTTAACAGTGGCAGGGCTGCACTTTTTTCTGCTCAGCGCCGAGTTAACGTTGGTAAATACAGTGCCTTCAAAGCCATAGGAAACATCTTTATCAAGGACACCGATAGTTTTCACGCTGTCGCTTAAGGAAAGCATTTCCTCAAGCGGAAATGGCCGCATGAAGCGCAATTTCAACAACCCGACTTTATAGCCGGCTAAGCGCATTTTGTCAACAACAGCCCGCACGGTGCTTGTTACGCTCCCCATTGTTACCAGAATAGCTTCAGCATCGTCACAAAAATACTTTTCCACCAGTCCGCCATAGGAACGTCCGAACATTTCGGCAAACTCGGCATCAACGTTATTAATTACTTTGCCTATTTGCATAAAATCAGTTTGCTGCTTGTAGCGAAATTCTGTATGCCAGTCCGGGCCTGCGCCGATACAGACACTCATCGGCTTCTCCAGCGACAGTTTATTGGTGGTAACATAAGGCGGCAGGAATTTATCCACAAGGTCTTGGCCTGGAATGTCCACCAGTTCGTAAGTATGAGTCAGAACAAACCCGTCGAGATTAATCATCAATGGCGTTGAAACAGCGGGGTCTTCAGCGATTTTATATGCTTGTATCACCATGTCCAGGGCCTCCTGGGCATCTTCGACATACATCTGGATCCATCCTAAATTAAGTACCGCCAGGGAGTCGTTATGATCGTTGAAGATACTCCAGGGAACAGCGATAACGCGATTGGCGTTCATCATCACCACAGGGAATCTGCCCCCACTTACAAAAGGCAAGCCCTCCACCATGTACAAGAGGCCTTGTGACGATGTCGCAGTGAAAGTTCGCACCCCCATCGCACTTGCTCCCAGTACTGCCATAATGGCGCTATGCTCCGACTCCACGTGGATATATTCACTTTTGAGTGAGCCATCTTCCACATACTCGGACAATTTCTCCACAACAATCGTCTGGGGCGTAATCGGATAGGCCGCTATTACATTCGGCCTCGCTAATTTTACGCCCAGAGCTATCGCTTCATCGCCGCAAATGAAATCTTGGTATCCGGTCATTATTATTCCTCCTCAGGTATCATGACAATAGCCTGCGGCCTGCATTCGTGCGCGCATATGCCACAGCCTTTGCAAAAGTCATAGTCAATAGCCACTTTATCACCGGCCCTATAAACCGTGCCCTCAGGACATACTAAGTAACATTGCAGACAATTCACGCATTTTTCGATGTTGACCACCGGCCTTAAATTTCTCCAACCAGCATTTTTTTCAATTATGAACCCAGCCTTGGCAATCGGTGTAGGCATCTCCTCTGGCTTCTTCGGAGCAACAAATTTACTGATCTCGGGTCTAGTCAAGTTTGTCAGCTCCTTTCACTTCTCGATAAGCATGAAGCAACACGTTTTTGTTTTTGGCAAAAAGCGCCGGTGAAAATGTACGCTCCAGTGCCTTTTCAGCGGCAGCCAAATCCACCAAGCCGGTCGCGCCGGCAAAAGCCCCCAACATGGCGATATTGGCGATTGGTTTGCCGATTATCTCCATAGCCATCTTGGTCGCGTCCAAAGTTATCAATTGATGTTTAATAAAGCGATACTTTTCAGGCCTGGCGGTATTCAAAATTACAACGCCTTCTGGTCGCAAAGTGCGAAAAACAGCCTCAGTCACCAGTGTTTCGTCAAGAATGATAAGATAATCACTATGGGTCGGCTCACTGCGGTCAATAATCTTCTCTTTGTCAATTCTGGTGAAGCTCCATACCGGAGCACCCCTGCGCTCTGGGCCAAATGACGGATAAGCCAGCGCATGACTTTTCCCATACACCGTTACAATCAGACCAAGCATCCTGGCAACAGTAAAGGCACCTTGTCCACCTCGTCCGTACCACCTTATATCTAGCATAAATAATCCTCCTTCAAGAGTCTGTTCACTCGCTAAGTTATTTGCCTAGCGCCATCTCCGCATGAAATAAGAAATTGGCAGCCGCGGCCGACTTAACAGCCCCAGTTTCTCTAGAATGACAGCCTGTTCTCACAAATTGCTCCATTCTGTCTAATCCCGCCTCCAAGAGCTGAGGTAACGCAGCATAAGAAATTCGGATGTAACCTTCGCCGTATTCGGAGAAAGCCATTCCCGGCACCACCGCCACCTTAGCCTCTTTAAGCATCTGCACTGTAAAGTCATATGAATTGACCTTCAGTTTCTTAATTGACGGGAAAATGTAAAACGCTCCCATCGGTTTTACTACTTCAAGGCCCATTGCAATTAATCTGTCAAAAACATAGTCTCTTCTTGCTTGGTATTCTTTTTTCATCTTGTCGGCGTCATCGATCCCTTGGGTCAACGCCTCAAGAGCAGCATATTGACTAATGGAACAGGCACAAGTGGCGCTACTTTGGTGGACCTTGAGAAACTCTGCTGCAAGATACTCCGGCGCAAAGATCAATCCTATCCGCCAGCCAGTCATCGCATGGGATTTCGAAATCCCGTTGATTACAATCGTTTTCTCCCTTACCTGAGCAAAAGAAGCGATCGACACATGCTTTTCACCATAGGTCAACTCACTGTATATTTCATCCGCCAGGATGAAAATATCTTTGTCGGCTAACAGCTTTGCTATTTCCCCCAAAGCTTCTTTCTCTAAAATACTTCCTGTTGGATTTGACGGGTAAGAAAGAACAACGCAACGGGTTTTTGCCGTGATATTCTTCCTGATAAGCTCGGCGCTGATAACAAAATTATTGGCTGCTGTATCTATATATACCGGTACCGCACCGCAGAGCTTGATCAGTGGAGCATATCCCGGATAAATCGGCGCAGGTAACAGTACCTCACTGCCTTCTTCTAAAATAGTGCGAAAGGTGATATCCAGCGCTGCTGTCGCTCCATTGGTAACAATGATTTCTTGTTCCGGATCGTATGACAATTGATACTTGCGCCGCATGAAGTCGCTTGCGGCGCGGCGCAAATCTACAAGACCCTTATTATTGGTGTATTGAGTATGGTTTTCATCAATGGCTCTTTTACCCGCCACTTTGATATGCTCAGGTGTAAAAAAATCAGGCTGCCCCACAGTCAGATTGATAGCGTTTGGATCTTCGCAAGCCATATTCGATATCTCTCTGATTATTGACAACCGGGTCTGTTGCACAATGGGATTAATAAGATGTTTCATCCTTTTTACCTCCTTGTTCGCTAATATCTTTGCCATGCCCAAATATCTATAGTGCAAGAGGTATGCCAATAACACGCCGTTTCCTTTACGACACAATTGCTCAACTTTCAGTCAACCTTTTCCGATTAGTCGACCCCGTCAATCCAAGGCTTAACCCACAATCCTCAATTTTTAACATAATATACTGGTCTGGTATGATTGGCTCAGATGAGCTAAAATATCAACAAATTTTTTGCAGTTTTGCAGTAAAGTGCAAAAAAAATCTGCACCTAAGTCTTTATCTGCTCTTCCGTTGTCATACTGGTACATACTGGTATACTCAACAACCTAATAAAAAAGGAAGAACAGGCTTTAACCCGGCCTGTCCTTCTTCAATGTCCTTAATATAAAATTTGTTCTTATATTATGAAGCTTCCCGGCTCTATCAGGCGCAACATAAACATAACTCAAGGGCTGCACGCTACAAACCCTGTAGTTACTGGTGGAGACGAGGCGACAATGCCATTTACTTATGTTCCGGGCATCCCCGCTTTCCCGTATAAAAACAAGGTATTCTGCCTGACTTTCTGCAAGCGATGCAGTATCCATTGCGCCATCCCTTCTGTTCACCGTATATATACCCAATCATGAAAGTAATGATGGCGCTTATTCCGAGGACTAGCATCTCTTGCATTATTATACCTCCTCAACTTGGTCGGTACCCTGGGATATAGCTGCTAATGGATAAATCATAACGTTTGATATTCTTTGCAATCACAGGCATTGTGATGTATCACCCACCCATTCGCCCGGTCCGCTATTATCTTCTTTTGTTAGGCAAAACAATAACACTCTCGACGGATAATAATCTAACCGCCCCACATACTCAAGAAAAAATACGTCCACCTCTTAAAATCGGCAGAGCAGGAAACGGCCAATACACTGGAAACTTTCAGGCAATAGGCGACCGGCTAAGCAAACCAGGCAAAAAAAAAGCAGACTAAATAGCCTGCTAATGTTTTATATATTGGTCATTATTTGCTTTCGTTTACGCAGGTTTTTAACTGATAAGGCCCGACTCAAGGCCCATATTAACATAACTCCAGGGACCACATCTCTGCAGACCCCTGGAGTTACTGGTGGAGACGAGGGGGCTCGACCCCCTGACCTCTTTAATGCGAGTAAATCGACTAGTTCTTTTCTGGTACCGACCAGTGTCTTCAATCGCTGATTTTACTGCTTTCTTTACCAATGGGAACCTTTGCATTACTGCAAATAACGATAGTCACTGCAGTAAATTTGCAGTAACTTGTCATTGTAACGCACTAATTAAGAGTCAACGAGTTAGTCAGTACACATCAATAACCCTTCAGGCTTCGCAAGAAACCTTGCATTACTGCAAGCCACGTTAGTCACTGCAGAAAAAATGCAGTAATTCATTTTAATTTGACCGCGATTCAATATTATTTGACTACTTGTGGAGTAGATGTTTCACTGAATTGAAGCGTTGTTCCTGCCGGGAATGTTACACCTGCGACTGTCAACTTGTTTGCAATCGTGCCTTTTAGCACTTGAACATCAGCGCCCATAATTATCTCCGTGTCTGATTGAAACAATATGAATCCTGCATTATCGTCGATTGGCAGATATTTTTTCCATCCCACTGGTCGAAGCAGGGTACTTTGTGCAATTGTCCCCTGAGCGACACTACCATCTGGGCTTAAGTAAATCATGGTATTTTCATCGAATTTAATAGGATAATCCTCATTATCTTTGATTAGATTAAACCATGCCGGAAGCGCCAATTCACCAGAAACAGCCTCTCCCTTATCATTAAATGTTACGGTTCCGATTAAACTTATCCGTTTAATATCTTTGCCATTAAGCACAGGGTCAGAATATGCTTCAAAATAGGCTGAGCCAACCAAAATCAACGGCTCCTCCTTTTTCAACGTACCGGAAATTACTTCACCATTATCATTCAATGATACCGAAGTTCCATCTTTGAATGTAATGACTCCTGACGGCCACCCCTGAGGGTGAAGGTTGGTATCTTTGTCTAAAGTTTTTGTAATCGGAGCGGCATAGGCTAACGAGGAACACATCAAGCTAATAATTATCAATTTTATTATTTTACGCACAAGGCCATCTCCTAAATATGTTCTAGTTTAGCTCAATATCTCTTTCAATCTGCCGGTAGTCAACCACGGTCGAGTTTTATGAAGCATCCTGTGACAATTTGCACAAACAACAGCAAGTTCCGAAAGTTTTGTCTTATGACCTTCCTTTATTTCAGAAACTGGTATTATATGATGGCACTCGCAGAATCCTATGCCTATCTCTCCATACTTTTCGGCAAAGTCGAATCCACACACTTCACATGCCAACATACCTGTAATATCCATAATTGATTTTTTCTTTTTTCTGGTCAATGATGCATTTCTTTCGCGTAGTTTATGCACCTTCTCCAATACTTTCCCTTCCGGAAATTCTTCATCGTCCGTCACTGCCAACCCAGAGCCATTGCTGTTAATAGTACTATTGTAATTGTTCCTGATAGCGTCAGCGACGGCTGTCAACCTAGGACGATTAGCCGCATATTCGTTCCAAACCTCTTCATCCAATTTCGACCCGGCATCCAGTCCCTTGCCAGTGTACGAAGGGTCAAGACGGAGGAAGTTACACAATTTCATATATACCCCATTTGGATTTCTGAATTTTTCCCGGTCTGGTCGGTCGCTATGAATGGGCAAACGGTTCAGCAGGTCGCTTAATGCGATAATGTCGAGATGTTTTTCGCTTGTATGAAGCGGATTGACCTTAAGGAATAATTCCAATGCCAAAATTAGTTCATCTTTTGTCCACTTTGGATTTCTCTGCAAGTTCATCCCTCGTCAAAAATATCATTTAATATACTACTTTCTATAATATGCTTACTGTCTCCACTAATTTCTACGTAAGCAGACGCTTCTGCTATAACGTTATATTCACCCGCCGGAAGATCGATGCCAACAGTTACATATCGGTAGCCTTATGTCGGTTATAATCATCAACAGCAATGTCTGCTATTCCAACATGCTGATAACTCACATTAATAGACATTGCAGTGGTTATTTCACACGATAATATTATATTTTCTCCGTTACCAACAGGTCTTTCCCAGTATGTAATTGCAGTACCCTTACCCAGTCCAATTGCCTGAAGTTCATATCCGTCACCATCATAATACGGACTCTGGAAGTAGTAAAAATCATTCGAAGGGTTACCATATTTCTGGGATAGCAATTGCTTGAACTGACGCCACTTATCAATCAGTGTCTCCTCGGGTATACTTTCGCAATAAATATTTACCTGATAGAATTGCCCTTTATATAAAGTAAGACGATATTCAGCTGGTTCCCCTCCATATGATCCATTATATACCAGAGTAGTCATAACTCCGTACTTTTCGATAGTTTTAACATATTGCGAACCCCGCGCTGAAGCCCATTTTGCAATATCGCCTGTAGTAGCTCTCCAAGCAAGTCCTTGAAAGTCAGGGATTGGGGTTCCAGTAAAGTTCTCGTTTGCAAAAACTACAGTCACACTTAAGACGGTCAAAAGTAACAGCATAAAAGATACCTTGAATAAACAACGCCTGAACATATATAAATTCCCCCTTTTATAATTTTAAAGTTAACATTAAATTTTGCAAAGATAAAGCATATATGCAAATAATCCTTGAAGATGCCTAACTGCTTTTGTTTTTATCCCCATAAGTTGAATCTAATAACCCAAGCCATTCCTGTCAAATTGTTTCCTCTAATCTTCGACGAAATTTCCTTTACCTGAGACAACCGGAAATAACACTTTCCAAATAGGTTGTTAAACAACGCATTCTATCATTAAAGCCACGTCTTTACTTATTATCTTACAATATGTAAACACATACAATTAATTCGACTACATCTCCATAAATGTTACATATTTCGACATACAAAGTCTTCTTCAGGCAGAGACTTGCAAGGAAAGGCTAAAATATTTCTCTGTATCCGCCCAAATAGAAGGAATTAACGACATTACCAAGAAGCCCCTTAATATGACAATAAATTAAGGGGCTGAATTTAATTGAAGAAAGTTATCGGGTTAGTCGTATTAGTCTTATTATTTTTAAGTGGTATATGCTTAGCTTCAATAGAGACGAATCATGATGATTTTGACGGAAGAACCTGGCTCTCTACAAGATATACGCAAGATGCGAGCTTTCTCGGATTACCTTCTTATGTGTATTTCCAAAAATATTCTGATGGTACATATTATATACAATTAGAGGATTCAACTTCAGGAGGGCAAGGGTCATTATCCTTTGATAAAGTTGCAGAAATAAAAATTGATGGAGTAATGTATCCGTTAGACTTCTATGAATGTCATTGGGATGGTGACGCTACGTCAGGACTAGTTTGGGGCTTTTATAGTGTTCCTCTTGACATAGTAGAAAAGATTCAGGTAGCATCTAAAATCGCTATAAGGTGTAATTGGTCAAACGGCAGTGGGTATCAAGCTACAATATATATTAAAGATGTTCCTATAAAAAAAATAGCAGAATGGAAGCAAATAATTGATACTACTATGTGATTTATCCGATAATAGCTAATATTAATGCCGATTCCAGCATTTTAGCCAGCCGTTATCAAAACGGCATACTTGATAGTTTAGATATACCGAACCTGCTACCTGCCTAATTATCGTTTTATGCTACTAGGTTCAGAATGATTTTGAGTTTTTGTATCTAATCAAGAATCATCAAATATGCGTTATCGCTTCCTAAAACGAATGTTAATTTCCAATTCTCTTTCTTGCGCGACTTTCTTCTGCTGATTGCCGTGGCCGGCTGTATTAGTTGCGATGGTAGCACAGGGGCTAAAATAGCCCCGCTAATGTCCATTAGAACACTGAAATATCAAGCGGTAATAGGCACTTTGGGATAGCTAATACCATATTTTCGAGTCGTTTTATACTGCGTCATTCGTGTACCGTTACCAGAGAGCAACCTGGAAATTTTTCTAGGCAAGTTGAGCTAATACTGACACCTCTCAAAACAGAGGTATGGTGGCACTATAGTTGAGGAATAATACAATTGGTACATTTCCTTGCTCGTATACTCTCTCTTGTGTTCTTGTCAGCAAATACTTTTCCGCGCGATTTGTCTTTCCATTTATTAAACAAATTCAAAGTCACTTCTATCATTTATTCTGTTCTTTAGGTCGGTCATGGGATGCTGACAGCGGCAGAACACTATCCATGGACATTTCCTTTGTTCCGACTGCAACTCTGCTCCTAGGGGCACAGACAAACGTTTAAGCGCACAATAATATCCCTATGACGATTATTGTCATGGGGATTTTTACTGCGCGAAATTATATTCAGGTACCATCCTGGACTTTCGTCTGATGTTTGTCTATATAAATAATACGGCTCCGGCATTGAGGCAGTGCCCGTGGTGTATATTAATATAATAGCTTTTTCCTGCTGGCTGATTGTAATCCCCTTCCGCCGTCTCGTCAAGGGTTCGCTCCGCCGAACGAGTTCGCCCTTGACTAAACAGCTTCAGGAGATTTGCAGAGGCTATCAGGAAAAGCTATTAACGTACTATGTTCATCATTTCGCCACTGGTAATATAACTGATTTCTTCTTAGGTAATGCTTTCTTCTTTACCGGCTTCTGCTTGAATTTGGCGTATTCGACTTTTCCATTGTACGGACTATCGTATGTGCTCTCATACACTTTATGCTTCAGTAATGCTCGTCTTGACTTCAGATACTTTTCCGCTTCTTCTCCGCGCAAAATTTCCGCTTTGTCCAGATTGGTGCTATGCAGAATGGCTTTTTTTCCCCACATTCTTTCATCCTCCGCCTTAAACAAGTGCTTCCCTAAATATCCTCCCAGTCGGCCTAGGTCATATACTGGTTTAACTTTTGCCTGCCCTTTTCCCCAAATAGAGTCTATATTTTCGTCTGATGTATCAGCTACCATGTGATAATGCACCCTGCCATTTTTCATTAAATCTATGACCGCTACATATCGAAACTCTCCAAAACGATAGCGCAGTCGCTGGATAAACTTTTTAAATTCCTTATTGGCTATTGCCACATCAGTAATATGTTCCCTAAATGTTAGGGTGATAAATAATGCTGTATCGGTTGAGAAATTGTTTTCAATCATTCTTTTCATTTCATTCAATGCCCTAATGTTGCTGTGTTTACGGTTTATCTTCTTTATGTTTCTACTTTGTGCGCAATCTGGACGTTTTCTCATCGGCGGTTTGCATTGTGTCTTGTAACCATAAGCTATCGGTTTCTCATATCTGAGTATTTCCACACTGTTCTTTGATTTAATTACTTTTATATCATATTCTTTTATCATATTTATTACCTCTTTTCTTAATTTTAAAGGATTTTTTTTTATTGTTTCTTTGTCCTCCGCGCCGCTTCCTTACGGTCGCTAACGCTCGGAAAAGAAACGATGAGATAAAGAACGAAGGAACGTCCACCAATAAATTTATCATATTTATCTTTCGTCTAATGTGTGTTTATAAAATCAAGTTAATTTAAAACCGGCCTAAGATCATCCCCAATAGTGGTGGAAGTCAATTCGGCATTCATGACATTTAGCTTGTCTCTCATTATATCTTGCATGTTATTGGTCATATGCGCATAAATATCTAAAGTCACCTTTGCTGAACTGTGGCCCATGCGACTCTGTACGGATTTCAACGGAACACCATTTTCTAATAACATAGTCGTGTGATAATGTCGGGTAATATGAATACTAATGTCTTTATTCACGCCAGCTTTTCTCACTACTTTTTTAAACCATGACGATACCACGTCAGGATATATTGGTTGCCCTATCTCATTGCAAAATATAAGGTCATTGTCTTGATAATATGTTTTATTGGCAACTTTTTCGCCTTTAATGCAGTCCCTTTGTCCCTGCAAAATTTCCATTTCAGTATCCGTCAAGGCAATCATCCGTAACGAATTTTTCGTTTTCGGCGGCTGGAATTGTTTGCCATGCGTTGTTTTCACAAGTCCTTGTCGCACGGTCAAACATTTTTCCGCCCAATTTATGTCTGACCAGCGAAGTGCTAAACCCTCACTTCGTCGCATACCTGTCGCAATAAGTAATTTGAGTAACGGCTCATGACGATGGCCTTTAGCATATTCCAAAATATTTCTCATTTCTGTAAGAGTTGGGATTTCTTTTGTCTTAGGCTCTTTTCCCTTGGGTGGTATGCAACCTTCAACAGGATTATTTGAGATCAATCCTACACTTTTCGCCGTGGTCAGGCAGGCTTTCAAGGCCACATGAATATGATGAATCGTCTTTTTAGATAACACACGTTCTTGGGCTTTCTGGGGCTTCTGCCAGCGTGAATATATTGTTTGTATCATCGGCGCGGATAAATCGGCCAACGAATATTCCCCAAATTTCGGAATGATGTGGTTATTAATCAGCGACCGATAAAAATCTATCGTCGTTTGCCTAAGTTCCCCACTTTTATATTCGTCAAGCCATTTTGGGGCCCAGTCACTCATTAGCATCCGTTCTGATGTAAGCAACCGATAATCTTTGCGTTTTTTCTTTTCTTCATCTAACTTAGCAGTAACTTCCTTCTGCGTTTTTCCATATACTGTCTTTCGTTTTTTTACCCCTGCGGCATATTCGAGTTGAACTTGACCACACCAAGTTCCGTTTTCCCTTTTGTAAATAGTCCCCTCTTGATTTCCGCGTCTTTTGCTCATGCGATATTGCCTCCTTGACTTAACATGTTCTCCAGCGCTTTCTTCGGGACTAAAATCCTCCTGCTTCCTAGTTTCAAAGAAGGAATGGCTCCCGCTTTTGCCAGTCCATAGGCGAGGTTGCGACTAATGCCGAGCATCGTTGCGGCTTCTTGAATGGTTACTGTCAATCGTTCATCTCTGTTCATAAAATTTCTCCTTCTTTTACAATACATCGTTTCGAAACCGTGTATTGTAATATAAATTTTTTACCCTTTGATGTGTGTTTGCTTTTTTGTAATTTTGTTTGGCCTATCAAGATAAATTTTCATTTTTTCGTCTTCGGCGATTCCATAAAATAAGCCCCTCCGAACGCGATAAAAATTATTGGTGCTCATGTCCTCACAGTAATTTATCCACAATTCTATGAGGTAAACTAAATCTCGCCAGGTCATTTTTAGCTTTGCGTCGATTGAACTGTCAACCTCAATCATTGAAGCGACTGAATCCTCAATCTCGACTGACCTGTTACTATATAGCTCTCGCGCGATTTTACTTACTTCTTTCAGCCGTTCAAGACTGGTTTGAATTGGCCCATTCAGTAGCTTCCATGCGGCGTAGATTTCGCCTAACGCTTCCTCTTCATATTCCGACCTTTTTCCTTTTCCCTGTCCTAAAGAAAAAGTGTTTGGTGCCTTGGTCAAGCCTTGATGGACATATTTTCTTATTGTGCCTACAGCAATTGAATAACCTTCCTTTTCCAAAGCACTCTTTAATTTGGGCACGAACTCTTTGTAATCTATCACTGTCACTGTCACCGCTCCCTTATCAGGCATCTTATATATCTTATTATATATGCCATTTGAAAGTTATTCAATAGAACGCTGTATTATTTTTTGCCGCAACCTTTTTTACTATAAGCATCATCCTTTCATTTTTGTTTTCGTCTGTTCATTGCCCATACCTTTATTATATTTATAATACAGTGTTTCGCAACGTAATTTTGTAAATTTTATGAAAACTCATATTTTACTGCTTATTGCAGTAAGAACTGCAGTAAATAGAGAAACTCCAGGGACTTGCATCTCTGCAAACCCCTGGAGTTACTGGTGGAGACGAGGGGGATCGAACCCCTGACCTCTTGAATGCGAGCCAAGCGCTCTCCCGGCTGAGCTACGCCCCCATATTACTATCCTGGGTAATCATGTCACCCACATAAATAGTATAGCTTCTGGGCCTCAAAGCCGCAAGTAGTAAATATTTTCATTAAAAGCTTGTTACATAGTAATTAATGGAGAAATAGTGCAGTTACCCCATTACACCGTTTTGGCCCAGTAATTACTGCGCTTCTCGTCTTTTACCAATCCAGCATACTTAATGATACTGGCAACCAAAAGTTTGTTGCTGATTATGCTGATTAGTTCATAACAGGGTATGGGATATGCTTGTCCAGCGTTATCATACAGCAAAGTCCTGCCCCAGTCGTGCTCAAGGCCAAGAACGCTGTCCCATAGAAGCACTGTCTCTACTCCACCTTTTTCATAAGAAAAAGATTTATCAGTAATAGTGATCTCGGGATAATCTTCTGCCGAAAGATTCTTGACATTAAAGGTTCGCTTTTCCTGTCTCCTACCCGAAAAATATTTCAGGTAGCCTACCAAATATTGACCCATAGCGCACAACAAAAGCCCCGGAAGGGCAATAGTCAAAAGGAGTATCGCTTTTCCCCCGATGTTAGAAGCCTCGCTTAAATCGGCCAACATGATAAACAACAGAATAATACAAATAGTAACCAGGATGGCGGCCACAACCGCCAAAGTAATGCTTTTGCCAGCCGGATCACTCACCCGTTGGGCTTCAGGCCGATAGTAAGTGACCTCCAGCGCTGATGCGTCGTCAGTTTTTTCACAGACGACCTTATCGGCTCCTAAAAAAGCTTTGTCTTCAAAAATATAAAAGGCTAATTTGTTGAACCCTAGATGCCGCGCGAAGGCAACTAGTTCCTGGAACCGACCTTTCCGGCCCTTAAATTCGATTTTATCGGCTGAGGTATGAAAAATGGAGCGACCATCACGGGGCAGATAAGTATAAATCAATTCGATTTTTGTAATGTCCGAAAGCGAAATGTTCTTCAGTTTTTCAAGATAGAAAGTATAGTTTTGGAAAAACATCGACACCCTCCTAGGCGTATTAAGATTTTACGTATCATTACCGCATTTCTACATAAAGTATGATTCTCCTCTTGACACCAATAAAGAGGCAAGAATTACTCCTGTTTACTTTCGGTCTTATATGGTTAACAGTGTTCAGTATTCAATGCGGCTGAGCTGTCGCGCAATGCTCTTTCTTCTGCCGGAATCCTGATTTTCAGTAACAATACGGCGTTGAGAACTGTAACAATTATCGCTGTTAGCCAGGCGTCAAAAATCAGTGGTACCGCAATCAATTCAATGGCAACAGCCCAATAGTTGGGATGACGGAAGAACCGGTAAGGCCCATTACATACCAATTTTGCGTTTTGCAGAGTCAAAATTCTGGTATTCCAGAACCGTCCCAGGCTGGCAATGCACCAATAACGCAAGCCCTGGGCGACACTAAACGCTACCAGCCATAAATACCAAAAACCGCTAAGGTGTAATCCACGCCAAACAGCCTCCACATACCAGCCAACCAGCCAACCGGCGTGCAGGACAAAAAACAGCGGGTAGTGTTCGGCCCCGAACTCCCTGGCACCATGGGCAAGCATCCAGCGTCGGTTATTGTTCGCGTGCATCAATTCCAGCAACCGCTGCAAGATAATCATCCCAGCTAAGCAGCTAAGCCAGATCACCACCGAAATAACACCTGATCGGAGCTGAATCCCGGTCCCAGAGCCAACATGACGCCGTAATCGCCGCTTGGCGAGCCAGTCATAAGCAATCGCTGAAGGACAAATAATACCGAGGCGCTCGACATATTGCCATAATTTTCCAATATATTGTAAGCCGATGCAAAAGTCTCCGGTGACAACCCGAGGCTTTCAGCGTAGGCGTCAATTACTTTGGCTCCTCCGGGATGGGCCACATAGTGCCTTATATCAGCCCGCGCCACTCCCCAACGTTCGCAGGCCTGATTTAACAGATCTGATAAGTAACGCCTTACTATGCTGGGAATGTCGCGGGAAAAACGCACTTTGAGCCCAGTCTCCACTACATCCCAACCCATAACATCCTCAGTGTCGGCAAACAAAGTCGTCTGACTGCCCAGCACCTCCGGTCCATCGCCATCCATAGAAAGCACAACCGCTGCCGCCCCGTCGGCAAAAATTCCTGCACCGACAAGGTTGGACTTGGAAAAGTCGTTACGTTGAAAAGTGAGGCTGCATAGTTCCATCGCCACCATGAGAACCGTTCGTCCAGGAGAAACGGCAGCCATTTCCGCCGCCCTAGCCAGCCCCGCCACGCCGCCGGCGCAGCCTAGTCCCCAGATGGGAATGCGGATAGTATGGGCAGATAGCCCGAGCCGCTGGATCAACTTAGCATCCAGCGATGGTGTGGCAATTCCTGTTGAAGAAACAAAAATAATCGCTCCGATATCTTCGCAGGCAATTTCAGCCTGCTCTAAAGCTTGCCGGCTAGCCTCTTCGGCCAGCTCCAGGCCGATTTTCTCATACAACTGATTGGTTTCGGCAAACGTATGCGGCTCAGCATACCATTCCAGCGGCTGAGCCAAATGCCGGACGGCAATACAGGCATTATCAAAAACCGGTAATAGACGCGCCAAGTTATCCATCTTTTTTTGAAACAACGCAGCGGCAAAAACCTTTATGTCATCTTGGCGCAAGGCGTATGGCGGCACGGCAAGCCCTATCGACCTAATCCTTGGTCCACCCATAGAAACACCATCTTTCATAGTATTACTGAACTGTAAAAGAATATGTTTATTGCCAAGCAAAAATGCCTTTTACTCGTCAAGCAGGGCTGTAGCCTCAGCAGTCGGCAGTTCTTGAACCGCCCTCAGTTTACGTTCAATTGTACGGGATTTTTTGGCTGCCGTATCAATCGAATCGCTGGCCTCCTGCAGTTTTTTCTGCGTTTTCTCCAGCAAGTCTCCAAATCGGCCAAACTCGGTCTTGACCACTCCCAGTAATGACCAAACTTCACTGGAGCGTTTTTCCACCGCCAGCGTCTTAAAGCCCATCTGCAAGCTGTTAAGCAAAGCCGCCAATGTCGTAGGTCCGGTGACCACTACCCGATATTCTCGCTGCAGGATATCGCTCAACCCCGGCCGACGGAGCACCTCAGCAAACAGCCCCTCCACCGGCAGAAACATAATAGCAAAATCGGTGGTATTGGGAGGGTCGATGTATTTTTCTTTGATCTCCTTGGCTTCAGCCTTTATCCTGCATTCCATGCTCTTGGCCGCTTCCTCGGCCGCTACAGGGTTGGCCTGGTCTTGAGCTTCGAGTAACCTCAGATAATCTTCCTGGGGGAACTTGGCGTCGATGGGCAACCACACACATTCGTCCGCCTTGTCCCTGCCCGGCAGCTTGACAGCGAATTCCACCCTGTCGCCGGAACCCTTTTTTGTAGCAACATTTTGCGCATATTGCTCTGCGGTCAGAATCTGTTCCAATAAATTGCCAAGATGAATTTCTCCCCAAATGCCGCGAGTTTTGACATTAGTCAGCACCCTCTTCAGGTCTCCTACCCCGGAAGCCAGCGTCTGCATCTCCCCCAGACCCTTATGAACAAGTTCAAGGCGCTCACTTACCAGTTTAAATGACTCACCCAGTCGCTTCTCCAGAGTGGCATGCAGCTTTTCATCAACTGTTGTCCGCATCTGTTCCAATTGCTGATGATTATCGGCTTGTAACATTTTCAGCCGTTCTTCCACCATCTCCCGCAACTTGTCCAGTTTTTGGTCGTTACTTTGCGTCAAAGTAACCAGCTGCTGGGAGAAAGTATCCAGTTGCCGGGCCTGCAAAGTAGCTATATCTAACATTCGGGCCAGAACGGAATCACTGAACTGCCGCAAAGAGTTGCTACTTTCCCGGCGATTTTCGGCAATCTCATCCTTAACCATACGTTCCAGCTTTTCCTGACCTTTTTCCAAGGTAAAGAGCAGATTCCTATCCCTACCACCACCGCGGGCCAGGACAATAAACAAAATAATGATAATGCCGAAATTCACGCCGACTGACAGCCATACCATTGTTGTCGACAAACTGATCACCCCCATGCCAAGAGCTGAATTAGCAGCCATGCCGCGGATTCCTCCGCAGCATGGCTGCAAAAAATTTCTCAGTCATTTATTATTTATCCTGGCTATAACAATCCTCACTGCCGTGGCACTATTCCTAAAAATTCATACTCATCCCGAATTTTTGATATCCTGGCGGAAGTTCAAAGAGTGAATCTGCGCAGTTCGCAGTGGTTATGTTGCGATACTCCGTTATCCATGTGCCCTTTTCATCCGTCATTTTGACTGGGAGTTGGGTGCCAACCGTCAGCCACTCAAAATAGGACGAATTTTTGTTGTCTATTTTCAGGGTTATGTGATACTTGTTGCTCAGGTAGCCATTAATCGTTTCCTGACCAAGAAAAGTCCGTTCTATCTCTCCTGGCACCTTATCTGATCCAGGAATAATATTCTGCAGCTTAATAGTCTGCTCCATATACATTTTTTCGGTAGGCATCAGTATCCATACCAAACTTTTATCCATCCTGGTGATGGCAATAGTGCCTGCTGACTCATACCGCATTTTTCCGGTAGTAATGTAAATCTTCCCCTGCATTGTCTGCTTGTCGGCATGCACAAACACATCGGCTGTAAAACTCTGTGCTGCTGCTACCCCGCCAAGTACAAGCATACTTAAAATTATCAGGGCCAATCCCACTGACATTCTTATCCGATTCCGCATCCTCTAGACTCCTCCAATTCGTGATATTCTCTGCTGTCAATTCGGTACTCTCACGCCAAACCCCTGCAATATGGAAAATAGCGGCCATTAATTTTTCAGCAGGAAATAACCGAGTCGGGCCGAATAGTGTATCAAAGTATCACGCACCCGATCCTCACTATGATGCGTCAACCCCAAAGTACCCTTAACGTACCTAAAGGGGGGAATTTATGGCTTACAATGTCGACCTACTTGCTGATGAATTTTCGGTATCGCCGGCAGAACTGCAAGCCGTTTTTGTCACATTTTTTGATGAAACGGCGATTATGCTGGAAAAAGGCGAGGCCGCCCTTGAAGTACAAGATAGTAATACTTTAGTGCAGCTTGCCCAAGACCTTTTTGGCTCATCGGCAAATCTAAGAATAGCATCTCTCGCTGAACTCGCCAAAGCTTTGGAAACATCAGCCAAAGCTGGCCAGTTTTCCAACTGCGCCGGTATTCTTACCAGATTATCCAGCCAAGTCGCCCTGACTCAAAGCGAGATAAGCTCCTACTATGCGGAGAATATTAAAAAGGCCTGAACTAACCGTTCAGGCCTTTTTCTTACTATTCATTTCCATGCAACGTCCCATCATCTACCATCTGGCAAAACAAGTTCACCAGTTCCGGGTCCCATTGAGTACCAGCATTTTCCCGCATAATAACCATTGCCTCAGCCGGCAAGTACGCCCTGCGGTATGGGCGGTTGCTTGTCAGCGCGTCATAGGCGTCTGCCACGGCTATAATCCTGGCACCCACCGGAATATCAGATCCCTTTAGTCCATCCGGATATCCGCCGCCATCATACCGCTCGTGATGATGCCGAATAAACGTCCGTATCGTGTTCAGTGTCGCAATTGCCGAACAAATTTTTTCGCTGGCTGCGGGATGCTCTTTGACGGACCGAAATTCCTCGTCAGTAAGTTTTGCCGCCTTTAATAAAATACTGTCTTTAATGCCGAGATTGCCGATATCACGAAGCATTGCTGCTACTTTTATTTCTTCAAACCACAGAGGTTGTACCAATTCTTTGCGAGCCAGACGGACGGCATACCCGGCAGCACGTTTGGCATGTCCAGCAAAATATTCGGTCTTATCCTCTAATGTCTGAGCCATCGAAATAAATACATGCTGCACCCCGCTCAGCTCATCGTGCAGAGCCTTAATCTGCAGCAACGTTTTCACCTTGTCCCGGAGTTCGGCTGGTTTAAAGGGCGTGGTAATTAAATCGTCAGCGCCCCGCTGTTGCGACTTAACCAGTTCTTCAATGCCGCCAATGGCTGTCACAAGGATGACGGGAATAAACCGGGTCTCCGGTGAGTTCTTGATAATTGAGAGCACTGAATAACCGTCAATTCCGGGCATCATTACATCCAGCAAAATGATGTCCGGTTTATCCTGCAGAATCTTTTTTAGTGCACTTCGCCCACTATTAGCCTCATCGACCTCATAGTCATGAAACTGCGTTTTCAGTAAATTAATATTAATCTGCTGGTCGTCGACAATCAGCATCTTCGGAGTCGGTCTATTCATCCAAATCCTCCCATTTAACCAATGCACTAACTCTTTCTTGCAAAAATTCGTTATTAAACGAATATATCCTCCTTAACCCGGGGCATTCTAGGCTAAGACACGGTTGCAGGAAACAGCGCAAATTTAATAAGTAAATAACCGCAAACCTAGGAGGTGACAAAAATGGTTGCCCCAAACCTCGGTAATTCAAATTCGGGCAAGACTAGAACAAAATCCGGGTCCGGAAGCGCCAACGCGCCAAAAGCATCCCATAATAAACCGAAATCCAAATAATCAACCTAAGGTCGATAGGTACTTGTATTCACAAAAAATCAGTCCGGGGGTGACAAGCCATGAAAGATAAAAACCGCAACACAAAATACGGTCCCAATAATCCTGAACCGACCCAATTCAAAGCCTCGGCGATAAATAACGAAACCGACAGTAATGATGCGCTACACGCCGCCAGAGAATATCTGAGCAGTGGCGATTCGTCTGATGAAGAAACCGAAAAAAAGGATATGCCCTGCAAGAATTCTTTACCAACTTAATTCTTCTGTGAATCTTTAGGCTTGCTCTCCATCCTGCGACTTTTCCCGCAAACCGGCAAGTATGCCCAGAATCTCCGCTTCATTTTCCTGGGGAGCAAATACCGCTCCCCAGCCCTTCTGGCTTTGAAACAGCCCATCATAGGCAGAATCATAATACGATTTAAGCAAGTGAGGAATCTGTCGTTCTAGTAGGACGGCATCAAGAATCTGGGCTTCAAATAAGTTGTCAATAACAGCAATTTTGGTACACCCGTTCATAGTTTCCTCCTGATACTTGCTATACTATTATACCGTTCCTAAAAGAACAATACCAGCGGCAAAACGCCAGGGTTAAAACCCTGGCGTTTTGTTAGTTGTTATAGCGGCGGGCGCCGATATAATGCTCTGTATAGTAGGAATCTCCGAGCTGAGAGATGGTAACTTTTTTCGCCACCGAACTAGCATGAATAAATTTACCATTCGCCAGATAAAAACCGACATGAGAAGCACCCGGTTTATAAGTGGAGAAAAATATCATATCCCCGGTCTGCAGCTTATCCTTGTCCACCGGCGTTCCGATTGCGAACTGCTCAGCGGCGGTGCGTGGCAGTTCAATACCGTTCTGTTTCATAACATACTGGGTAAATCCCGAGCAGTCAAACCCATCAGTAGTTGTTCCTCCCCAAACATATGGAGTCCCCATATAATTTTTGGCAGAAGCTACAATCGCCTCACCACTACCCTCGGCAAGCGGCGTAATCTTACTGATAGCGGGAGCGGTGCTGGCTCCCAGAACCTTGGCGACATTCAATCCGGTATCTGATACATTGCCGAATAATTTACCAAGTAACAATCCCATCAGGATATTGACCAATCCGTTGCCTGACGAACTTGAAGCAACAGAATCCACCTGCGATAACAGGTCGGTAATCGGCGACGCGGCCACAGTCGCCGCAGGCGCGACAAAGACCATACAGAAAGACAGCATCAAGACAATAACAATTGGAGCTTTACGGCTACGCATTAGATCAACCTCCCAACATATATTTTTTATAAGCCTCACCCATGTCGAACTTCTATATAATAACATGTCGCAGTTGTTATGTAAACAACGTTAGCCTCAGCATTTTTTCCCATTGCCCGGTTTCCCGGATAACAGCCGGGAGGGGTTTCACCAATAATAAAGAGACCTGGAGATTAATCCAGATCTCTTCACAATAAAACTGTTCCTTGAACTACTTTCCCCGATGATATTTTGCCGCCAACACCGCCAGTTTTTCGGCCAGATCGGCCGTCAGTCGGCCGTCGGCACAGCGCCATTCCCAGTTGCCGCCAACCGTTCCCGGAGTATTCATCCTGGCCGCTGGTCCTAATCCCAAAACATCCTGCAAAGGAATAATCGCGGTGCCCGCCTGGCAATTGTAGGCCAGCGCCGTCAGCCGCCAGGGCACCTCACGGTCATCGTCGCCAGTCTTTAGCCCCAGATAACGGTCGACAGCCGCCGTCCCTCCGGCTAAAGCCAGTTCCCGGTACCAGCCCAGGGTTGTGTCATTGTCATGAGTCCCGGTATAAACAACAGTGTCCGGCCCGCACTCCAGCGGTTCAGGCTGGCCACTGCTGGCCATGTTAAAGGCGAAATGAAGTACCTTCATCCCTGGATAGTCAAATTGTCGCCTCAGGGCCGTCACCTCAGGGGTAATTACGCCAAGATCCTCGGCGATAACCGGCAGTTGGCCGAAGTAGCGCTTGAGAACGGCAAAAAAGCGTTTGCCTGGACCTTTGACCCATCGCCCTTTTTCGGCTGTCTCTGCAGAAGCAGGTATTTGCCAGTAACCCTCAAATCCGCGGAAATGATCAACCCGGACCATATCCACCAAACTTAATAGGACAGTAAAGCGTTCCCGCCACCAGCAGTAATCGTCTTTGGCCATCTCCTGCCAACGGTACAGTGGATTGCCCCACAGCTGGCCAGTCTCACTGAAGTAATCTGGGGGTACGCCAGCCACCACCGTCGGTCTGCCCTGCCGGTCCAGCTGAAAAAGCTGGGAATGGGCCCATACGTCAGCACTGTGATGGGCCACAAATATTGGCATATCGCCGATTATTTTTATGCCTTTTCCCACGGCATATTCTCTGAGGACGGTCCATTGACCCCGGAAAATATACTGCAAGAAAACATGATAGCTGATTTCCTCGACCAAAAGATCTCCATAGTAAGTCAGCGCACTTGCCTGCCTGCCGGCAATGTCAGCCGGCCAGTCATTCCAGGCTGCTGTGGCAAAATGATCTGTCAAGGCCATATAAAGAGCATAGTCCGGTAACCAAAACGTGTTAGCGGCCAGGAACTCTATATATTCTTTTTCCGGTTTGACAACGGCAAATCGCCTGAAGGCGAGGCGGAATAAGTGTTCCTTATATTTTTTCACCACTTCATAATCCGCCTTAGCAGCGGCAAGCGACAGAAGCCCATATTCCTTGCGGGCATCCGCAACTTCCTCCGGCTCAAGCAGCTTTGCAGCCACCAGCAAATCAATGTCGATCAGCAGTGTTTCTGAGGCGAAGGCTGACACGCTTTGATAGGGAGAATATCCGAACCCGACTGGATTCAAGGGCAAAATCTGCCAATAATTCTGTCTTGCCTGAGCCAAGAAATCCACGAAGCTATAGGCTTCTTTTCCCAGACTACCGATACCATCGCCCCCTGGCAGCGCGGTAGGGTGCAGCAAAATGCCGCATTTAAGGTTTTCCCCAGATAACCTGGTCAGCAGCAATCTCCCTTCGAGTGGTTTGAGGGTTATACTCGCCTGGCCGTCGCCCACGGCCACTTCATGGTCATCGTCCAGAACGTCAAACAGGAGTCCCTGACACCAACAGCTAAGGTCACACTCCACGGTAATCTCCCGCTGGCTGCGATTCAGGAAAACTATGGCGCAATTTTCCGTCTGAGGCTGTCCGAAAACGTCTCGGCCGTCAGGCGTCAGACGCACATAACTGTAAACATCCGGATGAACAGCAAAAGGTTGCCACGTTCCCGTACGCAAAACCGCATGATCTTTGCGCAAGCCGATCAACTTCTTGTACCAGGCAGCAAGGGTAACTTCTTCTCTGCCCCAGGGAAAGGTTCTCCGGTTAAGTGGATCAGTATATCCTTCCAATCCGGCTTCATCGCCGTAATAAATATGCGGCACTCCTGGTGAAGTCATCTGCCATAAGGCCAACAACCTTAGCCGCGCCAAAGCCAGCTGCCGTTCATCCGGCGACAGTCGCCGCTTAAGCTGCTGGCTGTCAGGCAAATCGGGCAGCGATTCATGTCCTCCAAGCAGGGTAAGGATTCTTGGCACATCGTGACTGCTGAGCATGTTGAGAGTGGCGTAGAAATTTTCCGGTGGGTAGTTCTCGCAAAGACTTAACAGCGTCGCTCGCGTGGCATCAGCATCCAGCCAGCCCATCAAAAAGCCCAGGGCCGCCTGGCGAAATGGGTAGTTCGTAGCTGAGTCCAGCTCATCACCATGAAAATAACCCCGCAGTTCGCTATAGCTAACTTTGTGGGAGGCATCCTCCCAAACTTCACCGATCAAAACACTGTCTGAGTCTATTTCTTTCATCACCTGACGGAACTGACGGATAAACTCATCAGGCAACTCGTCAGCCACGTCCAGCCGCCAGCCTTTGGCCCCCAGTTTAAGCCAGTGGCGCAAAACGCTTTCTTTCCCATGAATGATAAAATCCCGATAAGACGGCTCCATTTCATCAACATTAGGTAAGGCGTCAACACCCCACCAGGATTCATATTCATCGGGATATTCCGTGAAGCGGTACCAGGAATAATAAGGCGACTCTTTTGACTGCCATGCGCCAACCTCTGGATAGTGCTCTTCCCGGTTGAAATAAATGCTGTCGCTGCCAGTATGGCTGAATACCCCATCCAGAATAACCGCCATTCCCAAATCACGAGCCTTGGAACACAGCTCTTCAAACAAGCTGTTGCTACCAAACATCGGGTCAATGGTTTTATAGTCAGCGGTGTCATACTTGTGATTGCTGCAAGCTTCAAATATCGGGTTGAAATAGATAGCGCTGATTCCAAGGTCCTTTAGATAAGGAAGCTTGGCAATCACTCCCGCCAGATTACCGCCAAAAAAATCGTAGGCCAGTATCCTTCCAGTCTCCCTTTCCCGGACATAAACCGGGTCATCATCCCAATAGGGATGAATCATGCTGCCTTTTTTGGCGGCGTTGATCTTGCCGCTTGCATTGCCGTTGAAGAAGCGGTCAACAAATATCTGGTAGACCACTGCGTTTTTAAACCAGTCGGGGGTTTTGGCCGCCGGCTGGTATACGGTTAATTGATAAGACGGCGGCGGCGTCTCATAGATCGCGCCGCAACCTCCCTTTTCTTCGGAATTATTGCCATAATAATGGATCGCGCCGCCAGCGTAAATGATAAAGTAATACCATACTATTCCCGGCTTGTCCGGAACATTAAAGGTCACTCGATAAAGACTCGTATCTGCAGTATCCCGCTCCGCGGCGACCATCGGCAAGAGTTCTTCACCCTGGCCGTCATGCCAGGTACGCAAATATACCGCATCCACCGGATGATCCTGCCGAACAGCTATCGCCAACTCAACCGCTGCATTACAAGAAGCAGCCCCAAAAGGGCTGCGATAAAGTAACAGATGAGAATGGTGCCATAACCAATCTTTCGACATTAGTGTTAACACCTCACAGTATTATCTGGCTTTCGCCATCGGCCTGAATATGTCTCATAAAGTTAGTCGAAAAGACTTGCTCAATAATCAGCGCCTTAGCACTGATTATTATTATTCAATCATAACCGGCCTAATATGCCAAATGTCGATAGCATATTCAGTTACAGTATGGTCGCTCGAGAAAACGCCTGAGCAAGCGATATTGTTGGCCGACATCCGCCACCAGGTCTCATGATCGCGGAAAAGCTCGTCGACTCTGGCCTGCACGTCAAGATAAGATTTAAAATCCTGCAGTTCAAAAAACTCACCGTAGCCGTGAACCAGATAGTCGAACAGCGGGCGAAATTCGTCCACTACCCCCGGCAACGAGCCATCAATCAAATGGTCTACGATTTTTCTGATTTTTTCGTTGTTGTAATAAACAGCCCGGGGATCACACTGACCGTTTTGGCACATGGAAATTACTTCATCGGCTTTCAGACCGAAAATAAAGATATTGTCATCGCCAACGACTTCCCTGATCTCGACATTGGCACCGTCCAGTGTTCCTACGGTAACGGCCCCATTCATCATAAATTTCATATTTCCCGTACCGGAAGCCTCTTTACTGGCAGTAGAGATCTGCTCACTGACGTCGGCGGCCGGAATGATCAGCTCAGCTAGTGAAACACCATAATTTTCGATAAACACCACTTTAATTTTGTCTTTTATTGAAGCATCGTTATTGATTACCGCGGCCAAAGTAGTAATCAGTTTAATAACCTTTTTGGCCATCAAATAACCTGGTGCCGCCTTGCCACCGAAAATAAAGGTGCGGGGGACAATGTCCAGGTCGGGATTCTCTTTCAGACGGTCATAAAGGTCCATAATCCGCAGGGCATTCATAAATTGCCGTTTATAGGCATGAATCCTTTTGACATGAACATCGAAAATCGAATCTACATTGATTTCATAGCCGTATTTCCCTTTGATATATTTGGCCAATGCCTGTTTTTTCTGGCGCTTAACAACAGCCAGCTTTTTTTGCAAAGATTCTTCTTTGGCGTAAAACCTTAGCCGATTGAGGTCGGTAGGATGATTTATCCAGCTTGAACCGATGGTTTCGGTGATAACCTGAGACAATTCGGGGTTGGCTTTAAGCAGCCAGCGGCGATGTGTTATTCCATTTGTTCGGTTGTTGAATTTATAGGGTGTGTATTGATAAAACAGCTTCATGACATCTTTTTTCAAGATCTCGGTATGGATTTCAGCCACACCGTTGACGCTGTGACTGCCCACCACTGCCAGATGCGCCATTTTCACATACCCGTCGCCAATTATCGCCATTGCAGCGATACGGTCCCAATCGCCGGGATAAAAATGCCAAAGATCTTTGCAAAACCGCTCATTAATTTCGTGAACGATTTCAAAAATACGCGGCATTAAGTTCTGGAAAATATCAATAGGCCATTTCTCCATTGCTTCAGGCATAATGGTGTGATTGGTATAAGAAATGGTATTGGTGGTAATCAGCCAAGCCTCATCCCAGTTAAGGCCTTCCTCGTCGACAAGAATGCGCATCATTTCCGGGACAGCCAGAGCCGGATGGGTATCGTTGATATGAATGGCCGCCTTCTCGGCAAGATTCATAACACTGCCATGTTTTCGTTTGAAAAACCGGATAATACTCTGCAAGCCTGCTGAAACAAGAAAATACTGCTGTTTCAGCCGGAGCAAACGACCCTCGTAATGGGAATCATCGGGATAAAGTATTTCTGAAATGGCTTCCACTGAATACTTATATTCCACGGCTTTCATATAATTGCCCTGATTGAAGGATGACAGGTCGAAATCGGTCTCGGTCGCCTCGGCACTCCAAAGCCGCAGGGTATTTACCGTATTGTTGCCATAACCGACAATCGGAATGTCATAAGGTACGGCCAGTACCGTTCCCAAAGAGTCGCCAAACTTTACTTTAACAGCCTTGTCAATCTTGCGGTATTCCCAGAAACTGCCGTCTTTTAGCCAATTGTCCGGCTGTTCCACCTGGTCGCCGCCGATGATCTTCTGCTCGAATAAACCATACTTATAACGGAGTCCGCAGCCGTGTCCAGGCAGTTCCAGCGCGGCGAGCGAATCTAAGAAGCAGGCTGCCAGTCGCCCTAGCCCCCCATTACCGAGTCCAGCGTCATGTTCTTGCGCTTCTATATCGGCATAGTCTACCCCGAGTTCAGCAAGGCCTTCCACCCAAACATCCCGTACGCCCAGGGCGATAAGATAACTATCAAGCAACCGCCCAAGCAAAAATTCGATGGAAAAATAATAAACCTGTTTTTCTCCTTTTTCAAGATATTGATTATTGGTATTAACCCAATTGTTGCCAATTAAATCGCGAATCATGGTCCCCAACGCTTTATACTTTTCCTGGATGGAGGCTTCCTTAAAACTCAAGCCTTGGGTTGCTTCCACTCTATTTACCAAGACTGCTTTGAATTTTTCCTTATCGGTAAACATTATTACACCTCCGACATTTGTACGCGGTCGTATAAAGCAGAATATTCCGAAGCTGAACGCTGCCAGCTAAAATCCGAAGCCATCGCCGCCTTAACAATCTTCGGCCACATTTCCCGGTCATGGTAAAAGCTCAAGGCCCGATTGAGAGTGTGCAGCATATCGTTGGCATCATAATTGGCAAAACTGAATCCGTTTCCTGTGCCAGTATATTCATCATAAGAACGGATAGTATCCTTCAGGCCGCCCGTCTCCCGCACCGTTGGCACACTACCATACCGCAGGGCAATAAGCTGGCCGATGCCGCAAGGTTCGGAACGCGAAGGCATCAAAAACAAATCAGAACCAGCGTAAATCCGGTGAGCCAAAGTGTCATCAAAGAAACTGTTGGCCGAAATCTTTGTTGGATAACGATGGGCTGCCACCCGGAACATGCTTTCATATTTCTCGTCACCCGTTCCAAGAAAAACAATTTGCAAATCCATCGCCAATAGTTCATCCAGTACAGTCGCGATCAAATCCAAGCCTTTGGCGGCAACCAATCGGGAAATTATCCCAATCAGTGGGATCTCCGGGTTAACTGGCAGGCAAAGAAACTCCTGAAGTTTTACTTTGTTGGTTTGCTTGCGGCTTATGGAACGGCTGGTATAACTGGCATACGTCAGATTGTCATTGGCTGGATTGTACACATCATAGTCAATACCGTTCAAGATACCCGATAATTTATCCCGATGCTGCAATAGCACCCCATCAAGACGCTCACCAACCTCTGGCGTCAGAATTTCGTCGGCATAAGTTCTGCTCACGGTGGTAATAGCGTCCGCAAAGACAATTCCACCCTTTAAAAAGTTTGCACTACCGTAAAAGCCCAGCTTATCTTCTGTCAGATACTGCAATTTATTCAAATCTAGCAGTTCCTCTAACACCATTGAGTCAAAAACTCCCTGGTATTCGATATTATGAATTGTCAATACCGTCCGCAGTTTGGCGTAGTATTCTATTTCCTGATAATGTGCTTTTAGCAGCACCGGCAATATCCCTGTGTGCCAATCATGGCAATGCAGAATTTGGGGCGTAAAATCCAAGTGAGGCAGTATTTCTAGCACTGCCCGGCAGAAAAAAGCAAACCGTTCGGCGTCGTCAAAAAATCCATATATACCTTTACGCTTAAAGTAATACTCGTTATCGATAAAATAATAAGTAAGCCCCTCATGCTCCATGGTGAACAGTCCACAATATAGGCTTCGCCAGCCGAGTGGCACAGTTATGCTTTTGCTGAAAGTCATCTTCTCCTGCCATTGGCTGGGGATATCCTCATATTTGGGAAGAATAACCCGGACATCGTTTCCCTGCCTTTTCAGTTCCTTGGGCAGCGACCCGACTACATCCCCTAATCCCCCGGTCTTAATGAAAGGAACGGCCTCAGCGGCAACAAATAAAACTGACTTCATTTAAACCACCATACCTTTCTCAATTACCATAATGTAATTTTTATCGCTAATTAGCCGCTTGTCGGCGGTAATCTTCACGTCTTTGTCGCAAATAACATTCTCCAGCACAGCGTTATTGCCGATTTCACTGTTTTGCATAATAATACAGTTTTTAATAACCGCGCCGCGATGAACCCTTACACCGCGAAATACAATGCTGTTCACCACCTGCCCCTCAATAACGCAGCCGTTTGCCACCATGCTGTTGCTCACCGCCGCATCCTCGCGGTAATTGGCCGCCGCCTCATCCTTGACCTTAGTATAAATCGGGCCGGATTTATTAAATAACTCATACCAAATTCCCGGATTCAAAAGATCCATATTCGCTTGATAATAAGCCTGGATTGAATTGATCTTGGCCATATAACCCTTAAACCCAAAGCCGTAAACTTTGTACCGGGACAGGTTCTTGATAATTCCCTCCTTGGCTAAATCAAATTCGCCTCTGGACACACAATCCTCAGTAATTTGAAGCAGCAGCTTCTTCGACATAATAAAGGCCTCCAGACCAATCTTGCCGCCGTGAATTCTGCCGGTTTTTATCCCCATATCAGTCACCCGTCCGTCAGAATTAACCGCGACAACCGTCGCTAAAGAGAACCTATTTTCAGGGCTGACCGGTTCATCCTTATACAAAACAGTAATATCGGCCTCTTTATCCAGGTGGAATTGAAACGCTTCACCAAAATCCATGTTATACAGGATATGGCTGCTGGCAATAAGAACATACTGCTGACTGCTTCTATTAAGAAAATCGAGCTGATTGTGCAGATGCTCCAGATCGCCCTTATAAATACTATTAGCGTAGTGAACATGGTCCGGCGGCGGCAAAATAAACAGTCCATCGCGCTTACGGGCTAAATCCCATTCCTTGCCTGAACGCAAATGATCCATCAGTGACCGATATTGCTGTTTGACAACAATACCAACATTGCTGATCCCCGAGTTGACCATGTTGGACAAGATGAAATCAATGATGCGATACCGTCCGCCAAACGGCACAGCGGCCAGCGGACGAAGCCTCGTGATTTCTCTTAATAATTCCTCATTTTCATGCAGGTTTATTATTCCCAAAACATCCTTCATTCTGCTCCTCCCTCCGTAAACCGCGAAAGAGGCATGATCGGTTGATCAACTACGGCGCCATTAGGCACAATGGTGCCTGCAGAAACGAGGACCTGTTGTCCAATCACGGTAATCTTGTCTTCGTCATCCGCCTGCGACTTATCGCAGCCGACCCGGCAGCCGTCCTCGATAACGGCGCGCGGTCCAATAATGGCTTTTTCAATATGAACCCCGGCGCCAATCTTGGCACGCGGCATAATAACGGAATTCTTCACAACTGCTCCCGGCCCAATCTGAATTCCGCTAAACAGAACGGAATTTTCGACTTCGCCGAAAATGAGACAACCGACACTGATTAATGAACACTTTACTTTGCCGCTGGCAGCGATGAGCTGGGGCGGCGAGGTAGGATTGACGGAATAAACCTTCTCTTGTTTGTTATACAAATCAAGTTGGGGCTTATCGCTCAAAAGATCCATGTTGGCTTCCCACAGGCTTTCAATCGTCCCGACATCCTTCCAGTAACCGTCAAAGGCATAGGCCATCATTTTCCGACCATCATTCAACATCGCTGGAATGACGTTTTTCCCGAAATCATGGGAAGACGCAGCGTTTTTATCATCACTATCCAGATAAGACTTTAGTATTTCCCAAGAAAAAATGTACACTCCCATCGAAGCCAGATTATTTTTCGGGTTAGCCGGTTTCTCTGCGAACTCGACAATCCGTCCGTCTGGAGAAGTATCCATAATACCGAACCGGCTGGCCTCTTTCCATGGCACTTCGACAACCGCTATAGTAGCATCAGCTTGCGTTTCTTTATGAAATTTCAGCATCAGCGAATAATCCATTTTATAAATGTGATCCCCGGAAAGCACCAGGACATATTCGGGAAAGTATTGATCAATAAACCCAGCGTTCTGATAAATAGAATTGGCGGTTCCTTTATACCATTCCCCGCCTGTGGCCTGCACAAACGGTGGCAGAATGAAAACCCCTCCCGTTCTCCGGTCAAGATCCCACGGACTGCCAATACCAATATAAGAATGTAGCTCGAGTGGTTGATACTGGGTCAGAACACCGACGGTATCGAAACCCGAATTGTAACAATTGCTCAGTGAAAAATCAATCAACCGATATTTGCCACCGAAAAAAACCGCCGGTTTTGCCAGAGTATTGGTAAGAACGCCTAACCGGCTACCCTGCCCACCTGCCAAGATCATCGCCACACACTCTTTGACCCTCATAAACTTCCCCCCAGTGTATTAATCCGCCACATATTGGAGAAATATGGTAGCCAATGGCGGAACGGTAACCATAATCGAGCAAGGCTGATTATTCCAGGTCACTTCCTCCGCCGTCAATTCCGGATTCCAAAGATTTGAACCACCATACTGTGGCAAGTCGCTATTCATTACTTCCCGATAACGGCCAACCTTGGGAACTCCAACCCGATAATCCTGTCGCACAACAGGAGTGAAATTGCAGATCACTATCGTAAATTCTCCATCATGATACCGCCGCAAAAAAGAGATAATACTCTGGCTATAATTATGGCAGTCGATCCATTCGAATCCGCGCCAATCATTGTCTGCCTGCCAAAGAGCCGGAGTCCGCCGGTAATAACGGTTCAAATCCTCCACATACTGCTTCATTTTTGCGTGCATTTCATGATCAAGCAAGAACCAATCCAGCCCGATGGCCTCGTTCCATTCGATAAACTGACCAAATTCTCCGCCCATAAACAACAACTTCTTACCAGGATGCGCCATAAAGTACCCATATAAAGCCCTTAGATTGGCAAACTTCTGCCAATAATCACCTGGCATTTTACTGAGCAGCGACTTCTTGCCATGCACCACCTCATCATGCGACAACGGCAGGAGAAAATTTTCGGAAAAGGCATATAAAAAAGAGAATGTCAACAAATGATGTTCCCATTGGCGATGAATAGGATCGAGGGACACATATTTTAAAGTGTCGTTCATCCAACCCATATTCCACTTGAAATCAAAGCCTAGTCCGCCAAGATAAACCGGTCTGGTGATAAGTGGCCAGGTAGTTGACTCTTCGGCGATCACCAAAGCCCGCGGATAGTCAAAATGAACAACTTCATTCAATTTCTTGAGAAATTCGATCGCTTCGAGATTCTCTCTGCCGCCATGGCTGTTGGGAAGCCATTCCCCAGGTTTTTTACCATAATCGCGATACAAAAGATTTGCTACGGCGTCCACCCGTATCCCGTCGATATGGAAAATATCTAGCCAGTACATTGCGTTGCCGATAAGAAAACTCCAGACTTCCGGTCGGCAGAAATCAAAATTCAGCGTACCCCAGCCTTCATTTTCCGCCAGCCCGTAAAACCCGCTCTCGAACAGTGGGCCGCCGTCAAAAAGCCTGAGCCCATGTTCATCTTTGCAAAAATGACCCGGTACCCAGTCCAGAATTACGCCGACTCCCTGCTGATGACACCTGTCGATAAAATATTTTAAATCGTCAGGATTTCCATACCGACTGGTTGGAGCGTAATAACCGGTAGCCTGATATCCCCAGGAAGCGTCCAGTGGATGCTCCGCAAGCGGCAACAACTCAATATGGGTATACCCCATATCAACCACATAATTCACCAATTCTTCCGCCAACTCGCGATAACTATAAAAGGCTCCGTCGGGTTTCCGGCGCCAGGAGCCAAGATGCACTTCATAAATGATCATAGGCTGGTGAACGGCACCTTGAGGCTGCTGCGGCTCCTGCCAGTCGCTATCCTGCCAGCGGTAGCCATCTAGTGGGAAAACTCTTGAAGCAGTGCCTGAGCGCAGCTCAGCCCAGAAAGCATATGGGTCGGCTTTCAGTATCAGGCGGCCATCCCAGGCCATAATTTCATATTTATATACCGCGTCACAACCAACACCGGGAATAAACAATTGCCAGATCCCTGAGTCATCCAGCCGCTCCATTCCATGTCCGTCTCCCTGCCAATCATTGAAATCTCCGACAACTCTCACTTCTTTAGCGCCAGGTGCCCAAACTGCAAATCTCACACCTGCAGCTTCGTCCTGAGCACCAAAATGCGCCCCTAAAATCCGGTAACTGCGAAAGTGGCGTCCTTCGTGGAACAAGTACTGGTCATATTCGCTGATATTACTGATATCAATGATATTATCGCTACAATCCATTTTCATTCCTGCTTTCACCGCTTAAAATCAACAGTCTTCATTATAGTGCAACAAGCAAGCAAAAACTGTCAGTAATGAGCGGTTTACTATTAAAAAAACCTTCCCTGGCTCCGCCGGAAGGTTTAATACTCCATCTCGCGTGCCGACCCCAACTTATTAGCCTTACGCCCGCCATAACATGTCACTGCGTACATCTCAAGCAAACCGGATAACCAATGGTTTTAGCACCTTACTGATTTTCTTATGAACATTTTCCCGAATTTATTATGTCGCCTACCCAGCGGTTGTCATTATTGATCCTTAAAAAACAAACATCCTCGATTTTTGTCATCCTGTTATGGTAATATTTTCTCTGCGAGAAACTAAAAACCCTCTTACCCCTTCAAGATTTTATGCAATCATAATATTCCGCATAATAGTACCGCACGAGCTCTTATCAAGAGAGCCTACTTCCCAGAAAAATCGATAATACTGATTGGCTCCTTTTTTAAATCAATCATCGTTCCACTCAGTGTTTGCACTAACGGTTTGGTCCAAGATTGACTGTCGACAAATATTATTTTCGCCTTTTCACCATTACTAAGCAGTACAATATTGCCAGCAAAATAATTGCGCATATTATCTAAAAAAGTTATGCCTATTTCGGCATCCAACTTGTTATACATTTCACCGGCTATCGTTTCGACTGCCATCAGAGGCGTTAATTTGCTTCTATAAGTCCTATCCGAAACCATGGCATCATACATGTCAGCTATTGATACAACCCTGGCATAACGGTGGATATTGTCACCAGTTAACCCGTCTGGATAGCCGCTGCCATCAGAGCGTTCATGATGCTGGAGGATACCCATTTTAACATCTGTTGGTAACTCTTCAATATGTTCCAATAACTTATGTCCATCATACGGGTGTTTTTTTATCGCTTCAAACTCGAAAGAAGATAACTTTCCCGGCTTATCCAAAATAGGTAGTGGTATAAAAAGCTTGCCGATGTCATGAAGCAATCTGGACAGCATCAGATTTTGTCCGTCTTCCAGATCATATTTAAGCCACTTTCCCAAGACTCCGGACACCACCGAAACATTCACTGAATGCTGGAAAGTGTAATCACTGTGCTGCTGCACTTCGTGGAGATAATACAATATGCCAGCCGTATTTGCCATAGCGAGAATAGCATCGTTAACCAGCGCCTTCATCTTGTTGATCGGTACTTTCCTATATCGGCGTATGTGTTCAAAAGTTTCTCGCACAACCTTGACAGTATCTATATATTCCTTCTGAAAATTCGCGCCTGACAGGCTAATTCCAGGCACGATTTCCTCTCCGGCAGTCTCTTCGTCACCAACATAAATGAAGGGTATCCCCCAAGTATAGAGATTATCAATGTGAGCTGAGCTAAGCCTGGTGGTTTTTTCCAGCAAAACTACTCCACCAAGCGACATAATCTCCCGCCCCAAGATCATTCCCGGAATAATATCCCTGAGCTGAATACACTTCATGTCTATCTCCCTCTCAAACGGCTGTTGTTCAGGCGCTTCCAATTCTGGCAGATATATGTATATTGTGATGACCTTCGACAAAATACTGTTGGTTTCCTGTTATCAGCGCGCACTTTCGACAATTCTTTTGGGGGTGCACCAGACGGATTAAGCACCAGCCTGTTTCAACAGCAAAAGGCGGCCTTATCAGGGCCGCCTTGAAACAAGTAGGTTTATTTACAGATAATCAACGATCTTCAATCGAATAAAGTCCGCTGGCGTTAAATTTCAAGAGCTTGCCGGGATAAAACCACATTTGTTCAGCGCTGGTAGCTCCAGCCCCGATAAACTGAGGCTCACCCCAGGCCACCCTGACCTGATCCGGCGACATACCCAGCGCAATTGAACCGCTTGCAATCTCAGCCCGAACATTTTTGTTGCCGTCAGCTGCATCCAGCGGATTCTTTTCAGCTATAACTGCCGACCATGGGTTCCCCTGAGTCCAAAAACCCCAATAAGTATTGGTGTTACTGAAAGCAATAGGAATGAAGCATTTGACGTTATCTGGAGTAGTTACCACCAACCAAATAGGCTCCGAAGCGGTAACTCCCGGAACAACGTCGACAACCCGCAGTGGCTCATCAACCGTCACCGTAATCGCGTGAGGAGTAGTTTGGTACGCAGAAATGGCCAGCGGTTTTGAAAATACCGTTTTGCCCATAAAATATTTCCGGGCGTTGGTCAGATCATCTGACAGTACCAGATGCGGCACCTGACCGCTTATCGCTTGGGCAGTCAGGATAACACCACTGGTGGTTTCCCTAAAGACGACCTGACAATCATCAATACTCGCATTATTAGCCAAGAACTTGACTGACTGTACCTCAAGCTTCTTTCCCGCCAACCAGTCGGCCCGCACTTTGCCACTTTCATCAACAATATTATTCGGCGCCGAATTGACCAAAGTAAAAGAATACACCTCTCCCTGATCAGGTTGGGGCAAGGGCAGCACAGTAAAAATATTCCCTACCCATTTTTCCACCGGAATTCCCGAGACATTCCCGAGCTGCACGTTTTGACTAGACTGCGCAGCCATAGCAACTCCAGTCAACAGTAAAAAAGCCACACACACCATTACTCCCAGGCACTTTACCTTAAACATCATCAGTGACCTCCCCTAATTAACTTATCTGGCGACAATCGCTTTACAATAAAAGCCCGCCACCCGCTAACAATAATCAAATGCATCTTTCGACGCTCTTCTCTATTGATTTTCGCCACCAGGTAAAAAATCCCTTCGTGACGAACACTCGCTGGACCCAAATGATAACCAACCAAGCTTTCAACCAGTCCTGGCATTTGCTATAATTGTATTAACACTTAGCCAAAATATACCTAAGGAGCTGTCAGCCATGGAAACTTCGGCGACACTTTGTAGTAAATGCCGCTACTATTATATTACCTGGGACAAGTCTTTTCCTTATGGCTGTAGAGCTATGGGATTTAAAAGCAAAACATTGCCATCACTATTAACACAACAAGTATCCGGCCAGCAGTGCTTGTCCTTTGCTGCCAAAGAAGCTCCACAATAAGGACTGACGCCGCAGGCTGCTCAGAGACTTTCTGAGTTTAAAACTCAGCAATAAAATTCCAAAAGTTCACGATTTTGTCACAACTTTTTCTTTGATTCCCGTTATAATAAAAACAGTTCTCAAATTTTTTTAACAATACTTGACTATATAGTCAAGCCAGTATAGGAGGTGACTTTAGCCGCTGCCAACAGCGAACGGCTTTTTTTACAATGGTCTTTTGACTGAACGGTCAACCTTCTCTTTGGGATTATGTCTTATTTTGCAAGGAGGTCTCAAAAATGAAAATGAAAAGAATGTTTATTCTGATGATAACCTTGTCTTTTTTTATGACAGTGGCGGCGACCGCCAGCGCTAATCACCACGAAGATGACAGCAACAATCAGCCCTCTCATCACCACCATTCCCAGGACTATGACTATGATAATGATTGGCGACACCATGACCACCAGGGTGATTACGTTTTCCGTTGGCATGAACAGCGTGACTCTATCGGAGAACATCATCATCTGGAGCGAGTTTATGGCCATCAGTGGCAAGACCGCAGCTTCCCGGATGAACATGCCTATCGCTGGCACAGCGACGAGGGATTTTGGCATCATGGCCATCATGTCACCGATGCGGTTCTATTTTTCGACGATGACGGAAGGTTAGTCAGCATCGGCTACAGAGCTGACGGTGTCTTCATTCGTTTCCATGAAGATCGTGATTACGACGAAAGTCGCGACGGATTTTTCTTCTCCTGGAGTCGCTAACACAAATTCTCAGGCGCTTATCCCTAGTTAAAGCCCTCTTTTGACAGCGTCATCGTGGCGGCATAACACGCCACAGCCCTGTCATTCTCTTAGGCCATAAAACTCCAGCGCTGCAAAATTACGTCTAATATTCCTTGCGGCTAGTGCGGTTACCGATCGAATTCAATCCCACTTCAAAGAATAGTCAGCTATACTTAATATAATAATCTGAGGTGAAGAAACTTATTATCCTATGTTGCAAGACACAACCATTTTAACTTAGGATAGCAAAAATTGGAGATGAGGTTAGTTTTATGCTTAACCGGGAAAAAGTCGCAAAATATCTACAAGAGCTCTTACCTCAGGCCGAACCGGAAGCAATAGCCAAACTAACGGATAATGTCATCTATGATATGGGACCGATAATTCATCATCTCCTGCAGCAAATAATAACTGAAGTCGCCATGAAATATCGCGAAAACCTACCTGAACCCGTTTCTATTTCCCGGAAATAATGCAAAAAGGCGGCACAGCCATATAGGCCCGTGCCGCCTTTACTTTACCTAAAAGATCGCGCTTGTGCTACCTCGCTCACTTTTGAATCGTGTTGATTAGTCTATGATATTTTTAACAATTTCCCGGAAAGCCGCTGTATGCTTGTCAATATCCGCTTCGGTGGTTTGCGCGGCAACAAGGGCCATGTTATGGAACGGGGTCATCAATATCCCGCGGTTGAGTGTTGCCAAGTGCATATATTGATCAAGATCAAAATCACAGGCTGCTGCTGCTTCGGAGCCATTCTTCGCTGGCACTTTACTAAACCAGTACTCGGTTCGGCAGCCCAGTTGGGTTGTATTCCAGGGCAGCCCAAACTCACTAATGACGCCTTGAACACCTTCCATTAACCTTGTTGTCAAAGGAATGTTCCGTTGATAAAATTCCTCGGTCAAAACACTTGTCAGCGTGGCTCTCATCGCCGCCATTGTTAGTGCGTTTCCGGCTAACGTTCCGCCGATTCCACCCACGTCGCACAATTCCTTATCAATTGCTTTTATAACTTTTGCCGCTACTTCCTCGCTTAGTCCATATACCGCGGAAGGAATTCCACTAGCAACTGCTTTGCCGACAGTCAACATATCAGGATTTAAGCCATAGGCTGCCGTGTAGCCGCCAGGACCGGTACACATCGTATGGGTTTCATCAATAATCAATAGCGTTCCGTACTTTTTCGTTAATTCTCTAAGAGCATCATGATATCCCGGATCAGGATGAACAATGCCGATATTGGTCATTACCGGTTCGGCAAGAACCGCAGCAACGTCTCCGTCTTTAAGTGCAGCCTCCAGGGCGGGGATATCATTCCATTCCACAACTTTTGTTGTTTCCGCGGGATTTACTTGCGGCCCGATATTTCCCTCGCGCGGCCCGACTTTGCCATCGGCAGTGATTGTGGCGAATGTTTCGTCAACACTGCCATGGTAACACCAGTTATATACCAAAACTTTTGGTCTGCCGGTTATCTGGCGGGCTAATCTTAAAACAAATCGATTAGCATCAGTTGCCGAAACAGTAAATTGCCAGTAAGGAAGCCCAAATCTTTTTTGAAGTTCTTCTCCCACAAAAATAGCATCCTCTGTCGGCAACATGAAGGTAATTCCCTTTTTCACTCTTTCAATGATGGCTTCAATAGCAATGTCCGGCGCATGCCCGGTCATAGAGCCTGTATCGCCAAGGCAGAAATCGATAATGTCGTGTCCGTCGGCATCAGTAAAATGGGCCCCTTTGGCGCTAACTACCGACAACGGGTAGCTTCCTGCCCATTTCGTCATCCAATTCATCGGCACCCCTTCAAGCAGGCTTTTCTGGGCTTTGATAAATAGCTCTTTGGATTTAGGATTGTTTGCCTCAAACAACTGCATTTCTTTTTGGTATTGAAGTTTTAGTTTTTCCCTGTTTACCATAGTCTTACCTCCATAATTTTCATATTATATCAACTCTGTTAGCCGCCGAGGTTAATACTTGCACTTGATGGCTTGTCTTCGCACCATCTCCTTCATACTTTCTCACGTAGATTATGCAGTCAGATCACGACGCCATAGTCACTTCTTAGGTTAAACAGTTTCGGTTGACAGTTATTTGCATATATCATATCATTTGTTAAACAGCAATTAAAATGATTATAATTAATACATATACTGAATTAAACTGATTGATTAGAAAGAGGTTGCCGAATGGAATTACGACAGTTACAGATTTTTTTAACAGCAGCTCAAACTCTTAATTTTACAAAAGCCGCAATAAAATTAGGTTATGTTCAATCGAACATAACCAATCAAATACGACAACTGGAAGAAGAATTAAACGTTAAGTTGTTTGAGCGATTTGGACGCGGATTACATTTAACCAACGAAGGCAAACTCTTATTCAAACACGCGGAATATATTATTCAGCTATGTGGACAAGCCAAAAGAGAATTTTCAGCCGATGAATTTAAGGGAATTATAAATATCGAGGCCACTGAAACCCTGTGTATTTATCGCCTTCCGGCATTACTGCTTGAATATCGTCAGCAATATCCACTTGTCGAGGTGCGGGTTCACGCCGACAGTCCCGATTTTTTGGATTTACTCAGAAACAACTCCATTGATGTTGCCTTGGCGCTAACCAACGGCGTAGAGGATTCAGACATGGCGGTTATGACCCTGTGCGAAGAAAAAATGATCATGGTGACAAGCCCGCTACACCCACTAGCTGAGAAAAGCACCGTATTGCCTGAAGACCTGTCCGGTCATTGTTTTATTCTTAGCGAAGCAGGTTGCATATATCGACCGATGATCCTTGAAGTTTTTAAAAAATATGAAGTTAAACCCAGCGCCACGATGGAACTTTCAAGTATAGGAGCAAGAAAAGAATGTACCCGCTGCGGCTTGGGGGTCACCTTATTGCCGAAAGTAGCGGCAAACGTTGAGCTCGATCGCAAAGAACTGGTCGAGCTTAATTGGCAGGGCCCGTGTCTTGACGTCAAAACGCAGATAATACATCACCGTGAAAAATGGCTGTCTCCAGCGCTCAAATCTTTTTTAAACCTTTGTTCCTCCAGCTATCTTGGGTCTGTTCTTAACTGCACTATAGGATCATAATTCATTCGGCTAACACAAAAAGCAGGTTCTCAACCTGCTTTTACCTATTTCTCCGCAGTCTGGAAAATAGTTCTTAGCGTGAAAAAGTCGCTGTCGTTGACTGCAATTTCTCCGTCCAGGTGCCCAACAATTGGCTTGCAGTCGCAATCTCTTGGGCAAATGCCATTTGCTGCTGTGCTGCCGCCGAAACATTTCCAACTTGGGCCGTGATATTCAGAGAGGTCTTTTCTAAACTCAAAACGGCGTCTACCGCTTGCCGGCATCTATTGACGGTTTCTTCCATTGATGTTGCAATATTATGAGTATCTTGCGAAACGGTGGATACTAATTTATTGATTTCATCAAAAGATTGGCCTGCGGCAACAACCATCTGCCCACCCATGTTGACCTGCCGGGTGCCGTCATTCATTGCCCCGACCGCTCGCGCAGTATCCTTTTGAATCTCATTTATCATGGCCGTAATATGCCTACTGGCCTTCTGGGTTTCTGCGGCTAGATTTCTCACTTCGTCAGCAACAACAGCAAAACCGGCTGAAACTTTTTCAACGTCTCGTTGTCTAAATGCTACCCCAACCTGGACAATTCCGCGTTGATCCTTACGACCCACACCAACGTATTTAAACATCAACCCGTCCAGATCTCTCATCGCCGGCGGTTGCGTCACAACCAGCCCCGGATTGGCCAGAATAGCCCTAAATTCAGCCGCCTGCCCAGTATCGGGGAATTTGAAACCAATGCCGCTTTCATTGTTGGCAAGAGAGATAACCCCATCGCCATCGGTAACCCATATTTCTTCCAACCCAGTTTCCGAGGCCAATTCTTTGATTGCCGCAACATCCGGACTAGGATGCAGCTTCAAAACGATGGTGACTAATTTCGCCGCCGCAACCATGTGCTTGTCCATTTCAATATTAATCTCGCCGCGTACGGCGGTCACAGCCCTGGCAGCTTCAATAGCCGCATTTAGTGACAACAGATTGGTTTGACCGGCAATGGCGGAAATTGTATCCACAATCTGTCCAATCTCTTTTGATCGTTCTCCTAACTGCACCATAGTCTGAGCGGAACTTGCAACAGTTGTTTTGATATTCTCCATCTGAGTAATTGCTTGACCGATTGCAATCACTCCTGTTTTAACAGCTTCTGAGGTTTTGCTGGTCATCCCGGCTACAGTTTGGAGATCGCCCGATACCTGATCTAGTTTTGCCGATATAGCCTCAACCGCGGTCTTGGCAAGATCGGTAGTTTTCACCTGTTCATCGGCTTGGTCAGCGACAAGGTTATTTGCTGCAGCCACTTGGCTTGCACCTTTAGCAGCGTTTCTGACAGCTGTGGCGAGCTGCTGCACTGCAAGCGACACTCGATTGGCCGCGTCGCCGACCTCGGCGATAAGGCGCTGCAGATTGCCCTGCATTTTATCTAAAGCATCAGCCAGACGACCGGCCTCTTTAGAAAATATCCCACCATCCAGCCGTTGCTGCAGATTCCCCCCCGCGATCCTATCAATATGTTCCCTGATCTCCCGCAATGGTTTATTCCCCGTCTTAGAGAGCCAAGCACCAACTAAACCTCCCGCCATAGCGATTATAATACACAGAACAATAACGGATACATCTAAGTTCATGGTCCTATCGCCTCCTTATAAAAAAAAATATATATCACTTTATTGCGACTTGTGTTAAATTTTAGCATGATAACCGACCATCTTTCATGCTATTTTTATACAATTGCGAAAATTCGTTAAACATTACCTGATTTCACAAATTTCATTGTCGATATATTACAAAATAGAGGAGCACAATTAATTATCATTATTTAGAAAATTTTATTTTCGGACCGGTGATTTGCATGTAATTATTTTCTCGCGGCGAATATATAGTTTACAAGAAACAATTACCATACAGACTTTACCCGGCACACAAGTATTTTATTTTAAACAAAGGAGCGAACCATAATGAACGCGCAGATAAATTTTGATGATAAGATCTGCTTAATTACCGGAGCAGGCAGTAGTTCGGGGATTGGATTCGCAACAGCGCAGATCTTGGGACAGCTCGGAGCTAAAGTTTTGTTGGTTTCGACTTCTGATCGTATTTATGAACGGGCCAATGAATTGATAGCTCAGGGAGCTGAAGCCCAAGGTTATATTGCCAACCTGATGGATCGGCAACAGGTAACAATTCTCATCAATAATATTATTAGCGACTATGGTAAAATCGACATACTTATTAACAATGCCGGAATGATTCAAGTGGGCTTGGAAGACGATTCTTCGCTGTTTGCCCAAATGCCGGACGAAATCTGGGACTCATCTATCGAAAGAAATCTAACCACCTGCTATAACGTTACCCGCGCCGTATTACAACACATGATTACCGCTAATTATGGCAGAATAGTCAACGTTTCCTCTGTCACCGGCCCGCTTGTCAGCAGCCCCGGCTCATCTGCCTACAGCGCTGCCAAGGCAGCTATTGTCGGGATGAGTCGTAGTATCGCAATTGAAGTTGCCAAAAACAATATTACTATTAATAATGTTCTGCCAGGTTGGATCGCAACCGGCTCGCAAACCGAATCTGAAGCTGTTGCTGCGCTATATACCCCGATCGGTAGAGGCGGCAAACCAGAAGAGGTCGGGCATATGATCGTATTTCTTGCCGCTGAGCAGGCATCATATATCACCGGGCAAACCTTTGTCGTCGACGGAGGAAATACACTTCAGGAATATAAAGGCCCTAGTGAACTGTTCTGGTAGAGCAATAACAAAACCTCCATTGTCCAGCTGGTGTCAGCCTGGATAGTGGAGGTTTTTATTTATGTGCGCCGCTAATTAACTGTTCCCGACTAAACTATCATGAGGACACTGAACTTAACCTTTTCTTCTTATCGCGACCTTCTTTACGTACTTCGACGTCGTCAATCGCAGCATATTGCTCCAGGTAATGTCAAAATCGAGCTCATCGCCTACTTCTAATCTTTCAGGAGCCTCTGTCACATCCAAAATCATATGATCACTGCTTGCTCCCAGTATTTCAACTCCAGACAACCTCGGAAACAAAGCATCCATAAAAATATCTTGTTTTCCGATTGCGCAGATAGCTCTTTTCCTTATACCTTTATCTATAAAATGGGGTGTGCTGGTAAAAGCATCATAGCCAATGTCACCAATTGGCATAGAAGGCTTTTCTTTTACTTCAATAATTTCGGCAGTAAGGGTAAATACATCCTGAAACGTGCCGTCGATTTTTCTTGCGAATCGGTTGGTATCCATTCCCATTGTAATACCTTCTCCAACCCGCAAATTCGTAATTCCTGAAGGCATGCTGCCTGCCTCAATCAATTGCAATGCAACAGTTCCGCCGACTGAGACCATCTTCATAGGATACTCAACTATATTCTCGACTTCTTTAGCCAAATCAACAAGCATCTGTGTATTTTTTACAGTCGGTAAAATGCCGCCATAACATCCATAATTTGAAGCCAGGCCGATGATTTCTATGTTTGACAATTCACAGCATTGCTTTGCCGCTGCAAATAATTCATCAGGCTCAAAAAAGCCCTCACGCAGATCGCCGGTATCTACCATCATTAAAATGCCATGCTTCTTTCCCTGCCGGCGGCATTCTTCATTTATTGCTTTAATTGTCCCAATATGACTATTTGCGCTCAAATCGCCATAAGTAACAAGATCTTTTATTTCGCTTAACATCGGAATACGCAGAAGAATCAATTCTGCGTCTGCTTTCATCCTCTTTAAATATCTGATATTTTGAATTCGCGAGTCGGCGAGATAGTGAATTCCAGTGTCAGTAAATGCTTTTACAATCGGATAATAAGCGCCAAAACTTTTTGTTACTCCCGTAACATTTATACCGGCAGCTGCGCAGTTACTCACAATACTGGTTGCGTTTGACCTTACTTTGGCTATGTCTATTACCAATTTTGGATTTATCATCAGGTTATCACTTCCTTTATTTCCTATCGAAAATATGATAACACGCTTCTTCTCCTGCATCAACTATACTTATAAAGCCTTGTCTTCCAGAATGAACTGAATCCGTAAAAAAGGGCAATCGCAAAAAAATACCACTTCCTGTAGAATTTCAGCTGTTCAGCTATGAAATATACAAGAGGGGTCTTTAGGTCAAAAAAGATAAACGCATGTATACACAAATTAGAGCATTGGCAAAAGAAGTCAACGGAATTAGCAAATTATATTCGCCGCTCTATTCATCTCCGGTGTTCTTGTCATGGTCTTTAGGTAGCGGTTTAGCCGATGCCGGCTGCAAATTCGGCATAGCTCGAACCAATAAATCCTCCTGCCACAATAGATAAGCGTACACTATAAGTGCCATAGCTGATGCAAAAATAAACACAATGTATAAGCCGCTATAGAAGTCCTTGATTCCCCGGCCTGCAATCCAAGGATAAATAACGAAGGCGAGCACCGCGTTAAGAACCGCTTCTGTGACTAAGAATAGCCGAAAGCGTCCAAACGTATATTTATAACTCCACATGGCCATTACCGGAAATGCCCCATAGGTATAAGTGGGTATCACCGCCAGTGGATAAGTGGTTTCCCGAATAACCCACCAACCATTGCTAATACCTATCTCTGTAAATATTACACACAAAATTGTAACTAAGAACCCGGCAGGCAAAAAACGTTTAATATCTTTTGGGGGCATAAAAAACAAAGTCAACCAAGGAACAATAAATGTGCCCCACAACAACACTTGATTATTCACAGCAAGATCCTCCTTGTTTGATTTCACCTTTATCTAGTTTTTGTTTGCCGGGCATCCTTTATCCAGCTGTAATATTGGCAGTATAAAGTGGCCGGTAGTGGCCGTCTCCCCATAACTACCACGAAATTGGCTAATTCGATCCGGATTTATTTGCCATTCCATACTGCGGTTTTTTATCTTTTGTAATTAGAATTATGGTTAAAATAATAGCGGGTGATATTCATATATCTGGAGGAACGCAGCATGGAAAATACCCATAATTTTATTATGCCAAAGACTAATCTCGTCGGCGTCGGCGCGATCAAAGACCTGCCTAACGAACTATTGGCATGGAAACTGAGCAAGGCCCTGATTGTCACTGATAAAAACTTGATAAGCTTGGGTTGGGTTGAACAAGTCGAGAAGATTTTAAAAAGTTTATTTATTTTTTATGACATTTTCGATGGTGTTCTACATCCCAATCCGACAGTCTCATTTGTGGAAGACGGACTGTCCTGTTTTCCCGGCAGACTAAATATATTTAGAAGAAAATACAACTTAATTATATCTATCGGCGGTGGCTCAAATCACGACTGCGCCAAGGCGATAGCGGCTATCGCCACCAACGGCGGTTCGATCATCGATTATGAAGGCTATAACAAGATCACCAAACCGGCCATACCGCATATCGCCATTAATACCACTGCCGGGTCGGCTTCTGAAGTGACAATGTATTCGATCATAACCGATGAATCCCGCAAAGTAAAAATGACTATCGGCTCCCCGTTTATAACTCCCTTGATAGCGGTTAATGATCCGATGTTCATGACGACTATGCCGCAAGAAATAACGGCCAGTTCCGGGATCGACGTTGTTTCCCATTCCATGGAAGCATATATGTCTACCGAAGCCTCGCCCATAACTGATTCGTTGGCGATTGAGGCCATAAAACGGGTTTGGGGTTACCTCGTCAGAGCATATGAAAACGGCAACGATATGGAGGCCAGGGAACAGATGATGTTTGCCAGTATGATGGCGGGTATGGCTTTTAATAATGCCGGGCTGGGGAATGTCCATGCAATGGCCCACCAACTGGGCGGGTTTTATAATCGGTTTCATGGCGATTACAACGGGATATTGCTCCCGCACGTATTCAGGTTCAATTCCATTGCTGTACCGCAGGAAAAAATTCTGAACATTGCTGAAGCGATGGGGGAAAAAGTTGACAGCGCGCCGGAAGCCGTGGAAATAATCTTTAATTCCCTGAAAAAACTTACTGCCGCCATCGGTATTTCCACCGGATTAGATGAAATGGGCGTAAATGAAAATGATATTAATACGCTTGCCCAAAACGCTTTAAAGGATATATGTTCATTCACCAATCCCAGAAAAGGCACACTGGAAGATGTGATTGGCATATATAAAGCAGCAATGCTATCGGATCCTGAAAAAATCGCGGACGGATCATACTCCGGCAAAGTTCCCGGCCTGCCGTTTCATCCGCCCGGTGTGGGCAGCGAAGGCTTGAGTGATCAGGAGCCCCGCCAGCTACATTAAATGACCGAGTTTTATCTGTCGAAAGATAGCATCATTTTGATGCGGTTTAATAGGTTTACTTCACTAGCCCCCGGATCATAATCCAGGGGCATTATATTTATTCCGGGATAGTGCTGCCTGAGTTCTTTGAACATGCCTTTGCCTGTTATATGGTTTGGCAGACAGGCGAAGGGCTGCAGGCAAACGATATTGGTTATTCCTCGTTGGATGAATTCCATCATCTCACCAGTCAAAAACCACCCTTCCCCGCTCAGGTTAGCCAACGATAAATGTTTGGCCGCCTGACGGGCGGTTTCCTGGATTGCCGTCGGTGGGGCAAAGCGGGTACTTGCCATCAAGGCTTTTCGCATACTCAGCCGGTATAACTCCACAATTTTGATTAAGATACTGCCACGCAACATGCTGGACCAAATTCCGGAAAGCAGCTCATAGCGCACTTTTGGATCATAGGCGCAGTAGAGGATAAAGTCCGTCAGGTCCGGCACAACAACCTCGGTACCTTCGCTCTCCAGCAAATCAATAATGTGGTTATTGGCTGTGGGGTGATATTTAACAAAAATTTCGCCTGCTATTCCAACTTGCGGTTTGATTAAATTCTCATGGATTGCAAGGTGGTCGAAGTCCTGGACAATAGCAGACACGTTGTTTATAAAGGTGATTTTGCTACCCGTAAATATAGCCTTTTGACACTTATCCACCCAATAGCTATGTAGCTGATTGGCAGAGCCGGGTATTTTCTCATAAGGCCGAACCCGGTATAGCACCCGCATCAGTAAGTCGCCGTAAAGCAGTGCCATAAGCGTGTTATCCATCATTGGCAGCGAAAACGTGAATCCAGGGTTTTCCTCTAACCCAGCGGATATGGATATAACCGGCACCTGTGGCAGCTCTGCATCCCGCAGTGCTTTGCGGATTAACGCGATATAATTGGTTGCCCGGCAGCAACCACCGGTCTGAGTCATCAACAATGAAGCATTATCAATGTCATATTTGCCGGATTTTAGCGCCTGCAGTATTTGGCCGACAACAATGATGGCCGGATAGCAAGCGTCATTGTGTACATACTGAAGTCCCAATTCAATTGCCGCCTTATCTGCCGGGGCTGTGACCACGCCATTATAGCCGAACTTGCGTAATATAGTTTCAAAAAATTGGAAATGAATTGGTGACACTTGTGGTACCACGATAGTGTGGTTTTGTTTCATTGCCTTGCTGAATACCGCCCGGCGGTAACAGTACGAAACATTAACAGATGCAGGCACTTTAGCCCTGGCATTCATTGCCGCGATTAATGAGCGGATGCGTATTTTGGCCGCTCCCAGATTGTTCATTTCATCTAATTTTATCAACGTGTGTATTTTATTGTGGGCGGTAAGAATTTCACTGACTTGGTCGATTGTCACGGCGTCAAGACCGCAACCGAAAGAATTAAGCTGGATCAGTTCCAGCTTGGCCTGCTTGGCGACAAAAGCAGCGCAGGCATAAAGTCTTGTGTGATAAGTCCATTGGTCGACAACCCGTAACGGTCGCTCTAGCTGCCCTAAATGGCTGACGGCGTCTTCCGATAACACCGCCAGGCCGTAAGATTGTAACACTTGGGGCAGGCCATGGTGAATCTCCGGATCAACGTGGTAAGGTCGTCCGGCCAATACAACTCCCCTTATTTCTTTGTAATCAATTTCGTTCAGGATTTCTTCCCCTTTTTTGCGGACGTCGCCTTTGTACCGGTCAAGTTCAGCATAGGCTTTATTTAATGCCTTAAAAATTGATGCTTTCGGCAGGCTTTCCGCTGACAGCTCCTGCATCAGCCGTTTGAGCATTCTATCCGGATCATCGAGCGGCAAAAAGGGATGATAAAAAGTAACTCCATTGGCCTGCAAGACATCCATATTAGCTTTTATGCTTTCCGGATAGGAAGTGACAATAGGACAATTATAGCAGTTGTCAGCTAAGGGATCTTCCTTTATGTTTAGGGGAATGCAAGGATAGAATATCTTTTTGATACCGCTATTAACCAACTCCTGAATATGACCATGGACAAGCTTGGCCGGATAACAGACCGACTCGGAAGGTATAGTACCAATGCCCATTTTATATAGCCGGTCAGAAGAATGGCCTGATAGAATAACTCTGTAGCCTAATGCAGTAAAAAAAGTGAACCAAAAAGGATAATCTTCGTACATATTTAACACTCGCGGGATACCGATTGTACCGCGCGGCGCGGCTTGGGCTGACAACGGGAGATAGTCAAACAGCCGGTTGTATTTGAAGGTATAAATATTTGGTATATCATTAGCTCTACGTTCTTTGCCGGCGCCTTTTTCACAGCGGTTTCCCAGATAAAATACCTGCCCGCTAGAAAAGCTTTTCGCAGTGATTAAACAATTGTTGCCACACAGGTCGCAATGCCGGCTGGAATCCTGTACAGAAAAACTAGTTAGCTCATCAGCACTGACAAGCGTCGATTTATGACCGTCATTCCAGCGGTCACGCGCTATCAGCGCTGCGCCGATGGCCCCCATTATACCGGCGGCATCTGGTCGAACGACCTTACGATTTATGATTTTTTCCAGTGCCCTAAGTACGGCATCATTATAAAAAGCACCGCCCTGAACCACTATTTTTTGTCCTAAATCAGCCACACTCTTTACGCGAATTACTTTAAATATGGCGTTTTTTATCATCGAAACAGCTATGCCCGCTGAGATATCGCCAACATCTGCGCCAGCCTTTTGGGCTTGCTTAACTTTCGAGTTCATAAAAACTGTGCAGCGGCTGCCTAGATTGACCGGGGCCTTGGCTTTAAGCCCCGCCTTGGCAAACTCTTCAATGCTCATAGTAAGCGATTGGGCGAAAGTTTCGATAAAAGAACCGCACCCGGCGGAACAGGCTTCATTCAACGTAATCGTGTCAATTGCCCCTTTGCGGATAAAAAAACTTTTGATATCTTGTCCGCCAATATCCAAAACAAAGTCCACGTCCGGGAGAAATAGACTGGCTGCCTTAAAGTGGGCGATAGTCTCCACTTCGCCGATGTCGACGCGCAGTGCCGTCTTGATAAGTTGCTCGCCGTAACCTGTTACGGTGGAATTAGCTATAACCACCTTGTCACTTACTGTCCCGTAAAGACCTCTTAATGCTATTATTGCACTTTCCAGTGGATTGCCAAGATTGTTCGAATAAAAAGAATACAGCAGGCTACCGTCCTCGCTGATAAGTGCCAATTTTGTTGTTGTCGAACCAGCGTCGATTCCCAGATAACTTTTTCCGCTATATGTTGATAGATTACCTTGTTTGACGGCACTTTGGTTATGGCGATACCGGAACTTATCATATTCTTCGTCAGTGGAAAAAAGGGGCTCAATAATTTCACCGCCGGTTTTTCCAAACTCAAACAGCTTTAGTGTGCTGGCCTGCAGACCTTCATATTGAATATTTTCCTGCCTAGCGGCAAGGGCTGCGCCGATAGCCGCAAAATAATGTGATTCTTCCGGACTGATAGCTTGCTCATTTTGCAGTTTCAGCGTGTCGATAAATCTTTGTCTGAGTTCAGACATAAAATGCAGTGGCCCGCCTAGGAAAGCAACTTTCCCGGTTATCGGCCTGCTTTGGGCCAAGCCGCAAATTGTCTGATTAACTATGGCCTGCAAAATTGATGCCGCGATATCTTCCCTGGCGGCGCCACCGCTCAGCAACATCTGGATGTCGGATTTGGCAAACACACCGCACCTTGATGCGATTGGATATACAGTTTTGCAACTTTTGGCAAGATTATTGAGTCCTGCCGGAGTTGTATTCAAGAAGGCGGCCATCTGATCAATGAACGCACCGGTTCCACCCGCGCAGGCATTGTTCATACGTTGTTCCATGTTCGGGCCGAAATAAGTGATCTTGGCATCCTCGCCGCCAAGTTCAATCACTGCATCGACAGAAGGAATTATCTGTTTAACCGCGTGGGTACAAGCGATTACCTCCTGTATGAAGGGAAGATTTAAGCAACTTGATAGCCCCATACCCGCCGAACCGGTAAGCATAACCGCCAAAAACTTTTGCTGCAGAATGGCGCGAGCTTGAGCAAAGATAGAAGTCATGGTCTTTTTGGTATCAGACGAGTGTCGTAAATATTGCTTGAAAACCATGTCGTTTTTTTCATCGAGGACGACCATCTTAACAGTGGTTGACCCAACATCTATGCCAACGCGCAGCACATTGTCCATGTCATATCCTTTCACCCAATTACATGATATCAGTTTGAATTTATATTAGTCGGGCGACGATGTTTATTTTGATCCCCAATACTCTGAAAAGGCTCACCTTATTATCAGTTTGCTTATGTTGCTACCTGTGTTGATGACCTTGGCATGAACAGTGACATTTATCGGAATGCAAGGGAAAATATTCGCCCATTGGGCCTCATATTTGTCTTGCCACAATCCAGGGTATTCCCGGAAAAAAGCGAAACCAAACCCGAATATATCCGTGTTCAATTCTTTCTGACCTCTTATTAAGGCGGCGTCGATGTCGGAGCGGATATTGTCCGTCAGCTTTTTCTCCGCATCACTCACGGCTTCAGCCGACAAAAAATCTGCCCCTTCGCCTCTGGAGTATTTCTTCAGATCTGCAACAACTTTTACGTCCACATCAATAATTGGCAGCCCGTTTACCAGCCGGACTTTAATTTTGCTGTTTGAATCAGTCACATGATAATAAAGCTCTTCTGCACCAACCCCGCCCGCCGGTTCGGAAACTTTGTATGCGTGCATCTTCTTCCCGGTGATCCAACCTACCCCCATACTCTCTTTCTCATTCAGCCATCCCACGAACTTGTCGCCTTTAAAAGCGGCCAAGCCGGCCACTCTTTGGCTTCCTATCCGCTCTTCATTAGCCCGGATACTTTCCTGTGTTCCGCCCTTCGTATCCTCTTGTTGGGCTTTGGCAGCTACACTGCTGACGCGCGGCGCGGTTGCCTCCCAGCCGCCAATCGCCAGCATTTGGATAAAGTCATTTACCGTGACCGGATAGGCAGCACCTGACTCTGTGCTCCCATGAATCAAAGTATGAATTTCATCGCTAGCTGGCCTTCCGCGGTCCGGACGGATTGTTTTTAGCACATCCTCCGCCTTGCCTGCGGCAATTACTATATTGGCGGAACTGCGCAAGGACGGTGTACGGTCGAAATAATCAATTGTGTCCATTAGATTGTATTTTGCGGCCTCTTCACCAATAATAATGACTTTTAGATAACCTAGAAACAGTCGATTGGGGACTGTTTCCTGGAGCTTTGTCAACGCCCCGTAAAAAGTTTTCTCTGTAGCGGACTGGACAATCCACTGCGACGGCGCTGTAGTTTCAGAACCGCCGGTTCTTTTTTTCAGGGCAGGAAACTGAATGGATATGGTTGTTTCCTGTGTTTTACTATCGTAATCAATCCCCATCCCGATAACCTGGGTAATATTTTCATATTCAACATAATCCCAGCACCCTGGCAGGGTTAGCGCTAACGCCAGATATACCAGCAGCAACAGCAGACGTTTTTTCATTTGGAACTACTCCCGGCGTTTTTCTTTTTTAGCAGCACGGTAATGGAAGTAAGCAGGAGAATAACTACGCAAAAGGGTAGAATGATATAGCTGCTCAATAATACCGCAAGCTGATAGGCTTTAATGTACGAGTTCAGCCATACTGCCGGCAGGAATATCAGCAGCGCTGTCAAAAGCAGCTGAACCCTGGGGTGCCAGTTGTTAAACATCTTTTTGGCGGCCGTCCACGCACAATACAGGCATATTGTCGTTTTGCCGATGGCAATGAATTGATAAGTGCCGTAAACAAACAATTCCAAGCCGTGGAGGAAATCACCCACCTCGATTAGCTTGGCCGCATTAACTGCCCCGAAGGCTATTCGCTTAGCAACCTCAGGACTCAACATTGCTATAATAACCAATATCGCTGAAGAAAAAACGGCAGCACAAAATACCAGGCCCTTTACAACCCACAGATAGTGCTTTGCCGGATCGGGGATGAAAGACACCATCACCAATAGCAGCAGTAAACATTCCGAAGCGGCTCCGGTCATAAATACAGTTCCTTTGATAAAGCCAAGCAATGAAGTATCAAAAATCGGAATAACATACTTAGGATGGATATATCGGGGAAAAGCGAAGGAGAAACTGACGATAAAATTAAGCAGGCCAAGGATTGACAGCAATTCAACCGTTCTGGCAAAAACCTTAAAGCTGCCGTTGGCAAACAGCACGGCCATCAACACCAAAAACAGCATAATAACCCAGACCGGCGTATACGGATAGAAAAACGCCTTAAGCAATTGAGTGAACATGTTCAGCATGGCAACTGCTACGGCGATATTTATTAAAATATAGATTGCACTGACAACTGCGCAGGGAAATCTGCCCAGCCCCGATTCCAAGATGTCAAAAATCGTTTCTCCCTGATGACTCTTACCCAGATACATAATCCATACGGCAAAAGGTATTACCAGCAATATGCCGACAAAAGCCGCAACCCAGGCAGCCCGGTCTGTTTCATCGTCTATCCAGGTATGGCAGTATACTATATTACCAAGGGTGCCGATGAAAACAAGAAAAAAAACCTGCTCCCGTGTGAGCTTGATATTTTTCAGCATAGATTGAATTCTCGCTTATTTTTTTCTTTGTCTAAAATCCTATTTGTCTGTTCTCGTCCGGTTGCCGGGAGCCAGTATTCTGAGACGTTTTTTTAGGACACCGATACGGAGGAAGGTATCTTTCATGGCCGCCAGGTCAAAAGGGATTACCGGATAAAGGTAGGGAACTCCGAAAGACTCCAGGGAAGCCAAATGCCAAAATATAATGGCAATACCGTTTATTAATCCGAATATCCCGAAAACGCTGGACAATATAACGAAGAAATAATTGATCAGCCTTGATGTATAAACAAGTGTCGTTGTTGCGATGGCAAAGGCCGATATTTCCGCAACAGCTACCACAATAATAATAGAAGCGCTGACATAGCCTGCGGCGACGGTGGCCTGCCCTATCACTACAGCCGCCAGCGTGCCAATAAAGTAGCCCACCGACCCCGTTATGCGCAGTGCTCCTTCGCGAATAACTGTAATCCCAAAGGTCAAAAGCAGCAGTTCCACACCAGACGGAAAAGGTACGCCTTCCCTGCCTGTGGCGATATTTGCAGCAAGAGATGGTGGTACTATAATTTGGTTAAAGGTTACAAAGGACAAGTATAGCGGGGAAAGAAGAATGGACATGAGAAAAGCCATATAGCGGGCAATCCTTAAATAAGAGGCGGATGAACTTCTTTCAGCGTAATCGTCCATTGTTTTGAAATTGTCCCACAAGGATGTTGGCGCAAAAAAGGCGAAGGGGCTATTGCTGCAAAGCACTGCAAAGTGTCCATCAGCCAGAGCTTTGGCAACAACATCAGGACGTTGGGTCTGCCTGTATTGGGGAAATATCGACCAAGGGTTGTCTTCGATAAGTTCCGCTAGAACACCGATACCGTCAATATTATCGATATTTATTTGGGTAATGCGGCTTCGTGCTTCCTCGACGATTTTGGCGTTACTGCTTCCGTCGATCCACAACAGCTTTATTTTTGTACGGGAAAGCACTCCTTTTGTAAATGTTTCGAAACGCAGGGCGGACGTTGGCAGCCTTTTAATCACCATGCTGCAATTTGCATCCAGATCCTCAATGAAGGACTCCAAACTTGCCAGTACGGTACCTTCATTTTCCGGTTTTTCAATCGAACGTTTTACTATCTTGCCACTGCCGATAATCAACGCCGTATTCAGGCCATTTATGAATAGCACCGTATCGCCGCTTAACAGGCTTTCTACAATCTCCCCCATACGGCTGCTATTCTTCGTATTAGGTACATAAATAAATTTTGACTGAATCAGTTCAAGCACTGCCTCCTGGCGGGTGTTCAAATCGACTTTCCCTAAGAGAAGCGGTTCTATCACTTGACTGCTTACCAGTTCTTCATCGGTAATGCTTTCAATATAAACTACCCCAGCTTGCACTTTCCCGCCCAAAATAGCATGTTTCCCTTTAATCAGGCCAATATCATCGCCGATAATATCAGTTAATAACCTGAAATTTTCATCAATTGCTAAAAAGATATTCTGTTCTTGCCATGGGCTCATAAGCTTCTGGATGATTTGGTGCATTCCATCAGCAATTGCAACACTCTCGCTGGTTAGTTGCTTGAGAGCATCCAGGCTTTTTCTGGCATGGGATAGTGAAGCTTCCGGCATCTGAGCTGATAGTTTCTTTATACAAGGGGCTTTCCGCTTTTTCACTGCTAGCCTCCCACTATTGAACAAATCTAGTATTTTGTTTTATAGTGTAGTTTATGTGGTCTACCCAGAAAACATGGGACAGGTACACTGAAGGCAAAGTAAAACCAGGAACCGGAGAAACTCCGGAAATCCTGGGTTTTATTTACTGCAAAATTAATTTTTGCCATAGGATTATCTCCCCGCATTAAACCCGCGCGCCTTACCGTTCCCGTTTATTCTTGCCCCCAGGCAGTATTTATGCGCACTGTCCATAATTTCGGCAAAGACGGGTTCGACTTCTCCTGGAGTTTTGATATTTACTTTCACGCCGCCTACAACTGACTTATGCAAGATATCGGGCGACTCTATCTTCATAACAAGCGGGAATCCAAACGTAGCGGCAAGATGCCCCGAGAAGTTGCCGAAACTATATTTAAACCCGATACTTTCACCGATCCTGGCATCTGAAAATCGCCTGCCAGAAGTAATCCAAACAAAAAGGTCACGGTACAGCGTAATGCCATACCATGACTTTTTTGCACTAAAATGTCGCATAATTGATGTTTCGCAATTACTATATTATAATTATTCAGTAAGAGCATTCGTCACAGTGGAGTGGAGTAAAATATGATAAGAAGCAAATTATTGAAAGATCAGATTTATGATTACTTGTCGACGCAGGTCCAGGAAGGCAAGTATAAATCAGGCAGTAAAGTCAACGAGCTGGAAATAAGCAACCAACTTAAAGTAAGCCGCACACCAGTGCGCGAAGCGCTGACGCAGTTGGCTTCAACTGGTGCCATAATCAAAATTCCGCGGCGAGGCTTCTTCGTCAAAACTTATAACTCAACGGAAAAAAGCGATGTATACGTGGTTATCGCCTGTCTGGATAAACTGGCGGCAACGCTATGTATTGATAGTCTGACTGAAGAAGACTATCTGAAATTGCAGGAAATAACCGAGAAAATTGATCTTTCAATTAAATATCGGAACTATGAGGACTACGTTGCCTATCAAACATTATTCCACGATTACTATATAAATAAAACAGGTAATGTCACGCTTGTTCAGACCTTAAACGCCCTCCGGCACAACCTCGTTCCAATGAGCTATACAGGAAATGGCGACAAGCTCTTTGAACTGCTGGAACACAGCAACAGTGAACACAAGGAGTTGTTAGACCTGCTCAGGAGAAAAGATGTTGCCGGACTCAGCAAACTGATCGGCGAGCATTGGCGGATGATCGACGACGATTATTGATTAACTTCAGAAAACTCATTGAAAAATATTGCGATGCGATACACAAGGATGACATTCTGTGTGAACCGATGATTCTTCTACTTGCTGACAATCTCCATAATCTCATGGATTGTAATTGATATTCCCCCTGGCCAGTGTATCGCTTTGCCGTCGGTTTTCGCAGCATTAAAAACCGACCCGTTTCTAAGTTCAGAAAACCGGGCGGTATGCAGTTTATTTTTCATGTCAATAGTAACCGAATGATTGTTATCAAATCGGACTGTAACCCGATAATCGGCATCGAGGATCATTTCTGTGATTTTTCCCATAAGAACACCTCGAAACGTATACTTGTAATTAATGGCCCTTGAATGCTAAAGCTATATACAAAAAAGACTAACTCACCTTAATAATAAAGGGAATTAGCCTTAGCCGCTACTATCCGAAAGTATATTGTTTTAGTTTGATCTTTGCTCTATTACTATCTTGGCCAATGCAGTTCTACTGCTGACGCCTATTTTTACAAAGATATTCTGCAGGGCTTTTTTTACGGTTACTTCAGCGATATGCAATGTTTTTCCGATATCGCGGTTTGACAATCCTGTTGCTACAAGCTCGGCGATACTCCATTCCCGTTCGGTAAACACCGGCTGTCGGTCAGCGCTGTTAAGCTTTGCTGACATCGCGTCCCTGCTTATGGCAATTGACGGAAAAACATCGCGTACTCTGCCGATAAATTCTGCGTAACGCCTGTTCTTTTCGAGTATTATTAGCATATCGATAATGTATTCACCGTTTTCCACAAAGGGCATAATAACCTGATCGGGAGCCGCAATATCCAGAGCTTTCTGGAGCGTTGCCCTCGCGTCCCCCTGATGCCCCAGTTTGAACTTGGCTGCAGCTTCATAGATGTATGTGTAAACCTGGCCCAGCAGATTGGGGAAAACACCGGCGATGCCTATGAACTCCTCGACTGATCCGAGCAGCTTCAAATATTGCCCACTGATTAAAAGTGCCTTGCCCCAGATGATATTAAAAAAAGCATAGCTGGGGAAAAATATAGCGCTGTCCTGCAGATTGCCTTGCGCGATCCATGCAGGAATTTTTTTCTCCTGGTTGAGACTCGCATACACAAATCCTTCACACATATCCCAGGTACTAATATATAAATAAAGTCCCCGCTTCTGGATTTCTTCCCGCGTTTGCCTAAGCTCGTTTAGCACAAACGCCAAATCTCCCCTCACCATCGCCAGCCGCAATTGCAGAAACCAGGCGCATAACAACATCGCCGTTTGATCCCGGGACTGAGCCTTATACACCGCTTTGTGCACTTCAATTTCCGCATTTTCAAAATCACCGATATGGTAGTAACGTTCGGCCTGCATTACGTATTCCGCGCCGTAGCCATGCCCGTCCGTCAGCCGGTAGTAATCCGGCATCGCTGCGAACATTTCCTGTACTTCCTGCGCAAGCTGTCCGCTCTCCCGATAAAACATATACATTACCGACGGCGAGCCAAATGTCCACGAGCCCTTTCGATCGAGAAACTCCGACGGCCCCCGCAGCAGCTCGACGGCTCTTTGATGATGCTCGGACATCCCGGTGATGCTATTATACTTGGCAAAACCGCAAAGCAGTTCCAGCTCTCCCGCCAACTTAGCCCGGGATTGATCATCCAGCCCCGGCGAAAGCTCGATATAACTGCCTATTTCTCCGCACTGCTCGCCAAACAATTCCATTTCGTTGAACGAGAATAAATTGATAGCATAAATCAGACACGCCCACGGGTGTTCCATTTTCGTCTGGGCCGGACACTCATTGAAATACCGGATTAGCCGGTCCTTATGTTCATTGGTGATGCTGTTGCCTTTATTGGCTTCAATAGCGATTAACATACCGTCGAAATCGGCGGTTTTATAGAAACAGTCCATGGCATGCATGCAGTCGCCGACGCTTAAATGCCATCCTCCCGCGGCTTTCCAAACTGCCCGCCGCTTGTCCAAATCCTGTCTGTCAAAATTTCGCCGCAAGTAACTGGCAAAGATATTATGCAGATAATATCTTCTATTATTCTTGTCATGCTTGATGAAAGTATTCTGGCCCACAAGCTTTCTTAGCAGCCCCTCGGCATTGCCTTTTTGCCACATATACTCAGCCTGTTCCAATGAAAAGCTGTCGAAAATGCAGATATTCAGCAGAAACTCCTGAAGTTCAGCCGAACAACGCCGATACACAACCTTTTCTATCAGTTCAAACAGACTGGCCTGTCGCTCAATCCGCCCATCCTGCAAAAATCCTAGTATGCATAGATAAACCGAACTGATCCAACCTTCGGTATAGGAGACCAAGAAATCTGTTTCCTCAGTATTGAGCTTGACCCCACACAATCGGCAATACTCAACTATCTCGTCGCGCGAAAGCTCAAAACAGTTCTTTTCGATAACCGAGCAATAGCCTTTAAGTACAAGCTCAGTCGTGTTCTCGCCAAAAACGCCGCGCGATATAATCACGATATGCAAATTGGGCATCTCCGCCTTGACAACAAGCTCGATAAACCGGTCGAGATCCTCAGAGGACAGCAAATGGTAATCATCAAGTACGATGACCGTTCTTGCAGAAAACACTATTCCCCCAACAATACGAACAGCCTCTTCCAAAAACACGCTGTTGCCAGGAACTCCCACGCCCGCCAGGCTATCAGCCGCCGCCAGGTCCAGCTTGCAAAACAGCCGGCTAAAGCCATTCCAAAAAACGGTAGCCGACTCATCTGACAGCGTTTGCCACAGAACATCGGCTTTACTACTTTTTAAATACTCCTTCACCGCAGTGGTTTTGCCATAACCCATCGGCGCTTCCACAACAGTCAGCGGGTATTCCCATATTTTGTTCAACGATCGGTTGATCGGCTCGCGCATATATAGTGCTCTGGCGTTCTTGGTCATATAATAGCCTCCCGGACATTTGAGTATCTCGTGTGCAGCCCGTTCTACATTATTCGCTATATTTCTACTAATCTTATCAAGATTCCCGCTACATGCACAAAATTTTTTGATTAAATATTAATTACAACTCCTTACAAAAGCTATGACGCACAACAAGCGCGCTCGCAGAGCGCGCTTCCCACGCAAATGGGGGTTTATAAACGTCCCTAGCCACAAGTGCTTTGGCGTTGGCAATATATAATCACCAGCATCACCACGACAGTATAAGATACAAACCAGCCGGCAAATAGAAATACGCCAAATGATAGTATCGCGCTAATCCAGGCAAAAAACTTTCCCGCCTTACCGGGGATAATCCTGGCTGCCGATGCCATTCCAAGGGTGTAGACCATAAGAAAATTGGCGCAAGGGATAGTGATCAGCGGCCTTAAGTCCCAGGAAAATTGATAACTCAGAAACAGAATGATAAGGTACAGCGGCGCTAAATAAAGCAGCGCTATATGCGGAGTTTGAAACCGGGGATGCAGCTGTCTGAACGCTTTCGGAAAATGCCCATCGCGGGCCTGCGCGTACACCAACCGGGAATACCCGCCGATATAGGTATGGATGGGGCAATAACACACAACAAAGCCGAGTAGCGCCACCACCATCCCCGCAACATTGCCCCAACGAAAGGCTACCAGCGTCACCATAATAGTAGCAGAATTGCCAAAACGGTAGACCTCAGTTCCCACCGTAACAAAAGCTACCGCAAGGTACAAAACATTTATCAAGAGCACTGCCACCCCCAGACTCACAGGAATATCCCTGCGGGGGTTTTCAAATTCTTCGGCGAAATGTCCGATCATTTCCCAACCACAAAACGCAAAAAACAACACCGTCATTGCCTCACCCACCGGAGTCCAGCCATGCGGCAGAAACGTCGTAAAAGCCGATAAATGTATTCGGGGAACAGCTGAACAAACAGCAATAGTGAGAATAAAGAAAACCGAGGAAACCACAAATACCTGGCTGCGGCCAGAAAGTTCGATACCCCGGTAGTTGAGCGTGATGGCAGTCATTATTAGTCCAGCTGCTGCCAGATGTATGCCGGCAGAGGACCAGGCAAAAACACTGCCGAGATAGTAGGCGCCCACTAAGGCGGTGACCGGCATACCAAAAGGAGTAGCGCTCAGCATGAGGATTGCGGTAAGTTGGCTGGCCCGTGGGCCAATTCCCTGCCGAACATATGTGGCTATTCCTCCCGAGTCGGGAAAACGCGAGGACATGGAACCGATGGCGATAACCATCGGCAAAGAAAATATTCCCATTAAGAGCCAGCTGACGAGAGATGCCGGCCCCGCCATTTCGGCTGCAATCGCCGGCAGAATTAAAATTCCCGCCCCCAGTACCGCCCCTACCGTTAAAGCTGTCCCCTGAACCCAGTTAATACTTTTCTTCAGGTTAACCTGCCGCTCCATTGTCATTCCCTCTCTACTCCATACGCGTGTCTCGAAACTAATTCTATCTTATCATTCAGACATCTTCTTGTTTAGTCCATAATATAAATTTGTCGCCCATTGACCGCTGGTTGATCGCATCTTGTAGGAAAGCGGCTATATCGCAGAATGGTCTTTCAGGTCCTCCCGCTCATCCTGCGCAAGCAACAAAACGGCTTCTAGGGTTCATTCCTAGAAGCCTCATGTTTATAAAATATTCTGGTGTGGCTTTTGTTATCTTAGAAGCAAAAACTAATGCCCATGTTGAGACCGAGTTGATTGGTTCTACTGCCAGGTTCAAGCACGCCAAGCGGCTCCAGCGGATCGTTGTGGTAGTATTGCTGCACGCCGTTAACCTTCTGGGCCACCATATTACTCTGACCGATTGCCCAATATTCATACCAAGTTGTTAGTGACAGCGACCATCGGGAACCCATTTTGTAGTTAAAAGGCAACTCAATTTTAAGACCGGGTTTTTTCCCTAAGTTGACCTCAAAAGGATCAATGCCTCCAACCTTAACACCTTTCATTTTTGATTGGAAGGGAAATCTGAGAGCGATATCCACTGCGCCATACCATTTGCTATTAATAGAATATTCGTTCCGGTACCCTATCGGTATATACTTCCAGGAATACTTCTCGAACCCTTCGGGTACACCCAATGTTTCTGAACCCATAACATCACGGTCCCAGCTGTAAGAACCAAGGCCGATATAAGCATAGGCATTGTCAGTATCAGCTATGGGATTTGCGAAAGTAATTTCATAGTTAGTTATTTTATTTTTAGTAATGCTGTTGTACGGCCCCATATAATTACCTGCATTGTCTTGCAGGCTACCAATATAACTGTCGCTATGGTTGGTTTTTTCATAGAGCAGCCGCCAGTAATTTCCTGTTTTGTTGTCCTGGTTTTTGTAAGAAATATGTAGGCCCTTCATCCAGCCTGTTTCGTAATCTGGAACAGTTCCCTCATATTCTTCTACATAGTGACGATTATAATCGCTAACAGAAAACTCTATTGTTTGAGTCTTGCTGGCGGACTGTTCCGCCGCGCAAATCCCGCTGGCCATAAACAGGAGGAGAAACGTAATAATAGCTGTTGATTTTAACATTGCTTATTTAATCACTTCCTTAATGGTTTTTCGTCAATTTTTCGCGTATTATGTCATATTCAAAAACATATAGTAACATATTACCATTTAAGCCACATTATTTCAAATAAAAGATGACTCTCTTGCGGCAAATTGGTAATCATTTCCATTAATCCTCTGTTTATTTACTATCGCGGTTACCGCCTTGCAGCAAAAGACTGCCTGGTTCGTCTCCTGCGAAAAAAACAAAGCCCAGGCAGATTGCCCGGGCCAAATTTCACAGTATTTCATTGGACGTAATCTGAACTGAGTAATCTCCTTTGGCTGTACGCTTAATAACGCCTTTCTTTCCCGCGCCGTCATCTACATTGATCGACTGGAGGTTGTGCTGGATTAGGAAGTTTAAAACCTCCTGTTTTATAAAAGCTTCCCAACTTAACTTTTTCTCGGTGCCTTCGTCTGTTGCTAAAAATTCTGTCATTGCTAACCTTCCTTTCTTATTAAAATGCGTAATTCACATAAATATTCGCCGTTTGTTATAAATTGCCTTCCTTATCTTTGGACTTACTCAAGGGACAATACCGACTCAGCAGCTCTATTCCCTTTAGCGAAATAACTTTCCCGTACAAAACTATCGCTTAACTCGAGCAATCGAATCTGGAAGAATTCAGCTTGTCTGTAATAAAAAAAAGGTTTTACCTCGAACAGGTGTAATAACTTTCATAGAGACAAAAATCGTAGGCTCGTTACACCCCACTTGTCTTCGACTTGGCCTAGTTACGAAAACCGTCTAATTATATTGCATTCTTAAAAGGAGGGTATAATATGTCCAAAATACCAAAGAATCGGCAAGACACCGAGATGATTGGTAATATGCTGGAACAGTCCAGCTTTGAACATTGCAGCGACGGCGAGGCCGCCCAACCCGTCGCTAGACCAGCTAAAAGCGAAACTCCAAAACCAGCCTACGCCGCCTTTTTCACCCCCGAGCTGCAGGAAGATATCGGCAAAGCTTTGCTGACACTCCAGTTAAAATTGTACAAAGAAGGTATCGTCGACTACACTATAAAGGTATCGAGCGAAGCCAATCAAGTCATACTTAAGGCTGTACCTACGAACAAGAAACCAAAACAACGCTAATCCAGACATTCATAGACTCAATCACGCACAAAGAAAGACCTTCATCTAGGATGAAGGTCTTTCTTTACTGGCGCGACTACCTATCCTGGTCAACCGGCTTGTACTACCCAAATACCTTAGACCTAGTAATGAACGTTGCACCTCATTAGGGCTAATTATTCAACTATTCGCCTCGGCCAACCCTTCTTGATTCTCCATGATTTGAATATACGCTACAACAATCAAAATAATAATTATTCCGATAACCTGTGTAATAACCATTGTTTGATGGAAAACAAAATATCCTAAGATGCTGGCTGTTACAGGATCAAGTGAAAATGCTATCTGTGTATAGGAAGGCTCTAAGTATTTCAGAGCTTGCATGTAAAAAGCATAGGATCCGACTTGAGGGATAATTCCATAGCCCAGGATAAATAGTAAGACTAGGCAGTTGTTTTTACTGATAACCTCAACGATATTACCTACTAATGACCAGGGAGGAGAAATTAGTGAAAGGAAAAATACGGCAAAAAACCCCATGTACATCAATAATGTATCACTGCCAAGTCCCTGGTCAATAAGGTATTTCTCTATCGTCACCATAAATGCCCAGAGCAATATTGTGGACAGAATCCATAAAAGGCCATAACTATTGACTTTAAATCCTTGGCTAAAGACATTTAAAACCATTGCTATCCCAATCAATGCAGTAATCGCTGCAAATATCTTGCGCGCGGTTATTTTATTTTTAAAAAAAATCCTGGATAAAATCATAATTACAAAAACGTTGCAAAATACTAAAGTTGAGACAATTCCCACCGGAAAATAACTTATTGATTTAACAAATGAAACATTTATTATAGCTGCTAGCAATCCATCCGTCGCTAATAAAGCCACTGACTTCCATCCAACTCTAAAGCCACTCCGATTAAAAAATAATAATGCAAAGAAAAAAAACAAGAAATTAGAAGCCGGAGCTAAAATAGCGATATTCACAGTGCTCAGACCAAATCGACTGAGAATAGCACAAAAGGTACCATTTGTCCCCCAAAAGACCCCCGCAAAGGCAGCAAATATAAATCCTAAACCCTTTTTGCTAAGCATTATTTCACTCATTCAACATACCTCGATTATTTGTCTTTCCATGACCTTTGGTGGAAAAATCAGTTCTCAAATTCACAGAATTGCCACGCAAAAAGGCATTTATCGCCAAAACATTATATTTTCTGACGTCTTCGGCAACTAACAGTATGATCTTAACACTAAAGCTACTTCATTTCTATATAAATTATATAGTGGGCGTAACATGCTGTCAGCGTTGTTCTATATACCGGGTACGCAAAAATTCTATTCAATCTTTGATATTACTGCTTAACATCGAGCAGAGACGGCGTTTTTCCGACAAATAACCCGCCCTTCTCCCGCCGTGGCAGGAAATGTCAGAAATTTACCGAAATAATATATATCCTTTTGAAAGCGGGAGTTAATTTGACAATAATATGCTTTGTCAATCAAAAAGGCGGCGTCGGCAAGACAGCCTCGGTGGTGAACACCGGAGCTGGACTTGCTAAATTGAATAAACGCGTACTGTTAATTGATCTTGACCCTCAGGAAAGCCTCACCTACTGGTTGGGAATCGAAAAACCGAAAAAGACGGTTTACGATTTCTTCGATGGCACAGCAAGTCTGTCAGCCTGCACAGTCAGGCATAGTAGCGGCCTAGATGTAATCACATCCGATGAAATGCTGGCAACCGTGACCCCCAGCGTAACTCAGCTCAAATATGGTTTGATGGGCCATAATTACGATTTTGTACTGCTGGACTGTTCACCAACTCTGGGTATGCTGACATTGGCTGCGTTGACAGCGGCTGATTGGGTCATAATCCCCTTTTGCCCTGACCTTTTGAGCATCAAGGGCATGAGCCAACTACTTGGCACAATACACACTGTTCAGGAAGAAACCAATGCCAAGTTGGTGCTCAAGGCCGTAATCGCAACCCGCTATAATCAGAGAAAGCGCCTCCACCAGGAAGTGCTCGAGCAGATCCGCGAATTTTACAAAAATGTCACCATTTTTACGGTCAGAGAAAATATAGCTATATCCGAAAGCCCGGTTGAGGGAAAAAGCGTACTCGATTATAAACCGAAAAGCACCGGGGCAATCGACTATTACGAAATTGCGAGGGAACTGATAAATGGCCGATAACAAGTTTAAAACCGCAGCAGCAAAATTGCTGGCCCAGCATAAATCCACGGATGATGAACAAGGCCCACCAAGGCCCGCAATCTCCTCCCCGGCGGCAAAGCAAGCGCCCTCCCTCCTGAAAATAAATGTCAATCCCGAAGTCGGCCTGACCTTCCGTGACAACAGCCTCGCCACCGCTGATTTGACATTGCGCCAAAATTTTCAGGAAGAATCTGACTCCCCGAGAAATTCAAGCTGGTCAGATAAACAACCCCTTGTCCTACTCTTCGCTGTGCTCGGCTGCGCTGTCGCGATCATATTCGAGCAAAAAACGATGCTGGCTACCATCACCGAAGCTGCAGTCGGCCTCATTGGCGGCGCAGTGCTTGGATTCTTCGTCTCCAAGAAACTACATTGACCGGTTTATTCTTGACAAAAAGCACAGCTGCATTAGCAGTCTGTGCTTTTTGTCTGCCTCCCCCAGCACAAGCAACAAGAAACAAAACAGGCTGTTACCTGTTTTATTAGTAGCGTGCACAGGAATGGAGTACGGCGCTTTTATAGCTCAATCGTCGCTTGTTCGGTACGGCTTATGCCAGCCTCCAATGTTAAATCTTCCACGAGCTGGAACATGGCCATATCTTTTTGTTTTGCCTCTACCATAATATCGAAGTCCCGGTTGATCTCCCTAGCTACTTTCAAAAAAGGGAAAACATCCTTCAGGTCAACATAGTCAGCATGAGCACGAACATCTTTTTCATTTTTTGAACTAGACACATGGATCTTGGGTATTCCACCGGACCAAGTCGCGGCTATTCTCGGCCAGAGATCCTGCAAACTCTCACCCTTATTGTTACAGCGGTGGTGGTGTATGTCAAGAACCATTGGGCAACCCAGTTCTTCACACAAGCTTAGTACCTCTGCCGCCGTATACATTTTATCATCATTTTCCAACATGACCCTTAGCCGGAGGCGATCAGGCAACCGCGCAAAATGCTCTCTGAAACGCATCAAGGCTGTAGATTTTTCCTTATATAGTCCCCCCACATGCATGACTAGAGAAGGAAATGCCTCAAACCCCATCGACTCAAAGATCCTGGCATGATAGTCTAAATCCGTTAGCGAAGCGGCAAGCACTTCAGGCTTGGGACTGTTAAGCAAGGTAAAATGATCCGGATGCGCACTCACCCGCATGTCGTTTGTGCGGATATAATCGCCAATCTCCCGCCACTTTGACCCACCATCAGCAATGTAATCCCAGCCGTCCACAATGGGGTGAGTGGCAAGTGGAACTGTTTTAGATGTAACCCGATACAAGTGAATCTCATGCGCGGAATTATACTTGAGAATACGTAACGTCGTATCTAAATTCTCCAGCATAATCCGACGTAGTCGACTTATTCGGTCAATCGGTTCCTTTATACTTTCAAGGGCTTTGGCAGTAGTGGTTTTATTCGGCGATCCCTCAGGTACCGCTAATGATATTGCCACGTAACCGAAACGTACTCGCACTTTTGTTAATTCCTCTCCGTTTGTTACCTGATAATCTGCCCCGTTTTATATTTTTTAGCCCTTAATATACCAAGCTAAACTGCCTCAATCAGCAACCTCGCTTTTATACTAAAATTTATGACTCGCGCCCATCAACTACTCTGGTCGAGAAATTTCGCTACTCATATTCTCTATACGTGGTTAAAACGCATTTATCCTGCTACGGATAATAAATCCTGCAAGGAAAACCCTGCAGGATTTATATTTTCTTTGAATTCGAACCAAAAATAGATGCCGCCAAGCAGGTATTCTTTTCATTTTGACACCAAACCCCCTACCCCAATGTATTACCTACGCAAAAAAACAAGAAGGCCTTGCAGGTAAACCTGCAAGGTGCATTATTTCCTGGTGAGGCACGCCAAGTTCGAACCAGCGCCTCTTAAACGAGAGATAGTCGCCGCGGGTACCCATATCAAAACCATATGTTATGGCTTCGGCTTCTTCGCCGCTTGTTTAGCAATGAAAAACTGAGAGCTCTTTACTGCATTTTTAATGTTCTTACTACTACTTTTATCCGAAATTTTCCCCATGCAAGCACCTCCATAAACAGAGTATTCCCATCTATCATAACATTAATAGTGAATTATAACAGGACTCTTTTTCCCGCTTGTGCTTTTACTTTAGTTTTTGCCCATAACAAAAGGGTCCGCATTCCTCAAGCCCTTGTTTCCTGGTGGGGCATGCTGGTTTCGAACCAGCTACCTTTGACCGGTAGCAGCGTTGATCTTATCGGCGATTTGCCGGGCATTGGCGTCTTTATCCGCAGGAGTCATGATCAATTGCTTGCCGATGTAGACTGAACCGTCGTTGCCGACATAGGCGGCACTAATGGCCTTGTCATGATATACCCGGGCGATATTTCCCGCCGTCAGAAAAGCCCTTTCCTCAGCCAGACGAGTGTCCGCTTTTACCAGGGTGATAACGTCTTTACCATCGATTTGAACCACTTTATCATTTTTGACGGTTACATGTCCGTTGCTGTAATCTGTCATGTGTTTGGCAAAATTATTAACGCGGTCAGAAGTTTTTGGATGATTGTTGGGATTGATGACCTGACTCAAGCCTTCCTGCCACAACTCGCCCAGCTCCGAACGAAGCCTGGCCATTGCTGCGGCGCCGCCGCCTGGATTATAGCCTGCGGCCACGGCATTGTAGAAACCGGCATTATCGGCGTTCCACTCTTCCTGCAGCGTAATTACTTCATTAGAAACATAATTTCCCGCTACCACGCCAAGAACCTGACTGGTCCGGTTAGGGTTAGAGTTTAAATATAGGTCAATTGCCATACCAAGCCCCATTATCTTTTGCGTACCGTTTACCGGGTCCCGGTGTTCGCCGTGTGCCATTTCATGTCCCAGTACCGCCGCCAGTTCGTCTTCGTTCAACTCTTCGACTGCACCCCTGTTTACTGCAATTACGTGGCCCACCGTGCAGAAGGCATTGAACTTCTTGTCTGGCGTTATGTAAACTTCATAGTGGGCTTTGATAATGCCGTTGCCCATCAGGCGTTTTGCCATATTATTCACATACTTATTCATCTGATCATCCTTGTAGACTCCGGTTTGCTTTTGTGTCTGCGTGAGCATATCCGCCTGATGATTATTGTTGAGGTTATTCAACTGCCAGTCAACATATCCATATGCCGCAGCGCTGTACAGCAGATTTTGAATAAACGAAGACGCCTCAGCTTTACTGACTGGAGTGATTCCCGGCATCAACAAAAGAAGGACCGTCAGACTAGTGCCCAGTAACCTTTTGGCAGAATTATTCAGCATAAACATCTCTCTCCTTTCGCATACGGCAGGAACTATTGGCCCAGCCGCTCCAATTGCGGAAAATATTCCGATCACTGACAAAATCAACTATGACCTTACCTTTAGTATACCATACTTAACAATAACTTCTAGTAACCTATAACAACTCGTTATCTCCATTTTCTGCCGTTGTGTCAGATAAAAGTCATATTTAACATTCACCCAATGTGTGAATCGGTGCAACCCCTGAAAGCATTGCGCTATCTGTGATTTTCATGGATGCTTCTCACGTTGACGTAGATTTCAGGTATCACAATAATTCTGATTCTATTCTCATTTCACTATTATGTTCTTGTTCTGGCCTAGTCGCGAGAGTTTGACTATTTAGCACATCCACTTCACGCCATAAGAATAACAAGACCTGAGCCAGAGGGGTATGCCCGGATAGGTATGCTGTCTGGCCTTTCTATTTCCACAAGTATAGGCAGGAATGGAACCAATGACCGTTGGATATTCCCCCTTGGCCAGGACAATAATAACTTAATCGACTCAATCTTAAGGAGCGTTCAACTTGACTAACCTCCCACTGCAGTACACTGAGATACTTGATTCCCTGAGACATTCCTATGCCCTGCAATACATTCATTGGCTACAATACGAACTTTTTACTTGGCAATGGTGGGTTTTGCTTGGGTTGTTGATTATCCCCTGGCTGGTTTGGTGGAAGCTTGTAGACCGAACAAGAACCGGAATAATCCTTGCTTACGGTTTCTATATCATTTTCGTAGTAACCTTAATGGATGCAACTGGTTCAGTTCTACAAAATTGGATTTATCCCATCACACTACTACCTGTATTTCCATTCACAATAGGACTTGATTGGGGTATTTTAGTAGTTATGCACATGCTAATATTCCAACACTTCACGCGTTGGAAAGAATTTCTAATCGCTGAGTTTAGTGCGGCTACATTTATGGCGTTTATAGGTGAACCACTTGCAGAATGGATGGGAATCTATTTCGTATTGCACTGGTATCACTATTGGTCATTCCCAATTTACCTGATGATAGCTGTCATCGGGAAATGGTTAATTGAAAGTATAGTGTATCACCGTTGAGCCAATACGTTATAGCGATTCTGACACGATGCTCTGGTATCCGTTAATGGAATACAATAAGTAACCTTAAAGACGAGACCTGTAGGTAATCCTATGGGTCTCCTTTTTCTGCCCAAGCAGCAATTTGATACTAACATTGAAGGAGCATACACAATGATAAACCTATTAACAATTGAGGAAGTAGCAAAGATTTTGAGGGTCTCAAAACTCACCGCATATAATTTCATTCATAGTGACGGCTTTCCTAAAGTATTAGTCGGCAGGGCCTGGAGGGTCGAAGAGCAGTTATTGCTGAAGTGGATACAAGAAAAGAGCGTAGCATAAAACCCTACCATCCAATTCCCTAAGCAGCAAAGTCGCAGCAAAAACAAAAAAAGCCTTGCAGATAAAATCCGCAAAGCCTTGTGTTTACTGGTGGGGTATGCTGGTTTCGAACCAGCGACCTCTTGAATGTGAATCTTGTGATACGTTCTTGTTTACTCTTGGTTATGTTGATTAACCCTTGCAGTTAAAGGCTTGTCTATTATTTCCATTGGTCATCGATAGTGAAATTATATCCCCATTTGTATGCGATTATCCCCAATACTATCCCCAAGAAAAATTAGGCCTAAAAAATCAAATACCGCTTTGGTCCATAATAAAACTCATAAAACGGGACAGCCTAATGTTATCCTTTATAATGGGTGTGATGTAATGGATATCACTAGAGCTACAATTATTCTAAGAAACAATCCGGGCTATTTACTAGATTATATGGACCGTCGAATAACATTTGATAAAAATCAGTTAGCACCTATATGCCAAATACTTTGGGATCATTTTTATTTATGCCGCGATTTATATTACACAGAGAACGAAAAACCTGAATATGAATGGAATTTTGAATTAGAGATGTATGTATTTGAAGAGTTTGCCACAGAGTTTTTAATTTGTGGTCGTTCAGCACCTGGGGATACAGTAGATATATCAATACGGAATATTGAGGCATGCTTTTTACCTTCAGTTATTGAAATGAGTCGAGATTCATTTGAAGATTCTACAGATTTAGACGATCGGAGAATGTTACGCACAGTTAAATACCTTGAACAGGCAATATTGGTGTTCCCAGAGTATAACGATGCCGATAAACGATTTCAACCTTTTCTTGATATTTGTTATGCTCGAGAGAAAGATGGTTATCATCCAACCCTAATAGAGATGGTTACGGAAAATTTTGATCTTATAAAACAAATGCAGGTTGCCTATCAACAAGCCACAGGGATTGACTTAGATGTAGACTAAAAGCTTTATCGGCTAAGTATACTCTCGAGTGATTATGTCCTACAGCTATTTTTTAAATCCGCTACGCCGCTTGCCTAAATCAGCAACCCATTTGTCAAACGCTTCTACGGGGATTAGTGTTTTCTTGCCTACTCTAAAAGCCGGGAAAGCCGGATTGTCTCGGCATATTTCGTAAATAGTGTTTATTCCAATTCCGCTTCTTATTGCCGCTTCTTTTGGCGTAAGTGTTAATGGGCCGTTACGCTCAATAAGTTTAATTTGTTTGCTACAGTCAGGACATATTAATAGTATTTCTCTTGTCTCCCAGATTGCACTAGTACAATTGCTTTCTTTTTCTATCACTATTGATTTCCCCCTACTGTTTCATTTTTCTTACTCAAACCTCCACTGCAGCCGTCTCGGCAAACTCTTGGTCATAATGCTGAGCCTCTGCAGCTGGAGAAATTGAATTTTGGTATCGCTTGTATTCCTCGGGATACTCACGAGCATATGTTTCAGCGTATTCCGTATTAATGATTATTGCGTTGTCATTAGTAAAAACCCACTCAACCTTTTTAGGTAACTCTGCAAAGATAACCTTATCCATTATTTTTCCCTCCAACAGTTTAATTTGCGCCCTGTCGGTCGGTTTGGTATAATGAAACCGACAAGGCTTGTCCTACCCTGGATAATCATTGTCACCCGACCCCTAGTCTGTTAGCGCAGGCTTGGGGTCATTTATTTATTCCTATTAAAAAGTATTCCCGACATCTAGTCAACCTATGAACCACTTGTGGTCCTAGAATTAATATAACTCTCTAAGTCTTCTTTCTTAACCCGCCATTCTGCTGCAGGTCCGTCTCCGAGTTTTACCCCCGGAAGCTTACCAGCTCTTAACCAGTTCCCGACTGTTTTAGGCTTCAGTTTGAGCATATCAGCCACTTCATTAATTGTTAAAAGTTCCATTCAACCCCCCCTTACTTGTAATTCTAAAATTATATTACCATTTTATTCCTTTATAGTCAATATAATTCCCTAATATTATTATAATATTCCCTATCATTCCTTGACACTCCCTAATCATCCTGTTAAACTATACTCAAATAGGTTCCGATAATTGCGCAAGCAAAAATAAAAGACCTAGTTTAGACTAGGTGAAGGAAGGTACAGTATGAATAGTGTAGCGGTTGTTTCAGATCTGTCCCCTGAGTCGCTAGCCTACATATCTGGTAGCAAGTCTGATAATACCAAGCGCTCTTATAGTTCGGACTGGGCCGACTTCACATCTTACTGCCTTCGTCATAATGACGAACCCCTGCCAGCGTCAGTAAAAACGATAATAGATTACCTTACTGCCTTGGCTAGCACAGCTAAGGTTAGCACAATCAACCGCAAAACTACAGCTATCAGTCAGGCACACCAGGCTAAAGGTTTTCAAAGTCCCACCCATTCCCTGCCGGTCAAGGCATTACTTCGCGGCATACGCAAGGCAAAAGGGACGGCTCAACATGGAAAAGCGCCTCTATTAACTAATGATATTCGCACTATGATCACCACACTACCGGAAACACTAATAGGTAAAAGAGATAGAGCATTACTCCTTCTGGGCTTTGCCGGTGCCTTTAGACGGTCAGAAATAGCGTCTTTACTTATAGAGGACTTAACCTTTAGCCGGGATGGTATCACTGTACTGCTAAGACGCTCCAAAACAGACCAGGAAGGTGAAGGTCGTAAAATAGGTATACCATACGGTAGTAACCCTGCCACCTGCCCCGTAAGAGCTATAGAGGATTGGCTAAAGGTAAGCGGTATTATTGAAGGTCTATTATTTCGATCTATTAACAAAGGCGGTAACATGCAAGAATCTTTTGATGATAAAACCGTGGCAAGAATAGTTAAACGTGCTGCATTAGCAGCCGGGCTCAATCCCTCCGATTATGCGGGTCACAGTCTAAGGGCTGGACTTGCCACTAGTGCCGCAATGGCAGGCGTAGAGGAAAGAGTCATAATGAAACAGACCGGCCACCGCTCAGTCAATATGGTTAGAAAGTATATCCGCGATGGATCACTATTTATAGATAACGCAGCTGGTCAAATCGGGCTATAATTTAGACTATAATTTTAAATTACTGCATAAAAGGGGAAAAAGCAGAGAACGGCGAAAATTATTACTCGGAGGTGACCGTCAATGAAATCAAAAACTATGGCATTGATAGCTAAAGTCTTAGTATTCATTTCGGTATTCATTATTTTTATCGCTACTGCTGCATCTGCAACAGAAAAATCTGAGAACCCAATAGGCGCTTCTGGAGGCCCATATTATTATATTCAGGGAATGGTCTATGACCCGAGCCAGGCAATGGCACCATATGCTTCAATTACCGTTATGAATACGACTTTTCAAAACAATACACACACCTTTAAATCAGACAAAAAGGGCTTTTATCTTTATACAAATTTAGAAAATGGCCAATATAAAATAACTGCTGTTATCGCGGACGGAAAATATAAAGGAAAAACTAAATCTTATATTGTTAATATTCATAACAATACAGTGTTTGATATCCACGTTCTTTGAGTATTCATGGTGGTTCGCTATTTAGAGAGAACGCCGCCAGTCAAATAGGCTTGTGAAGACACGAAAGCTGGGAATCATAGACTCTCAGCTTTTTTATATTGGAAAAATAAAACCCTTAATGGATATTGTTTTGTCTTTCTTTAATTGTGAGAACTCCTGCGCTTTCTGCTGCTTCCAGTATTGTTATTAAATCCCCTCCATATCGTGCATGATGGCGATTATTATTATAATAATTATTCCAGATTGTTTGAAGAATAGCACGCAAAGATTTAATCATATGCCTAAATTCATCCCATTTTATATCGGCATTAGAGTATATTTCGGGAGTATTCATAATTCCCTGCGCATCAAGATGCATATGTGTTTGATCACGTATGCATTTTAGACGGTCTTTGTAAAATGATTCAATGATTTTATGCGAAAGAGAATATTGCTCTAAGGCCAAATCAATTTCATCTTTATAATGACCATAAATATACCAAAACGTATAACTTTGTTTATTAGTATCTAAGACCTTCATTAGTTTAGACATGGTTTCGTCTCGTAGGGCTATATCTGCCAAAGTAAAAAAGCTTGTATTTGTATGATTTTTATAGTTAATGCGTAAACGGCCCCATTCAAAAAGTACATTTAAAAAGTCTTCCGCATATGTAAGTTCAGTAAGATTTCGCCAAATGACCTGATCTAAGGCAGGCTTATTGACCATATTTATCCCTCCAGAGATTCAACTTACCTAATCTATTTTTATTATATCACACATTTTTGTCGTCCTTAATTTGTCTCGACTGACCGCCTATTAATCTGCGCTCAGCCTTATTCTACTATAAAAGTAAAATAACCCCGGTCATTAGGCCGGGGTTTTGTTCTCTATTGCTATTATTTTATCAATCATAAATTTGTTATTTTAGAAATCATATACTTTGATCCATCTATATTAATATTGTCAAAATCCGAAACCATATCGTTTTCAAAGTTAATTTTCTCAGTACCTAAAATACAGGGATACGAATCTATTTCCATCACGCAGACCGCATAACCGCCAGTAAAAAAAACAATTTTATTACTGTCTAATCTAGACCAACTTGAAAATAACCCACTATCAACGACTTCGGCAGAAGCAGTTCCATAAAAACAAAATAACGATAACAGAAGAATGAAAATTACCTTTTTCATATTATCCCCTCCATATCATTAGTATATCATTTTGGAAATAAATGGCAATTTAATATTTAAATTCACCCCACTATGCAACCAACTTTACCATGTATTCTGCTACAATCTGGATACATGCCATTAATGCAGTGGTTCGCATAAGTTCCGCTATCTTTACCGGCATAATAAAGGAAGTTAGCCAGCCATAACACGCTAGAAACCCGATCTGTAGGATAGTTACCCCAAAGGTAGGTTTATTAGATTTTTCCTGTTCGTCTTGATGTGTTTTAAATATTCCCTTGATTGTATCGACTAACTGTTGTTTTGCCCATTCGCTGATAGTTTGCTGTATCTCTTTTGCATGGTCTGGCGGCGGGTCTGCGTTCGCGGTATTACTTATAAACATTAATATCACCACCACCATAATAAAAATACAAGTTTTCCCTAGTGGTTTCATAGTCCTATACCCATAGCCCTTGCTACTGCTCCCAAGGTTTGATAGGCTTGTGTCGCTATTGTGACTAAACAACCTAACAGACCACCCACCCGGACAAAAGCAGCTATTTGTCCCTGGCCGATAGCTACTAATAGACTAGATAATAAATAGCTACCTAACCCCAAAAAGGTAAGCACTATTAATATCACTCCAGGACCAGTGGTAAAGGTTTGCGCCCCAATCTCTAACATACCGGCATAAGCCACCGCAGGCGACAATAAAACCCCACACAGAATAGCAAAGCCCTTCATGATACCGCCCCCTTCACTTCGCTAATAATCTGGTCAAGCAAATAAACTTTAAACTCTAAGCCGTTCGGGTTATCCTTTTCAATCAGTTTTTTCACTGTCTCCATCCTGCCACTAGTTTCCACCACTAAGAGAATAGACGGGAATCGCTCTGTTTGTTCCTCCCACCAGCTGCCGCCATACCCACTATTGCTGTAAAAATCATTATAAAGCTTCACTTTCTTACATGGATTTGTGTCGCATTCTCGCTCGATAAACGACAGCCGCATTTTATCTTTAACAGTGTTTTTAATGGCTACTAAGGCATCCGGTCTAATCCCTTTATAAACAGGCTCATACTGCCAGCATGAAAGGCTTTCCCATGATTTTAAACTACGCTGTAACCACATTCTAACCCAATTAACACCTAACTTGTGATCTACTTGCCCTGGCTTTTTATCTATATAGTAATAATAAGGTTGGCCTGGATAATTTCTAGCTCGATGTATCTTTTTAAGTTCGGTTAGGCGCTGCAGCCTTCTTTGCGCCATTCTTAGACTAACATCAGAGAAAAATAATAGCTGCAGCTGATCCGTGTCTAATACCTGCCATTCCTCTAATGCTGAAATAATATCATTATCGCGGCGGTAGCCTTTTTGGTGATTGTTCAAGCGGCTGCACCCCTTTATCAAGTTTAGCTAGGAGTCCCCTGGCTCGATCGACAGGCAAATACATCGATTGTATTTCTAGTTCGGTTTCCCATTGGTAAATAGCTCTGCCCTTAATATTGGGTATAAGTGCCGCCCGACCATTGTCTAAGACCATCCTAGAATTAACTTCATCCCGGACATGAAAACACATACTAGCAGCAAACATTGCTTTACTATCGCCAAATTTAGCAAACATACTACTACTGGGACGCTGTGTCGCTGCTACTACGCATATACCCGCCGCTCTGCCCAGCCGTAAGATCCGATTCAATGACGTCTGACATACTTCGTCTTGCAGTTCGGCCAGCTCATCAATAATAGCCACAATGAAGGGTAAGGGCTCCTTATAATCCTGTACTCTTACAACGCCAGCCCGCTTTAATATCTGTAGCCGTTTATCTAGTTGCCGATTAATAGCCGTTAGTGCTTCTCTAGCTTTATCAACATCAGTAATTAAAAGAGCTTTACCTTCCATATAGGCAAATTCCAGTTGCTTTAAATCAATGATAACTAGGTTAATATCCCTAGCTAGCAATAACGACACAGCCAATACATGAAGAAAATTACTTTTACCAGCGCCTGGGTGACCGGCTACCAATAAATTAGGTGCATCAGCTAGGTCTCTTACTATTAACCCCGCTGCCGAATAGCCAAAAGGTACTGGTAAGCATAAGTTTTGATAGGTCGCCCATTCCCATATATACGGGTATTTCTCTTTTAGTCGTTCAGTAAGCACCTGTATAATAGCGCCCTTACCATGCTTTTCAATGACAGCCGCCCCGCCTGTTGCATCAGCAAATAATTGTTCCTTTGCTTTAAAATCTCCATACCCTACGCCAGCCGGTAATTGGATTATAAACGTCCATTTATTCGGCTGTTTTTTCTTTTTCACTATAAGAGGAATTAAGCTATCCTTCTGCCAGTGGGCTGCTATTACGTCATGTACTGCTGCTGGAACCTCTTGGCCTTTCCGATGTAACCAAATATATTTGATCCCGTCTACAGTTTCCTTTAAAGCGTCATTCGCCATATACTCACCCTTCCTTCATTAATGGTTCACTGCGCTAACAATATATGAATGACGTATGCTAAAATTGACAATTTGCATACTTTAGAATAAAAAAAACTACCTTAGTTTCTAAAGGTAGTTTATTCCAAATAAAATATCTCTTTCACGTCACACCTTAGCTTATCTGCTATTACCAGCGCCATAGATAGACTAGGTTGCCGCCGTTCCCGTTCCCATGTGTTGTAAGTCCCTTTTGCCACTCCTAGAAAGGTAGCGAACTCCACTTGGTTCATTTCATGCCTATATCTAATAGACTTTAGCCGGTTCCTTAACATTCCTTTGCCGCCTTTCAACACTCATAGCAGTACAATTCACCCATAAAATGGATATTCCTGCTAATTCGCTGTTTATGCGTTTTGATATACACAGTTAGTGCGTTATAGTGGATAAAAAACAGCTTTCAACCCTAATAAAATCAAGCATATTATAACAGGAATAAATAGCGAATAGCGGCCAGAGTCAGTAAAGTAGGCAGGACAACCTTACTACCACCGCATAATTTTACATTTATTTACAATAATAAAGTATTTTTATTAAAAAATGGATGGATAGCATATGGAGCACACTCGCCAAGCAAATCCCGGTGTACCCCACCCCATACCCACCACTATCTGTTCTATTATTTCTTATTATGTCTTGCTATGTTGGCAAAAAAAATAAGGGGTAACCCAAGACCATGCCCTGAGTTACCCATAGATCAATTCATCTATTTTTTTTGTGTCCGGTAACATTCTATTATCGGACACTATTCCTTATAGTTGAGATAGCCAGTAGCAACCAACTCATTAACTAATTCCGGCTCCAATTCCACTATTGTATCAGAAACATATGGTTGATCTACTAACAAGCAAACCAATAGACCTTTTGCGGCCCACGAAATACGAACATCATTAATTATATTGACATCAATCATTACATATGGGTTTTTCTTTATTACTGTCTCGAAGCTCATTAGTAACACCTTCTTCCTTAGTGGGGCCATCCCTCCAAATAAAGCCACCACTTTTCTTTGCTAGTTTAATTTCATCCTTAGTCAACGGTCCAGAAATATCAGTACCGCCCCACCCCATAACAATAACTTCATTATCAAGGTTTAAGGTTGTTTCAAGCCGATCTAATCGATCAAGAACATCTTTATACATCATAATAATTACCCCCTTCACTTATCTTTGTTTCAATCTTCTTAAGTCGCTCAATAATTTCTTCCATTTCAACCACCTTAATAGAAGCCTCTAGGACTGTTTTAGCGGCATTTACCCTTGTCCCCGATGGTTTACTCTCATCTTTAGCAATCCCAACTAATACATCAACCATAGAAGATGTACTTTGCTGAAGTTTAACCATTGCTAGCTTTACAGTTTCTTGTCGAGCCTGTCTAAACGATTCCAAAAAATCCTCAGTCTTTAACCATCGATACAATGTACTCGGTGATAAACCTGCCACATCTGCCGCCTGCTCAACAGTAGAGTGAGATAATAACGCAGTAATAGCAGGTTCTTTTAACCTGTCGTATTTATCGCCTGGTGGTTTGCTATTTTCTGTCAACGATAATCACCTACTTTCATATTTATCAATAACTACCACCTATTAACGATGTTTTGATTCGCGGGTAAACATATCTTTTAATGCCTGAGCGAGCGTATGATCGCCATTGCGGTTCATCCAATCATAAGCATTGAACACCCAAGTATTAACACGTTGCGGATACCCTACAGTCATAGATGCTAATCGCGCGCCTTTCTCTGCTGTTGATTCGTTTTTACCTGCTTGATGCTTCCAAAGCGCAGTACCAAATTCCAAAGCAAGTTTTGGCAAAGATTCAACAGGGGAAAGGCTGTATTCTGTTCGTTGGCCTAGCGATTGGCTAACCAAATAATCTATTGCACTACCTATAATAGGAACGGTTCGCACAGGATATAAAGCCACATCTTTTTCTATTTCCTTAATGTTCTGCTGCATTGTCTGATTTTTGCCAAGGGTATTATTTAATGTGGTGTTGACTATGCCACTGATTAGCCCCGGCAATACCCAATAATAAAAGGCACCATGAATCAACGTCTGAGCGGCGGCAATGTTTTCGCCCTGTTGAAACTGAGTGCCAGATTGTTTAAGGGTTGACCAATATTTATTAAACAGCATGTTATACCAAGAATAGTACATGGTCATTAGCTTTTTGCCTTGCGAACCACGCATTACTTCTGCTTGGTCGGGGAGTATGCCAGAACCAAAGTTTTCGGTAATCAAACCATCTGCTCGGTTAATAGCTTCTTGTTCCGGTACACCTTCCGCTATTGCATCGTCATACTCTTTATTCCATGCTGGCATTGATATTGTTTCATCAGCTAAACTGTGCATGGCGAGCATAAAAGCGCGAACAGAGTTTACCTTGTTCCCAAGGATGGTGTTGCTAAACTCGTTAATATCCCGGTCAACAAGTCCAAACCTTACCCTGTTTTTCATCATTACAGACTTACTATGAATCTTGTCTACAAGTTCTTCGCGCTTACCACCAAAGTAGTAATCGGAAATACCTTGAATTGTAGGCAGTATACCTTTCTTCCCGGCAACCATCAGGAAGTTAGTAGGTATAAACTCAGGAAAAGCCTTTAGATTAATGCCTAGCTGTGAAAGCATAACCCTTTGCCTTAACCCACGCAAAAAGGCGTTATAATCTGTACCTCTTTGGTCTTGTGCTACAGCCGTTAACCATTGGCGCATACGAATATAACTATCTCTGCTTAATGCGCCTGTTACCGCCGTTTCAACGTCTTTAGTTTTAAGTAGCCTATTTACATCAATGATAGAACGGCGCATTGCCAAGTCATAGTTTACGTTGCTGATGAAGTGGGGAATGACCTCTTGCCATACTCTAAGGTTTAATTTCTTATCGCCGCCGCTTGTTCTCGCTTCTGTGTGACCGTGTTCTGTCATGGTATGTGCGACTGAAACCTGTTTATAAAGTTCGTTTAATTGTGTCGATGTGCGCGGGACTTGTTCTCCCTTTTCATAATCATAGCTAATATGGAAGTATCCACCGCGCATATTCACCTTTCCGCCTTCGCTTGTAATGGCGGTAAAAGGTCTTGCTTCAACCTTCTTAGGGTCAATGCCGCGCACATCCATTTCGAGTTTGCGAACTTCGGGAAAATAACTTTCGCAATGGTCCCATACATGCTGCGCTAAGTCGAAGAATTTTTTGGGTAGTTGCGATACCATTTGTAATAGTTTTTGTTCTGCGGCAGGGTCATCTTTAAAATATCCATTGGTTAAGCGGTCAAGGTTGCCTTCGTTGCCCATATTCAGTAAAACACCGTGTAATTCTTCTCCGGTTAACTCTCCCCCCGGCAAAAAGTCAAACTTATAAACCTTTTTAAGTTCATCTTGGAATGATGTGTTGCTAAAAAATTGGTCTATGCCTTTTGTTACTTCATTCCACCCCGCATGAATACGGCTGATTCCGTCAGCGTAAGCGGCATGAATTGGGTCGTAAATATACCTTGTCGCAGGTTCGCCCATAAAATTGCAAAGGGCTTGAATTGTGCGAAGTTGTTTGCCCCAATCAACTAAAGATTCCGTCGCCTTCGATAACTTATTAATAGCTTTTTGTGCGTCTGTTAAACTCTTACTGCCAATACCGGAGTACGGAAGATTGTTTAAACCTACCTTTTTTTCTGTGGTTGATAGTATCTCCTTGCCTTGGTCGGAGATAAGTTCCTTTTTGTCTGTGCGAAGTGCCTTGTTAAGATTCTTGCCAACATCGGAAATACTTTGTATTGCGTCCTTTAGGTCGTGGAGTTCAGATAGCGGCATATCTTTGAAGTCTTTTGGAACACCGTCTAAGATGCTGTCAGGAATGGTAATGCCGCCGTATTCATCCTCTGCGTTGAAGTTTGTAATAAAGTTTCGCAAAGAAATAGCCGGAACGCTTCCGGCATTTTTTCTGCCATATTTGCCAAGCAGGGCATCAATTTGGCTTGCAAATTCAATAGGCATACCATTTAAACTTATACCGCGCTTCTCAAAGGGTTTGAGAAACCTAACAATCTGTTTAATTTCTTTTACCGCTTTAATTGCTTCCATCGCCATAGCATGATTAATCATTTCGCGGTCTTTCCAGTTTGCAGCTTCTTCATGGTCGCCTTTGTTAAACCACTTTCCTGCTAAGCGCAAACACTCTCTTGCTTGCCGCATATATAACCCAACATTCATTAAACCGCCATTAATGGTCTTGCCCTTAATATATTCTCCTGCCTGTTTCATTGCCGCTTTAACGCCAATCTTGGCTTGCTTTGTTATTGCATTCACTTCGGCATCACGCCATTTAGAGTTTTCTTTTAACTCTTTTTCGTGGTGTTCGATTAAATCCTGTATTTCCTTGACTT
>Ga0364910_1027_pt1 | contig 96427 bp, 91 predicted proteins | sample SorcelJu500001C4_3_FD_206970 | JGI IMG/M metagenome (GOLD analysis project Ga0364910, IMG submission 206970) | Enriched cells from Trout Bog Lake Hypolimnion, Wisconsin, USA - BchlTB.June25.5000.01.C4 | ecosystem: Environmental > Aquatic > Freshwater > Lake > Hypolimnion/Profundal zone | place...
GCAGTACGATCATTGCCAGGAGTGAAGATCAGTCCAACGGTGCGTACAACAAGATGTTTGTTGTTGTTCCTCGAGTGGAGAATGTTCCGAATCGTTTTATGGAAGACATCAATGGGTGTAAAATCGCTTTGCCAGCAACTACCTATAAGTACACCATGGTACCGGACAATTCTTTGGCGGGAGATGGCGTGTATCCCGCAGTCTGCACCAATGAATACGGGGTAGCCATCACCGCTACAGTCACCGCCTATGCGAATAAAGCTGCGTTGAAAGCCGCTAAGAGGACTTGACCGACAACTAGGGAAGTGCTATGATAATACGTAACTTAATAGTTTAGCCTTTGGGGCAAGGTGAGAAAGAGCAATCTTTCGATTCCTGACCGGCGGTATAGCCCGCGAGCCGTATGGCAGACCTGGTTTGATTCCAGGGCCGACAGTAAAGTCTGGATGGAAAAAGGCGTATGTTTGTAGGCCATTATTGGCTGTGTGTTTCTTTTTTTGTTGCCCGAAGGCTGTTGGAAAGCGTGAGCTTGCTAACAGCTTTATCTTATTTGTGTCGAGGTGAGACAATTGAATCCCGAAGATCAAAGGTACATGCGTTTGGCGTTGGATCTGGCCCATAAAGCCAGGGGTCGGACGAGCCCTAACCCAATGGTGGGGGCGATTTTGGTGAAGGACGGCCAGGTGGTAGGTGAAGGTTGCCATCTCTGCGCCGGGACGCCGCACGCTGAAGTCCATGCCATCGCTGACGCTGGGGAAAAAGCTCGCGGAGCAACTTTGTATGTTACTTTGGAGCCATGTTCGCACCATGGGCGCACTGGGCCCTGTGCCGACTCAGTGATAAGGGCAGGCATACGGCGGACGGTGGTGGCCATGACCGATCCTAATCCGAAGGTGTCAGGGTGTGGCATTTCCCGCTTGCGGGCTGCTGGCATTGAGGTCGAGGAAGGGGTTTTGGCGGCAGAAGCGGCAAAACTTAATGAGGTTTTCCTGAAATGGATTTCTACCAGGATGCCTTTTGGCATTATGAAAGCTGCTATGACGCTTGACGGCAAGATTGCCACCTATAGTGGAAATTCACGGTGGATAACGGGTCCTGCCGCCCGTGAGCGGGTACATATGTTAAGGGACAGTAGTGATGCCATTTTGGTGGGCATCGGCACGGTTTTGGCTGATGATCCGGAGTTGACTGTACGGCTGCCGGGTGGGGGACAAAACCCCAAGCGGATTGTAGTGGACAGTATGGCCCGGACACCGCTGACGTCAAAAATAGTAAATGATGGCCAGGCTCCGACGATTATCGCGGTTACCGCTGCTGCCCCAGAGGCTAGTGTGGCTGCGCTCAGAGGCAAAGGTGTTGAGGTGCTGGTTTTGCCCCGCGGGGAAACCGGCGTGAGTTTGCGGGATTTGTTTTCTTTACTCGGCGAACGGGAGATTACCAGCGTGCTTATTGAAGGCGGCGCGGCTGTGAATGCCGCTGCGCTTGCGGCGAATGTGGTGGATAAGGTGCTGACCTTTATTGCTCCGAAAATAATTGGCGGCAAGGCTGCTCCTGGCCCGGTAGGTGGGCAAGGGGTGGACAAGCTGGACGAGGCATTCGGGCTTGAAGATATTGATGTCGAAATTATTGGCCAGGATCTATTGGTCAGCGCGTATGTGCTGGCAAGGGAGGGACGCGATGTTTACCGGACTTGTGGAGGAATTGGGGAAAGTGAAAACTGTCGCTAGAGGTCCTCTGTCGATAAGACTGACGGTTAGCGCCAAGAAAGTTCTTGCCGATGTGAAACAGGGAGACAGTATTGCCGTGAGCGGCGTTTGCTTGACGGTCGTGGAAAGTGGCGACACCTGGTTTACGGCTGATGTGATGCCAGAGACGGTTGACCGCACGGCGCTGGCCGGACTTAAAACCGGCGATACCCTTAACCTGGAACGGGCGCTTAGGGTAGGTGACCGTCTGGGGGGGCATATTGTCAGCGGCCATATTGATGGCGTTGGTACTATCCGGTCGAAGCAGCAAAACGACAACGCCGTAATTATAAAGATTGAAGCGGATGCCCAGATAATGCGGTATATTGTTGTCAAAGGATCGATCGCCATCGACGGCATCAGTCTGACGGTGGTTGAGGTGGGCTCAGACTGGTTTACTGTATCACTGATTCCCCACACTGCCGCACAAACTACTTTGGGGCTTAAGCGCTCTGGTGAGCCAGTCAATCTTGAAACCGATATTATCGGCAAATATGTGGAGAAACTAATGGGACCAGGTCCGGACAAGCCGCCGGGCAAATCCGGTCTGACAGGAGATTTTCTTCAGCAACATGGATTTATATATTAAAGTTTGAGAAGGAGGATATTTTGCATGAAATTCAACACTATTGAAGAAGCGATCCAGGATATTAAGGACGGCAAAATCATTGTGGTTGTCGATGACGAAGACCGTGAGAACGAAGGGGATTTATTGATGGCTGCTGAGAAGGCCACTCCCGAGGCGGTCAACTTTATGGCGACCTATGGACGCGGCCTTATCTGTATGCCGATTGTTGGCAGCCGACTGGACGAACTTAACATCGGACTGATGGTTGAGGATAACACCGATACAATGTGTACAGCCTTCACGGTGTCCATCGACGGCGCAAACGTGACCACCGGCATTGCCGCTCAGGAACGCGCTCTGACGATCAGGACGGTACTGGACCCTACATCAACGCCACGAGATATTAGGCGTCCCGGGCATGTTTTCCCGCTACGTTATCGCGAGGGTGGAGTGCTAAGGCGGGCTGGCCATACTGAGGCGGCGGTGGACTTGGCGAAGCTGGCAGGCTTTTATCCGGCCGGGGTGATTTGCGAGATTATGAATGAAGACGGAACTATGGCGAGAGTGCCGCAATTGATGGTGGTTGCTGAAAAACACGGACTAAAGATTATTACGGTTGCCGAATTGATAAAATATCGTAAACATAATGAGAAATTCGTTGTCCGGATTGCCGAGACCAAACTTCCCACTAAATATGGCGAGTTTCACCTGGTGGCCTATGAAAGCGCGTTGGACAGCCTGTGCCATGTCGCGCTGGTGAAAGGCGATGTCACCGGCAAAGAAAACGTGCTGGTTCGCGTTCATTCTGAATGCCTCACCGGAGATGTCCTCGGTTCGCTGCGTTGCGACTGTGGTGAACAGTTGATCAGCGCGATGAAACGGATTGACGCTGAAGGTCTGGGCGTGATGCTGTATATGCGCCAGGAGGGACGCGGCATTGGGCTGGCCAACAAGATCAGGGCCTATGCCTTGCAGGATAAGGGCAAGGATACGGTTGAGGCCAATGAAATTCTGGGATTTCCTCCAGATCTCAGGGAGTACGGTATCGGTGCTCAGATCATGGCTGATCTCGGACTTACCAGCATACGGCTGCTAACTAATAATCCCATGAAGAGAGCTGGCCTGGAGGGTTACGGGCTGACTATCAGCGAGCGGGTGCCGCTGGAGGTCAAGGCCAACCGCTTCAATGAGAAGTATCTGTTTGCCAAAAAGACTAAACTGGGACATTTGCTGGAACAAACAAAGGAGGCGAAGAAAGAATGAAAACTCTTGAAGGAAAATTACTGGCCGAAGGGCTGAATTTCGGCATTGTTGCTGCGAGGTTCAATGAATTCATCACAAGTAAACTGGTTGGCGGAGCGCTGGACGCTCTTACCCGGCACGGTGCCGCTGAAGCGAATATCGAACTGGCCTGGGTGCCTGGCGCGTTTGAGATTCCACTCATCGCCCAAAAAATGGCGGCCAGCAATAAATATGACGCCATTATCTGCCTGGGCACGGTGATCCGCGGCAGCACACCGCATTTTGATTATGTGTGCGCCGAGGTTTCCAAAGGCGTTGCTCACGCCTCTTTGGCCACAGGAGTGCCAGTGCTGTTCGGAGTTCTGACAACTGAGAACATTGAACAAGCGGTTGAGCGGGCTGGTACCAAGGCGGGAAATAAAGGATTCGACGCGGCGATGGCGGCAATCGAAATGGCCAACCTGATTAAAACACTATAAAAGTAAAATATTTCCAGGGAAATAACGGAGGGGCTAGTGATGAAGATCGGCATTGTCAGTGATACCCACGGCTGCGCTGCGACCTGGAGGGAAGTTTATTCCCGCTATTTCGCCGACGCCGAACTGATCATTCATGCCGGTGATGTTTTGTATCACGGCCCGCGTAATGCAATTCCGGCTGAATATGACCCCAAGTCACTGGCCGAAGAGCTTAACGCTTGTCCGGTTCCGCTGATAATAGCCTGTGGCAATTGCGACGCCGAGGTCGACAGTTTGGTTCTGGACACGCCTGTCCAGGCGCCTTATGCTTATATCCTGCGGGATAACTTGCGGATTATCGTCAATCACGGGCAGCATTTGGACGATGTGACTAAATGGGAAATGGCCCGGAGAATGAAGGCGGGACTGATCATTACCGGGCACACCCATACCGCAGCCCTGGAAAAAAGAGACGGGATAATATGGCTGAATCCCGGTTCGCCTGCTATGTCCAAGCGTGAAGACAAACGGGGTACAGTAGGGATTATTGATGATGGTCGAGTTATGATATTGGACGCTGGCACTGGGGAAGTAGTAATTGCCGAGTATATCAATGAAAAGTAGGCGTTAAGCAGGTTTATGTGAGCGGCGCACAGAGGTAAATATCACTTGCCTCTGTGCGCCGTTTTTGCGTACGCGAAAACCACCTGCTAGGCAGGTGGTTCCAAGAAGCTTATAGCTAATTCTCAGGATTATCTGTATCTATTAACAACCTCTGGTTTGAGTATGTTTGTATGAAACGTAGTTTCATCACAGAATGCGGTGAATTCGGCAAAAGCTACAAAAAAATCAAAGGAGCTGGAGTTCCATGGCGGAATAATGTGGTTCCTTAAAACCCAGTTTCTCGTAAATGGGCTTTCCTGCTGGCGTTGCAGTAAGATCGACCACAGATACGTTCAATCTTTTAGCTTCCTCAATCAAAAAGCTTACCACTTTTGTTGCAGTACCGGTGTTGCGATGTCCCGGATGAGTATAAACGTTCAGTAGGGTCCCTACTCTTCCCGTTATAATGGAAGGCTTCGGCGGAAATTCCGACAGCACTAAAAAGGCTATCGATATCATGGTATTTTGAGCTGTTTCTGCTACTACTATAATCAGATCACGGTCCAAATGTTCCCTGTAATAAGGTTCAAGTTTTTCTCTGATCTCAGCTTCCTGCTCATCTGTCAGCCCGTCCATAGCGCGAAGACAGTCGATGCGCAGATTGATCAGATCGGGCATATCATTCAATGTAGCTTTTCGGATTTTCATAATAACACCACCGGTTAATAAGTTTATTTCTTATACATCATATTCGCTCAAGGATATTATTTGCTTTTTCTTATATAGATTCTTATAGCTCACTTTTTATATTTTGCATATTATACCATATACTTAAGCTAATTTCATCAGCTAATGAAGATTAACTCGCATAACAAATATTGCTTCCCTGGAATGGTTTACATTCAATCACTATGCTGTGACTGTCGGTTAGCTTTCAGGTCGTTCTAAGAATACAAAGAAGGCGGGATTGCTCCTGCCTTCTTTGTTCACAATTTTATGATTAAATGCTGTTCTGACTGAATTGGTTGATTCTTTGTGTTTGCTTGAGGGAGTACTCCGAAATGCCGGAGTGCTTTTTTGCGCCTGCGTAGAGAGGTGGCAATTGTGTTCATGATTAGGCGAGGTACTTCAACCTAGAGAGACCAAATCCAGTAATTTTAAAACCTTCAATCAATTCCCCGTTAGTGTCTAATGAAACATCGCTGTCTGCCAATAATCCGACTGCTCTCATCGAATAGAGGTGAAGTAATACTTTAGACTGCTTGTATTGGCCCTCATTGCCATATTCACTGCCCAAGGCAATGTAAACCTCCTCAGCAAATTTGGTTGTATTATCAGACATTAGTTCCAGTATCCGGGCTCTCATTGGAAGCTTCATAATAATTTTCTCCCTTTATTAACAGACTTTTCTCAAGTTGGTAAGTTCTTTGGGATGTATACAAATTAACAGTGCTCCAACCGTAATTATCAGGGCTCCAATAACCAAATTGGTAGTCATTACAGCACCAAAGAAGATCCAGCCAAAAACAACTCCCCAAAAGGCGTAAGTGACACTTAAGCCTGAGGCACGCGCTGCTCCAGTCATATTAATAGCTTTGTAATACATGATATATACAAACGCAACAATAGTAGCGGCGAGAAATATCCATTTAAAGCTGGGACTATTAAAGGCAGCGAAAAATAGACCATAAGAGGACAGCAGCGGGATGGTTATCAGGAAGTAAACGATGAAAGACACGGCTTCACGAATTCCGGAGCATACTTCCGGATCTGCACATTCTGTTCCAAATGCGGCTAAAACGATTTCTATCGCCCAGCCTAAAGCAGCGCCAAAAGCCATAAGAATACCGAGGTAGAAATGGGGGTAATTTCCTTCTGGTGGAACATAGCCAACAAAGACAGATCCAGTAATACACAGTGCTATTCCTAAATAAACTCTGGGTGCAACTTTTTCTTTGAGGAAAATGGCGGAGAAGACAGCAGCAAATGCCGGGAATATTGACGTAATTGCTAGTGCATATACTGGACCGCACATTGCGATGCTAACTAAGTTTAAAGCCCCCGCTAGAGGACCGCCAAACAAAGAAGCCAGCAGTAGAAACTTGCCTGGTCTGATTTTTAGGGTGCGAAAGTATTCCTTGTACTTGCCTTTCCCAGTATTGTAAATTAAAATTATTACCGCCGCTATACCATCGTTTAAAGCTCCGATTACTATCGGAGCAGCCCAAAGAGATGCGAAATTTGTGTAGGGGGCCATTACCATCGCCAAACCTAAAAAAAGATTATTCAGTGCCCACCCCATGCCAGAACCAAAGCCTAAAGCCAGACCTCTTTTCGCATAAGATACTTGCTTCTGAACTCTTAGTTGTTCAGCAATAGAACAATCCATAAAACTTGTGCCTCCGATACTTATTTTATAATACGAATCTCTGATAACAAGTTAATCTGTGTTGGGGCACTAAGCATTGATAAACGGAAAAACTGTACATTTCGGAAGTGGTTCATTTCAATTATCAAAGGGAAATAGCAGAAACAACAAATTGCGACATCTTAATGTATTTTTCTACATTAGTAAATATAACATGTTCGGTTACTCGCATTCAATAGCTTTGAATGGATTCCATTGGCAATTGTTGGCGATGTGTAAGATGATAGTAAATGAACAAGAAACGTAAAACTCAGGGTAAGTGCTGCGTTTTACTTTATAGCGCTCTTCCTATATAATATTGCTGAGCAAGATGAGAAACTGCTTGGGAATACTTTGTCCAGGCTCACATGCAAGGTTCAAGCGGACCGGACGGACTGGGCACTTGCCCGAATAACCGGCGGCGCGGTGGAAATAATAGCTGTCAAGACTGGGGAAGTTTTGATACGGGAGGAACTATGACTGATCATTTAGTAAAGGCAACCGCCAGCGGGGTGCGGGCATTTGTTGCGGTGACAACTGAGTTGGTGGAGGAGGCTAGGCGGCGGCATGACTGCTACCCTGTGGCTGCCGCGGCGCTTGGCCGGACGATGACTGCGGCGCTGCTTCTGGCAGCCAACTTGAAGACCGATGAATGTCTGACTATCCGTATTGCCGGGGATGGCCCCTGCGGCGCGGTTGTCGCTGATGCCCACGCTCTGGGAACAGTGCGGGGTTATGTGGCTAATCCGCATGTCGATTTGCCGCTAGCCAAAGGCAAGCTGGATGTTGGTGGCGCGGTGGGGCGCGGACAGCTTCATGTCACCCGGTTTACCGGCCTGAAACAGCCGTTTACCGGCACCGCAGAGCTTGTAAGCGGAGAAATCGGTGAGGATGTGGCCAACTATCTTTTGATATCGGAACAGACGCCGTCTACCGTGGCGCTGGGCGTGTTGGTGAACCCTGATCTGACTGTGGCCGCCGCTGGCGGGTATATTGTTCAGGCCATGCCTGGGGCGGATGACGAGGTGCTGGCAGCTATTGAGCAGAATGTGGCGGGATTGCCGCCGGTGTCACAACTGATAAGCCAGGGCGATGATGCCGCAGCGATTATCGGGAAGATATTCAGCGGCATACCATGCAGTGTGTTTGAGCCTGCGGGGCTGGAGTTTTATTGTCATTGCTGCGTTGACCGGGTGGAAAGCATGTTGGTCAGCCTCGGCCCGGACGAACTGGCGGAAATGGCCGAGGAAGGCCAGGCCGAAGTTCGCTGCCATTTCTGCGGCGAAGCTTACGCCATCGGCGCTGATCGACTGAAAGAACTGCAGGTAGCGGCGGGAACTGTTCAGCCGACCAATTAGATGTGATAATCGAAAAGATAGAGAAAATAAGTCCGTATTGCATGTGCAGTACGGACTTATTTTTTTTTGTGGGGAGACAAGCGTGATGGAGTATTTTTGTAAAATTTACTGGAAATATGATGGACATAATGGTAAAATTATACTGTAATTAACCTGGAAATGTCATACAATGTAATAATCTGTGTTAAGAACTGACTTTTCGTGTAAATCTTAAGTTGATTATAAGGAGGATTTTACATGATTTTGCGTAATATCCGTAGAATTTCGGGCGTTATCGGCGGCATATTTTTGATTTGCTTGTTTTTAATGTTCGTCCCGTCCAAAGTAAATGCCAGCACACAAGACCAAAACGATAAGTTGGTTGCCGACAGTAATCAGGCTATCGCCGCCAACCCGCAGGACGCTAAAGCTTACTATAGCCGCGGCACTGCCTACGCACAAAAAGGACAATATGACCAGGCGATTGCTGATTTTAGTAAGGCCATTGCCATTAATCCGCAGCTTGTCGAAGCCTATTTCAACCGTGGCACTGTCTACTTTTACAATAAACAGTACGACCAGGCGATTGCCGACTGTAACAAAGTTATTGCCATTAACTCTCGGTTTCCCGAAGTCTACGTTACCCGTGGCTTGGCTTACTCAGGCAAAGGACAGAATGACCAGGCGATCGCCGACTACAAACAGGCCATCGCCATCAACCCGCAGGATGCAAAAGCTTATTATAACTGCGGCAATGTCTACGCGCAAGAGGAGCAATATGACCAGGCGATTGCCTACTACAACCACGGAATCGCCATCGACCCCCAGGACGACAAAGCTTATATTAATCGCGGCAATGCATATGATCTAAAAGAACAATATGACCAAGCGATTGACGACTATAATCAGGCTATCGCCATCAATCCACAAGTTGCTGATATTTACTTGTTCCGCGGAAATGCCTACTCATCCAAAGAACAATACGATCAGGCAATTGCCGACTACAATCAAGCCATTGCGATCAATCCGCAGGATGCTGATGCTTATTTCAGCCGAGGCTATGCCCACTCAAGCAAGGAGCAATACGACCAGGCGATTGCCGACTTCGGCAAAGCCATTGCCCTCAAGCCGAAGTATTCCGTGGCTTACTACGATCGCGGCTGTGCCTACTCTTACAAAGAACAATACGACCTGGCGGTTGTCGACTTCAATCGGGCCATTGCCATAAATCCGCGGTATGCTAATGCTTATTTCAGTCGCGGCTATGCCTATACAAGCAAGGGACAATACGATCGGGCTATTGATGACTACAAACAGGTCATTGCTATCAACCCGCAGGCTGTCGATGCTTATTATAACTGCGGGTTGGCCTATTTTAGCAATAAACAATACGATCAGGCGATTTCCGATTACAGCAAAGCCCTCGCCATCACTCCTCAGGATGCCGATAGCTATTTCGGGCGCGGCAGGGCCTATTCAGCAATAGAACAATATGATGCGGCGATTGCCGACTATAATCAGGCTATTGCCATCATTCCGCAGCATGCTGGGGCCTATTATAATAAAGCTATTGCCTGCGAGGCCAAAGGTGAGAATCAAGCGGCTATTGACGCCTACCGTCAATTCCTGAACTATGCTTCGCCACAAGACACCGAGGAAATAAAATATGCCAAGCAGCATATTGCGAAACTAGGCGGCTAAGCGGAGAGGCTCTAGAACTCCTAGCATGACAAAAAACGGGAGATACGCAGCATTGATTATGTGGAATCTTTTTATAATAGAGTAACTCTGGCGCGTTATTTTTTAAACTTTTCGAGTCAGTTTCTGGATTGGCGAGACAATAAAGAACGCAATTTTTGCGGCTGCAAGTCCGGCAAAAAAAAACGGCGGTTTCAGTACCCGGCGAGCAGTTGGGACGGTATATGTTAATGAATCTGACCGTCGCAGACGTTTGATTTGACCAAGATATGAGTAACGAATTTTTATCTTTTAAGAGTTTGGGGGAAGGACATAGGGCTGTTTCACTGAAACATTACAGGTATTGGTAGAAATGGTTGTGTTATGCAGGGAAAATATACCTTAATGCCGAAATTGCGTTTTATGAAAAAGAATTAAACTGGGGGTCCGATAATAAATAGGAGGCGGATATTTTGAAATTTATATGTGCAATAATCATAACATTCCTTGTTCTAATATTCATACCTTATTCTGCTTACGCGAGTGACGGACCGGTGCTGTATTATCACACGGGGCCGGATGGCACACTGACGCTATTTGCACAAGATAAGGACTCTTTCGACCATACCTGGACAAAGCTGGAACTGCATAAGGTATTTACTGCGGACAATAAAGCAAATTATTTCATAAGATTTTTTCGCGCGGCCGATGATCCTGTTAGCAGCTTAAAGTTGGTTTTAGACGGAAAACCATATGTTTTGAACCCGCTGCCAGGTACTCAGGAAATATTGTCTGCTGGTGGCATTCAGCAATGGTATCAAGTTGACGATAATGTGGTGGCAGCTCTGGCAAACGTGAAGAAGGTCAAGGAGGAAGTGCAATTTGTTAGCGGGAAAGTTTATAAGAATTCAACTTACCGTTCTTTTGCCGATTCTGTTCGGCAACTGATTACTCTTGACAGTGGAAACTATCTTAACCAAAAAAATGTTGAATCCGCGGATACTGGTACGTTTACAGTATTCATTCCCGGTGTAACCCCGAAAGACGTTGCGGCGGCATTGATCTATAACAGGAATTATTCCAACAGCTCCGGCACTGATAAATTCTTAAATAATTACCAAGTTTATGTAAGCGGCGACTGGCAGTTGATGGAGTTTGACTCGAAACGCGATTCAGACCGTACCTTTATTTTTTTGCAGCCTCAGAATGGCGGAGTTTGGGTGAGACTAACCAATACAGAACATAGTGTCACCATACTTATTGTTCCAGTAACTGTTTATTCAGGTACCTCCAGCATGATAGAGTATATACCCGAGACGCAGATCAACGACTACTATGTCGATCCCTGGCGGAGCACAAAGGGGATGTCAGGCGCGGAATTAGGCGATGTAAACAGTTGGGTCGATAGTATTTCGGAAGTATACAAGCTATTTTACGGTTCCTACGATTATGGGCTTGAGTGGAGTAACCCTGCCGTGGAAACCGAAAAAAAGAAAGCCTTGCTCGACAAATGGGCGTCCGGCCCGTTTATCATTCGGTCTGTAAACGCGGTGGAATTTCCGGAGTTGAAAGGAATTATTCCAGGGGATACTATTACCGAGATTAATGGTGTTTCTACTAAAAGCATAGCATATCCTGAATCGCTGTTATTAACAGTCTACAATACCAAACCGGCCACATTTACGATTTGCGACAGCTCCGGCAACCTAAAACAAAAAATCACCATAACTCCAAAATTAATACCGGCCACAGGAATGAAGCGGGACTACTGGGAAACAGTCAAAAACGATAAACAGTTTAAAAAGTTTGATGACCCAAATATAGCAAGGACTGACATGTCATATAATCCACTCGGGAGTGTGCAATGAAATATTAAAATGTGCCAGAAGTGGACGCCTGAAAGGCTTAGGTCTGTGTATAATCGGGCCTGTTGACAAACTATAGAGACTACAAAGACTGCGTAAAAAGCACTTTTACGCAGCCCCAAGCCGTGGGTCGGAGTCTATCCCGGATTCTGTGTAAACCTTCAAGTTGGTGTAAAATAAAAACACAAGCTTGGAGGTTTACTTATGGTTAAAAGAAAAATTACCCCAGAATGAAGAGAACAGCGAAAAGAACTATTGGAAATGTTGCAGCGAGCCGGAATCAACGATGTGGCAGGAGTGCAAGAACTGTTCAAGGAAAGGGTAAGCTCTGTCCTTGAAAATGGCTTGGAAGGCGAAATGGAAGACGAATTGGGCTACAGTAAATACGACTATTACCACCAATGCATTTGAAAGTTTCAATCGGTAGCTGCGCAAGGTGACGAAAGCCAAATCTGTTTTCCCGACGGACGACAGCCTGCTAAAAATGCTGTATTTGGCAATGGTGGACATCACGAAAAAATGGACAGGGCGCCCGCCATGACTGGGGTCAAATACATTCCCAACTTGAAATGTTTTTTGCCGACAGGCTCGATTAACTTGACAGCTAGAGTCTTTCCGATATAATGCTAGCAAGGGCAAACCAACCGTACCGGCTGATTTGCCCCCCTGAAAAATTTTGCTGTTTCGCGCCAATCTTGAATTTACAGAGATTGTGGGATACACCCGTGGGTCGCGAGTTCGAATCTCGTTGCCCGCTCCAATAACACAAGCATTCCAGGCGTCGGTCTGGAATGCGATTTTCATTTAGGCTCCCCATCTGGTTCCTTATCCCATTGCGTGAAAGCTTTGATACTATTTTCATTTCAGCTTAGATGTTTATTTGGACAAAAAAATAAGGCACTTGGCTTACGCCGTACCTTATCACTTTTTAGACTGCACGTTGTATCTTACCACTGCGCAGGCAGCGGGTGCAGATGCTCACCTTTCTAATTTCACCTTTAACGACAGCTTTTACTTGTTGGATATTGGGCTTCCAAGTGCGTTTGGTTCTAAGGTTTGAGTGGGCGACGTTGTTTCCGCTAGCTACGCCTTTTCCACATACTTCACATACATTGGCCATATAGTACACCTCCTTTAATGAAGGACAAACTACCCTCATTGCTATAACAGTAGTATTTTAACATAAAAGATCTATGGTTTGCAAGATCTGCGAAAAAATAGATGTTCGAAGGATAGCTTGTAATGGGATAATTTGTTGTGAATTCCCGCAAGCATGGAGGAAATCGTTTCTAAGTATGGAACTAGGGAAGAAGTAGTCTAGGAGACAAGCCGCCTGCGGCGGGATTGTCCGTCGAGAAAAAGAGCGAATTTTGTGGAGTGATGGATTTGCAGAACTGGTCTACCAGCATAAAGTACCTGAAGGGCGTCGGCCCGGCAAAAGCCACTATGCTGGCCAAGTTAAATATATTTACAGTCGGCAATCTACTGGAGCATTATCCGCGTCGGTACGAGGATCGCAGCCAGCTTAAGCTCATCCAGGAGTTGACTGACAACGAAGTGCAAACTTTCCAGGCCATCGTAGCTGGCTGCCAGGAATCTAAACCCAGACGCGGACTGACGCTGACAAAGATCACGGTCAAAGACGGCAGTGGTACAGCACAGCTGGTGTGGTTCAATCAGGCCTTTATCAAAAGAATGTTGCAATCGGGCCAGGAAATTATTGTTTCCGGTAAGGTTGAACGTCGCTACGGCCAAATTCAGATTTCACATGCAGAAGTTGAGGTCATTGACGGCAGCGATTTATTGCATACCGGGCGGATTGTTCCCGTATATCCGGCAAGCGAGAGTGTCGGTCAACGCTGGCTTCGGGTGGTGCTGAGGCAGGCTCTTGATGCTTATGGTGCTATCGAGGAGTTTTTGCCGCCGGAGGTCGTCAGCCAGTTCGGGTTGATGGATCGCCGCGCGGCGCTTGAGAATATTCATTTTCCTCAAGATGCCACTTTGCTTGAGTCGGCCCGTCGTCGGCTGGTTTTTGAAGAGTTGTACTTGTTGCAGTGCGGGCTGCTCTTCCTGAAAAGCAAGAATAAGGAAGGCGGCAGTGGTATTAAACATGCTATTGACGGCGAATTGGTAAAGAAGGTTGAGGCGCGGCTGCCGTTTGAGCTTACTGGTGACCAGCGACTGGCTTTAGCGGATATCAAAACCGATATGGAAGATGTTACGTCGATGCAGCGGCTGATCCAGGGTGATGTTGGTTCAGGAAAGACGGTGCTGGCGGCGATTGCTCTGGCAAAAACGGTGGAGAATGGCTATCAGGGAGCGATGATGGCTCCTACTGAGATTCTCGCGGAGCAACATTGTCATACTCTGAGTCAGTTGTTGGCTCCTGAGGGTATCCGCATTGCCGCCCTTACTGGCAAACTGACCCGCCGTGTCAAGGAGGAAGTGTTGAGTCGTCTGCGGGACGGTCTGGTGGATGTGGTGGTGGGAACGCATGCGCTGATTCAGGAGGATGTTGAGTTTAAAGAGCTGGGGCTGGTGATCACTGATGAGCAGCATCGCTTTGGGGTGCGTCAACGGGCTAAGCTTCAGTCTAAGGGGACGACACCTGATGTGCTGGTGATGACCGCCACGCCGATTCCGCGGACGATGGCGCTGACGGTGTATGGCGATCTTGATGTTTCGCTGATCCGGGAACTGCCTCCGGGGCGTAAAGCGATAAAGACTTACTCTGTGGGTAGCGACATGCGCCAAAGGGTTTATAGTTTCATTATCAAGGAAGTGACGAGCGGTCGTCAGGCTTATATTGTGTGTCCGCTTGTTGAGGAGTCGGAGAAGCTGGAGGTTCAGTCTGCCATCCAGATGTATGATCAGTTGCGCGAGTCTTATTTTCAAAATTTGGAATGTGGGCTGGTGCACGGCAGAATGAAGGCCCAGGAAAAAGATAAGGCGATGCAGGCTTTTTATAGCGGGGAAACCAAGGTTTTGGTGGCTACAACTGTCATTGAGGTCGGCGTAAATGTTCCTAATGCCAGTGTCATGGTTGTCGAGGGCGCGGACAGATTTGGTCTGGCTCAGATGCATCAGCTCCGGGGGCGTATTGGCCGGGGCGAGCATCAGTCTTATTGTATTTTGTTGTCTGATACTCAGAATCAGGATACGAGAGAAAGGTTGGATCTTATGGCCCAGGTGCAGGATGGGTTCGTTTTGGCGGAGAAAGATCTTGTTCTCAGGGGACCTGGCCAGTTTTTCGGCACCAGGCAGCATGGCATTCCTGATTTGAAGATCGCCGATATTGTCCATGACACTGCTGTTTTAGTGGAAGCCAGGCGCGCTGCTCAGCAAACCGTCGGCACGCCGGAGCAGTTTGCCGCCATCCGTCCGGTGCTGAGCGAAAGATTCGGTGATTATTTCGGGATGATATTCCAAAGTTGAGATTGGTTTTGAGAATATTGAGGCTTTTTTTTATAGACAAAAAAAAGGGGCGGCTAGGCCGCCAATTATGGGAGAGGAGAAAATTTACATTCTAATTTTGCACATTTTGGTTCAACAATATACATATAAAATAAATAATTATTTTTGCTGCCGGGAATGCACACTATAGTAAATAAACTGTGGGTGGTGCGTCGCATGGATAATTTATATCAGGAAGAGCAACTGCGCGGTATTGCTGAGGAGTGTCAGGAGTTTGAGCATGTTATCAGTGCCATGGGATATGGGTTTTCGATGCTCAATGTCGCACCGGAACGTTTTCTGCGCCGCTGTCCTGACTGTGTTCACTGGCTGGGGGGTTCGTGCAATATTTTTTTGCATGAAAAGGCTGAGTGGGGCGGCCAATAAGAAGTCTGACAGCACCGGGGGTGCTGTTTTTCTTTTGGTAGTCGTTGCCTTTTAGTCAATATTTTAGTATATTTATTTCGTAGTAATTTTTGATCTAGCGGGTAAGGGAGAGGTAAATGAATAAACTTTTTAGTTGGCTGGCTGTTATTGCGGTGACTGGTTTTATTTACTGGTGTCAACCGGATTTTTTCCGGCATGCATACAAGATTATTGAACATGGCAATATTGGGGCTCTGGCGGAATATCTTCGCTCTTTTGGGCCTGCGGCGATTTTCGCAATATTAGTGCTTTTTGTTGTTATGACTTTTACTATTGTTTTTCCCTTCGCATTGTTAGAAGGTGCAGTGGGGATTATTTACGGTGTATTCTGGGCGGTGATGCTTTCGTGGGTCGGTGAAGTCCTCGGAGCGATTTTCATGTTTGTATTCGCCCGATTTTTCTTCCGTAAGGGGATAGAAGGCTGGGTTGTCAAGAGTCACTATCTCAAACAAATGGATGACTTTAGCGCCAAGAACGGTTTTAAGGCTCTGCTGGTCGCCCGGTTGGTGCCACTGGCTCCGTCCGGCATTATTACCGCGGTGGCGGCTATCAGCCGGATTTCTTTCCGGGATTTTATGGCAGCCACTATTTTGGGGAAGCTGCCGCCGATTATTGTCAAGGTGTTGTTGGGCTATGATCTGGCTTATGCCGGATCAAAGATACCTCAGATCGCAGCGATTGTAGTGCTGGTGGGCATTATTTACGGTGGTATGTGGTGGTGGAATAGTCGACGGAAAAAGCAATAAGGACGCTCGATAAACCCCCATCTGCATTGAAAGTGCTATTTACACAAAGGCTTTTAGCCCTCATAAATATGGCCAATTCCGTCAAACAATACTGACTAATAATCACAGGGAACTTCTTCTTAATCAACGAAGTCATTTTTTCTGATTAGAATTCTTTCCTCATTTTCGCCGCAAGAGTGCCGGACGGCGAAGCTCAGGAGTAAGACGCTGTAAGGTTTAAGCCGACAGCTATCGTACCGGCGGTAATTCGCATCCCTGCGCAGTACCGCCTCCCGCAACCGTCCTGGTTGCGGGCACGATGCTGTTACCGGCCTTTTTACCAACAGCGTCTAACTCCTACGCAACGCCGCCGGACACCATTGCGGCCAGTTAACTGTAGGAGACGTGTACGGTTCGTTTCGTAAATAGAAGAAGACTTTTTTCATACTCTGAAGCGGGCGCAAGCCGCTTTTTTGTTTATGTTTTGAACAACCACGCGCAACCTCAAGAATTAATTGGGGTACACTTGTTAACACTAGCCTTGTCACGGATAAAGGCGGTGATAGTTATAAATCTGCAATATAACATGGAAACGGCAATCCTGCTTTCCGGAACGGTTCTTTCCATGATCGCAACAATCTGGATATTGAGCTACAATTGGAGACGCTATGGTCTGTTATTCGTGCTTAGTTCTGTGGCCGGCAATATTCTGTGCTACATTTTAGTTGTCCTTGGCTTCTACTCATTCCCGTATCGCCTGTTCCCTGAGCTACTAAAATTTCCCGCCGAAATTATCCTCACGGTTTTTCCAGTGTATGTTCTGCTTGGAGTGCGCTATAGCCCTGCAAAATGGGCTTATAAGGTTCCATTTTATTGGGCGTTGGTAAATCTTGGCCTTTTGGGCGAGACGATGGTAAAAAGTCATACTGCAATCATACGCTACGACTTCGAATGGGATTTTTGGGATTCTTATACGCTTTGGTGGATATTCTTTCTTTTCTTCGAATGGGTTGGTGGCAAAATCATCCCAGTATCTGATCGTAGACCGATATCGCAAGAAGCCTTTGCGTATGGCAACTGGGCTTGGATCCTATTTCACGCGATAATGATTGGCACTATATTCGGCGTCGGATGGTATCTTGGCAATATGCGCCCGTGACACATTACAAGTGAATAAACCTCGGTTATGAGAAGCCGCTTCAGGCTTTTTTTTGTTTATGTGGTCATTGGTGTCATCAACAAAAAGAAGTATGTTTGTTTATTGAGCAATATATGCGTCCTTGTTGCAGCACAGGCAAGTCTTGTAATAGGTTTGGTGGGTCTGTCATAAGTTATATAAAACAGCTTTGAAGGAGGCTTGGAAGAAATGGTTGTCGGTTCACATCAGTTCTGTAACCGCGACTTTTGCCGGGCAATGAAGGATTTGCGGGGATTTAATGTATTGGTGCTGCTGATTGATGGATCTGCGGTATTTGGGCGACTGGAAGCGATTGATGACTGGGTTGTTTATATTTTGCCAGCAGCCGGAATTTCCGGGGTGGTCACCGTGCGATACCGGCCGCCAAATGTTGCTTTTGTACCTGATATATTATTGACTGAGATGCTTGTGGATCTGTGTGACATCGTTGCCGTCGTGGAAGGGCCATATCTGGTATCGCCGCTGAGTAAAGGGGATGCGGTTCCGGCTGGGACGGCGGCTACTCCTGTCCTCACCCCCAAACAGGCGGCCAAGGCGAATATGGCGAATATGACCAATACTAGGCAGCAACAGACCCTGGTTGATATCCTGGAGGATTTTGAGGCTCAGAATCTTGGCATTTTGCTGCTTGGCGGCTGGGTAATAGCCGGGCAGGTGGGAGAAGCCTGTGATTGCGTTGCCGTAGTCGGGCCAGCCACTGTGACCTCGGTTTCGCCGTTTCTTGTTCTTGGCGCACTGAATATTTTTGGCCCGGCGCTAAATGGTGGCTTACTGACCTTATTCGGAACTTTTCGGGCGCTGGTCAATCTGAAAACGATGATGGGTACGATGTTTCCATAAAGATAGGTGAACGGCGATGCGCGAGGCCGCCCATAGGCCCTCATAAATATGGTCAATTCTGCTCTGCGAAATGAAAACTGACTAGTATCACATGGGGCTTCTCTATCATCAACGAGGTTGTTTTCTCTGCTTAGAATTCTTTCCGCAATTTCGCCGCAAGAGTGCCGGACGGCGAAGCTCCGGGGTAAGACGCTGTAAGGTTTAAGCCGACAGCTATCGTATACGTTCTGATTTCATAGTTTTATCCGCCGAATCAGTCATTTGCAAATTAATCTCCACCTATATGCGTGAAGCGCTAATTGCATCCCTGCTCAATAGCTCTTCCCGCAACCGTCCTGGTTGCGGGCACGATGCTATTACCGGCCTTTTACCAACAGCGTCTAACTCCTACGTAACGCCGCCGGACACCCTTGCGGCCAGTTAACTGCATGGAGATGCGTACGGTCCATATCTCGAAGCACCCATCTGCGAATGGAGTTTCAGAAATGATACTTTCATTCTTTGTGGTGCTAAGAATGAGCATGTGGGTCTGCATCGTTGGTGCTTCGGGAGCGCGCCTGCCGTAACGCATCTGAGCGGCTTCGGGGTGACGATGGGTAGACGGAAATAGAGAAGAATAGAAATCCTGTAAGTTCTGGATGGAACTTACAGGATTTTGGCCATTTTATGCAGCCAATAAATAAACTGCGGGGTCAGGCGTGACTTATTATTGGCATAGGAAAAGAAGAAAACCGGCCCTTGTAAAGGGGTCGGTTTTTCCTGTTGCACAGTTTAGGGTACGTTCTCGTATTACTTAATATGTTTTACCAAAGAAGCGGCAATGCCGATATACTGCGCTGGTGTCAAGGCCAGCAGGCGTTTTTTGTCCGCTTCCGGCAATTTTACACTTTCGATAAAGGCTTTAATTTCCTCTTCGCCGATGCCTTTGCCGCGGGTAATGGCTTTTAGTTTATCATAGGAATTAGTATGGCCGTGTTTGCGCATTACTGTTTGCACTGCTTCAGACAGGACTTCCCAGGCATGGGTTAATTCGGCGGACAGGGCAGCTTCATTGACCACCGTTTTTTTAAGTCCTTTTAAGGTGTAGGTAATAGCCAGATGGGAGTGGGCAATGCCTGTCCCAATGTTGCGCTGCGCCGAAGAATCGCTGAGATCACGCTGCAGGCGCGAGATTGGAAGCTTGTTGGCTAGATGGTCAAGCAATGCGTTGCTTAATCCAAGGTTTGCCTCCGAGTTTTCAAAGTCGATGGGGTTCACCTTATGAGGCATGGTGGAAGAGCCAACTTCACCGGCGATGGCTTTTTGTTTGAAATAGCCGCGTGAAATATAGAGCCACATGTCGCGGTCAAAGTCCAGAAGGATATTGTTAAACCGGGTGAGGGTATGGAATGATTCAGCTAAAAAGTCGTGGGACTCGATCTGGGTTGTCAGTGGATTGTAGGTCAGTCCCAGGCTTTTAACAAAGGAACGGGAAACAGCTTCCCAGTCTACTTCCGGATAAGCTATGCTATGGGCATTGAAATTGCCGACAGCACCGTTGAATTTACCAAGATATTCCTGAGCCTGGAGTTGTTTCAACTGGCGGTTCCAGCGATAGACAAACACGGCCAGTTCTTTGCCTACGGTTGTGGGAGAGGCGGCCTGACCATGGGTATAAGCTAACATGGGATGAGCTTTTTCTTTTTCGGCTATAGCCGCAACTGTCTGCACCAGATCTTTGGCTGCCGGCAGCCAGACATTCTCAATACCGTGCTTAAGCATCAGCGCATAGGAAAGGTTGTTAATATCTTCTGAGGTGCAAGAGAAATGAATAAATTCCAGCACATCAGACAGTGACATTGCACCCAGCGTTTCCCGGAGAAAATATTCGATTGCTTTCACATCGTGGTTGGTAGTACGTTCAATCTCCTTAATCCGGAGAGCGGCTGCCTCATCAAAATTGCTGACAATATTGCGCAAAAAGGCTGTTTCCTCCGGAGTAAACGGACGTATTTCGGCAAAATCCGGATTGGAGGCCATAGCAATAAGCCATTCAACTTCTACATGAAGACGGTATTTTATTAAAGCCCATTCCGAAAAATAGTTTCCCAAAGGCTCGGTAATCGCTCCATACCGCCCTTCTAGGGGTGTAAGTGATTTGATACTCATCTCTATTCCTCATCATTCTCTTAAATTTAACAGCAAATGAATTTGCCATAAAAACTATGCGTATTATACTACATTACCGTTTAAGTATACTACGATCTAAAGCAAATTTCCTCAAAATCCTTATTAATGAAATGAAAGATATTTTGAGGAAAGGCCATAGACAGGCCTGTTTGATGCATTTTGATTACTACAAAAGTGTTTTGCCGTTATACCTGATACGGAGAAGGATTATGAATGGCCTCGAGGTGACGCCTGGGATGGATGTAAATGGATAAATATGGAAATCAAGTGAGTCTTGGATGATACTTGAAGGATTTTTGCCGTTTTATGGGAAGCTGTGTAATGAGATGTGTTGGAAGGCAGGCCCTGTGACACTTTATAAGGCGGGGGAATTGTTATGACAACGCTGTAGCTGAAAACTTTTTCGGCATACTCAAAACGGAGTGTATCCGAAGATGCAAACCTAGGTCAGTTGAACAGGCTCGCCAGCTCGTTGAAGATTATATCTATTTCTATGAACCACGAGCGCATTCAACTCAAAACAAAACTGACGCCGCTTGAAAAGCGACGCCAGTTTGCGTAATTTCATAAAATTCTGCGATAGGGCCTTTTATTCGTGTCTGTTCAATTGGGTTCAGTTCAGATCTTCCAACCACTTTTTTTGATAAAACATTTCAAGGTTTGAACTCCAGCGTAGCGTCTTCCTTTAAGCCAGAGATTATTTGTACTCAATCAGCGGTCATAGGTCGGAACACGCAATTTAATTATTCCGCCCTGGCTTTAATTGCCCGATCCAGTGTTCCATCATGGATAAGCTTGTATCCACGGTTATAACGATTGAGTCCGTAATTCCAGTATAAGTCATAGTCTTTGCCGGCTGCAATCTGGACTATCGACCAATAGGACCAGAGTACATCTTGGATGAATTTGTTAATGATTATTCCGCCCCACTGTTTTTCAGTTGGTTCTGCGCCATAATATTCGCTCATCAGATAATGTTCGTTTTCCTCACTCATATTCGATTCAAGGGACAATGCCGCCAAATCGAACAGCGGATCGTTCATACCTGCATATTCCCAGTCGATAAGGTACATATTCTTCTTATCATCCATCCAATTCGCAGGCAAGGTGTCGTTATGGCAGGGCGCTGGCTCTGCAGGATATTTCTCTAAGAGGGCTTCAATTTCAGCAAATTTCTGAACCATCAATTCCGAGCCTTCATAAAAAGCGTGTTTTTTTTGCTCAATTATATCACGGTAGGAATGAGTTTCACGCAGCGGGTTGAATTCCGTGATGAATTTCTTTCCACAGTTATGATACGTTCTTAATACTTTTGCGATACGCGGGATATATTGACCGTCCATAAAATGATCATTGACCAGGGTAATGCCATCAATGTATCTACACACTTGATTGCCCGTCTTTCCGTCATAGTAAATGATCGGGGCACCTATACCGAGGTCAGCCGCTATCTGCGCGTTATGTTTTTCACCCGGACGGTCCATATATTCTGCCGTGCCATCGCCTGCCAAACGCACGGCATATCTTTCGCCATCGATGGTTACTGTGTAGTTGGTATTTGTTAAGCCCCCGGGAAGAATTTCAATTTTGCTGATTCTTGATTCCTTCTCTTGGAAGAAGGGAATCACACTGATCATTTTGTAGACTCTTCCGATATGATCCAAAGGAATTCCTGTCTCGATCTCAACCTTTTCGTACATTTATTCTTGTCCCCTCCAAAGTTAATAGATGATATTTTCGTTTAATTCATGAGCGAAATTGATTAACTAGTAAAGCAGATTAAAGCATAGCATTTGAACAATATTTTGACATAATTATTAATATTCCTTTAAAAACGCGTCAAAATTTTTTTGGGGGGTTGGAGAACTATGGGGTCAGGCTTGACTAGTTGACTTATTGTGATGCGCAGTGCAGTTTTGCCGTCTTGCTTAAATCCCTCCTTTTCCAACCCCGCACAAGCAATAGAACCCACGTACTACGTGGGTTTTCGGCTTTTGAGGATTCACATGGTGAAGGCGAGTCGTGACTTTGAAAATCCACCTTTTCTTTCTTGAGATTGCGACGCTTGAAACGTATTTAAACAGGCCTAAATCAAAGATTCAGGCCTGTTTATGGTAAGGGTACGGCTTAGGCAAGTACCTTTCAGTTGTATCAGGGCTTTGCCAGCAATGCTGCGTACACGGTTCCATCGGGTCCGCCAACAGAGTGCTCAACGGCACCATAGCGCGTTTGTCGCCGATCTTTCCCAGGGTTTGGTCTGCAGCCAGCCGGACATATTTATCAGGATGTCCAAGAGCCATAATAAGCGGTTCCACGGCTTTATTGCCGATTTTTGCTAAGGCGGTGCCGGCAGCTTCATATACGTGCAGTTCCGCGTCCTGAAAAGCAGTGATCAACGGTTCTACCGCCCGGTCATCACCGATTTCTCCCAGTGCTGCTGCGGCAGCTTCACGCAGTTGAAAATCCGCCGCATGTAAAGCGGCGAGGAGCGTTGGCACTGCCTTGGGGTCGCCGATTGCGCCCAAAGCTTTAGCCGCAGCCCGGCATACGGTTAAATTAGGGTCACTACAGGCCGCGCCGAGCAGCGCGACGGCCTGGCTGTCGCCGATCCGGCCTAAAGCCTCGGCGGCTGCGGTGCGGACCTGGCATTCGGATTGCTGGATGGCCGTAATCAAAAGTTCAACCATTTGGGGATTGTCGATCCGCTTGAGATGGCCGCAGGAGGTGGTTCGGCCCCGGGTGGGATCTTTGAGCATCACGATCAGCGGGTCTACAGCCCTGGAATCGCCGATCTTTCCCAGAGCAACAGCGGCAATCTCCCGTATGGTGTTCCATTCCCGATAGGTAATAATAGGAAAAATGGGATTAAAATCCGGGTCCGAAGCGAAGCCAGACCGTAAGCGGGGGGCGAACGCGAGTCGCTCTATTATGTCGATGACCGATTCGATATCGGCGGTGATCTCCCCCAAGGCTGCATTCGTTGCTGTTACCGACGGAAAATAACATCTGATATAATCCATTTTCTGCAATAAAAATATTAGCGGGGCCACGGACCTGACATCCCCGATGTCCCCTAGCGCTGCAACGGCATTTTGGCGGATGGCCTTTTCGCTGTGTCGTATAGCTTTGATTAACCTGTCTACATCTTTGTTTTCAGCGAGTTTTCGGACATTAGGCTTGCCAAAGTTGAAAAACAACATATGAATCATCCCCTAAGGACTGCTCCCCACTATGTGCTGCTACTTTGGTCCATTTTCTTTTACTATATTAGTTTCAGTGGAAGCCTAGAGAGCACCAATGGAGTGCAGCAATCTATTTCAGACGCTAAACTTTGGCTTATAGATATATTGCAGTTTTTCAGAGAATTATGCCTAAAAATACACATATGAAAAGTGCCCTGCCGTCTATCTGTCAGCACGGCATATTATTATGCTTTTCGCCTTCTGGCCTGAATTGGCGTGGAATGAAGGCATTTCGGAGAAGGGTTAATAGACTGAAGCTCGCCCCTGCAAATCCACCTTTTATTAATTTTGATTCCTTACTACCGACTCGATATCTCTCCCACACCTTCGACGGCTTAAGGTTAGAATTTCCCTCTTTATGATCGTTTACCAAGGTAAATACTGGTGCTTGGCCTCGGGTAAATCAGTTTGACAGGCCAGAAAGCTAGGTCTCTTAGTTTCTTTGCTTTGGATATGTGGCGGCAAAACTTCCGCTTCATTTCGACTTCTGGTAGTAGGCCATCATCGATGTTGTTCAGGTGCTGGACGCCTTCCGCACTTTCTCCATCTCGGCAAAGGCCTCGCCGTTTTCCTGCACATGAGAGACAGTCTTACGGTTCTAGTGTCTCACTTTCGGGGTAGCTAAGGATCCTTTGCCTCCCCCCACAAACAACAAAAAAGCCACGTAGTACGTGGCTTTCCGGCTTTTGAGGATTCACACTGCGCCTTTTTCCGAGCTTCGTCCGCTCGGTACTTTTGTGGCGAAATATGGGAGAAATAACTTCGGAGATAAAACATCGTTGATAAAGGCTAAGGAATGCTTAAAGTATTTTTTCAGTGGTTTAGAATCGTCCCTGTGACGTGTGTAAGAGCGTGAACTAAAGTTAATTTCATGCCTAATCTTCCCAAGTGTTGCAGGGATATTTTGTCGTGTGCAGAATAAACTAAAAAAAACCATAAGGGAGGAACTACTATGCCAGTGGTTCAAATTGATTTTGCTGAAGGCCGTTCTGCGGAACAGAAGAGGGATATGGCCAAGAAAGTTACTGAGGCTATTTGTGATACTTTGAAGTGCCCACCAGCGGCTGTGGAAATCGTGATGAGGGAAATACCGTTAAGCTCTTTTGCTGTGGCTGGTAAACTGCTAAGTGATAAATAATGCTTTATATCGGCGGGAAGATAGCTGCGCCCTTAAGGCCTTGAAATAACTGAATCTTTTTTTCAGACTGAAGGGATGATGAGTATTCTATGGATCAACTATCTTTTGCGGCGGCGATGGAGTCGGGTATCCGTCAGGAAATTGAGTATATTGGGCGGGAGGCTCCGCCTGAACTAAAGCCTTTCCTGGATATTGTCGGTAAATTTCAGGTGGAGTTTGAATTGTTGCTTGACCGGGGTCAGTGTACTAACATTGATACTGGATGCTACCCGGAAGTAGACCCGTTGGTTTTGCTGGGGACTGATAGCCAGTGGCAGGAGTTGACGCGGGTTTTTGGGCAGGTAGCGGAAAAATCGACTGCCGACCTGACAGCTCTGTGGATGATACAGGCTCTTATTGAGAAGTCCGGCCAATTGTATCAACAGGCTAGCATTAATAGCGCTTACCCGGCTACCAGGCTGTTTATGCGCTCTATGACTGAGGCCAAAAGCATGTTGCGTCGAAGAATTGATGGACTGCTTAGGGTTTTATACAACGAGATGTGGGCCGATCTGGGTTTTGCGCCTCTCGTGCTGGGCAAGGACTGATTATTAGTGGAGTGATTGCTCCTTTTGAAATTCCTGCTAGGGCCTAAAAGCCAGGCAGGTTTTTTCTTCGTAAGCAGTTGCTTAAGTTGTGACCTTGATGAGGTGTGAACGGTGGACGATTATTCCAAGAAAAAATTGCGCGAAGCAACTGGCAAAATGCGCCAGGGGCTGGAAGAGTACTTTCAGCGCCAAAGCGTTGACAGGCAAAGCGCGGAGTATAAGGCCTGGCGTTATATGATGCTTTTGGCGGTGGAAAAGACGATGGAGGCCCGCAATATTAGTGGGCAATTGCCACCTTTTTTGACGTTGGCTGGCGCTGGTGGGGATGATCCTCCGGCACCTGATGTTGTGGATTATTGCCGGGGACTGTTTGCGAGTGACGAACTTAGATTTGATCTAAGTTCTGGTTCAGATCCATTTGCTGCTGCGGATATTCTTGGTTGGCTGCATCAGTACTGGCATGACGGCGAGCGGCAGGCTATTACTGCTAGCGCCAATAAGGACCAATACGCCAAAATCGTCGCTGAGAAGGTTGTCTCCAGAACACAGGTATATAGCGAGAAGTATATGATTGATTTTTTGCTGCAAAATACGCTGGGCGCTTTATGGATGGGGATGTCACCTGAGTCTCCTCAGCTGAGGGACTGGAGTTTTTATGTGAATAAGGTTCCGGCAGCGGCACTTTCCCGTAAGCCGGTGAAAGATATATCTGTGCTGGACCCGGCCTGCGGCTGCGGAAATTTTTTGTTGGCGGCTTTTGATATGCTGTACGCAATGTATCGGGAAGAAAATCCTGCTGAGAAACCGGCGGTTATCTGCGCGGCAATTCTCAATAATAATTTGTATGGTATTGATATTGACGCCAAAGCTGTGGCAGTTACCCGGATGGCGTTATGGGTAAAAGCGCTGGAGAAGGCGCCTGATTTTAGCGGCGGTGACCTGACGGATTTTCACGGTCATATTATAGCAGTTGACGAAGATGAAGTGCTTACAGATGTTGATCAACTCGGTTCCCTAACTAAGGTTGATCCTAATGTGCAAGGCAGTGTCGTGACAGACCTGCTAAGTCGCCGCTTTGACGTTGTTGTCACCAACCCGCCATATATTGATAAACGCGACTATGCGCGGCCGGTCAGGGATTATTTGCGGTGTCATTATCCGCAGGGTACGGGTAATTTATATGCCGCTTTTATTTTGCGTTGCAAGGATCTGGCTCAAAGTTATGTGGGGATGATAACTCCGCAGACTTTTCTTTTTCTGACCAGCTATGCCGCTTTGCGCCGCGAATTGTTTCAGCAAACGGCTATCCGGACGCTGGCTCACCTCGGTCTGGGGGCTTTTTCCGACGCTGTTGTTGATACGGCGATGTTTGTGCTGCAGAAGAAAACGCTGGCCGGTAGTGATTCTTTGCAAGGGGTCTACTTTAAGCTTCTGGAGGCACCAAACAAAGAGCAGGCATTGCTGGCGGCGCTGGCAGGCTGCACGGGCGAGTCCCGGCATGAGCAGGTGTTCTGCTGTTCGCAGCAGGAGGTCACGGCGCTGGAAGGTTCGCCGGTCACTTATTGGCTGGGAGCCGCTCTGCGCAAGGTTGTGACAGAGTCAAGGCCGCTCAGGGATTATGCTGATATTGTTCTGGGGATGAAAACGTCGGATAATCGGCGTTTTGTAAGGGCTTGGTGGGAGGTGGAACCGGAAGAAAGCGGCAGGTCACCGGCAAAGTGGGCGCCGTATGAGAAAGAGGCCAGTGGCTATCGCTATCAGCGAAATTCTGCGCACTTTGTCCGTTGGACGAGTGGGGCGCAGGATTATTATAAAAATCATTATTCCGCTCAGCTTCCTAATGCTAAGTATTGGTTTAAGCCGGGCATCGTTTATGGGCTGATAAGCAGTAAGGCTTTTACCGCTAAACTACTTCCGGCGGGGCATATGGCCGATATGGCTGCAAGTTGTGTTTTCCCCCATGATAGTGCTGACAGCAATTTCTTTTTGGGATTGCTTAACTCGAAAATCTATCAGTGGTTACTGAAATTATTGAATCCCACTGTAAATTACCAACCGATTGATTTGCAGCGTCTGCCGGTACCTGAACTTGCGCCGGCAGTGAAGGACGTGGTTGCCACTCTGGCGACCAGCGCCGCTCAGGCCGTGGGTATCTTGCGGGAAATGGAAATAACCGACCGCAATTATTGTTTTGAGCCTGGCGGTTTTTTGCCGCTTGCTGAAAAGTTGCCGACGGTGGTGACTGTTATTTGGTTCAATTGTTTGCAATATTTACTGACCCGGGATGAGATTGACTGCTGCCTGGCTAAGGCTTTGCAGCTTCCGATTGGTGAATATCAGGCTATTCTTGCCGACCTGGGGGGCCTCTGCAGTGAATATCCGGGCATTGAAGGCTATTCTTTTTTACCAGCCGGGCTCAGCACAGATTTATTTAGTTCGCCGCATAATTGCCTGACGTATTCGTCGGAAGAAATCACTATGGTGAAAGCCCGCTTGCGGGAACTGTATAGCGGAAAGTGGCCTTTGAAGATGGGGGATTTGCCCGAAGAATTCTTTGCGGGGCTGAGTGTTCAGATGAAACTTCACCCGCTTACGGTATACCACTTGATTGCCGAGGGAGTAAATAAGGAAGGTTGGCGGTGCGATTATCTGGAGAAGCGGCTGCTGGAGGATTTTTTCAGTGCTGTGGTGCTGTGGCTGCTTGGCCATCGCTGGTCAGGAGGCTTGGCCGCTGTCGTCGGCTGCGAAGGCTGCAGGGTATTGCCTGTTAGCGAAGATGGTGGCAGGAAGTCACTTTATGATACGGTGCTGGAGTTTATCTCCAGCTGGGCTGATACCCGGGAAACACTCAAGGAATTTGAAAGAATCGGCGGCGATAGTCTGGGAAAATGGCTGGCTGATAAATTTTTCCCGCGCCATATCCGCCAGTTTAAGCAGCGGCCAGTGGTTTGGCAATTGGCCAGCAATTCAGAACGAGGCGTTCTGCCAGTGTTTTCCTGCTTGATGCATTATCGGCAGGCCGGACAGTTGGGCGGCCTTTCTGCCGATTATGCCGAGCCATTGTTGGAAAAATTGCACCAGCAGTCTCCCAGCCTAAGGCGGGATGCCGGCGTCAATGAATTGGAAGGTTTCATAGCTAGTCTGAAGAAATTGGCGCAATATGATTTTGACTGGGAGTTTGGGATCAAGGTCAATATCGCCCCTTTCCAGGTGGCCGGACTGCTGGCTGCTGACGTACTGCCGCCCGCTGTTGTGGCGAGAGCGGCTGCTGACGTCAAGGCCTGGCGGGAAGACTTTTTTTAAGTCAGTGCCCGTAGACCATATTGCCGTTAATGAAAACTTTTTCGACTTTTGTGGCGATCGAGAAAGGATCCCCGTCAAATATAGCCAGATCGGCGTCCTTGCCTGGTTCGAGGCTGCCGACACGGCTGTCGATCCCAATAATCTCCGCGGCATTCAAGGTGATGGCCTGCAAAGCGACTGCGGTGGGAAGTCCTTCGCGAGCAGCCAGGGCTGCTTCCAGCCGTAAACCGTTGATTGGCAGAAACGGGTGGTCGGTTATCAACGCAATTTTAACTCCAGCGGCGTGCAAGATGGCTGGAGTGCGATAGGTGCGATCTTTTAATTCCACTTTCACTCTGGCGGTGATGGAGGGACCGATGGCCGCCGGGATGTTGCGGGCGGCGATTTCGTCAGCCACTTTATGCCCAGCGGTGGCGTGTTCAAGGGTCAAAGACAGGTTGAATTCCGCTGCGATACGGATCGCGGTCATGATATCTTCGGCGGCGTGGGCGTGGGCCCTTAACGGAATTTCGCCACTAAGCACTTTCGCTAGTGCTTCCAGGCGGAGATTGCGGTCAACGTTGGGCAATTTGCGGGCATAATCGCTGGCAGCGGCAAGGTTTTCCCGAACCATTGCAGCGATGGTCATGCGGGTGGATGGCGGACGTTCTTTGGGGGAATAGATTTTGATTGGATTTTCACCAAAAGCTATTTTTATGCCGGCTGGCTGCCGGATGACCATGGTATCGATAATTCGGCCGAAGGTTTTGATGGCAACGCTTTGTCCGCCGATGACATTTTCGCTGCCGGGAGTGACGATAACGGTGGTGATCCCGCCGCCGACGGCATCCTCCAAGCCTTCATCCTCGGGATTGATGGCGTCGATAGCTCTGAGATGGGGGCAGATTGGCTCGTTCACTTCGTTCTTATCCAAATGAGCCTCGCCTACGGCCTCCTCAGCAATGCCAAGATGGGTGTGGCAGTCTATCAAGCCGGGGGTTATAACTTTGCCGCCAGCGTCGAGGATTCGGGCCTCTGCGGGTATGGGAATGTTATGGCCCGCGGCTATGATTTTACCGGCATCCAGCAGAATGGTTCCATGGAAAAATGTTCCCCGGGACACGGTATGAATGGTTGCTCCCACGATTGCCAGCATAGCGACCCTCCTTGATGAAAAATGCTAGCTTAGTTTTAGCGTTGCGGCAGATTCTATCCCAGCAGTGAAGCAGGGAACAAAGTTTCCGGCAATTATTTTGGATACGAAGAGCGAAAAGACTAGCTTTAGCCTGTTTGATTGTGGTATTATAGTTGAAATAATTATTTGTTACCTGAAAAAGAAAGGAGCCGGTTATGTTCGATGATAAATTTGGTCCTGAAGGTCTGACCTTTGATGATGTGCTCTTAGTACCCAACCGGTCGGATATTTTGCCACGGGAAGTGGAAGTCAGCACTTACCTGACAAAAAATCTCAAGATCAATATTCCGATTATCAGCTCGGGAATGGATACGGTGACAGAGGCGCGCATGGCAATTGCCATGGCACGGGAAGGCGGCCTCGGCGTCATTCATAAAAATATGTCCATTGAACGGCAAGCTGCGGAGATTGACAAGGTAAAGCGGTCTGAGCATGGGATTATCGTTGACCCGATTTTTTTGAGCCCGGAAAATACTCTGCGGGATGCCCATGATCTTATGGAGCGCTACCGGATTTCCGGGGTACCGATTACCGAGCGCGGCAAGCTTGTCGGCATACTTACCAACCGCGATCTGCGGTTTGAAACCGATCTTTCACGAAAAACCAGTGAATGTATGACCCGTGAACATCTCATAACCGCTCCGGTGGGTACCAGTCTGGAAGATGCCAAGAAAATCCTGGGTGAGCACCGGATCGAAAAGCTGCCGCTGGTGGATTCTAATGGCTATTTAAAGGGCCTTATAACAATTAAAGACATAGAGAAGGCGCAAAAATATCCCAACTCTTCCAAAGATGGCAAAGGCAGATTGCTGGTTGCCGCCGCGGTGGGCGTGTCCGCCGACACGATGGAACGAGTGGCAGCTCTTGTCGCCGCCAAGGTGGACATTCTTGTTGTTGACAGTGCCCATGGTCATTCCCTGGGTGTCATCGAAACGGTTAAAACAATAAAAGCGGCCTATCCGCATGTTGATATTATGGCTGGTAATGTCGCTACCGGCGAGGCTACTCGTGAGCTGATCGAAGCTGGGGCCGATTCTATCAAGGTCGGCATGGGACCGGGGTCAATTTGCACCACCAGAATAATTGCCGGAATTGGCGTGCCGCAGATTACCGCTGTGTATAATTGCGCTCAGGCTGCCCGGTCTTATCGGGTTCCGGTGGTTGCCGACGGTGGGATAAAATATTCCGGCGATATCTCCAAAGCTATTGCCGCTGGCGCAAGTTCGGTGATGATGGGCAATTTGTTGGCCGGTACCGAGGAAAGTCCCGGGGAGACCATCATTTACCAAGGCCGCAGCTTCAAAGTTTATCGGGGTATGGGTTCGCTGGGAGCGATGATCGACGGCAGCAAGGACCGTTACTTCCAGGACAAAATGGACAAACTTGTGCCGGAAGGCATTGAAGGCCGGATACCTTACAAGGGGCCGGTGGCTGACACGATATATCAAATGGTCGGTGGTCTGAAAGCAGGCATGGGTTATTGCGGCGTACGCAACATTGATGAACTGATCAATAAAACCCGCTTCATTCGCATTACCGGAGCAGCGCTGAAAGAAAGCCATCCGCATGATATAAGCATCACGAAAGAGGCTCCAAACTACAGCCTATAGCTATTTTGCGGCTGGCGATAAAGGCCCATCTGCGTCGTTGGTGCTCCGGGAGCGCGCTTGTCGTACGTCCCACTGTACTGTCTGCGCGCGCTTCCTCGCAGCCGCCTAGCATATGGACCTTTCTCCCCAACCTAGGTTTATATACACTCCGAGCCGCCAGGGAAAACCTGGCGGCTATGTTTATGAATGTTGAGATCTAAAAGTTCAACTCTATAAATAAGCCAGAGGCTGGTGAGAAAGGCCCAGCTGCAAGGCGCGACGAGGACTGGAGCGGAATCGTACTGGAAGTACGTTGGAGCGGAAGCCCGCAGGAAGCAACGCCGCAGATGGGCCTTTATCGCAAGCCGGTATGTTATGAAAAAACTGACCTCTCTCTGGGCATACTATAGGCGACGGGAGAGGATCAGAGGATGAAGAAGGATGAGCGTCGCCGGCAAAACCTACCTTTTTATCGGCAGGCAAAACTAATCTATGCCGTTATTGGGATACTACTATTATTCTTTGTGGGCAGCATAATCCATGCTTATTTAACTTTGCCGCGTACCGATAACCTGGAGAACCTCGAGATGAAAACGGCTACCGAGGTCTATGACATTAACGGACAGCTGATTTCCAAATTGTTTGAGGAGAATCGCACCGTGGTGCCGATTAGCCGGATATCGCGGTATGTTCCGGCGGCGATAGTAGCCAATGAGGATGTTCGTTTTTATAGTCATTACGGAGTTGACCCTATTGGCATTTTACGGGCTGTGTGGGTGGATATTAGCAGTGGCGGTTTGGCTGAGGGCGGCAGTACTATAACTCAGCAGTTGGCCAAGAATATGTTTCTGACCCAGGAGCGGACGGTTGTCCGTAAATTGAAAGAAGCAATGCTGGCGCTGGTGATTGAAAGTAGATTCTCGAAACAGGAAATATTGCAGGCTTATTTAAACCAGGTTTATTTCGGTGAGGGAGCTTATGGCATTGAGGCTGCGGCGCAGGTGTATTTCGGTAAACATGCCAGCCAGCTTGATCTGGCCCAAAGTGCACTACTCGCAGGGCTGCCCCGGGCGCCAAGTATTTATTCGCCGTATGGTAATGTCAAGGCCGCCTATGAACGGCGAGGCGTGGTACTGCAGGGGATGGCCAAGGCAGGTTATATCACTGCTGACGAGGCCGAACAGGCTCAAAAGGAACCGATACTGCTGGCTGGCAATAAGAAGAGGGTTGTGCAGGCATCTTATTTTCTCGACTATATAGCCAGCAGGTTGGTGAGCGAATATGGTGCCAACCGGGTATATAAAGGCGGCCTAAAGGTGTATACGACGTTGGATATTGCTCAGCAACAGGCTGCTGAGGCCGCGCTTGGCCAGTATCAGGGCGCAGTTTTACTGCTTGATCCGCGCAACGGATATATAAAAGCAATGGTAGGCGGGCGAAATTATAAAGAAAGTCAGATTAATCGGGTAATAAGTGAAAATCGCCAACCGGGGTCAGCTTTTAAGCCTTTTGTGTACGCTACTGCCTTAAATGAAGGCATGACCGCGAGTACGACGGTGATGGATGAACCGATCAATATTGGCGGCTATAGGCCGCAGAATTATGATAAAATATACCATGGACGAATTACGTTGAAAAAGGCTCTGCGGCTGTCGGTTAATGTGGTGGCTGTAAAGGTAGGCCAACAGGCAGGCATTGAAAACGTCCTGGATTTAGCGCGCAGTATGGGAATAACCACTATTGTGCCGCAAGATGATAATTTGGCTTCTGCTTTAGGAGGGCTGACCCAAGGTGTAAATTTGCTCGAATTGTGCACTGCCTTTACCGGCTTTGCCAATGACGGCATTGTTTCAGCCCCTATTGCGATTTTAAAGGTTTTGGACGAGAATGGCCAGGAGCTTGAAACAGCACGGTTATCGCAACATTCGGTTCTTCGTCCTGAGATCGCCTATATTATGACTGATTTTATGAAAGGGGTTGTGCAAGGGGGGACAGGGACTCCCGCCAATATTGGCCGACCTGTGGCCGGTAAGACCGGGACTACTGATAACTATGAGACTGCATGGTTTATCGGTTTTACTCCCGAATTACTCGCAGGAATTTTCGTCGGTAATGATGACCGTACGCCAGTAGGAATATCAGGTGTTGAGGTAGCCGGGCTGTGGGGCAAGATGATGGCGAAGGCTGTTGTTGCTGACCGGCCGACAGAGTTTACCGTTCCGCCAAATGTGGTCACCGGTGTGCCGATTTGTGCCGATTCCGGGAAATTGGCTGCTCCAGGTTGTCCGGAAATTGAATATAGTGCGTTTATCAAGGGGACTGAGCCGACGGTCATTGATTTTAGGTTATGGCCGGAGCAAGTGCCGCGGCCTGCGGTGCCGAATATTCAACCCAATAGGGCAACTGAACGGCAAAGACTTTGGGGACAACCATGGCTGCAATTGCCGGTATGGTAAAGTTATGGTAAAATATATGAATATAGAGGCAAGATCTGCTTGTTAAAGGGAGAGACGGTAATTTGCGAATCACTGTTTTAGGTATAGCTCTCGACTTGGTGACTATGAGCGAAGCGGTGGCGGTGCTTGAGAATTTTATTGCAGAAAGGCAGCCGCGGATGGTTGCAACAGCCAATGCCGAGATGGTTATGCTGGCACAAAATGACGAAGTTTTAGCAAAGATCCTGAATCAGGCTGATTTGATAGTGCCGGATGGCGCTGGCGTGGTGTGGGCGGCCCGCCATCAGGGACAGCCGGTTAGAGAAAGAGTGGCGGGCTATGATCTGGCTCAGACTATGTTGTCGAGATCTGCCGAGCATGGGTACCGGGTTTTCTTTTTCGGAGGCGCCCCAGGTATTGCTGAAAGGGCTGAGATAGTTGCCGGAGAGTGGTATCCGGGAATAAGCATTGTCGGCACCCATAGCGGGTTTTTTACTGCGAGTGAAGAACCGGAAATAGTCGCGGCGATTCGAAATTCCAAGCCGGATATTTTGTTGGTGGCGCTAGGAGTACCCAAACAAGAAAAGTGGCTGGCTGCTCATATGACTGAACTCCAGGTGCCTGTTGCTATAGGGGTCGGCGGCAGTTTTGACGTTATGGCCGGGGTGGCGCAGCGTGCGCCGCTATGGATGCAGCGTGCCGGTCTGGAATGGCTGTTCCGGCTGCTTCGGCAACCTAGCCGCCTGGTCAGAATGCTTGCTTTACCTCATTTCGTAATCAGGGTCCTTACTGCAAAAAAGCATTAGACAAAAACAAGCCAGGCATATTATAATGATTTAGGAAAATAGGGCGGTTACTGTGTTGCCGCTTTGTGTTTTTATGGATAAAGATTGCACCCAGGGGGGTGAATAAGTGGTTAAAACGCCGATTGTTAAGGAAGGCTATTTATATATCGGAATTTTGGCTTTGATTTCAATTGTGGCAGGATTTGCAATTAGTCCATACTGGAGCATAATACCTGGCGTACTGTGCGCTTTTGTGACATTTTTCTTTCGCAATCCCCGGCGGAGAGTACCGCAAGAAGACATTCTTATTGTTTCACCAGCTGACGGCACGGTTATGGGAATAACTGAACTTTTCGAAGACAATTTCCTGAATGAGACCGCAGTTAAGGTTTCCATTTTTTTGTCGGTCTTCGATGTTCACATCAATCGTAGCCCGATAGAGGGTGAAATCAAATTTCAGCAGTATACTTGCGGAAGGTTTCGTCCAGCATATAAGGAGTCAGCCGGCTGGGAGAACGAAAGGCATACTATCGGCTTGGAGAATGAACGAATTAAGGTTTTGGTAACCCAAATTGCCGGAATTTTGGCTCGCCGAATTGTATCCTGGGTGACTATTGGCAGCTTGCTGGACAGAGGCCAACGATATGGCATGATCAAATTTGGTTCTTGCACCGAAGTCATTTTTCCCAAGGCGGTAGAGATTCTTGTGGCAAAAGGTGATAAAGTTCGGGGAGGCGAGACCATCATTGGGAGGCTGCGCGAATGACAAGCTTCATTCCTAATTTTTTGACTTCATTGAATCTGATTTTTGGCATGTTTTCTTTAGTGGCCACGTTCCATGGCCAATTTATCCAGGCAGCAATTTGGATTGTTGCAGCGGCAGTCGCCGATAATCTTGACGGGCGAGCGGCGAGATTTTTTAAAGTCAGCAGTGAATTTGGCAAAGAGCTTGATTCTCTGTGTGATTTGGTTTCTTTTGGAGTGGCTCCGGCTATTATGGCCTATCATTTTTTGCTCCAGGATTTTAGTATCTTGGGCACTTTGGTGGCTGCAGTGTTTGCCACTTGCGGGGCGCTCAGACTGGCTCGGTTCAATGTTAATACCGGTGTTATCAAAGGCTACTTTTTGGGTTTGCCAATACCAGCCGCCGGTTGCATAATCGCCACTTTCGTCAGTACCGGACTTAAACCTGAAGGTTACATATTCCCGTTGATGGTTGCCGGTGTTGCTTATTTGATGGTTAGCAATGTCAAGTACCCTGATTTTAAGGGAAAAGGAGAAAAGGTCCGCCTGATTCCTGCGATTTTGGCACTCATTTTGGGTGGCTATATTGTATTTCTTTCTTGGACGGCTACTATTTTTGCCGGCTTTTGCGCCTATGTCGTTTTTGGGATACTAAACACTATTTTCAGTTTTTTCGAAGCTCGGACTGCTGGTTAGATTTTACTTAACTGGTTGAGAGTGCCTGTATGATGGTGGATAACATGTTTTTTGCCGGGACATATTAATGTTAATTGAGAAGATAGCAGGAAAAGCAAGTTCTGTTGACGAAGTTGTGCGCATAATACTATTTTGGAAAGCTATGCCATTTTTCGCGAGTTTTTATAACTTGACAAAACAAGTTAAATAAAATTACAATTTAATTTGTGCGATGTAATGCCAATTTTTCTGTAAACAGATAATTTGTATAGACGCGCTCATAAGAAGGAGAAATAATCCATGAGCCATATTCTAGATTATATTATGGTACCAATGCAATTGATTATTGTATTTTTTACGCTCTATTATTTTACTATTGCTTTTTTCGGCATGTGGCGCAAGAAAGAAGATAAAATCTTAGTGCCACAAAAAGTATTTGCTGTGATAATCGCCGCTCATAATGAAGAAACGGTCATCGGTCAGTTGCTGGATAATCTATATGTTCTTAATTACCCCCGGCAGCTGTTTGATATATTCGTAGTGGCTGATAATTGTAAAGATGAAACAGCCGAGATCGCCCGCGCAAAAGGCGCTTTCGTCTATGAACGCTTTAATTTGGAACAGCGCGGCAAGGGTTTCGCGATGGAATGGATTTTCGCCAAGCTTTTCCGACTGAAACGAAAGTATGATGGGGTCGTTGTTTTTGATGCCGATAATTTGGTGCATCCTAATTTTTTGCTTGAGATGAACAATCGCCTATGTAAAGGTGAAAAGGTAATTCAAGGCTATCTTGACGCCAAGAATCCTCATGATACCTGGATAGCAGGAACTTTCGCCATCTCTTTTTGGGTGGTAAATCATATTTGGCATCTGGCAAAATACAATATCGGTTTATCAAGTGTTTTGGGTGGCACAGGCATGTGTATTGCCACCGATGTATTGCAGGAATTTGGCTGGGGAGCGACCTGTCTGACTGAGGACATGGAATTTACCATGAAGGTACTCTTAAAAGGCATTCGTACCACATGGGCTCACGACGCCATTGTTTACGACGAAAAGCCTCTGACTTTCAAACAGTCCTGGCATCAGCGGAGACGCTGGGCGCAAGGACATTTTGACGTTGCCAGCCGATATATTCCCCGCCTTTTATACGAAGGAATTCGCAATCAAGATATGCGGGTTTTGGACGGCGTGCTTCATTTGTTACAGCCGCATTTTCTGATTATGTCTACGACTTTTGTTATTATGAGTTATTTAAATCCCACGATGCACTTGTATACTGATATTTTATACAAGGTATTGCCGCTGGAAGTGTGGCGGATTATTATCGTCGGTCAGTATATTTTCCCGGTAATAATATTAGCCAGAGTCCGGGCTAACTGGAAATCATGGCTTTATCTGGTGCTGTATCCGCTGTTTGTCTATAGCTGGATTCCGATAACTTTCGTTGGATATATACATCGTAATGACCGCGTCTGGAGCCACACTAAGCATACCAGGAGCATTAGTTACCAAGATGTAGTGTTGTTGCCCTCGCAGGATGAATATCCCAAAGAATCTTTTTTAAGTAAACAGGCAGCGAAGTAGTTACCGGAGCAGAGTGTATATTGCTTGTATATTTTTCGTCAATAATATTTAGACTACCGTCAGTTTAGCGGTAGTCTTTTTTAATTTTATAGAATTTAATGGGATTTTTTCAAAAATCTAATTTCCATAAGTAGTAAAAATGTAGTAGAATCAAGGATGTAGAAAAATGAGTATATTAATGAGGAACGGCTGCAGGTAAATAACGCTTTAAGTCACAAAATGTTTGTCTGCTGACAGGCGGCATGTGACGGATGGGATTACCGACTCCGTTATCTTAATACAATGCAGGGAGGTTTTAATATTGTTTGAATTGACTACTATTGTTGATTTTGAAGCTGCGCATCGTCTTGCTGATTATCCTGGCAAGTGCAGCCGGCTGCATGGTCATAATTGGAAGGTTGAAGTAACTGTGGTCGGCGAAATCCTTGACAAACTGGGAATGTTGATTGATTTTCGTGAGCTCAAGCGTGAGGTAAATGGAGTAATTGAGACGTTGGATCATTATTATCTCAATGAGACCGAACCGTTTAAGGACGTTAATCCCACAGCGGAAAATATCGCTAAATATATTTTTAACGAGCTGAGGAGCCTTCTTGCACTTGAGCGTGGTGTTTGCATTAAAGCAGTGAAAGTGTGGGAATCACCTCACTCTTCAGTCGTTTACCAGGAGGAATAACTAATGGAGTCGCTAAACCTCGTGGAAGTATTTTCGTCGGTTCAGGGCGAGGGCAAGTATGTCGGGTGCCGGCAAATTTTTGTCCGTCTGGCGGGTTGCAATTTGGCCTGTGATTTTTGTGATACAGCGTCGTCGCGTCTGATTACGGAAACGGCACAGGTCGAACTTTCTGCTGATACGCGGGGGGTTATTATTGTGGCCAATCCAGTGGCGGTCACAGATTTGAGTGGCTGGATCAATGGTCTGCTCAAGAGTCCGCATCATTCAGTAAGCTTTACTGGTGGGGAACCGCTTTGTCAAGCCGAGGCGCTGGCTAAACTGCTGCCTACAATTGATGGCCAAATTTTTCTGGAAACTAATGGTACTCTGCCGGACAAGCTTGTTATGATATTGCCGTATATAGATATTATCAGCATGGATATAAAGCTGCCGAGTGCCACTGGCCAGGAAGTTTGGAAGGAACATCGCGAATTTTTGGAGTTGGCGAGCAGTCTTGACACGTTTGTTAAGATTGTGCTTACTGACCGGACGGACGAGGTTGAATTTCAACGGGCGATCGAATTGGTTGCAAGCGTGGATCGCAATATTCCGGTTATCCTTCAGCCAGTTTCACCGATGGGCGTGGCTGCGGCAATTGGCGCAGCCAAACTTGTGAAGTTTCAAGCCGCTGCGTTAGAGGCGCTGAAGGATGTCCGGATTATTCCACAAACCCATAAGGTTATCGGACTACGCTAAAGGAGGTAATGTATGCACATCCTGTTGACTAATGATGATGGAATTGCTGCACCGGGTATTCAAGCGCTGTGGCAGGAGCTGGCCAGTATCGCCGAGATTACAGTGGTAGCGCCGGACAGCGAACGCAGCGCCATGAGTCAGGCGATCACTGTTCACCACCCGATTCGGGTAGATAAATCAAGTATTGCTGGTGCGAACGTCCAGGCCTGGCGAGTGGGCGGAACTCCCACTGATTGTGTGAAGATCGCGCTGGAAGCGTTGCTGGATAAAAAACCTGATATTGTTGTATCGGGAATCAATAATGGGCCGAATATGGGTACTGATGTACTATATTCCGGAACTGTCAGCGCAGCAATTGAGGGAGCGCTGCACGGCATTCCGGCGATCGCTGTTTCTCTTGCCTGTTGGCATGCCGCCGATTATGTCCCCGCCGCCAGGTTTGCCGCTAAGGCGGTACAGGAACTGCTCACCAGGTCTTTGCCGCCGAATACTCTGCTGAATATAAATGTGCCGGATTTACCGCAAGACAAGATTACCGGCGTGGAAATTACTAAACTAGGGGTTATTGAATACGAAAATACTTTCGAGCGTCGGATGGACCCACGAGGTCGGACCTATTATTGGATGGGCGGTAGCCAGGTCGACATCGAAAATGAGGACGGCACGGACGTAGCGGCCTTGAAAAACGGGAAAATATCGGTTACTCCAATTCATTTTGATCTGACTAACTATGGCATTATGCATTCACTGGAGGAATGGAATCTAAAAATCTAGCATAAATTACAGTAAAACATTGGGGAGGGAAATGCGGTGGTAAAAGTTTCCCCGCGATTCAAAGTCCAGCCGAAAAGAGTTCCCGGTTTTACTGTGTTAATAGGCAAAGGGGTATTGGTCAGTCTGGCGGTCTCGTTAATTTGTATTTTGTTCTTATCTTTGGCCAGTATGGCTACAGACAGTTTGGTGTTGGAAGACTATTTGCAATATATTATGGTAGCGGTAACGATGATCAGTATTTTTCTGGGCGGCGCTTATGCGGCCCAACGTGCCGGTTCGGCCGGACTTATCATCGGTATGGCTGTGGGTGTCATTTATGTACTCATTTCGTTGGCTATCGGGATTGAGGCGACACCGGAGACTCTGTCTCTCTGGATTTTGGGCAATAAGATCTTAGCCGGACTGGCTGCCGGGGCATTGGGTGGTTTGGTTGGCGTAAACCTGTGACTGCTTGCACCGGTCCTTTGGCCGGTGTTTTAGTTCGCCGTTACTTGACGGCTATATTTTTCTAGTGCGCGGACAAGCCCGCGTGGAGGAGGTAACTTGGGGTACAAGGGAATTTTATTTGATTTGGACGGCACACTGCTTGACACCACCGACCTTATAATCAAGTCTTTTCAACATACGGTTAAGGCCCATTATGACCGGGAAGTCGACGTTGATCTTGTGCTGCGCTATTTTGGCAAACCGCTCAGGGCAGCCATGGAGGTTATCGGCCCGGAAAAAGTGGATGAGCTTATTCAAACTTACCGTGAATACAACCTGATTCACCACGACAGTTTGGCCAAAAGTTTCGCCGGAGTGGCTGAAGTTATTCAGGAGCTTTTTAATCAGGGGCTGCTGATGGCGATTGTTACCTCCAAGACACAGGCTACGGCGATCCGTGGCTTGAAGCTTTTTGACATGGACAAGTACTTTCCGGTGATAATCGGCTGTGAACAGAGTACTAATCACAAGCCTCACCCTGAACCAGTCCTGGTGGCTTTGGCTGAACTTGGCCTGACTGCCGATGAGTGCTTGATGGTAGGCGACAGTCCTGCTGATTTGGCAAGCGGCAAAGCAGCCGGTACGAAGACAGCGGCGGTTAGCTGGACAGTGTTGCCGATGGAGTCTTTGCTGGCTGAAAATCCAGATTATGTTCTGGATACGCTGGCGGATTTATTGCCGCTATGCGGGATTGAAGAGAAATAGGTGTTTGACAAGGGAATATGTCACCGGAATACAGGCCTGAAATACGCCGCAACCTTGGTCGTAGCAATTACTTGCTACAGCTCGATTGCGGCGTATTATTTACGGTTTAGATAAGAAAGTAGGTAGGGAATAGTCACCTGAATCATAAATCGACTCTTTACTTGTATCAAAATATCCGCCCAATGACACGTTACGTTTTTAGTTATCATGCAACATATTCGCGTCACTTTTTGTCACTTTTTCACAATGTAATCTAATCCTATTAACGATATAATTTTATTATAACAACAACGTTTGGTATAAATAGCCAACTACATTATTGGCCGCTAATTAGAATAGAGGTGAAAATGCATGGAGAATAATATAATTACTATCTTAGTATTGATAGCTACTGTACCATGTGCATATTTTTTTATGCCGAGATAATCTTGCTTTGACGATGAGGCCCCTGCCGGAACCGGTGGGGGCTTTGTTTTGTGAGTCACAAACAAAAAAGCCACGTCACGTGACTTTTTTGCTTTTCAAATCTACCCATTTATAATGCTGACTTGAGATAATGATACAAGAAACCGTTCGTTCCTATAGTTTATAGCTTAGCCCAGAAAAGAATCCTTTAAATGTAACGTCGCCGGTTGTACCGTTTGCAAATTTAAGCCCAGTATATTCAGTGTTACGGTATATAAGATTAATGTCGGCATTTTTACTAAGTTCGTAGCCGATGCCGAATTCTTTGCCGCTGATATGGTTGCCGGCACTGAGAGTCGCATATGCTGAAGTCTTAGGCGCAATCGGCACTGATCCGGTGACGCCAAAGGCAATGCCATTTTGCGAGCTAGATCCAGATGTTGCAGTTTGTGAGGCGCCAACAAATACGCCTATAGGACCTAAGATGTGATCGTAGAGGTTAATTTGATGATTCTTCAGATTGTTATTGCTGTCGATTTTATAGTTGCTGTAACTATATTGACCGGCAAAACCAAAGCCAAGGCCTGCTGTTAAGCCGACATTGTAACCTATATCGCTGTCGGTATAACTTGGCGAAATGCTGGAAAAACCAGTGTCAATATCGAATTTAAGATGGCCGATGGAATAATCGGTCACAGGTGCCGCATAGCAAGATGCCGACAAGATAACGACAAGTATTAACGTCAAACCAAATAATCTTTTCGTAATAGTCACCTTCCTTATTTTGAGCCATGGCGCACTTTAAAGCACAAGCATGACTACGGTCTAGTTTACATAATAATAGCAAAACAATCGCTTTTCCACAACATATCAGTTATTACCAACTATTCGTGACTGTCTGCGGCTTTTTGCGAGTAGCTTAGACAAAGAAAACGGCCTGTACTTTTATTGAGGTACAGGCCGTTTTGGATTTTGGGTGGATTTGGATGGTGGAGGGGAGGGTCTTGCAAGGTCACCCAGCAATTGTGTACAAACCGTCCCCGTGACACCTTCACAAGACCAGAAAACACTGTTAATGCTATCCTAGCGCTCATCATTTTTATCCTATTATTTTAAACGCCTGAACCATTTCACTAATGTTTTGAAAACGTTGAGATTTATTAGCATTCAAGCCCTTATTCAAATAGGCTCTCAATTTAGGATCGGTTATTGTATCAATATTGGTTTTGCCAGTCATTACATAGCATACTACCCGTGTTAAGGCAAATGTTTCATGCAAAATACCATATGTGTCAAAGCCATCAACAATAAGAGCTGGGTCATTAAAATATCCTTTAAATTCTGTGTTGGCAGATGTTAGCAAGCTATCCGGAATTTTTACCAAACCAAAATCAGCAATCTTAACAACTATTATATCTTCATATTTTTTAATAAGTATGTTTTTGGGGTTTATGTCTCTATGTAATCTATCTTTTGAATGGATATAGTCAAAAGCTCTTAAAATCTGTTGCACAATATTCTTTCGCTGCATTATAGACAATGAAGAATTGAATTTCAATATGTAGCTATCAAGTGTAAAATCCATATATTCCATAATGTACTCGATTTGTTTTTCGTTGTAACAATATACTTCAAGAATATACGGTGAAGAAAAATCCAGCATTTCTTCAAACTCTCGCTTAAACCGTTCAATTTCTTTTTCAGATAAGTCCTTCTTTGCCCGTTTAAGTACAAAATACTTATTATAGAACGCATCTTTGTATTTGAACACATTTGCATATGAACCGCTCCCAATTTGCTTAAGGGAAAATGAAATATTATTTTGAGGATTTGTTATAGACACAATGCTACTAGGGATAAAGATTGGGAGTGTATAATATAAGTCAATTTTAGCCATATTCACCGGAAGTCTACTTCCGCCGCTCGAACTCAAAAAACCACGACACTTATTTATGATGTCAGAGTAATAATCATCTATTTGAAAGGCATATTTTGTATTTTTTAAAGCGTTATATAGACCTATAGCGATTTCAATAGTTTTTATTAGTTCTCGGCTTGGTTCTGCCCAAAAATGGGCTTCTAAATCATTGGTGGGGAGCCGCTCATTCATAGTTCTAAATAGAGATATTAAATGATAATGGAGTGTAGTGAGTGTTTCCCTCAACTTTGTATGTTCTATACCTGAATACAAATCCGCAAACTCTGGGTTTATTGTTCCAGTTGACATTAACTCTCTATATTGGGATTCAATATAGTTTTCAACATTCATTTTATCCGCCTCTTATTAATCCATTTAATGAGAAAATTATACTAAATTTGGTACCTGCCGTCAATTTAAGGATGGCAACGCGATGTATACGATAGACCTTTTAATGATAAATAATTTTAAGGTCTATCGGATGACCGCCCCTACAACATTACAAGAAACGGTTTCTTTGTATCCATCATGAAGTTCCTAATCCCTTTTTTTACGTCCGGTTTTAGCTGGTGGAGGTACCCGAACTCTACCAAAACCACAAACAACAAGAAAACCGCGTACTACGCGGGTTTTAGACTATTCCGGATTTGCATGGTGGAGGCGAAGGGAGCCAAACCCCTGTCCAATAATACGAACTACAATTACCTTAACTTCGTTGAAAGCAGGGCCAGCAAGGGTGTCCGGCGGCGTTGCGGAGGAGAGTAGGCGGTGTAGGTGAAGGAAAGCCGGTAACGGCCTCGTGCCCGCAACCAGGACGGTTGCGGGAGGCGGTATTGAGCAGGGATGCGAATTAGTGACGGTACGATAGCCGTCGGCTCAAGCCGTACAGCGCCTATCTCTGGAGTTTCGCCGTCCGGCACTTTTGCGGTGAAAATACGGGAAAGACAAAGTAGGAGAAAAAGCATCGTTGATTAAGGCAGTAAACAACGCTCCAATAAATAAGCGCTTTTTAAGGCGCTTTTTTCATACCCATTCACCTTTCCATGAAAATGAAAACGTAAAAAGGCAGGGGAAAAAGGGGTATCTAACGAAATAATATTTATTATGTAAATGAATTTTTCTATATTGCGGGAGGATTTAATGCTAGGAATATTTACTGACATAGGAAACAAAATCATACATGGCGGCTTCAAAACCCATTTGGTGGTTTACTTGATTAGTTTAGTGTTAGGCATCAGCATAATCCAGATGGTATTTTACAAGGTGCTAAAAATAGTCGCAAAAAAAACCAACGTCTCTTATTCTTTGTTGCAACAAACATTTAAGGGAATACCCACGTTGCTCGGCATTCTCATTGGCATCTACGCTGTTACGCAAATCCTGGCAATTCCGCCGCGGCCGCTGCTATTTTTTCAAAGACTGCTCCACGCCCTGGTCATTTTGTCTCTGACCCTCTTGGTTGCGCGGCTGGCCTCCGGCTATTTTAAGCAGAAGTTCGGTAAAACATCTGGAGCCGTTGCTTCCACTTCGATTTTAGAAACAACAATGGATCTGGCTGTTTACGCCATTGGTATTTTGGTCTTTCTTGAATCTTTCGGAGTGGCTGTTTCTCCTCTGCTGACTGCTATGGGCGTCGGCGGCTTGGCTGCCGCATTGGCGCTGCAGGAGACTCTGGCGAATTTATTTTCCGGTATCAATATTCTGGTGGCCAAACAGATCGAGATAGGGGACTATGTTAAACTGGCGACCGGCGAAGAGGGCCATGTGGTGGACATGAATTGGCGCAATACCACAATAAAAACTGGCACTGAGAACATGGTGATCATACCCAATCAAAAATTTGCTTCATCCACAATCACTAATTATGCGCAACCTTTTGCTGAATGTTCCATCGCCATCCCTATAACAGTCAGTTACGAAAGTGATTTGGATCATGTGGAAGAAGTTACTGTCGCGGTTGCAAAAGAAATTCTCCAGGAAACGGCGGGTGGTGTCAAAAGTTTTGAGCCGTTCGTCAGGTACTCCAGTTTTGCCGAGTCAAGCATAGATTTCAATGTTATCCTGCGGGTAATGACTGTGACGGATCAGTATCTCATCCGCCATGAATTCATCAAGAGATTGCATGTCCGTTATAAAAAGGAAGGAATAGTAATTCCTTTCCCGACTAGAGCGGTCAAATTGGAGCAGGTAACGCCGCTGGAGGAATCACGCCTACGGTAAGTTTTAAGATCCGCCTCGAAGCGAACTTGGGCTATACTATTAATGCCGCCGGTTTTTTCGATTGACAAAGATAATTGTTGGTGTTATATTTACAGCTAATATAATAGTTAAACCTATGAACAAGATTAGTAGGAATGATAATTTATACTCAGAGAGTCGCTAGTTGGTGAGAATGCGGCTGTAAAGATTGTTCTGAATGGACTTGTGAGGGAAGCCCGAAATCATGAGAGAGTAGGCGCTTACGGGGACCCTGCCCGTTATCAGGAGGGTGTATATGTTAGTATACAAAATGAGTGGACGTTTATCGTCAACTTGGGTGGTACCGCAGAAGTCTAAAGCTTTTGTCCCTTTGGAGGGATGAAGGCTTTTTTTGTTTCCCGAAGTACTTGAGCAGTAGTGTGAAAGTGGTGGTAGAGCATGTGGATAAGACTGAACTGACATTTGCGGTTTAAAGTTAAGATTTATAAATTGGGGAGGAATTTTGAAATGGTATTTGTTATAAAAACAGGTGTGTCTCAAACTAAAATTGCACAGTTTCAACAGGTGGTAGAGTCGCGCGGTTTCAAAACGTTTATAAGTGTTGGTACGGAGCATACTGTGGTCTGTTTGCTTGGTAACACGGCTGAAATAGATTTGGATGCTGTTGTTCAGAATAATGAGATCGTGGAATATGGCAAACGTGTGACCGAACCATTTAAGGCAGTAAACCGGAATGTACATCAGCAGGATAGTTTGATAAAGGTAGGCGGTTTGACGATCGGTCAGGGAATGTTTCACGTTATTGCTGGGCCCTGTTCGGTAGAGAGTGAAGAACAGATAATAGCTGTCGCAAAGTCAGTAAAAAAAAGCGGGGCAACGATGCTTAGAGGAGGTGCTTTTAAACCACGCTCTTCACCATATGCTTTCATGGGATTGCAGGAGGATGGACTACGTCTTTTGCTTAAGGCTAAAAAAGAGACCGGTCTGCCGATTGTTACGGAAATAATGAATCAGACCCAACTGCCACTATTCGAGGAGGTCGATGTAATTCAGGTTGGGGCCAGAAATATGCAAAATTTCGATTTGCTCAGGGAATTAGGACGGCTAAAGAAGCCTATTCTGCTTAAAAGAGGGTTTGCCAATACGCTGGAAGAGCTGCTCATGAGTGCCGAGTATATTCTGTCAGCGGGAAATAATCAGGTTATTTTGTGTGAGAGAGGAATTCGCACGTTTGAGACGTCAACCCGAAACACTTTGGATTTGTCGGCAGTTCCGGTGCTCAAACAAAAATCGCATCTCCCGGTGATTATTGATCCTAGTCATGCGGTTGGGATCAGAAGTCTTGTGGCTCCACTAGCGCGGGCTGCGGTTGCGGTGGGGGCGGATGGTTTAATGATTGAAGCCCATAATGATCCTGCACAGGCTTTATGCGATGGGGCTCAGTCTCTTGATTTGGAGCAGTTTGCTATTTTGATGAAAGACATAAAACGTCGTGTTGAGTTTGAGGAAAAACAAATGGAGTTTTGATTTGCAGAAAATTCGCCGTTGCCGGTGATGCGGAGAACCAACCACTGGTCACGTTCGGCGCGATGGATGTTCTAAACAGAGTATAATAGAAAGTAGCAGAAAATCCTGCAGAATATAAACTGTTCTGCAGGATTTTGTATTTAAAATAACGATTATAACGCTTGGTAGGATTGCTTGGCCCGGCAGAAATGTCCCTATGAGCCTGTTTTCCGATGCTTTGCAGAACGTTTATTCTGGCAATATGCTTCTGGGAGTGTTATTTGGTCGTTTGCTGCATCGGCTAGTTGTTCCTGGAATAAGGTCCGAAGTAACAACTTTACATAATGTTTAATATTATAGTATACGAAGCTCTTTTCTAACTAAAATATGAGAGGTGGACATTATGGAACAGGCAAAGGATTCTGACCCGAGTTTACTGGGAGAAGAAACAAAAGAGCCGCGCATTGACATAACTCTTTCTGGTCATCACCATCATGATGAGGATGAGTGCGACCATTGTGAGGACGAATGCGATCATTGTGAAGACGAGTGTTGTCACGGCGCAACCGGAGCCACCGGAGCCACTGGCGCTACAGGAGCCACTGGCGCAACCGGAGCAAGTGTAACCGGAGCAACCGGCGCAACCGGCGCGACCGGAGCAACTGGAGCCACTGGCGCAACCGGTGCAACCGGGGCAACCGGTGCGAGTATAACCGGCGCCACCGGAGCAACTGGCGCTACCGGAGCAACTGGAGCTACAGGAGCCACCGGAGATACCGGAGACACCGGAGCAACTGGAGCCACAGGGGCAACCGGAGCTACCGGAGCTACCGGGGCAACCGGAGCTACCGGGGCAACCGGAGCTACCGGGGCAACTGGGGCAGGAGGGAGTACGATTTATTTAGCCTCAGACACATCAATTGGCAATAACGATTTCATGGGACTTGGGACCTCATCATCGAGTTTTGTACGAAATACTGTAGTCATACCGCAGAACTCAACTATTATAGGCTTAGTTTTTAGTATCCGTGATCAGCGTTTAGCCATGGGGGAAACGGTAACTGGTACGATATTTAGAAGTACAGATTGTGGTGTTACTCCTGTGTCAACAGGAGTCCAAGCAACGGTATCGGGGCCAAATCCTCCAAATTGTTGTGCATCGGCGTTCGCAAGTTTTGCTGTCAACCAATGTGATCTATTATCTGTAAGACTTACCCGTAGTGGTGAAGGTGCACTACCGGATGGTGCGGCAGCTACTATCCTATTAACTATCCCATAATTGGATAAAAGGAATGCAGCAGATGGGCCTTTGCCGATAGAGGAACTCTAGCCCAGTTGTGTGACAGGACCATCTGGTGTCGTAACAAGAGAAAAGGGTAGGTTTTCCATGCTGGAAGCCTACCCTTGGTTCTGTGTATATAGTAGCATTATAAAACGACCAGAAATTAAAAGTTGAGAGAGCGTAATTTTTGGGAGGAATTGTCTTGGAGGAAAGCAAGGTTCAAATTGACCGGGGGAAGTCTGCCAGCATAAAAAGAGGCAGGCTTATTTGTACAACAATAGTTATTCTAATAACAGTTGCGGTCACGGCCATTTTCGGAATTTCAGGGTATGTCGGTTGGAACCTCACTCACCCTGTGCGCGAAAACATTGATTCATCCCCTGGCGCGTTAGGTCTAAGTTATGAAGCGGTAACCTTTGCAAGCCGGGTAGATGGTTTTTGTTTAAAAGGATGGCTGATTAAAGCGCCGAATAACAGACAAACAATTATATTCGCTCATGGCTACGGTAAAAACCGCCTGCAGGAAGATGTACCTTTGTTGCCGATAGTACAGGCATTAGTAAACAAGGGCTACAATGTATTAATGTTTGACTTTCGTAACTCGGGCGAATCGGCAGGTAAACTGACTTCGTTAGGACAATATGAAGTACGCGACTTGTTGGGTGCGGTGGATTTTGTCAGGTCGCGACAGGATTTAAGTCAAAAGATTGTTCTATTTGGATTTTCTATGGGAGCAGCGGTGGCTATCATGGCAGGCGCTCAGGAGTTGACGGTAGCAGCGGTAATTGCCGATTCGCCTTTTGCCGATTTAAAAAGTTATCTAACGGAGAACTTATCTCTTTGGACGAATTTGCCCCCTCGACCTTTTAATCAAACTGTTTTGATAACAACTTCGCTCTTAACTGGTATAAACGTTGATGGGGTATGCCCACTAAAGGAAATAAAAAACTTGGGCGGCAGGCCGCTACTATTAATTCATGGTGAAGCTGACACGGATATCCCAGTAGAAAACAGCAAGTTATTGCAAAAAGAATACCCTCGAGCAAATCTTGTATTGATACCTGGAGCAAAACATGTCCAGGCGTTCAAGACAGACGGCAAGCGTTATCTGCGGGAGGTAATAAGCTTTTTAGAAAAGCTTTGAGTATAACGAAATTGGACCGAGCAAACTGCGCAGTTCAATTTTTGGGCGTGTAATTGGTGTTACCCGCAGCCGCAATTTTCGCCGCCAGGGCGTGAAGCTTTTGACGGCTCGCCGGTTTGGTTTGCGGCGAACAGATCCATTTTATAGGCCGCTCCGGTTCTGACCGTTTTGCCTACAGCAATCGCGTCGGCAATTTCCTGTGTGGTAATTCCGGCCTCTATTGCCTTTTTTATGTGGTACTCAAGGCATGGCTGGCAATTTGCCGAAACAGAAGCCCCCAGGGCAATCAATTCTGTTGTTCGCATATCAAAGCCCATTATATATCACCTCCTTTAAATCTATAGACGAGAGATACGTTGCAAAGGATACACTTGGCGGTCATTACGCCCTATTTTTTACAGTCACAAGCTACATTTCCCGCTAGAATATCCTGCCAATCACCAATAACGTCATGTGTCCAGCAGTCATCTGCTCCAGCAGCTTCCCGCATAACAAGCGCAAAAATATACGACAATTCTTTCAGCGTGGCTCCCGCCTCCAAGGCTCCCTTAAAGTGTTTGAGTACACACGGCTTCGACCGGCCTTTGATGGATAGTGCAAAACAGATAAATTGATACGTTTTTTCATCAATTGTTCTTTTATCCTGATAAAGCTGGTCAATTTCGTCGAGCTTCGTAGCGAATTCGGGGAAGAATTCAGCCAACATTCTCATTTACAATAACGCCCCTTTTTATTTTTCTATTAAAGCGCGCTGATTTTAACAGCTCACTTAGTCGCCGCCTTGATCAGGCCTTTTATTTCTTCAATAGTGGGGACTTTTCCAACCACCTTAACTTCTCCGTCAATAACTAGTGCGGGCGTCCGCATTACCCCATAGCTCACAATATCCTTCATGGTTTCCACTTTAACAATTTCCGCGCCACTATGTAATTCTTGGTCCGCCTTGACAACTTCTTTATAAAGCTCAGCGCATTTTGAACAGCCCTGTCCGAGAATTTTAATCTGCATAATCTTATCCTCCTGCTTTTTTATAGTAAGTAATTGAACAAATAACCGGTAAACAAAATACCACAGCCGACAATGCTGATGAAAACTGCCAGCAAAGTTGGTTTTAATACCTGACGCAAAATGATCATTTCGGGAATACTCAAGGCGGTAACCGACATCATAAACGCCAGAGAGGTCCCCATCGCAACACCCGCTCGGGTTAATTCGCTGACAAGTGGAATTACCCCAGCGGCATTTGAATACAGAGGAATCCCAATCGCCACAGCGACAAATACCGCGAAGGGGTTGTTCGCACCGGCATACTTAGCCAATGCTCCTGCCGGCACCCACCCATGCATTACCGCGCCAATGCCAATACCGATAACCACATAGAGCCAGATCTTTTTGAGTAAATCCCTGGTAAAAGCCTGCGAATCGGCTAGCCGTTCCTTGGTGGTCGGCTCGGGAATATCAAAAGCAGCATTATTACTGCCCATCTCATACACATAACCTTCCACATACTTTTCCATTCGTAACCTGCCAATAATAATACCGCTGACAATCGCGATGATTTCCCCGGATACAAGATAGATTAAAGCGATTTTTAGGCCAAACATACCATATAGCAGGGCTAAAGCCACTTCGTTGACCATCGGGGCCGCAATTAAGTAAGAAAAGGTTACCCCAAGGGGAATCCCGGCCTCAACAAATCCAATAAATAACGGCACTGCGGAACAGGAACAAAACGGGGTAACAATTCCTAGTAGCGCGGCAAAAATATGTCCCAGAAACGTATTGCCTTTTTTTCTTGATAGTATCTCCCGTGTTTTCTCGGGTGGAAAGAAGCTGCGAACATAGGTAATGACAAAAATTATAACTAGCAGTAAAAGAAATATTTTTATTGTGTCATAGAAGAAAAAAGTAAGAGCATCTCCTAGCTTACTTCCCGCTTGTACTGCAAAGACGCCATATACGAGCCAGTCTGCCAACTTTTGCGCCCAGTCAAACATAAATATTCATCCCTGCCTTCATACTTTAGGGGTGTTATCTGCTCGCCATTCACAGGGTATTCCCCTGCTTTGACATTCCTTAAGCTTCTCAGAATCTTCTTTGCATTGCTGAATTCTACCCATTTCCTGATCCAGGATGGCTTGGATAAAGGGATATTCAACTACTATATTGGGGTTAATCCTGTAGGATATCCATTGCGCCTTTTTAGATGAAACCACGAAATCTGCATCACTTAGTTTCGCCAAATGGCGGGAAATGTTTGATTGAGTGGCGCCTAAAGCATAGGTTATCTCACAGACGCAAAGTTCGGATTCTCTTATTAAGTTTAAAATCCTGATTCTTGTTTCATCGCTTAACACGTTTAAAATTTTGACTAGTTTCATGTTCCGCTCCTTATCAACAGTATATGACCATATTATTATATGATCACATACTCATATAATAATTCGCTTACAGCCGATTGTCAAATGGATTTTCGCCAGGGGAAACGGAGAAGGGTGACGAATACTAAGCGGAATAAGTCTATGCCGTTCCAGAACATAGCTGTAGGTGGCAAAACAACGATTTTGTTGATGGCGGCATGAATGTTTTACTTTCGAAATAGATGCAGATCTTGAGACGGCAGGGTAGCCAAGCCAAGGGCACCATTGCAGTCCCGACGGTCTAAGCGTCAAAGGTGGCGTATTTACGTGGAGCAAAATGAACGATTATTTACAATTGGTGAAATAGCAGAAATTTCGGAGATTCCGGCAATAACCTTGCGATATTACGATAAAATTGGGCTGCTAAAACCGGATTTTGTGAATCCTGAGAATAATTACAGGTATTATTCAAAAGAAAAGCTAGTATTTATTCTCATGATAAAATATTACAAAAGATTAGGGTTTAAGCTCAAGGATATTAAGGAGTATTTTCTGGCGCCTGAGGTGCCGGTGTTAAGTAACTATTTTGTTAAGCAGATGGGAGAGATTGATCAAGAAATAGTACGGTTGAATAAGAAGAAAAAGGCTATTGATGAATGGTACAAGTTGCTAAGGGAGGGCAGTAGTGTTTTGTCTTATGGTGACGGGAAAAATGTACCGCCCCCAAGAGTGAAGGAATTTCCAGCATGCCAGGTCGTGATGGCCCAAAGTTCAATAAATGATAAAGATAGTGAAATAATTATTAACAAAACAATTGTAAACACTTGTGAAGATAATGATTTATATGCTGCAGGCCCAGTGTTATTTATTTTTGGTTGTTTGCAGGAGCGGATGAACAATTCTTATAAAGAAGTTACATTATATGTTCCAGTTTATAAGGAAAAATATCCGCCGTCCGTAGTCCATGATTTTGGCCCCTTTAAGGCTGCGACTATGATGCATATCGGCGATTATTCAAACATTGCTACGACCTATCAATTTTTACTGGACTGGTGTGACAAGAATCAGGTTGCAATTACCGGTTCATCAGTGGAAAAGTATCTTATTGATCCATGGAGTACTACCAATAAAGCGGAATATGTTACAGAAATCTATTTGCCAATCGCAGAAAAGAAGGACCATATCGTCAATTGATATGATCCCTCTTTATTTAGTTCATAGGGCTGTATTTATGGTTTTGTATTTCTTTTAGCATTTCTTCACCGAAGATTTTATGAACTGCGCTTGTCGGGTGCCATTCATCCCAAAAATAATATTCATCGGGATTGCCTTGCCCGGCAATGACAGTGGGGTAAGTATGTTCAAAAGGTTTATTCAATTCTTTCAGACCATAATAATTGGGGTTAGCTCTAATTTTATTGCTAATTACAGTGGGGTTAAATAACAGGATATCCACATTCAACTTTTTTGCAAGCGCCGGAACGTTAGCAGTTAGGTCTTTGTTTAGATCTTCAGTATATTCTTTCGCCTGCTTTGTCCTGCCGTTTGTGACCTCCCAAGGTTCCAGGGACAGATCGATTGAACAGACAATCATAAAGTGATTAGCTCCGGTTTTAGAAAGTTCGGTAATTGCTAAAGCAATGTTGTCTACCGTCTTTTTATCAAGAGTGTCAATGGTTCCGGACTGTTGGTAATCCATATATTGAAAGTAATCGTTGGCAGAGATGAAGATAAAGTACAGGGCATTAGAATCTGCTTTTTTGCCGTTCAAACTTGTTTCAAATTCGCCAATCTGTCCTAAGACGCCGGTGTCCTCTTCTTTGTTGATCCAGTCATAGTAATTGTCTTTTCCACTCTTGGCACCACCAACTGCATAATCGGTGAGGTTTACTTTTAGTGCTTTAGCCAGCACTTCCACAGCGGTCGGACCGTTTGACCAGCGTCCATTCCAATATAATTTAGCTGCCGGGTCTGCGGGCAAAAGCGTTGCATCAGAAGGTTTATTGGACATTTTCATGATATCTTGGCTAATTTTTAAACTGGCACCGTTGTCAGTAAGACTGTCGCCGAAAGCAATAACCTGAGATACTTTTTGCTCTGTAGTCAATTTTTCAGCATAACCGGTGACGCTGAATGAGAGAAGAACAAAAATAAATGTCATTAGCCAAAGTCTTTTCTTCACAATATATCCTCCTATTATCGTTATAAGCCACTGCTTTATTTCCGCGCGGACACCACTTGTATAGGAATCCTGAGATCTCACTTACACTTTAAACTTTAAACTATACTTTAATGTCAATGCTTTTGCCCCGTTTCGACGGATATATTTTTTTGAAGATGACTTTACTGTGAAATATGTCTGCTCAAAGTGAAGCCCAGGGCGGTTCATTGGACATTTGGTGATTAAAAAGGTAGTATTAATCTTCAAGGATTAAATCGAAATAGTTATTGCATAACTACGATAAAGGATGGGTTATCATGACGAAAATAGATTGGCAAGCGGATTTAGATCAACTCGCCACCGAGCTGCCGATGTTGCATGAGAATTTATTTTTCAATCTGGAAGCAGACCAATTTAACACCAGTATAAACACTCTTAAAGGCCGTTTAGACAAGATGGACAACTACCCAATAGTCATGGAAATTGCACAAATTGTCGCCGCCGTCGGGGATGCGCATACCTCGGTGGCGTTGCCGCGAGACAGCCGGCTACCGCTAGAATGTTATTGGTTTCAAGAGGGAATTTTTATTACAGCTACTCTGCCGGAATTTGAAGAATTACTCCATCACAAAGTGGTTAAAGTGGACGGGATGCCAATTGACGTTGTTATTGAACGATTGTCCAGAATCGTGTCTCATGAGAATCAAAGTTTTTTAATGTCTCAGGTTCCGAATTATCTTATTTGTGCCGACATACTTTACGGTCTGAATATAGCGCACAATATCAAAAGTGTAAGAATTACAATAGAGACTAGTAATAATGAAGAACGGGATGTTCTCTTACCTACAATAAAATATGAGGAGTGGCAAGTTGGTACTGTAGATGAAAAGACTCGAGCGTTTAATGAATTGCCGCTTTATAGAAAAAACCAGGGAAAGTATTTCTGGAGCGAATTCAATCCGGAAAAAAAGTTGCTATATATCAACTACAACAATTGTAAAGACATGCCGAACCTCACGGTAAGAGAATTTTCAGACCAACTTATAAACGATATCAAAAGCAATGCTGCTATAGAACGAATGGTCATCGATCTGAGAAATAATGGAGGGGGAAATTCCGAACTTTTCAAGGGTTTTCTGAAGTGGCTTAGCACTTTTGGCAGACTGAATCGTCAGGGCAAGCTTTTTGTAATTGTGGGTAGAGATACGTTTTCTTCCGCTTTGTTAAATACTTTTTATTTGAAAAATAATTCACATGCTGTCTTTTTGGGCGAGCCGACTGGTGGCAAACCAAATCACTATGGGGAAGTAAAGTATTTATCGCTTAACAGTTCCGGATTGTATATACGGTATTCCACGAAGTATTATGAGCTTGACGATGACAGCAATCTTCCTTCATTTATGCCTGATGCGCTATTTGCGGTGACGTTTAAAGATTATATCCAAAATATAGATCCCTGCATGGATTGGATACTCCAGGAGGATTTTTAGCTCGATGGCAATTGTTGTATAACAGATAAGAGAGAGTCATCGACTCTCTCTTATGATCAACCGAAAAAATCGATACAAAGACTAGGCTTAAACAGATTGAGCATCCTTTCTAATTGGAAGGATGCTCAATCTGTTTGTATGATGTTTAATGATTATCGCCTGCTGGGGACATCGGGTCGTTCGGCTGTGACCGGAAATTCGGCAGTTGGGACAATAGCATCCCGCCCAAAATTAGCATACAACCAATAAGTTCCCTCCAGCCAAGAAGTTCGTGCAAAATGAAATATCCACCCACAGCGGCAAAAACCGTTTCCAGGCTGAGAATAAGCGCAGTATGCACCGGGGAGGCGTGTTTTTGGCCTACGAATTGCAAGGTATAGGCGATGCCGACCGAGCAGACTCCGCCATATAAAATAGTGATCCAGGCCTGGGACAATGCACTGAGGGTGATGGTTTCAAAGCAAAGCGCAGTTGCCAGGCTTAGTGCGGCGCAGGTGGCAAACTGCGAAAAAGCCAGCATTAAGGTATCAATTCTCCGGGTAAAGCGGTCAATCAGCAAAAGATGCGCTGTCCAAAAAAAGGCGCTGATTAGGACGAGCATATCACCATAGGCGATGGCGAAACCTTGTTTTACGCACAATAAATATAAGCCGGCAAGCGCGACCACCGAGCCGCACCACGCGACGGCCGAGATGCGGTGTTTTAAAAAAATGCCAGCAATCGGCACAAGGATGATATACATGCCGGTGATGAACGCCGCCTTGCCGGCAGTAGTATAGATCAGTCCGATTTGTTGCAGCGAAGCGGCTATATACATAAGTGAGCCTGCCAGCAGACCAACGCGCCAGCTGTTTGCTGGTTTATCAGTTCCAGCGACAGGGTCCGGAGGAGAATGGCGTTTATTAAAGAGAAGAAGCGGCAACAGCGTCAGGCAGCCTAGCGCAAAACGCATGCCGGTAAACGTAAACGGCCCGACATACTCCATGCCGATCCTTTGGGTCACAAAGGCGAGGCCCCAGATAGCCGCCGCAAGTAACAGTAAAAGATTTGCTCTGAGTTTCATAAGCAAGACTCCTTCGTAATTGGGTTGATTTAATCCCGATTATCTAGCTGCATATTGATTCTGGCAGGTCATACTTTTCCCGGTTGACAGAATCTACTCTTTTCGATCAGTACCCGCAACTCTTTTTCCAGGCTTTTGGCAATCATTGATTCGGGTGCTTGAGACACACGGTCTTGCCAAATTTTCCTGGCTCTTTGGATAATATCCGGGGAACCCCCTCTTTCCAGAACGGGCGGTCTTCGGACACGGTTGACCGCCAAATTTTTTTGAAATTGAGCGAGATGTGGAAACGGAATTAAAAGCCACCGCGCACATCTCGACTATAACCGTTTCGTGAGCAGACCACTGTTCAATCCTCAAAATTAATCGGATTCCGTTAATATTGGCACTGGGACGGCAAATACGACTGTAACAGCTTCTTCTGCGCAGCACTGCGTTCCGGCAATTGATAAGCAGCTATTCTGTTTTCCAAAACTTGCTGAACTTTGTAGGCGAGATTAGCTTTCTCGGCATTATTGGTATGAGCAAGACCCCATTTATTGAAGATTTTGGTCAGGTAATTATCCCGCCGGTAAGTATTCATGGAGCCGATGGAAAGAAAGCTGCCGGCCTCCTGCCCGGCGGCAAGAAGTCCAGGAAGTTCAAAGTCTACTGTCATCTTTACCCCCTGGAGCATCCGGTTGGAATATCTCATCATCTCTTCATCGAGAATTGCCTTATGGAAGCTTCCGCAGGCAAAGCCGGCCAAAATACCCGGGAAACACCATACCTCATTGACATCTGTCAAGCTAAACGGAAGCATAGTTGTCATCATGGCTTCCATTCCTGCCTGATAATCAACCGCAGTTCCGTCACCGTAGCCGCCGCAAATCACACAGGGTATGCTTAGGAATTTGCACAACTCGTAAAAGACAACCTGGATAAAAACACATTCTGCACTGCCATAATTCGGCTGCAAAGTCTGGATATTGCTTATGGTAGAAAAGTTAGATAAAGAAGTGAGATGTCCCGGCGATTTAAGCTGAACAAAAGCCAACCCCGCCAAAGACATGGCAAAATCATGGATAACAGTCCCCATAATACTTTCCGGCCCAGTCATAAATCCCATAGTACAAGGGAAAATGGATATGGCCTGTTGTTCATCAATGGCGGCACATAGGTTGTCAAGACATTCCTGGTCATAAGCCAATGGAGGATTCGGACAGATTCCTTGGGTCATAACCGGCTTATCCCAGACGTCGTAAAATTCACGAATCAACCGAAATGCGCGCCGAGCGCTGCCATAGACGTCACCATTGCGAGAATTGCTGCTTGTGGCTCTCAAACCAATGCTGGGGTATTTATCTGAATATTTTAAAACCATGGCTATTTGGGAAACAAATTGATCCCGGGCATCATTGTCAACAGGGTCAGCACAGCCTGGATTGGCACACTCGTAAAGAGAAGATGTCTCATTAATTTGGTACATTTTTATTGCATCTCCAATATTGCAGCGACGTATAACTTTAGTATCATCGTCAAGGATGAACGGTGCGTTGCTAAAAGGTGTGGCAGCGACAACTCTCTTTTCCGAAGGAACGCCATAGTCCTGTTTCTGAGTGGACTCAAGAACTTCTTCCATCAAATGCCGGGAAATAAATACCTTATCACCCTCAACCCTAGCGCCCCGCTTTTTAAATAATTCCCTCACATCTTCACTTTCAAAACGAACACCAACATTTTCAAGGATCTCCAAGACCTGCATGTACGCGTTTTGAATGGTAAGATCATCAACAAATTTTTGCATAAGTGTATCCTCGCTTTCTACAAGGGAATTTTAATTCCTTTTATTTTGTATGTTTTCTGATGGAAAAGGCTAGGAACATATCAATATTACAGTTGACTACATTTGTCGGCACGATAAAATAGTTTTCCTTTTGCATCAGCTTTTAATTGAATCCCAGAAGAAATCCCACAGTATTTCCAGTCTTTCCCTGTATGTATCTGGGTCTGAGTAATGAATTTCAGTGAACGCGGCGGCGGTTAAACTTATAAAGGCGACTATGCATCTTTCCACGTCCTGTCGTTTTATTTCCCTTGCTTTCATCCCCCAAAGCAAAACAGGCCTTACCAATACGTCCTCAAATTGCCGCTCATATGCTATCATGTCGTTTCTGACTCGTTCCTTTAGAAAGTTGGGCGGGAACAGTGCGGTTCTTTTCCAGAACACCCTCTCGTCCTGATTATCTTTTGCACGTGCCGAATAATCATTATATATGTGACGCAGCTGATCCTTGGCAGATGTCAGTTCATTCAATTCTTGCCGCACTGTGTTGAGGTAGTCCAGTCTTTTATTAAGCAAATCATCAAAAACTTCAATAAACAGCTTTTCCTTACTTTCAAAGTGAAAATAAAGCGACGGCGGTTTGATATTTACCGCGGCTGCTATGTCAGCAAGCCGTGCTCCCTCATAGCCGCCTTTGACAAATAACTCTAATGCGGCTTTTTTAATTTTATTCTTTGTCATGTATTTACCACCTAACTAATATTAGTTAGGTAAATTTTAACGTAAGACTATTAATTAGTCAATGAAAATTAATAGTGCTTCCGCTTGAAAATGATCGACGTCAAAATCGACATACCTTATGACTCGCCCCGAGAGCTAACAGTGCAGAAAAAAGTTTACATGATGGAGGCCTTGCAAATACGTTCGATATTTTTGTCTGAGAATCTAACAGGTTTATGCAATGCATCATAAGAATCGTCCCACTGTTGATCCTTATTAAATTGTGAAGCTAAACTATAAAAAAACTAATAGAAAGATATGTCAAAACCGGTATAAGAAGCAGAGAAGAAGCCAGTATGCACAGGAAAGGACAAAAAAATAGTTGTGGTATGGTAGCGAGATATTGACAAATTGAGGACGATAATTTATTATTTAGTAAAGTAAGCAAGCGAGCGAACGCTCGCCAAAAATAAGGCTATAAAACAAGAAAGGAGGAACAGTTTCTGGAAAATGCTTATTAAATTTTGGGAGGTTATATTATGGCAAAAGATATGCAAAGTGCGAAGTCTGTGGGTAGTGGTGTGGATATTAGCAAAATAAAACTGTCTGATGTTATCGACATTGATTTTTTACAAAAATTTCAGGACGACTTTGCCACTGGAGTCGGGTTGGCAAGTGTTACCGTCGATCCTGAAGGCACACCTGTTACGAAACCAAGTAGTTATATTAGAAGATGTAATATTACCCATTCTTCAGAGAGTGGCGATAAACGATGTGCTGAGTCCCATCGTAAAGGCGGAGAAGAAGCCGTAAGACTAGGCAGACCATATGTATTTGAATGTCACTCAGGACTTACTGACTTTGCCGCACCTATTTTGTTGGAAGGAAGATTAATAGGAACTATTCTCGGCGGCCAAGTATTATTCACACCGATGGAAGAAGAAAAAAATCGCAAAATTGCTAGAGAAATTGGTGTAGATGAAGATGAATATGTCAAAGTCACTCAAGAAGCAAAGATTCTCACTAAAGAAGCTGTCGAAGCCGCTGCCAATGTATTGTTTATTGTTGCCAATAGTATGTCTAATGATGCCTATCAACAATTGAAATTGAAGTCGGTTGTCGATACCCTCAGTGACGGCGCGCACCAGATATCGGCAACGATGGAAGAATTGGCGGCGTCTGCCTCCACGGTAAGCGCCAATCAGGCGAATCTTAATAAAGAAATTAAGAATGTGAATACGGTGACAGGAAAAATCGATGAAGTAATGGACTTTATCAAAGATATAGCGGATGAAACCCGTCTTTTGGGCCTAAATGCTGCAATTGAAGCAGCTAGGGCTGGAGAAGCCGGACTGGGTTTTGGCGTCGTAGCCCAAGAGATAAGAAATCTTTCCGCCGATTCAAAACAAACGGTGGGAAAAATTAAAGAGTTAACAACAATTATTAAGGAATCTGTTGATAATACGGTGAGAATGGGTGCTGAGACGACGTCAACAATAGAGCAACAGGCAGCGGCTATAGAAGAAGTGACGGCAAGTGTTCAAGAAATTAGCAGCCTCACCGAATTATTGAGCGAATTGGCGAAAAAAGCCTGATTTTACGCATTTTGTTGAGAGGAGGCGAAAACATTTGAGTACACAATTAGTAGTTTTTGCTCTAGGCAAAGAAGAATATGGCATTGATGTTTCGGCTGTAAACGGTATTTTAAGAGCAAAAAAATTTACAATTACAAACGTTCCGGGAACACCTAAGGTCATAGAAGGCATGATAAATGTGCGGGGCAAAGTCAATTATGTCTTGAACTTACATTCTAAGTTTGGAAGGGAACCAAATGAGGAAACTGAGGAAAACAAAATTATTATGTTAAATGTTGGTGATGCAAATACTTGCTGTATCGTAGACGAAGTAACAGATATTGTCAAATTGGAGGATGACAATATAGAGTTGGCGCCACTTTTTCTTAGCGGTATTAACTCCAAATATATTCAGGGAATAGGACAAATTGGTGAGCGTATGATTATTATTTTGAACCCGGCAGAGATATTAACTTTCGAAGAGTATTCAGCCATTGATTCGAAAGCCGGATAATATGATTTTGTGTATTATCCGATACAACTCAATCCGAGAAAAATATCGTTGATTAAATAGTTAATGTGAGTCAAAGAGAACCGGTCTCTGACTCACATTAACTACTCTATATTTGTGCCGAAAGAGCTGTCAGACTGTGACACTTTTATAGAAAGGTCGTCCCTAGATATTCAGCTGCCAAAAATAAAAGTTTAATACACCGGCGAAAGTTACCCAACACAGATAGGGAACCAGCAGCCAGGCGGCTAACGGGGACACACGCTTAAACCGATAGATAGTTAGCGCGATCGTTAGCCATAAAGCAGTTATGACAAGGAAACCGCCTAAAATCATATGCCAGCCAAAAAACACCGCCGACCAAGCGACATTTAGTAAAAGCTGAGCGGCAAAGGTTGCGAAAGCCGCGGGTTTCCCAGTTTCGGCCCCGCTGCTCCACGTTATGAACAAAGAGACAGCCATCATGGTGAAAAGCAGGAGCCATACTGGGGCGAACAGCCAATTGGGCGGGGTAAAAGAGGGCTTAACCAACTGGGCATACCATCCGGCTATCGCCGGGGTGGTAAAAATTGCGCCGAGACCTCCGGCTCCTTGGCAAATTATGAGACAGACGACAAAACGTATTATCTTGTTGCGCGTAGTTATCAACTCCATGTTTCCAAGCTAATCAATGGGTGGGAAATTAAGCTCGGGTCTTTCGACGGTTTCCATCATGCGTAAAATGATGTTTTTGACCTGAAACTTGTAGATAACCATATTAACATCATCCGCGCCGGTGAAAAAATCGGCAATATTGGGAACAGTTTCGAAAATCTGCTGACGAACAGGCTCTACTTCAGCGGCGTTCAGTTCTTGTTCCGTAAGCAAAGAGCCTTGAAGCCGCAGCACGTCATGATTGTCGCTGATGGTACAAAGTTCTATTTGTTTGTTGTTTTGGATTTCTTTGCTTTTTTCGGTATCCGCGTAACTTATCAACCAGATAGTATGATCCCCTTCAAGGAAGGGGCGCATCGGACGCACTCGAGGAACGTTGTCATTGGCTGTGCCCATGAACAGGGTTTTGTTGTTTATCATGGACAAAATTTGTGGATTGAACATTTGAATCACCTCAGTTTAATCGTTATCCATATTCACTGGTTCCGTAAACTGGGGGTAGAATCCTTTGTGCTAACGGTGATTTATTCGGAGTTTGGGAAGTTACGCCATTTTTAAGGTGTACACCGTTCAGTAGACCGGGAAAATCTGTGGAGACAACAGCATTGTATATAATATGCTTACTATTTCGCCTGAATATTAAACTGCTAATACAGCCGAATAATATTCTTCCAGGGTGAGGTTGCCATTGGACACAGGTATGCGTGAGCGTGGCGGCGAATTAGCTGCTCGCGCATCGGTGGAGATTACTTTGCAAATGACTCTTGCGGCGGATAAGGAACCATTCCTCGACGCACAAATCCACTATATTTGTGTCAAAAGAACCGTCCCCGTGACACGAAGGTTATTTGAGACTTTGAAAGCAATGCTTGGATGAACCTTTTAGCATATCCCTAAATTTGGTATTATTGTGTTGAGGAGGGGTTTCCCAATAATAATAGGAGGGTCTTTATGAACAGGGCTGCAATAGTAACGGGTGCGACAAAAGGTATTGGAAGGGGAGTGTTTAAGAGTTTAGCGGGTTTGGGCGTTGATGTTGCAACAGTTTACCACAAAGACCAGGAAGCGGCTTTTCGGTTTGAAAAAGAAGCTAAGGAATATGGAATCAATTATCATATTGAATCTTTGGATGTTTGTAATTTTTCTAAATTAGATGGTTTTGTGGAAAGAGTGATAGGTAAATTGGGGAGAATAGACTACTTGGTTAACAATGTGGGGTATGATGATTTTAATATGTTATATAATATTCCATTTGAAGAATGGAAAAAGTCTCAGGACATAATATTGAACGCACCAGTTTACCTATCTAAACTTGTGTTGCCAACAATGCGTTCTCAGAAATTTGGGAGAATAATAAATATTGGAGCGTCGTCGAAAGATTATTACAAAGGAGCAGCAGGGATTGGAGCGTTTGGGGTACATAAAGCAGCGCTTGCAGTATTTACAAAGACATTAGCATTAGAGGAAATAAGTTATGGAATAACAGTTAATATGGTGGCACCAGGTAGTACAAAAGATGCCGGAAGTAATCCAGAGGAGAAAAGAATACCTATTTCTCGTATACCCATTGGAAGAAGAGTAGAAATAGATGAAGTTGTTGACGCGATAATGTATTTTTTGTCAGATAACACAAATAGTGTAACAGGTCAGTTTATCGGAGTAAATGGTGGCTTAAGTACCTGAATTTTTAGCACACCCACCATTTTAAGGGGGATATCTCCCTTGTTTCTTTATTTATACCCCCTACTGATTGACTACTGCCAGGTTTTATGCTATTTTAGAAAGGCAATTTTATATTAGGAGGTACTTAATGAGCGGCAATGAACAGCAAAAGATCCAGGTAGTGGTGGCTGATCCATCGGCACTTGGATTATTCGGACTCGCTATGGTAACTTTGGTCGCAGCTAGTCAAAAACTGGGATGCACCACCGGATTTTCTTTTATCATCCCCTGGGCTATATTTTTAGGCTCGGGAGCGCAGATGATGGCTAGTGTCTACGATTTTAAGCATAACAATTTGTTTGGGGCGACTGTTTTCGGCGCCTACGGATTGTTTTGGATCAGCGTGGCTTTTTCCTGGATGATTAAGATGGGCGTTTTTGGAGCAGTTTTGGCGGCCGGAGTTGACGCCAAGCAACTGGGTTTGGCATTTGTGGGTTATTTTATTTTCTCGTGTTTTGGCACCGCAGCAGCTTTGAAAACAACAAAGGTTCTGCTGACTATCATGTTTTTTATCGATTTGCTTTTTTTCGGACTGGCCCTGGATACTCTGAAGCTTGGTTTTAGCTGGGCTCATGAATTGGCCGCTTGGTCGGAACTGACGATCTCGCTGCTGAGTTTTTATGCTTGTGGAGCCAATTTCCTAAACAAATGGTACGGGCGGACCATTTTGCCGATGGGTAGTGCTTTAGCGAAATAGTTTTCGATACATTTAACCCTTATTGCTTGGCAATAGGGGTTAATTTTTTTTCTTTTTCATAGCTAGAAACCAGGTAATTATAGTAAAATATATATATGTATGTTTTGGACAACTTAGCAAAGGGGATTAATTGATATGCAGGGTGAAAGATTATGGTGAATATTGCGATTATCGGCGGAACTGGGCTCTACGACCCGCGTATCCTGGAAAACATCCGCGAAGAGACAGTGACTACACCTTATGGCGAGGTGACATACAAGGTGGGTGAGTTTGCCGGAAAATCGGTGGCGTTTATTCCCCGGCATGGCAGCAAGCATTCTATTCCACCGCATCTTATCAATTATCGGGCCAATATCTGGGCCATGAAAAAAATCGGAGTGACTACTATCATTTCGACCACAGCTGTCGGTTCGTTAAATTTGGCCATGGAGCCAGGCAGTTTTGTTCTGGTAGATCAGTTTCTTGATTTCACAAAGAACAGGGTTACGACTTTCTATGAAGGCGGCGAGCGGGGAGTGGCTCACGTCGATGTGACTGCTCCCTATTGCGCTGAGTTGCGGAGCGTTTTGAAGCAGTCCGCTGAGAAGCTGGGCATACCGGTACACGCCACCGGCACTTATGTCTGCACTGAAGGCCCGCGTTTTGAGACGCCGGCGGAGATTAAAGCTTTTACCATACTGGGCGGCGATCTTGTGGGCATGACCAACGTACCGGAAGTGGTTTTGGCCAGGGAGGCGGAGATGTGTTACGCCACTGTTTCGATGGTCACAAATTTCGCGGCCGGAATATCAAAGCAGCCGCTGACCCACAGCGAAGTACTGTCAACGATGGAGGCCAATACCGAGAATATTAAACGTTTGGTTATGGGCGCAATCAGCGCCATTGACCCGGAAAAAGACTGCCCTTGCCGGCACGCACTGGCCGAATTTGGCGGCTTTAAACTGTAGGAAGTGGTGATCTGATTTGCAGTCTCTTGCCTGGAACGGCCAATGCCTGCAGTTACTTGACCAGACGGCTTTGCCGGTCAAAACCGAATATTTCGCTTGTCACGACTACCGCCGAGTAGCCGAAGCAATCCGGCGGCTGGAAGTGCGGGGCGCACCGGCGATAGGCGCGGCCGCTGCTTTTGGGATAGTGCTGGGCGCCAGAGAGTTGGCGGAAAATCACAGCGATTTTTGGCCGGGGCTGCTTGCTGTGGCTGATGAGCTGCGGCAAACCAGACCGACAGCAGTCAACTTGTTTTGGGCCATTGACCGGATGATGGCTGTGGCTAGCCGCTACAGCCCGCTATTTTCCCCGGAGGAAACGTTACTCGCCTTAGAGGCAGAAGCTGTGGCTGTTGCCGCAGAAGATGAGCAGTCTAACCGGCTTATGGCTGGACATGGAGCCAAGTTGTTTACTGAAAAAACTGCGGTTCTGACGCACTGCAACGCCGGGGCGCTGGCTACTGTGGCTTTCGGTACAGCTTTGGGGATAATCCGGCAGGCCTGGGCTGAAGGAAAGATCAGCCGGGTTTTCGCCGATGAGACCAGACCGCTGCTTCAGGGTGCGCGGCTTACCGCCTGGGAATTGATGCAGGAGGGTATACCGGTTACTTTGATTACTGATAACATGGCAGGCTGGGTGATGAAGCGGCAGATGGTCCAGGCGGTGATTGTCGGTGCCGACCGGATAACTTTAAACGGCGATGTCGCCAATAAGATCGGAACTTACAGTGTGGCTGTGCTGGCCAAGGAACACGGAATCCCCTTTTATGTCGCAGCTCCGCTTTCCACTTTTGATTTTTCCATCAAAAGCGGTGAGGATATTCCGATAGAAGAGCGTGGCGATCAGGAGGTAACTTGTCTTGGCGGAGTCAGAATCGCGCCGGAGGGTGTCGATGTTTTTAACCCGGCATTTGATGTCACGCCACATGCGCTGATAACCGCGATTGTTACGGAGGCTGGTGTGTTGTTGCCGCCGTTTGACGAAAAGATCGCAAAAATACGATTGGAGAAAGGTGGAAAATAAATGAGTTCGATTATCAGAGATAGTAGTTTAGCGCCTCAGGGCCAGGATAAAATCAACTGGGTTAAGGAACATATGCCGGTACTTAATGTGCTTAATGAGGAGCTTTCGGCAAAGAAGCCACTTAAAGGCTTGAAGCTGGTTGTTACGATGCATTTGGAGGCTAAGACAGCTTATTTGGCTCTGGTGCTGAAAAACGCCGGCGCCAGCGTGGCTGTGACCGGCAGCAATCCACTATCCACTCAGGATGATGTGGCGGCGGCACTGGCCGCAAATGGTGTAGATGTTTTTGCCTGGTACAATACGACCGAAGAAGAATACAAAATGTTTTTGCATAAGGCTCTGGATACCAAGCCGGATATCATTGTCGATGATGGCGGGGATCTGGTGAACTTGTTGCATGGCGAGCGCTCGGAACTGGCGGGAAATATTTGGGGAGGATCGGAAGAGACCACAACAGGTGTTCATCGCCTTAAGGCCCTGTCTTCGGCTGGGAAACTGCGCTTTCCGATGATGGCGGTCAATGACGCCTTTTGCAAATATTTGTTTGATAACCGCTATGGCACCGGACAATCTGTTTGGGATGGCATTATACGCACTACTAATCTGACTGTTGCTTCAAAAACGGTGGTAGTCGCCGGTTACGGCTGGTGTGGCAAGGGTGTGGCCATGCGGGCCAAAGGGCTTGGGGCCAATGTCATCGTTACTGAGGTTGATCCAATCAAGGCGGCGGAAGCTGTTTTCGACGGATTTACGGTGCTGAGCATGCTTGACGCGGCGCCGCGCGGCGACTTCTTTGTCACGGTCACCGGCTGCCGGGACATTATTCGCCGGGAGCATATGCTGGTGATGAAGCCGAGGGCGATTATGTGTAACGCTGGACATTTCGATGTGGAAATCAATAAACAGCATCTGGCGGAAGTTGCTGCGAGCCAGCGCACGGTGCGCAAGAATATTGAAGAGTTCGTTCTGAAGGATGGACGGAAGATTTATTTGTTGGCCGAAGGACGGCTGGTGAATCTGGCGGCCGGCGACGGTCATCCCACCGAGATCATGGATTTGTCTTTTGCTTTGCAGGCGCAGGCAGTACTTTATATTGTGGAGAATCACGGCAAACTTGCTAATGAAGTTTATAAGGTATCGTACGAGCTTGATCAACGGGTGGCGGCTCTCAAATTAAAGGCTATGGGACTAAGTATTGACTCATTGTCGGCTGAGCAGATAGCTTATATGAATCAGGCGTAAGTTGCGCCCGATTCTTTTCGCTGGGGAGAGTGGCAGGATGGATAAAGAAAAACACAGGGCAATAAAAGAAGAGATTGTAGCTATCGGACGGGAATTGTTGGCTAAAGGACTGGTCAGCGGGACCTGGGGAAATGTGAGCGCCCGGATTGAAGGTTCGGATGATGTGGCGATTACTCCCTCGGGTCGGGATTACCGCCGACTTACCGCTGATGATGTCGTTGTTGTCGATGCTCTGGGACAGGTAGTTGCCGGCGGCTTGCCTTCATCGGAGATGCTGCTGCATCTTGCCATATATGCTAAGCGTCGCGATATTTTGGCAGTGGTTCATACCCACAGCGTATTTGCCAGTGCTTTTGCTGTAGCCAGGCGGTCAATTCCGCCGATCAGCGAGGATCAGGTGCAACTTATTGGCGGGGCGGTGGATGTAGCCGAATATGCCTTGTGCGGTACTGCCGAGCTGGCTGAAAATGCCGTCCAGGCTTTGGCGGACAAGCAGGCTGTCCTGCTGGCCAATCATGGCATGGTCGGTTGTGGACAAACTCTAGCAGAAGCAATGCTAGCTTGTGAGTTGGCCGAAAAATCGGCTCAGATTTGTATAGCAGCCAATCAGCTGGGAGGGGCCACTGTTTTACAGGATGAAGATGTGGCCGTGATGCGGCGGTTTTACCTGGAAAAGTACCGCCAGCGGCAAGGAGGAACCAAAGAATGAGCAAAATTTTATTGAAGAACGGCGAAGTGTTAACCGCCGACGGCAGTGTAATCAAAGCCGATATCGCGGTGACTGGATCTACGATTACCCAGGTCGGAAAAGTGTCTGCCGGCTGGCAGGCCGACCGGACTATCGACTGTAGCGATAAACTGTTATTGCCCGGGTTTGTCAATACCCATACCCATGCGGCTATGACGTTGCTGCGCGGTTACGGCGACGATATGGCGCTTATGGATTGGCTGCAGACTAAGATTTGGCCGGCTGAAGACAACCTCACGGGTGAGGATGTTTACTGGGGAACGCTGTTGGCGGTGGCCGAAATGATCAAAGGCGGAACGACCACTTTTGCCGATATGTATTTCTTTATGAATGATGTGGCCAAGGCAGTGCAAGAGAGTGGCATCAGAGCGGTGTTGTCCCGGGGCATGGCAGGCGTGACGCCAACCGCCTCGCAGGCGTTGACGGAAAGCGAGGATTTTTACCGCCAGTGGCATGGGGAAGCTGAGGGACGGATTACTGTAATGCTCGGACCGCATGCGCCCTATACCTGCCCGCCGGATTATCTGAAAAAGGTCATGTCGCTGGCTGAAAACCTGGGTGCCGAGATACATATTCATCTTTCGGAAACCGCCTCGGAGGTTGAGACCTGCCGTAAAGAGTATGGCAAATCGCCGATTGCCTTGATGAACGATCTGGGATTGTTTGATTTTGGGGTTTTGGCGGCGCACTGCGTTCATGTGTCACCAGACGATATCGCCATAATGCGGGACAAAGGTGTGCGGGTAGCTCACAATCCTGGCAGCAATATGAAACTGGCCAGTGGAATCGCTCCCCTGCCGGCAATGTTGGCGGCCGGTATCAGCGTCGGGCTTGGCACCGACGGTGCATCCAGCAATAATAACCTTGATATGCTGGAAGAACTTCGGTTGGCGGCAACGCTGCACAAGGTAAGTTCACTGAATCCTCTCGTTATTCCCGCAGCTCAGGCGGTGGATCTGGCTACTGCATCAGGTGCTAAGGTACTGGGACTGGGCAAGGCGACAGGCCGGCTGGCACAGGGTTACAAGGCCGATATAACCATAGTTTCTATGACGGAGCCCCATTGGTATCCACGCCACGACCGTCTTTCGCTATTGACCTACGCAGCCTCTGCCGCCGATGTTCATACTGTTTTGGTTGACGGCAAGGTTTTGCTAGAGGGCCGCAGGCTGACAACTATTGATGAAGAACGTCTTAAATTCGAGGCGAACCAGCGGGGCATGCGCCTGGTTGAAAGTAAATAGTATTGCTAAATTTGGATAAATACATTAAAATTACCCAAGGTGACAGGAATTAGTTCTGATGCCTTGAATATTTTAAAAAGCAGTAATCATTGAACTGGTGGAGGTAACAGCATGTTGGAGCAAGCTGCACGGATGCAGGGGATGGCGTCGGCAATTTTTACTCAGGTGGATGACATGCGCAGAAAAGCCGCCGCAGCCGGACAGGATGTTATTACCCTCAGCATCGGCAGTCCTGACATTGCGCCGGCGCCGCATATTATTGAGGCCCTGCAGCAGGGCGTTGCCGATCCCGGTAAATATGGCTACGCGTTGTCAAAAGGGACACCCGAGTTTCTAAAGACTGTCGCCGGGTGGTACCGGGACAAGTTCGGTGTTGTGCTTGACCCTGAAACTGAAGTTCATTCTTTGCTCGGCTCTCAGGAAGGGCTGGCGCATATCTCGCTGTGTTATGTGAATCCCGGTGATGTGGTGCTGGTGCCTGATCCCGGATACCCAATTTATAGCGCCGGACCGCTTGCCGCCAATGCCGAACTCTATCTTATGCCGCTGGTGGCGAGTAATCAATATTTGCCGGATTTGGATGACATTCCTGAAAGTGTGCTGCGCCGGACAAAGATAATGATCATTAATTATCCGAATAATCCGCTGGCAGCCATTGCACCGATAGAATTTTTTGAAAAAGTGGTGGCGTTGGCTAAACGCTATAATTTCCTGGTTTGCCATGATTTCGCTTATAGCGAGCTGGTTTTTGACGGGTACCGGCCGCCCAGCTTTCTGAGCGTACCCGGTGCCAAAGACATTGGTGTGGAGTTTCATTCTCTGTCGAAGATATACAGCATGGCAGGTTGCCGGGTTGGTTTCATTGTGGGCAATGCTCAGGCCATCAGTTTGCTTGGCCGGGTAAAGTCCAACTTTGACTACGGTATCTTTTTGCCGATACAGTTGGCCGCTATAGCGGCGCTAACCGGCCCTCAGGACTGTGTACGCCGCACTGCGGATGAGTACCAACAACGGCGGGATATTATCGTTGACGGACTCGCCAAAGCGGGGTGGAAGGTACCAAGACCGATGGCTTCGATGTATATCTGGGCAGAAGTACCAACCAAACAATCGTCTTTTGATTTTGTGGCAGATATGATAGCAAACACTGGGGTTGCTATTGTTCCGGGAGTTGGCTTTGGTCCGCATGGCGAGGGATTTGTGCGCTTTGCGCTGGTGCAGCCACAAGACCGGCTCCGGCTGGCGGTGGAGCGCATAAGCGCCTGGTTAGGATAATACAAGCGGGGAGGGAAATGTATGCGTGCATTAAATTTTTATTCTTCCAATTATCATAGCCAGTTGATCTGCCGCCGCAAGACTTGTACTATCAGGTTGGGGGATAAAACCGCCAAATATTCTGAAGGGGATGTTGTCTGGGTAACAGTAGGCAAAAAATTCTTCCCCAAGAAGAAAATTTATACCGCAGTAGTTGATAAGGTTGCGGTCAAACCAATCAGCGATCTGACCACCGAGGATCTTCAGGGTGAAAACCCTGATATCACCAGTACGGAGGAGCTATTGGTATTTTTACTGTCGATCTACGACAAGCCACTGTCGGCAACGGATCTCGTTACCGTGGTGTACTTTTCGGAAATCATTGAATAGATTCGTAAAATAATTATAGCTAAAGGAGTCGATATCATTATGTCAAAAGCACCTATTCCATTGGGTATTTCCGCTCGTCATTTGCATGTATCGAAGGAAGATTTGGCCATTCTTTACGGAGAGGGCCATGAACTTCACTGCTTCAAGCCTGTAGGACAACCAGGACAATTTGCCGCCGAGGAATTTGTCGACTTGGTAACTGAAAAATCGGAATTTAAAAAGGTCAGGATCATCGGGCCAATCCGTAAGGAAACCCAGGTCGAAGTATCGCTTAGCGATGCGATGAAGATGGGACTAAAGGCTCCGGTACGTGATTCCGGGGATGTCGCAGGAACCCCTGGGATTAAAATAGTTGGTCCTAAGGGTACTGTGGAACTGAAGCAAGGCGTGATTGTCGCCAAACGCCATGTCCACATGACTCCGGCTGACGCTGTTGCTTATGGCGTTAAAGAGAAAGACCTTGTTCAAGTTAAGGTTGGCGGCGATGACCGTTGTCTGATATTTGATAAGGTGTTGGTCAGAGTGGGCGACAATATGGCTTTGGAAATGCATATCGACACTGACGAAGCCAATGCCGCCATGGCTAAGAATAATGAAGTCGTTGACATTATAAAGTAAAGTCGCCGCAGGCGGATTTAAAAAATTGAATGAACAGGCATATGAGGACTTGGCAGTAGCCAAGCCCTCTGTTTGTTTGTAAAGGGGTAATTATCGAAGTGTTTGGTAGTGCGAGATTTCCGTTGCGCTTATTATTAGGCTCCTGAACGAGAGGGTTGTGAAAGAACATATTTGGTATATGGAAACAGCGCGGCGGTAAAACTGATTAAACAACCTTCATATTGTTTTGATCGTTCACTTGAATGGCTGGATTATGCGGCGCTGACCGGCTTAAGGTAATTGAATGGCCGAAAGGGAGGAATATTAATGCCAAAGCCTGTCTTTAGCGAGGAAAGATGTAAAGGCTGCGAACTTTGTACTGTCGCCTGTCCGAAAAAAATTGTTGTTTTGGCCAGCCGGTTTAATAGCAAGGGTTACCGCGTGGCGGCCTGCAGTGATGAATCCCAGTGCATTGGCTGTATGTTGTGTGCTAAGAATTGTCCGGACATGGTGATTGAGATTCATAAATAGGAGGGAGTGGGTTTATGTGGCGGAAAAAGTATTGATGAAAGGCAATGAGGCTATCGGCGAGGCAGCAGTGGTTGCCGGCTGCCGTCATTATTTCGGTTACCCGATTACTCCCCAGAGTGAATTAATTGAATATATGGCCAGGCGATTGCCACAGGTGGACGGCGTGTTTCTTCAGGCTGAGAGTGAGGTTGCGGCAATAAATATGGTTTATGGCGCCGCAGGAGCCGGAGCAAGGGTCATGACATCGTCATCTAGTCCAGGTATCAGTCTCAAACAGGAGGGGATTTCTTATCTTGCCGGAGCGGAGTTGCCCTGCGTTATTGTCAATATTATGCGGGGTGGGCCTGGGCTAGGCGGAATTCAGCCGGGTCAGGGGGATTATTTTCAGGCCACCAAGGGCGGCGGGCATGGCGACTATCACAATATCGTTCTTACTCCGGATTCGGTGCAGGAGCTGGTTGATATGACGATCCTGGGGTTTGATCTGGCCGACAAGTACCGCAATCCGGTGATGCTGCTCGGTGATGGTGCAATGGGGCAGATGATGGAGCCGGTGATTTTTAAACCAAGCATCGCGCAGCCTGCGGTAAAACCGTGGGCGGTCAGCGGACTGCGGGGAGGTCGCGAACCGAATATTATTAATTCGCTGCATATTAAGCCTGATGAGCTAGAGTTGCACAACCTGCATCTACAGCGGAAATATGCGCTGATCCGTGAAAATGAGGTTCGTTACGAGAAAGTACATACTGATGATGCTGAGCTTATTGTGGTGGCCTACGGTATTACCGCCAGGATTGTCAAGTCGGCGATGGAAAAAGCCAGGCTGCAAGGATTGAAGGTCGGAATGCTTCGCCCAATTACCGCCTGGCCGTTTCCGGTTGAGCCATTCGGTGAATTGGCGCTTAAAACCAAGGCTTTTTTGGCAGTGGAACTGAGTGCCGGACAAATGGTGGAGGATGTAAGGCTGGCGGTGAACGGGCTCAAACCGGTTTATTTCTATGGCCGGATGGGTGGCATGATACCCAGCCCGAAGGAAATTTTGGAGCAGATTGTCCAAATCATGCAAGGTAAGGAGGGCAATTGAATTGACGGAAGTATTGTTTTCCCGACCCAAGTCTTTGCGCGATGTTCCGTTCCATTACTGCCCTGGTTGCCAGCATGGAATTATCCACCGGCTGGCGGCCGAGGTGATTGATGAACTAGCTGTTGGTGAAATGACTATCGGGGTAATTCCGGTGGGGTGTGCGGCGTTGGCCTACGAGTATTTCAACTTTGATACGGTTGAGGCAGCTCATGGCCGGGCGCCGGCTGTCGCTACCGGAGTTAAACGCGTATGCCCGGATGCGGTGGTGTTCACCTACCAAGGGGACGGTGATCTTGCAGCTATCGGCACCGCCGAAATAGTTCATGCCGCGGCCCGGGGCGAAAAAATCACCACGATTTTTGTAAACAATGCCATCTACGGTATGACAGGCGGTCAAATGGCCCCGACTTCATTGGTGGATCAGGTGACAACTACTTCACCCTATGGGCGAAAATCGGAATCAGCCGGACTGCCTATTCGGGTTACCGAGATGCTGTCAGTTCTTGAAGGTACAAAGTTTATTGCCCGGGTGGCGGTGAATAATCCTGTTAATATGACTAAAGCCAAGGCCGCAATAAAAAAAGCTTTTGAAATTCAGCTATCAGGCAAAGGGTTTTCATTGGTGGAGGTGTTGTCTACTTGCCCTACAAACTGGGGCCTGACCGCCCTGGAGGCGGTGGCGTGGCTGGAAAGTAATTTGATTCCGTACTATCCGCTGGGGATAATCAAAACAGTGGAGGGGGCGGTGAAATGACCCATGAAATAATTATGGCGGGCTTTGGCGGTCAGGGGGTAATGCTGATTGGTCAGCTAGTGACTTATGCAGGAATGCTTGATAACAAGTATGTATCCTGGATTCCTTCTTATGGTCCGGAAATGCGTGGCGGTACCGCCAATTGTTCGGTTATTGTTTCTGATGAACCTGTGGGGGCACCGATTGTAACTGAACCGACGATTGTGGTGGCGATGAACTTGCCATCGTTGGATAAGTTTGAGCCCTTGTTACGCTGCGGGGGCACGCTGATTATCAATAGTTCTTTGATTGAACGTGGAGCCAAGCGACTGGATGTGAAGGCGCACCTAGTTCCCGGCAACGACATCGCCAACGAGCTGGGAAATGCGAAGGTGGCGAATATGGTGATCCTTGGTGCTGTTATTGCCACAACCAGCGTTGTAAGTTGTGATTCAATTTCCCAGGCGTTTGCCAAAATGTTTATTAAGAAACCAGAGTTGCTGGTGATTAACGAAGAAGCCATCCGGAGAGGAGCGTGTTATAGTAAGTAACTGTTTGCCCGCCAATAAGCAGGCAGAGTTTCAGGATTTGCAAGCGAGAAGGATTTCCGGGTAGATCAACGAATATAGAAAAATTAATATGTTTTTAAGGGCGGTTGATTAACAGTGCCTGACTTGATCTCGCTTGAGGCTATGCTTAATATTGTAACTGCTAACACGGCATCTACTGTGATATATGTTGACGCACAGGGGACTATTGATTTTGTCCGGAGCGCAAAACGCCCTGAAGAGATTTTGCGCCGCTATCAGGGAAAGAATATAACTAATTTGTTGGGGCGGATATTGGGGCCGACGGCTGAAGTTATTTGTGCTGCATTGACGGATTGTTCGATTTCCGGGGCGCAGAGTCAGCTCTTCCGGGTTAGGCATGAAACTATTCGTAACATGACTGAATTTTTTGACTGGTCATTTGCTCCGGCGCCAACGCGCGGGGATGTGATTATTTACATAAAATATGTCTCTGAGCAAGTGTGTATTGAACAGGAATTTGCCGCGATCTCTGAGCAAAATGAGGCGACCACCCGTGAATTACACGCCGCCATGTCTAATCTTGATTTTAGGTTGATGGATCTGGATCAGGCCCATAAAAAACTGGCAGCTTTATACCGGATAACTTCTATTGTGCAACGTACGGTCAACGAACAGGAAGTGCTGGATGAACTGGTACTCGGGATTGTAACAGAGTTTGGGTTCCCAGCTACGGCAATAGTTCTGTGCGATGAACAACGCCGGGAGTTGGTTGTCAAGGCCCATCATGGTTATGGCGATTACACCCGCCAAGCATATGGGCAGGGAGTCATATGGCGGGCGATACGCAGTCGAAAAATGGTTTATATCCCTGAAATCGCTAAAGAACCGGAATACATACCCCACGGAAACCAACCCGGGGAGAGCGAGGTTGTGATCCCGTTGATATTTGCCGAAAAGGTCATTGGCGTTCTGGATATTGAGAGCTCTGTGGACCGACCAATTCAGCCGTATGATCTTGACTTGTTACGGTCTCTGGCCGGACAAATCGCCTTGACTATCGTTCACGCTCAGCATGTGGCCAAGGTTCAGGTTGAAGCTATTACTGACGCCCTTACCGGACTTTATAACTATCGACATTTTCTCAACATTTTGGACCGGGAATTTAAGCGCGCGTTACGTTACAAGCGCCCTCTTTCGTTGTTGATGCTGGATATCGACCGGTTCAAAAACTATAATGATACATACGGTCACCCAATGGGGAATGAATTACTGTGCGAGATGACCGAGGTAATAAAAAGCACTTGTCGTGATGTTGATTCTGTAGCCCGTTATGGCGGCGAAGAATTTGTCGTGCTACTCCCGGCAGAGGCATTTGTCTTCGCTGAGCGTATCCGGCTGGCGATAGCGGGGCATTACTTTCCTGGGAGGCATACCCAGCCTGGTGGTGCAGTAACTGTAAGTATCGGAGTTGCTGGTTATCCTGAGGATTCTATTGCGGACAAAGAACTTCTGGGACATGCCGATACGGCATTATATCTCGCCAAACGATCCACCCGAAACTGTACAGTTGTTTTTCCCAGACTTGCTGGGGATATTTAAATATCTGACGTTATAAGAGAGCGTAATATCTTTTTTAGAAGAACAAAAGTTGTGACGGCTGTCGCCTGGTGCGATGGCCGTCACTGTTTATTGGCTTCCGCTAATCAGCCGACTCAGGCGGAGGCTTGGTATTTCTATCCGTAGAAATGCCAGTATAGGGCAATTAAGATCTTGAATTCTTGAAAAATCGGCATAAGCATGGTTTTCTAATCACACAGCCCCCGTGGTTATTCATAGGATAATGGGGGTGATTCTGACAGTGGACAGAAAAATTGTTCGAGTCAACGGGCAGCAACTTACCCGCAAACCTCGGATTGGGTTGGTGTTAAGTGGTGGCGGGATCAGAGGATTAGCGCATATTGGAGTTTTAAAAGCCTTGGGGGAAAACCACATACCTATTGACATGATTGCAGGAACTAGTGCTGGCGCTGTGATTGCGAGTATGCACGCCTGCGGTTTTAACCCTTTGCAAATGCAGGCTTTTGCCGAAAATATGGATGTATCAGATTTGATTGATCTTAAGGTGACGGTGGGAGATTTATTCAAGCATGGGGTGAAATGGCTTTTCAGCGGTAAGTTTCGCTTTTGGTCGGTTTTGCCGACTGGTTTGGTGAAAGGGGAAAAAATCGAGCAGTATCTGGCTAGCCTTTGGCAGCATCGTACAGTACGTGACACTGTAATACCACTGGCCATTACAGCGGTGGACATAAACTCAGGTGATACGGTGTTTTTTGTTACGCCGCTCGAAGGGCAACGGACGATTCCCAATGCCCGGTATTATCATAATACATTACTTTGCGAAGCGTGTCGGGCGAGCATTTCTATTCCCGGAATATTTTCTCCCAAAAAGTACCGGGGAATGACTTTGGTGGACGGTGCTGTTAAGAATAATTTACCGGCCGACATTCTGCACTTCATGGGGGCCGACGTAATTATTGCTGTGGATTTGGGTTATTGTGGGCAGCCAAACTACGAGATACAGTCGGTGAGCGAGATCTTGCTCCAGTGTATCGATATTATGGGCAGAGAAGTAACTTTACTCAAAGGTGAGCAGTTTGCCGACATCGTTATCCGCCCGCGTACTGATGATTTGAAGTTAAACACCACCAAGCAGGTGAAAGTATGTATTGAACGAGGCGCGCAGGCGACCTGGGAGCGAATGGGCGACATCATAAATGTCCTAAAAGCCTGAGGAGTTACCGGCATCTTTTGTCCAGCATATCATACAGTAAACATTTTTGTTTATGGGGGAGTGCGGGATGGACTGGAGAAATATACCACATATTTTCCGGGATATGGGTGACGTTGACAATGTTGTTGGCCTGGGGCGCGGATATAAATGGGTACGAGGAGAGAATACCGGTCAGGAAGCAGCATTGGTGCTGGTGAAAAAGAAATTTCCTAGAGACGATTTAAGACGCGCAGCACTGCTCCCCGAGGAAATAGCAGGGGTGCCTACCGATGTGATAGACGTGGGTGATATCTGGCTTCTGACTGCGTACGCAGAATACCACACGCTAGGCGTGTGGTACCAAAAAGCTTACAGCTATGCAAAAGGGTTAAGACCTAGAATTAGAATGTATTTCAATACGCGGCAACAATATATGAAAGATTACAAGAATGAAGTCGCGGTGTGAAATAAGAAATTGTGTCAAGGCGAAAAAACGAATTTTAGCAACTTGCTCCAACTGCCAATGAAATTGCTCTTTTAAGAGCGGTAGGGCAGGTATGCAAAAGATGGATTGTTCAGTGAGTCTTGAGACTCAGCCAGTAGTATGCCCTTTCAGGGCTTAATCAAGCCACCCGTTTAACGGGTGGTGCCGTGACTGTGTTTCATATTTTATTTTGCTATACAATACTAATAATATACGATAAAATAGTATTTAGTAAAAAATTATCTTTTATGATAAAAAATGGGGTGCACTATGATAAAATCCAAGAGCGACTTCTTGAATTTTATGGAACTAGATAAAGTTGCGCTCGGGATCAAGCATGCGCATCCCAGACTATTCAATGATGAAATTTGGCGATTTCAGCGATTGCTACGCAGAACTGAATATATTACAAACTGTAAAGATGGTATATTATGGGGTATCTACTTAAAATATCTTCGATTAAAGCTGCACTATTTTAGTATAATGCTAGGGTTTAGTATACCCCTGAACACCTGTGGCCCGGGATTAGCTATAACACATTACGGAATGGTAATTATCAATAGCGGAGCAAAAATAGGGGCAAATTGCAGGATACACGGTGGTGTTAATATCGGAACAGGAGCTGGACATACCAATTTGGCTCCGACTATTGAGGATAATGTGTACATAGGCCCGGGTGCTAAATTATTCGGTGATATTAAAATAGCTGAAGGTATATGCATAGGCGCAAATGCAGTAGTGAGCAGATCTTTCGAAGAATCCAATATAACAATTGGAGGAGTACCAGCAAAAAAAATATCCGATAAAGGTTCAGCTGGATTGCTGAATGTAAGTAAGGAGTTTTATGCTGCGTTTACATTTTCTAATCACAGTTAGTGCCTGAAGTGAGATGAATTTCCTATAGTTGAAGTGCTTAAATTAAATGAACAGAAATCCTGCAAATAATCCCTGCAGAATTTCTGTGCTTATATGGGAATAATGTATTTTGGGGAAATTAAAAAGAGAAATGCATCTAGGTAGATACACAATTAATTTTTCTGGTAAACTCTTATATAATCGACATGCATATCAGCCGGAAATACTGTATCTTTATTAGGGTTTCCGGCCCAGGAACCGCCTATGAAAAGATCAAACAAAATAAAATATGGTTGATCGAACACCCAATTGTTAGATGCTAATAATTGGGTGCTTGTTATTGAGTGATAACATATATTATCGAGATAAAACTTAAAACCGTTCTCGTCCCACTCAACCGCATATATGTGATAATCATCTGCTAAAGGTTCAATATAGTCATAAGCTATAGAGTTTTTCCCGAGTGGTTCTGCTGGCCCATGAACAGATGCTTGTATGGTATAAGGATTCTTGCCTCGATGCTCTGCAATGTCAACCTCGCCGCATTGAGGCCACTTAAGGTAGTTATCGCCTCCGAGCCAGAACCCCGGCCAAATTCCTTCCCCGCGAGGGAACTTTATGCGTGCTTCAAATCGTCCATACTTCTGTGAGAATTTACCCTTTGTTTTAATAAAAGCACTTGTATAGCTAAACGGGGGGTGTGAAACTGAATCAGCTATTGCCCGGATAACAAGATTTCCTTTTCCGTCCTGAAAACAGTTTTGTGCATTTGTAGTGTAATAGGCGCCATTTCCATAATCGCCCGTGTTATAGCCCCATTTCGTTGAGTCCGGGTGACTGCCAGCTACGCCGTTAAACTCGTCAGACCAGACCAATGTCCATTCAGGTTTATCGACTTGTGTTGTTGGACTTTGTTGTTCACGAGCAAAGCATGACAGAAAAAATAAAGAAACAATAATTGTAATTGATATCATCCACGCTTTTCGGTATCTAAATATTTTCAAAATATTCCTCTTTTCGAACTACAAAATTATATTGGCCGAGTTAAAAGAAAATCCCCATACGAGCTATGATGACATGCGAATGCGAGGTGGATTACTGTTTACAATAGCGTTGGTATCAATTGTAATCACACTACAAATAAATTATAACCCAATTACACTCTTGTAGCGTAAATTTCTTGCTTGAACGTATTTTGCAACCACCAAGGGTATTAATAATCCGCCTAGGAACATCAATATAGCATTCAAATAGAATCCTAATCCTAGTATTTTGTAAACAATTATGACTATGGCTGTTTGGGGAAACCAAGAAAGTAAATAAATTTGAAAAGAATATCCTTCCATAAAATTAAGAAAATACCAATTGTTTATTATATAAATCTGACAAAAACTAAAAGCCATAATTGTTCCGGCTAATGCAGTTATAAAGTTCAGACTATGAGAGGTTTGCCCAAATAAATTCAATACAATGGTAATAAAAACGAGTGCAATAAAAGTTAAATTATTTGTTAAATATTTTTCAATAAGATGTTTATAGCAAGCGGCTAGACAACCTACCCAAAAGAATATTAAATAATTCGCCACGCCGGCCAAATTAAAAAGTTTTATCTGTAAAAAAGGATTAAAAAAATGGAGAAGTGTTAAAGTAATGGTAATTATAATCAACCTAGCTCTTGAATTATCTTGTGTACGGATAAAGCTCGGCACAATTACGAAAATAATAAACAGAGTTGGTAAAAACCACAATAAGATAACAACATTATCCGTAGGATAAATAATATTTTTGATAAATGCCGTAAAGGATAACTCTGTAGAGCGAATTGCGTAGTTAGAAAGTAAAGCTTTTGGAATAAAGGCAATAGAACTTATAAATATGTAGGGCAATAATAATCTATGCGCCTTTTTCCTCAGGAAATCAAAGTATGAAAATTTAACGCCGCCAGAATAATAAAACAAAAATCCTGCTATCACCATAAATAAGGGCACATTAAAACTCATTAAATAATGATAAAACCACAAGAAAAATGAAGGATAAGTTATGCCTTTTGGAAATACATGCGAAAGCACTATTAACAAAATTGCAAAACTTTGTAATACTGAAAATTGCTTAATTTTAGTCATTTTAATATTACCTCCAAATAATAATTTTAATATATCTAAGAGAAAAACAATGCTTTAATTAAACAAAATAAAACCCTCCTACAAATTATTGCAAATTCAGCATATCACTTTGGGAATTGCTGGGCAAGCATAAACATATTGAATGACCTCCTTTTGATCATACCCTTTAGTATATTTTTCTCCCAAAAAGTACCGGGGAATGACTTTGGTGGACGGTGCTGTTAAGAATAATTTACCGGCCGACATTCTGCACTTCATGGGGGCCGACGTAATTATTGCTGTGGATTTGGGTTATTGTGGGCAGCCAAACTACGAGATACAGTCGGTGAGCGAGATCTTGCTCCAGTGTATCGATATTATGGGCAGAGAAGTAACTTTACTCAAAGGTGAGCAGTTTGCCGACATCGTTATCCGCCCGCGTACTGATGATTTGAAGTTAAACACCACCAAGCAGGTGAAAGTATGTATTGAACGAGGCGCGCAGGCGACCTGGGAGCGAATGGGCGACATCATAAATGTCCTAAAAGCCTGAGGAGTTACCGGCATCTTTTGTCCAGCATATCATACAGTAAACATTTTTGTTTATGGGGGAGTGCGGGATGGACTGGAGAAATATACCACATATTTTCCGGGATATGGGTGACGTTGACAATGTTGTTGGCCTGGGGCGCGGATATAAATGGGTACGAGGAGAGAATACCGGTCAGGAAGCAGCATTGGTGCTGGTGAAAAAGAAATTTCCTAGAGACGATTTAAGACGCGCAGCACTGCTCCCCGAGGAAATAGCAGGGGTGCCTACCGATGTGATAGAAGTGGGTGATATCCGGCTTCTGACTGAGACGCGAACCGAATTGCTGCGTCCTGCACGCCCGGGAATCAGTATCGGCCATTACAAGGTGTCAGCCGGCACCTTCGGGGCTGTTGTTCGTGATCGCAATACCGGCGAAGCTTTGATTCTATCGAATAATCATGTTTTAGCTAATCTGAGTAACGGTTTGGATGAGCGGGCGAAGGTGGGGGACGCAATAATTCAACCCGGGACGTACGATGGCGGGGACCCTAAGTCCATGGTCATCGGTCATCTAAACCGGTTTATTCCAGTGTACAGCGAGGTAAGTTCGCCGCGTTGTAAGATTGCCAAAACATTTGAAGGAATATTTAATGTGTGTCTCGGGGTAGTGCGGCCACAATACCGGATTCAGGTGCTTAGGGAAACAGAGAAGGTAAATTTGGTGGATTGTGCCGTAGCCACTCCGGTATCGCCGGATCTAATCAGTGCCGATATATTAGAGGTAGGGCCTATCGCCGGAACAAAAGAAGCCCAAATTGGGATGACGGTAAAAAAAAGCGGCCGTAGTTCAGGTTTGACTTTCAGCGTGGTTTTGGCAACTGACGTGACTGTCAGAGTCGGGGTGGGGAAAGATGAATATGGTGTGTTTTCTGATCAAATATTGGCTGGACCGATGAGTATGCCTGGAGATAGTGGATCACTTGTGCTTTCCGAGGACAATATGGCGGTCGGCCTTTTGTTTGCTGGCTCGGAGCAGGCTACTATGTTTAGCCGGATTGATCGCGTATTGGATGCTTTGAATGTAAAGCTGTAACTTCATATTTAGGCATTGGTGAGCTGTTGGCCTGTTATTTCGCTGCACGAGTTCCAGAAAGTGAACAAACTAAAAAAACCAGGTTGTCCCTGGTTTTTCCAATGCATCAATCCAGACTCAGATTAGATAGCTCGGATTTTGCTTGAGTCCGGCGAGCTTGTGATGGTCTCCGGTTGGGTATATTTTCGCTGATGATTTTGTCGCGGGATGAAGCCGAGCATCGATTGCCGCTGGTTTCGCGGCTGCGGTTGACTGAAAGGTTTTCAGAGGTTTCCTGCCGCTGCCCAAATGGCTGTCTGGAGGCCTGATTGGGATGCCAGCCATGTTGCTGCAACATGGTGGATAGTGTTTCAGCCATCTGGTGCTCGCTTTGCTGCAAAGCTTCAATAGTGGCCCTGACCCGGTCGTTAGTTGATGACATTAAGGCCTGATCATACAAAAGTGACAGATATTTTCCGCTGACAAAAAGGTCATATAGCATTTCGCGGTCGCTCAGGGTGCTGCGACCGGTTGCTGCACGATTTAGGTTGTTCATCAGTTCACCTCTTAATATGCAAATTTTTCTTGGGATGAAGCGGTAGGGGTTAGCCGAGCAATTGTTTAATTTTGCTGACATGATGACGCTTAGTCCGAGCGATATCAGCCAGGGCCAATTTGATGTTCTGGTCTCCGCACTGCTCGGCATAGGCACTGAACTTGGCAATATTCAGATTTTCCATTTGCCAGACATCTTCCAGGCAATTTCTTTCGCGTTGTGATAAATTGTCAAAAGGCAATATTGGTCACCTCCCCAAAGATACTGAGTGTAATATGTGTGTCTCAGGGATTTTATATACATGTTCTGGCTTTGTCATAGCGGAAAAATCATATATTCCCGCTGGTTGGAGTCTTCAGCGTCTGCTTCGTCCTGCTCGTCGCCACCTTCTTCAAGGCCATCGGAATCCAGAAGATCGGGGTCGAATAACCAGTCATTTTCCCAAGGTGTTAATTGCCTTAACATTGTAGCACCCCCAAAATAATAGTTAGAAGAAAACCGGCGTGGTAGCATTTTTACCACTGCATTTTGTGCAGTCATAAACTAGATTTAGTTTATAACCTAGGGTTATAGTAATATGCATAAATTCTAAAAAAAAATTCGTAAGGTCATGATTGTGGGAGCTTTAGTGACATATGTTAAGGAATGATTATCTAATGTGAAGATTTAGCCAAAGCGGCTTGATTTTGCAAATGGATGCTTGATTTTAAGATTTATTAGTGTTAAAATGCAAATGGAAGTTAAAATAATTGAATATCTCTGTTAGGTGAGGCTCCTGTATAAACACAGGCCACTGCCCGGAAACGTCGAAAGACGCCAATGGGTAGAACAGGTATTACCGGATTAAGGTTTTACTTAAGGTGGCTGAGATGAGTAGTACTCTACGTTATACAGTGCCAAAGCTCAACGAGTGGGAGGGTGCAGGATTATTATTTATCGCCAAGAGCCTTCCTTAGATTAGGAGGGCTTTATACTTTTGTCTGAATTGATTGGTTGGGATTGACTGCTGGTTTCTCAGCGCTGACCATGAAGGGGGTGGAAATGATGGAGTTGTTAAAAGATACCAGGGTACGGCTAGGATTGTTCTTTGCGGTTATGGGCCCAGGCATTGTCACCGCGTTTGCCGACAATGACGCCGGAGGTATCGCCACGTATGCCGCCGCTGGCGCCAAATATGGTTACGGACTCTTGTTTATTATGTTTGTGAGCAGTGTTTGTCTGGCAATAGCTCAGGAAATTTCTGCCCGGACGGGTCTTGTAACAGGTCGCGGTCTGTCTGATTTGATCCGTGAATTGTTTGGAGTGAAGTGGACGCTATTTGCAATGGCGGTTTTGCTTATTGCCAATATAGGAACAACAGCCTCTGAATTTTCTGGCATTGCCACCAGTTTTGAAATTTTTGGGGTGAGTAAATATTTGTCTGTGCCAATTGTTGCGGCGTTAGTATGGTGGCTGGTACTAAAGTCGAACTATAGTCGGATAGAGAAGGTTTTCCTACTATTATGCGCGACTTTTTTGAGTTATGTTTTATCAGGCATCATTATCAACCCTCCGTGGGAAAAGGTGCTTCTGGCATCGGTAACTCCGGCTTTTTCCCGCGGCGCTGATTTTTTGTTTATGGCTATTGGGGTTATCGGCACAACTATTACACCATGGGGCCAGTTTTACGTGCAGGCGGCGGTTGTTGATAAAGGCATTACGGCTAAAGACTATCGTTACACTTTCTGCGATGTGATGGTTGGAGCGTTCTTCACCTGGTTAATTGCATTTTTTATCATTATTACTACTGCTGGAACGCTTTATGTCAATCATATTTCCATCGAAACGGTCAAGGACGCAGCTTTGGCGCTGGCTCCGCTGGCGGGTAAATATGCCAGTATGTTATTTTCTTTTGGCTTGCTTGGAGCATCGATGCTTGCTGCTTTTATTCTCCCGTTGAGTACGGCTTATGCTGTCTGTGAAGCTTTTGGATTTGAACATGGTGTCAGTAAGACCAGAGAAGAAGCGCCTGTATTCTTTGGGCTATATACAGTATTAATTCTATTAGGAGCAGGATTGGTGCTGTTGCCCGGAGTATCGCTTTATAGCATTATGTTGACATCTCAGGTGGTCAATGGCGTACTGCTGCCGCCAATTCTCATTTTTATGGTGATCATCGCCAATGATAAGAGAATTATGGGTAAATATACCAATTCTAAACTGTATAGTGTAATTTGCTGGACTTTTACAATTTGCTTGATTGTGCTAACCTTGATGCTGTTGTTTTCAACCTTACTGCCAGGGTTCATGAATAATCTGATGAATTATATTATGCCGGGATAATAGCTAGGAGTTTTATTGAAAGACTGAAAAGAGGACGTCTAAAGCATTCGTGCTTAAGACGTCCTCTTTTACTTTGCCAATATCTTAGATAGTGGATAAGTGAGTTAAAATATGATCGGATATAGTTTTGGTCGCGTGAGGTTTTCCGAGGTGGGCGGCGCAGGCGGACATGGAGGCTAGGTAAGCCTGGTCGGTAGCTAAATGCAAAAGATGGTAGGTGATATCCTCTTCGGTTAACGCCGTGACCGCCGCCATTCGACTGGTGAGGAACCGGGCATTGTACTCTTCAGGTCCGGGCATTGGTTTGTAGATAATAAGTGGTATCCCAACCGCAAGTGCTTCTGCGGTGGTAAGGCCACCTGGTTTGGTGATCAAAAGGTCGCTTTTATTCATATAAGCGGCAACTTGGTCGGTGAAACCGACAATGTCTATTCTGTGGGGGCTTTCCCGGGAAAGTGCTTCAACTGTTGCCTGTAATTTATCGTTGCGGCCAATCAAAACATGAACTACAATCGGCATTGAAACAGCGTTGATTGCCCTCACTGCTCCTTCGACTAAAGTTGTGCCGTTGCCGCCGCTCATAACTGTGACGGTGAGCGGGGTATTCTTTTTTGCCGGTCGCGGAGAAAACTCTGGGCCTATGGGTATGCCGGTGGAAATGAGTTTATTGGGTTCTATGCCGTAGGCTTCCAGCTGCATGGATACTTCGTCAGTTGCGGTGAAATAAAAATCTGCTCCGGGGACAGCCCACACCGGATAGGCATAATAGTCTGTGATAATTCCATATACCGGAACTGATCCATCACGACGAACCACGGCTGCCGCACCAAGGGGTGTGAAATGAGTTGCGATGACGGCATCCGGGCGGTATTTCTTCAGAAGTTTCTCCATCAGACGACGGCTCAGTTGGTTCGCGTACTCGGTTAATTCCTGAGCCGGGCTTCTTTTGCTCAGCTGGCAGGCTAAGCCAAACACCGAGGGATATTCAAAGACAACTTTATCATAGAAGGCTTTGGCTACTTTGCTTACATAGCGACTTTCAAAGCTGAAGAAATCGACAATTTGTGCCTTGTGTCCGGTTGATACAAGGCTTTCCCGCATATTCTCGGCGGCCTTATTGTGCCCGTGGCCAAACGGGGCCGTCAAGATAAGAAACATACTCATGGTATTTCCTCCCTAAGATATTATAACTCATGAGGGCGGAGTTTGGGGGCATTATGGATATATTTAACACATTATTCATTTATTTTAGCTAAATCATTTCCTAAAAAAAGGGATTTTACGAGAATGACCGAACATATAATTGTAAAAATAAGGATATTTATATGGGCAAATTTAATTCATTCTTGATTAAATTGAAAGAATAATTCATAAATGAATTAAAATTGCATCGTGTTTATATCGGCGAATTTTATGTAGTTATTTTAACTGGTACGTCGCATTATCTTTTGGGCGTCAAAGATAGTTGCTCAAAAATGTTTAAACAGTTTGCTGATCCCAGAAGTATTGAGGAGAGGGGGGATGCTGCAGTTTAGCAACTAAGGGGAGGTGGAGATAAGAAGATTATACTTTATAATTGACAGGTCGAGGAAATGAATTGATTATAAAAAGTATTAAATTGTCCGTTTTGCAGGCTGTAAGTAATGTATGGCCTATGGTGAGAGATTATAAAGAAAGAGGAGGATATATATGAGCAAGGATCAAGGAATGCAGCTTGAAAAAGAAAATCTAAAGCGCGACTTGCAGGATCGCCATATACAAATGATCGCTATCGGTGGAATCATCGGTATCGGTCTGTTTTTAGGATCTGCATCTTCCATTAGAGTGGCAGGACCGGGCCTAATTGTATCTTATGGTCTTGGTGGACTTATTATGTTCTGCGTAATGCGGATGTTGGGCGAGATCGCCGTCGAATACCCCGTTTCCTCATCCTTCGCCGGTTACGCCAGGGAATTCTTCGGACCCAAGATTGCGTTTCTGACAGGCTGGACGTATTGGTATATGTGGGCTACTATTGCCATGTGTGAAATTTCAGGTGCCGGAATTTATTGTAGATTCTGGTGGCCGGATATTTCACAATGGATGGTTGCTTTGGTTTGCCTGATTATATTTACCTGCACCAACCTAATTGCCGTCAGGCTATATGGTGAGTTCGAATTCTGGTTTGCCTTGATCAAGGTTGTCACCATCATCGCGATGTTGATCTGCGGCGGCGCTGTTATTCTCTTTGGCGTCGGCAATGGCGGCGTGGCTGTCGGTATTTCCAACTTGTGGATGCATGGCGGATTTTTTGCAAAAGGTCTCTCCGGCGTAGTTATGGCGCTGGTTATGGTTACGTTTGCTTATTCCGGCTGTGAGATGATCGGCATTACCGCCGGTGAAGCATCAAACCCGGAAGTTACCTTAAAGAGTGCCATCAACAAAGTTTTCTGGCGGATACTAATATTCTACTGCGGTTCCATATTCGTTATCCTGTCGATCTATCCCTGGACTGAAATCGGCAAGATCGGCAGCCCGTTCGTACTGGTTTTTAAGAGAATGGGTCTGGATGGCGCGGCTTCAGTCATGAACGCCGTAATGATGTCCTCGGCGCTGTCCTGCCTGAACAGCGGCATCTACACTTGCGGCCGGATGATTTATGGTCTTGGCCTCCGGAGAGAAGGCCCGGCATGGATGGCGAAACTCAATGCTGGTCAGGTGCCGGTGAATGGCATCCTGCTCACCATGGCGGTTGTCGCCATTGGCGTTGTGATGAACTATTTCTTCCCCGGCAGAGTGTTCGATATTATCTCCAGCGTCGCTTCTACCGGCTGTCTGTGGGCCTGGGGAGTCATCGGCCTGATGCATCTCAGATGGCGTAAAAGTTTGTCCCCTGAACGATTTGCAAAACTGAAATTCCCCATTCCGGCTTCGCCGCTCCTCAATTATATTGTGCTTGCTTACGTCGTTTTGGTGTGTATCGGCATGACTATGGATCCGGATAACGCACTGGCGCTTGGCGTGTTCCCGGCCTGGATAATCATTCTGCTGATCTGCTACAAAGTCTTTAACGTCGAAGAAAAAACCAAAGTTATTACAGCTGAAGCTAAAAAAATGGAATGGTAAATAGTTATTAATTGATTATAATAAGAACGACGAAGCGACTATTTTTATCTGACTGCTTGGGGTGGCTAGTGTGATTCCTGAAGGTGACGCTGGCAGCTGCAACTTCAGGATGGGACAAAAAGAGGCCGCAGAAGAGGTTCTTTCCGCGGCTTCTTTTTGATGATAAATTAGAGACTGGTTCTGAGATTATTCTGTAATTATTTAGGCGGATTACGAGAAAAGGATACTTTGTATTAGAATATTCTGTTGAGGTTTATAGGACATGTTGTTAGTGGGCAACACATGAACTCAGATTCTGCCCAACAACTTTTAATTCATTCGTGAATTGACGGTTGCAATTATTCATAACTGAATTGGCATCCGGGTTAAACTTTCAGTAATCAGGGTGAATAATTACACAGATTTTTCCGACAATAAATATTTCTTCTTTTTAATCAATGCCTGTCTATTGTCCTCGAGTCAATTATTCATTCTCCAAGCGACTAAAATATAGATTTTTCAGGAAAATAATTATAATGTTTTGTGAATCATAATGTTTTTGGCACGCTTATTGCAAATATATTATATGCAATCATAATGAAGACAAAATAAAATGTATAAGTGTTATTCCGGGTGAAGAATTTATAAGGCAGCGATTATTAATATTCTGGGCCGTCTATATTATGGCGGATGCTATAATTATCTAATACAAGGAATTGCTGGGTGAATAGTCGAATGGCTGACAATAGAAAAGACGATGATATTGTGAAATGTACCAATGCGCCTTATGTTTTTGAGCGGCGGGTTTTTACTGGAAGAATAGTAACTTGAATGAGTGAGCTCAAGGTGCCGGCTTAGCGAATGTATGTATGTGGCCGCACTTTATCGTGGTCACATAATAATTGATAATCTAGGTTCCTTTTGGGAATATGCAATACCACAGCTGTTTTTTTTAATTAGTTGTATTTTTTATACAATATTCATGTGTTTTACAAAATCAACCATTGTTTCTTCAAACATAGACAAGTGGATGGCTATCGAGCTAAGGATTTTGGTTGATACAGTGGTGGGAATTGTTGGCTAAAAGGAGGTGAAAATAATGTGGCAAATCAGCCTCAGTGGCGCGGGCGATCAATATTTAAGCCTGGCAGGAAACATCCTCGCTGAGGCGGCTCAACTAGATGGCAAAGAAGCGGTGCAAAAACAGTCTTATGGTTCGGAAAAATGGATCGGGGCGAGAAAATCAGAGGTAATTATTAGCGATAAGGTAATTGATTATCGGGTATTATTCTCGGATGTACTTCTTGCGATGAGCGAAGAAGCTTGCCATGAATATATCGGAATTCTGAAGCCAGGCGGTCAGTTGATAGTTGATACAACCATGGTAAGAACGATACCTGCAAGTCGATCCCATATTCTGATGGTTCCGATTACGCAAGTTGCTTGTGATGAAGCTGGTGATGGAGCGGTTGCCAATATAGTAGCGCTGGGAGCGCTGGCTGGCGCAATGGATGTAGTAAGTTATGATTCCTTGCGAAAAGCAGTGCTGGCCAATGTCTCCAAGGGCACAGAAGCGCTTAACCTCAAAGCTTTAGAAATTGGATTTAATCTGGCTAAGAAGTAAGATAGGTATTTATACAGGTATAAGGTGGGGATGAAGTATTTCTGGCAATAGTCCAGGCATTGCTTTTAGCCGATCATCAGGCCTGTAAATAATAATAAAGACGGGGTGATTCATAATTATGTACAAAATCACTTTTACAAGTGAATTAGCGCCGAGCGTCAAACTTTTCAAGGTTGAAGCTCCGTTAATTGCAAGAAAAGCGCAGCCTGGTCAGTTTATCATTCTCAGGACCGATGAAAGCGGCGAACGCATTCCCTTGACAATTGCCGACTTTGACAGAAAAGCAGGCACGATTACTTTAATCTTCCAGGAAGTTGGAGCTTCCACTATTGACCTTGGAAAATTTAACGTCGGAGATGCCCTCTTAGATGTTGTCGGCCCGCTGGGCAAAGCCACCCATATAGAGAATTTCGGCACCGTTGTCGTTGTTGGCGGCGGCATCGGGATTGCTCCTATTTTCCCCATTGCCAGGGGTATGAAAGAGGCTGGCAATGAAGTTATTTCGATTATCGGCGCTCGCAGCAGCAATATCCTTTTCTGGGAAAAAGAAATGGCTGAAGTCAGCAGTGAACTGCATGTAACTACCGATGATGGATCAACAGGCCGTCATGGTTTGGTTACTCATGTTCTACAAGACATGATTGATGCTGGCAAGAAGATTGGCCTAGTTGTGGCAATCGGGCCGGTTATCATGATGAAATTTGTGGCTGAACTTACTCGTAAATATAATATCCCGACAGTTGTAAGCCTTAACCCAGTAATGATTGATGGTACCGGAATGTGCGGCGGCTGCCGTGTCGCTGTCGGCAATGAAAATAAATTTGCTTGTGTCGACGGCCCGGAATTTGATGCTCATAAGATTGATTTTGATGGCCTGATGGCCCGCCAAAGATTCTACAAAGCTCAGGAAAAAGAAACATTGGATCGTTGTAAGAATGAAGGAGGCGACCACAAATGTCAATGTCGCTAAAAAAGACCCCGATTCCGGAACAGGATCCCAAAATTCGCGCCAAAAATTTTAGCGAAGTTTCACTTGGTTATACCGAAGAAAATGCTGCTACTGAAGCAGAGCGTTGTCTGCAATGCAAAAAGGCGCCTTGCCGGCAGGGTTGCCCGGTGGAAGTGGATATTCCTGCTTTCATTGGCCATATTAAAAAAGGTGATATCCAAGCCGCAGCTGATAATCTTAAAGAAGTAAACAGTTTGCCGGCAGTTTGCGGGCGGGTATGTCCCCAAGAGGAACAGTGTGAAAAATTCTGCGTTCTTGGGAAAAAAGGCGAACCAGTTGGTATTGGCCGGCTGGAACGGTACGCTGCTGACTATCTGCTGAAAAACGCCAAACCGGCTGAGAAGTTGGAATATGGTGCTGACGCTAAGCGGGTTGCTGTCGTCGGATCTGGTCCCGCAGGCTTAACGGCTGCTGGGGATCTGGCAAAAATGGGTTACAAGGTAACGATTTTTGAAGCATTGCATCTTCCCGGTGGAGTTTTGATGTATGGCATTCCTGAATTCCGTCTGCCCAAAGCTGTAGTACAGGCTGAAATCCAGGTGTTAAAGGATATCGGCGTAGATGTACAAGTTAATTTTGTGGCCGGCAAAACGCTGACTGTGGATGAGTTGATGGACGAAGAAGGCTTCGATGCCGTATTTATCGGTACCGGTGCTGGATTGCCTTACTTCATGGGTGTACCCGGTGAGAACCTCAGTGGCGTTTATTCGGCAAATGAGTTTCTGACCCGTAGCAATCTCATGAAAGCTTATCGGTTCCCGGAATATAAAACACCAATTTATGTTGGTAAGAAAGTGGCTGTCATCGGCGGCGGCAACGTGGCCATGGACGGCGCCAGAACTGCTCTTCGTCTTGGCGCTGAAAAGTCATATATCGTATATCGTCGCTCTGAAAATGAGTTGCCAGCAAGGGCGGAGGAAGTTCATCACGCTCATGAGGAAGGCATTGATTTCCAGCTGCTTACAGCTCCTACTGAAGTACTCGGTAATGAACAAGGCTGGGTCCGCGGCATGAAATGCATCCGCATGGAACTCGGCGAGCCTGACGCTTCCGGGCGCCGCAGTCCTGTGGAAATTCCCGGTTCGGAATTTGAAATTGATGTTGACGTAATTGTTGTTGCAATCGGCCAGGGTCCCAATCCGTTGGTTCAGTCGACCACCAAAGGTCTCGCAACTAATAAAAAAGGCAACATTGTTGCTGATCCCGAAACCGGTGCCACCAGCAAACCGGGCGTTTTCGCCGGTGGTGATATCGTAACCGGCGCAGCTACCGTCATTTTGGCAATGGGCGCAGGTAAAAAAGCCGCCCGGGCCATTGATGCTTATCTTAAAGAAAAGAAATAGACGTTTGCCTTCTTTGGCATAGCAACAGCTGCTTCCGGCCCGGCGTTGTGCGGCGTAAAAACCGCGCCGGGCTGGTAGGTAGTGTTATGTCAGCAGATAAAGCTAAAGCACTGGATCTTAAACCGATGGCCAGAATTCTTGGATATGGTTCCGGCGGCGTAGATCCGTCCATCATGGGCATGGGCCCGGTGGCGGCTACCCGCAAGGCGCTGACAAAAGTTGGTCTGACCATTGCGGATATGGACTTGAGTGAAGCCAATGAAGCCTTTGCGGCGCAATTTCTGGTGGTAGGCCGTGAACTCGGCTTCACAAAAGGAAAAGTTAGCCACTGTGGTAGAATTGCTATAAATAGTTACCACATAGATAGACCATAATAATCCATAGAAAAAATTTTGTGGGAGGAATCTTGAATGGAAATCAAAAAAGTACTTGTCATCGGTGCCGGTCAAATGGGCGGCGGTATCGTCCAGGTAATGGCTCAGTGCGGGATTGAGGTTATCTATAAATCCCGGAAGATGGAAACTGCTCAAAAAGGAATTGCCGGAGTCGAAAAAAGCCTGAATAAATTGGTGGAAAAGGGTAAAATTACTGCGGAAGACAAAGCAGCTGCTATGGCTAAAATATCTCCTGCGGCTGATTTTACTGCTGAGATTTGTAATGTTGATCTGGCCATCGAAGCTTCTGTGGAGAACATTGACATCAAACGCGAAGTGTTGACTACTCTTGACAAGCTCTGCCCGGCTCATACCATTCTGGCAACCAATACTTCTTCCCTGCCGATTACCGCTTTAGCTGCCATGACCAGCCGTCCGGAGAAATTTATCGGTATGCATTTCTTCAATCCGGTTCCGATGATGAAACTTATTGAACTCATTAACGGTCTGGCTACTAATGATGAAACCTATGCCGACATCAAAGCTTTGGCTGAAAAACTTGGAAAAACCCCGGTTAAAGTTGCTGACTTCCCTGGCTTTGTCGGCAATCGCGTAGTTATTCCGATGATTAACGAAGCTATCTTCACGTTGGCAGAAGGTGTTGCCAGCGCTGATGATATCGATACAGTGGCTAAACTCGGATTTAATCATCCCATGGGACCGCTCGCGTTGTCCGACCTCATCGGCAACGATACTGTTCTTTCGATCATGGAAGTACTCTATACTGGCTTTGGTGATCCCAAGTATCGTCCTGCTCCACTTCTTAGAAAAATGGTTAACGCCGGCTATCTAGGCCGCAAATCCGGCAAAGGGTTTTTTGATTATCCCGCTAGATAATCAGCGATACCAATATATTAATTTCTTTGGTGGCTGAAACTGTTTTATGAAAAATGGAATTAATGAAAGGAAGGGTGCATTTTACGATGAGAGAAGTAGTAATTGTCAGTGCAGTACGTACGGCTATCGGTAATTTTAATGGAGCTTTGGCGCCACTTACAGCGCAGGAACTTGGCGCTATCGCGGTAAGCGCGGCTCTAGAACGTGCCGGAATAAAAGGGGACATAGTTGACGAGGTTATTTTGGGCAACGTCTTGCAGGCTGGTCTCGGACAGAACCCTGGCCGTCAGGCTGCAGTAAAAGGCGGCATACCTGTGGATGTTCCGTCCTACACAATCAACAAAGTTTGCGGTTCAGGTCTCAAAGCGGTCAATCTTGCTGCACAGTCCATTCGGGCTGAAGACGCAGAGGTTGTATTGGCTGGTGGCTTTGAAAGTATGTCTAATGCCCCGTACTTACTGGAAAAACAAGCTCGTTGGGGCTATCGGATGGGTAATGCCAAGGTTATTGATGAAATGATTCAAGACGGCCTGTGGTGTGCATTTAACGATTATCACATGGGCATCACTGCGGAAAACGTAGCCGAAAAATTCGGCATTTCCCGTGCAGATCAGGATGAATTGTCGTTTGAGTCTCAGGACAAGGCGGTTAAAGCCATTGCGTCCGGCGCATTCAAAAAAGAAATCGTACCGGTAACCATCAAAGGCAAAAAAGGCGACGTAATTTTTGATACCGACGAATTCCCCCGGGCGTCAACCACTAAAGAGTCCCTGGGCGGACTGCGTCCGGCCTTCAAAAAAGACGGCACAGTTACTGCCGGCAACGCGTCAGGCATTAACGACGGGTCGGCGGCGCTGGTGGTTATGTCAGCAGATAAAGCTAAAGCACTCGGTCTTAAACCGTTGGCCAGAATTCTTGGTTATGGTTCCGGCGGCGTAGATCCGTCCATCATGGGCATGGGCCCGGTGGAAGCCACCCGCAAGGCGCTAGCCAAAGCTGGTCTGACCATCGCGGATATGGACCTGATTGAAGCCAATGAAGCCTTTGCGGCGCAATTTCTGGCGGTAGGCCGTGAACTCGGCTTCACAAAAGAAAAAGTTAACGTCAACGGCGGCGCGGTCGCGCTTGGTCATCCTATCGGCGCCAGCGGCGCGAGGATATTGGTTACGCTACTTCACGCTCTTGCCGCTCGTGGAGGTAAACGAGGGTTAGCAACACTCTGCATCGGCGGCGGCCAAGGCGTAGCCACTGTGGTGGAATTGCTGTAAATAGATAGTTACCTCTTAATAATTCCCACTAACCCCCAAATAGATAAAAACTTGCGGAATGGTTTTCGAAGAGAAATCCAGGCGGATATTCATTAGGCATGCTATATATGGAGCTTTGTCCAACCACCATTCGTCCCAATAATCGTAGCTGCAGATTACGCTTAAGCCTGTTGCCGTTGATAAATTATCGGCTGACAACTGAGAATATATCTGTGATATCAGCAAGAAGATTAGCTAGACTGCCGAAATGGCATGCTTCCCTGGATTTATAGGTAACGCGGCCTGATCCTGACGATTATTGAAAAACATTGACGTTCTGCTTCAAGTGGGAGTGAGTGCGTAAGCATCGACACTTTCGCCATAATGTTTTCAGCAAGACCGTGGATCAGGCACGCTCTCCGTCCTCAGCAATAACGACACCATTCTTTCGATCATGGAGTGTTGTACTTAATATTCTGGCGATCCCTAAGACATGGAATACGCTACAGATAAAATAAGTATATGAGGGGTATAAGACCATGGGTGAATATGACAACCTATTATTTGAAAAAGAGAATGGTATCGGCATAATAACTGTCAATCGACCGAAGGCGCTAAATGCCCTGAATCCGGCAACGATGATTGAACTTGGCCAGTTATGTGACGAAATCGCCAAAGATTCTACCGTGAAAGTCGTAATTGTAACCGGCAGTGGCGAAAAAGCTTTTGTAGCAGGCGCAGATATCAGCGAAATGCAGCTTATGTCTGCTATTGAAGGACGCAACTGGGGTAAATTGGGCCAAGCAGTTTTGAACAAGCTTGAGAATTTACCGCAACCGGTTATCGCAGCGGTTAACGGTTTTGCTTTAGGTGGCGGGTGTGAACTGGCTATGGCTTGTGACATTCGCATCGTATCAGAAAAAGCCAAGTTTGCTCAACCGGAAGTTTCTCTCGGTATTCCGCCCGGATTTGGTGGAACTCAGCGGTTACCTCGGTTGATAGGTAAAGGTCGGGCGAAAGAATTGTTATTTACCGGAGATATAATCGATGCCGCCGAGGCTTATCGCGTCGGACTGGCTAACAAGGTTGTCGCTCCGGATGAATTGATGACTGCTGCAAAAGCTTTGGCGCAAAGAATTATGTCCAAAGCACCGTTAGCCGTGCAACTCACGAAATCGGCGGTAAACCATGGTCTTGATGTTGACCTTGATACCGGTATTGCTTATGAAGCCGAGGTATTTGGCTTGTGTTTTGCAACTTCCGACCAAAAAGAA